>Ga0164290_1000360_pt1 | contig 159247 bp, 166 predicted proteins | sample Micstemetagenome_FD_108782 | JGI IMG/M metagenome (GOLD analysis project Ga0164290, IMG submission 108782) | Contaminated culture microbial community from soil near Moab, Utah, USA - Microcoleus steenstrupii SON62 (Illumina Assembly) | ecosystem: Environmental > Terrestrial > Soil > Soil crust...
CGGGGTCGAGGGGGTCGGTGGGCTCGTTGCCGTAGGTGTCGTTGGAGTCGCCGTGGACCTCGTCGCCGTCGGTGAGGCCGTCGTCGTCGCTGTCGGGGTCGTTCGGGTCGGTGCCGAGGTCGTCCTCCTCGTCGTCGGTGAGGCCGTCGTCGTCCGTGTCGTCGTCGACCACGGGGTCGCACTCCACGCCGCCGCTAGGGGCGGTGGCCGTGGCGTCCATCTGTCCGACGCCCAGGTGCAGGTCGACCAGCTCGGAGTCGACGAGCTTGACGTTGAGGTCGAGGGCCAGCACCGCGTCCAACGCCGCAGCGGCCGTGGCCCCGCTGCTCGTGTCGGTCGGGGAGAACGCGGCCAGCGACAGGGTCACGGTCGCGAGGCCGAGGATGTCCAGGCCCGGGATCGTGACCGGGTCACCCGTCGCCGGGATCTCGATCGGGTTCTCCTCGTCGCCGCCGACGATCACCTCGATGAACGGGTCGGAGTACGACGTCGAGCCGGTCGTGCCGTCCGAGGTCGCGGTGAGGACCGCGGGATCCGTCACCCGGACGATGACGGCGCCGTCGAGCAGCGTGATCTCGCCGACCGAGAGGGTGGAGACGGACCGGACGAGGTCGCCGGTGACTGCGTCGTCGACGAGCTCGGTCCGGGTGTCGACGAACGACGCTCCCACCGACGCGACGCTGTCGATCGTCGGGATGCCGGGGATCGACGGCAGGCCCACGACCGTCAGGCCGGCCAGGTCGGTGTGGGAGCTGCCGAGCACGCGGGTGCCGCCCACGAGGTTGGGGCAGGCGGTGTCGGAGAGGTAGCTCGCCGCGACGTCGCCGGCGATGACGCCGACGTCGGCGAGCGGAGCGAGGTCGAGCGGGATCAACGTCTTGCGCGGCGGATCCGCGGGAGGCGGCGCGATGGCGTCGACGTAGTCGGTCTGGATCGTCGGGTGGTCCCCGAGCAGCTGCACGTCGGCGTTCGAGCTGACCGCGTGCACCCGGGCGTCGGCCGGCACGGGTGGCAGGCCCTCCACGCTCGGCAGGCCCCCCTCGCTGTCGACCTGGACCTGCGAGTGGCCGACGTAGACGTTCGCGAGCGTGCCGCCGAGCAGGTCGGCCTCCAGGTTCACGAGGTCGGCATGGGCATCGGCGTCGTACGGCGCCGGCAGGGGGTCCGCATGGGCCGACGGTGGGCCGGTGAGGGTCAGCGTCGCTGTCGTGGCCGCGACGGTGCCCAGGCGGGCGAGCGTGCGCAGGCGGACAGGAAACGTTCGGCGTGCAGACATGGGGTCTCCTGAGTCCGAGGGTCCGAGCGTGGGCGAGGCTATCGCCGGATCTGATAACGCGTGGGCGAATCATCGAACTTGCGGGTCATGCGACCTGCTGGTGTCAGATCCGATAACAAGAACGATGCTTCAGAGCAGGTTCGCGCCGAAGATCGCAGTGCCGGGTGTGAGCCGGCCCCGCACCGCCGACCAGCCGCCCCACAACCGGTCATGGTCCTCGGGCCACTCCGGCTCGAGCAGCGTCGTGAGCCGGAAGCCCGCCGCCGCCAGCAACCCGACCCAGTCGCCGAGGGTGCGGTGGTGCTCGACGTACGCGATGACCCCGCTCGTGTCGTCGATCTCGACGTACGGCGTCCGGTCCCAGTAGGACTGGGTCGCCGTGAGCCCCTCCTCGGACGGGTCGTCGGGGAACATCCACCGGGTCGGATGGGTGATGGAGAAGGCGAACCGGCCGCCCGTCCGCAGCACCCGCGCAGTCTCCGCCACGGCCTGCTCGATGTCGGCGACGAACTGGAGCGCGCCGAACGCGCAGAACACGACGTCGAAGCTCGCGGCCGCGAACGGCAGCGCAGTGGCGGTGCCCCGCACGCTCGGCACCGCCACACCGCTGGCGTCGTCGATCCGCAGCGAGTGCTGCAGCTGGCGGTGCGAGAGATCCAGTCCGTAGGCCCGGCCGCCCTGGCTGCGGATCCACCGCGAGCACTGACCGGCGCCGGACCCCACCTCGAGCACGTCGCGGCCCGCGAGCGGACCGAGGATGCCCGCCTCGGCCTCGGTGACTCCCTCCGGACCCCAGACGAAACCGATGTCGCCGAGGAAGTCCCCGTGCGTCGCCTGGTACTCGTCGGCGTACCGGTCCCAGTCGGGGCCGTTCGCGCGACGCGACTCCTCCTCGGACACCGACCGCCGGTGGGCGGTCACCGGGGGATAGGGCCAGTGCTGCTGCCCGGGTTGTCGTTCGGGTTGTCGTCCGGGTTGTCGTCCGGGCTGCTGCCTGGGTTGGCCGGCCTGCTCCACGGGGGAGAGGCTACGCCCGCCAGTTGGACTCCGGCATCGGCACCCGCGTACCCTGGAACGTCCGCGGTCACCCGACCGCTTTCATTCCATGCCCTCTATATCTGCCCATCCAAGGACTGACCTCTCCATATGACCAGCACCCTCTCGACCCCGCTGTACAGCCAGTATGACGACAACGCGCCCCAGGTGGCCGTCAACGACATCGGCTCAGAAGCGGACTTCCTGGCCGCGATCGACCTGACCATCAAGTACTTCAACGATGGTGACATCGTCGACGGCACCATCGTGAAGGTCGACCGGGACGAGGTCCTCCTCGACATCGGTTACAAGACCGAGGGCGTCATCCCCTCACGCGAGCTCTCCATCAAGCACGACGTGGACCCGTCCGAGGTCGTCTCGGTCGGCGACAAGGTCGAGGCGCTCGTCCTCCAGAAGGAGGACAAGGAGGGTCGTCTGATCCTGTCCAAGAAGCGCGCGCAGTACGAGCGCGCCTGGGGCACGATCGAGGAGATCAAGGAAGCCGACGGCGTCGTCGAGGGCACGGTCATCGAGGTCGTCAAGGGCGGCCTGATCATCGACATCGGCCTCCGCGGCTTCCTCCCGGCCTCGCTGGTGGAGATGCGCCGGGTGCGCGACCTGCAGCCGTACGTCGGTCAGACCCTCGAGGCGAAGATCATCGAGCTCGACAAGAACCGCAACAACGTGGTCCTGTCGCGCCGTGCCTGGCTCGAGCAGACCCAGTCCGAGGTTCGCCACGGTTTCCTCACCCAGCTCCAGAAGGGCCAGATCCGCAAGGGTGTCGTGTCCTCGATCGTCAACTTCGGTGCGTTCGTGGACCTCGGCGGCGTCGACGGTCTCGTCCACGTCTCGGAGCTGTCGTGGAAGCACATCGACCACCCGTCCGAGGTGGTCACCGTCGGTGACGAGGTCACCGTCGAGGTGCTCGACGTCGACATGGACCGCGAGCGGGTCTCGCTGTCGCTCAAGGCGACGCAGGAGGACCCCTGGCAGCACTTCGCCCGGACCCACCAGATCGGTCAGATCGTGCCCGGCAAGGTCACCAAGCTGGTGCCGTTCGGCTCGTTCGTCCGCGTCGAGGAGGGCATCGAGGGCCTGGTCCACATCTCCGAGCTGGCCGAGCGCCACGTGGAGATCCCGGAGCAGGTCGTCCAGGTCAACGACGACGTCATGGTCAAGATCATCGACATCGACCTCGAGCGTCGTCGGATCTCGCTGTCGCTGAAGCAGGCCAACGAGACGACCGCCGCGACCGACGTCGAGGAGTTCGACCCGACCCTCTACGGCATGCCGGCGACCTACGACGAGCAGGGCAACTACGTCTACCCCGACGGGTTCGACCCCGAGACCGGCGAGTGGCTCGAGGGCTTCGAGGAGCAGCGCGCGGTCTGGGAGGACCAGTACGCCAAGGCGCACGCCCGCTGGGAGGCCCACGTCAAGCAGCAGGCCGACGCCAAGCAGGCCGAGATCGAGGCCGGCGAGGGCACGTCGTACTCCTCGGGCGGTGAGGTCGACGAGCACGCCGAGGACACCGGCGGTTCGCTGGCGTCCGACGAGGCGCTCCAGGCGCTGCGCGAGAAGCTGACCGGGGGCAACTGACCCGGACGCACGAAGGCCCGGACACCCACAGGGTGTCCGGGCCTTCGGCTTTTTCGGCCGCTAGCGGAGGACGGACGGGGGAGTGAAGGTCGGGTCGGCCGCGCGGGACCGGGGAGGCGACAGCTGGCCGCGGTCGTCGTGCACGATCGCGCTCAGCGTCGCTGCGACGCCGGCCACGAGGACGAGGATGATGAAGAAAGTGGTCATGGCAGAAAGTCTGCTCTTTGCGAGATCCTGCCACCAGTGGCAGGTATGCCGTCGTGCGTTGATTTTCTGCCATGGTGGTGCGAGCATGGCGGGATGCTGACCAACGTGGCCGTCCTCGCCTACGAGGGTGTCGCTCCCTTCGAGCTGGGTGTCCTGTGCGAGGCCTTCGGCCTCGACCGCACCGAGCACGGCGTGCCGAGACTGGAGTTCGCGGTGTGCGCGGAGTCGGAGGACCCGATCCCGACCTCGATGGGGTTCTCGCTCCAGGTGCACGAGGGCCTCGAGCGGGTGCGCGACGCCGACCTGGTGGCGGTCCCGGCGCTGCCGCGCGGCAAGGCCGCCCCCGAGCCGGTCCTCGACGCCATCCGCGAGGCCTACGACCGGGGGGCCCGGATCCTCTCGGTCTGCAGCGGGGCGTTCACGCTGGGCGCCGCCGGTCTGCTCGACGACCGTGAGTGCACCACGCACTGGATGTACACCCAGGAGCTCCAGCGCCGGTTCCCGCGCGCCAAGGTCGTGCCGGAGGTGCTGTACGTCGACACCGGCCAGGTCGTGACCAGTGCCGGCACCGCCGCGGGCCTCGACGCCTGCCTGCACATCTGGCGGCAGGAGTACGGCGCAGCCGTCGCGAGCATGGTCGCCCGGCGCGCTGTCGTACCGCCCCACCGCGACGGCGGACAGGCGCAGTACATCGCCCGCGCGGTCCCCGACTGCGAGGCCGACACCCTGCGCCCGCTGCTGACCTGGATCCTGGAGAACCTGGCGGAGGAGCACAGCGTCGACTCGCTCGCGAAGCGGTCCCTGATGTCGCCGCGCACGTTCGCCCGCCGGTTCCGCGACGAGACCGGCACGACGCCCCACAGCTGGGTGACCGCGCAGCGCGTGGCGGCCGCCGAGGAGCTGCTCGAGACCACCGAGCAGCCGGTCGAGTGGATCGCCAGCCAGGTCGGGTTCGGCAACGCCGCCGCCCTCCGGCACCACTTCCAGCGGGTCCGCGGCGTCAGCCCGAAGCAGTACCGACGGACGTTCTGCCCGGCACCGTCCACGGCCACCGCCTGACTGAGCGAGCGGTCGGACGATGGATCACGGCCCGCACCTGGCGCGCTGCGTGGAGCTCGCGCGGGAGGCGCTCGACGACGGTGACGATCCGTTCGGGTCCGTCCTCGTCGACGGTACGGCGAACGTGCTCGCCGAGTCGCGCAACCGGGAGCGGAGCCGCGCCGACCCGACGGCCCACCCGGAGCTCGATCTCGCGCGGTGGGCCTGGCGGAACCTCGATCCCGGGGCCCGGGCGAGTGCGACCGTCTACACCTCCGGCGAGCACTGCCCGATGTGCGCCGCGGCGCACGGGTGGCTCGGTCTCGGCGCCATCGTCTTCGCGGCCTCGGCAACGCAGCTGTCCGCGTGGCGCAGCGCGTGGGGCTTGCCGGCTTCCCCGGTCGCTCCCTTGCCGCTCTCTGCGGTGCTGCCGGGCACGCGCGTGACTGGCCCGGTCAACCCCTACGACGAGGTGATGTTCGGGCTGCACGAGGAAGCGGCCCGGCGCTGACAGCGGTCAGAGGTCTGTCCGCCGGACCTTGCCGGTGAGCGTGCGAGGCAGGTCGTCGCGGAAGACGTAGGCCTTCGGGCGCTTCGGCGGCGCCAGGTGGCTGCGGGCGTACGACGCCAACGCGTCCTCGTCGACCTCGCCCACGACTGCGGCGCACACCCGCTGGCCCCAGTCCGGGTCCGGCTCGCCGTAGACGGCGATGTCGACGACGCCGGGGCACTCACCGAGCACCTGCTCGACCTCGGCCGGGTAGACGTTGACCCCGCCGCTGATGATGAGGTCCTCGCGCCGGCCGTCGAGGTAGACGTAGCCGTCGTCGTCGATCCGACCGTGGTCGCCGACGGTGAACGCGGGGCCGTCCTCGGTCTCCCGCCAGGCCGCCGCGGTCTTGACGGGGTCGCCGTAGTAGCTGAACCGGGCGTGCTCGGGAACCACACACCACAAGGTGCCGTCAGGATCCGCCGTCAGCCGGCGGCCGGGGCGGGCCCGGCCGACCGTGCCCGGTCGCTCCAGCCACTCCTCGCTGCGGCACGCGGTGAACTGGCCCTCGGTCGACCCGTATAACTCCCACGTCGACCCGGGTGGGAAGAGCTCGATGAGCCGTCGCTTCACGTCGGTCGGGCAGGGTGCGCCCGCGTGCGCGACGAGCCGGAAGGAGGAGAGGTCGGGGACGCTCGCCCCGGAATCCAGCAGAGCATCCCAGTGGGCGAAGAGCCGCTGCAGGTGGGTGGGCACGCAGAACATCGTGGTCGGCCGCTCCCGCTCGATCGCGGCCGTCACGGCCTGGGGATCGAAGGGTCCGGGAATCACGACCCGGCCGCCGGCGAGCACCGTGCCCATCGCGAACCGGAGTGGTGCGGAGTGGTAGAGCGGGCTCAGCACCAGGTTGACGTCGTCGGAGCGGAAGCCCCAGAGCTCCCGCTCCTCGGCGACCAGGGCGGAGGCGGCGGCGTGGTCGAGGAGGCCCGACCACACCCCCTTCGGGGTCCCGGTGGTCCCGCTGGTGCAGTGCATCGGTCGGCCTCGGGGCACGCCGGGCTCGGGCAGGGTCGTGGCAAGGTCGAGGAGATCCTGCTCGTCGTCGACCAGCACGGTCGGCTCGAGGGCCGACAGGATCCGCTCGCGCTCGCCGGTGGTGAGCCGGGGGTCGAGCGGGATCGGGAAGACCGCGCCGGTCAGCAGCCGCAGCACCACGTCCAGGTAGGCGTGCGACCCCGGCACCAGCAGGGCCACCCGGTCGCCGGCCTTCAGCGTGGATGCGTCCATGACGCGGCCACCCTAGTGACCCGGGAGGACCGGCTAGTCTCGGGCCGGTGAGAGTGGGACTGACCGGGGGCATCGCCTCGGGCAAGAGCGCGGTGTCGGGCATGCTGCAGGAGCTCGGCGCGGTGGTGATCGACGCCGACCTGCTGGCGCGCGAGGTGGTCGCGAAGGGCACGCCCGGCCTGGAGCGGGTCGTCGACGCCTTCGGCCCGGAGGTGCTCACCGAGGACGGCGAGATGGACCGGGCCAAGGTCGGCGCGATCGTCTTCGCCGACGAGGACCGGCGTCGGGTGCTGGAGTCGATCGTGCACCCGCTGGTGTTCGAGCGGATCGTCGCCCTCGAGGAGGCGGCGACCGACGCGGACCTCGTGGTGCACGACATCCCGCTGCTCGCGGAGTCCGGACGCGCCGACACCTTCGACGCGGTGATCGTGGTCGACGCGCCGCCCGAGCTGCAGGTCGAGCGGATGGTCCGCGACCGCGGCTGGACGCCCGAGGAGGCCGAGGCCCGGATCGCCGCCCAGGCCCGGCGGGAGGACCGCCTGGCCGTCGCGACGCACGTCATCGACAACACTGGGACGCTCGACGACCTCCGCCAACGGGTGGCGGAGGTCGTCGAGCGCTTGCGCGCGTAGCGAGCCTCGGTGGTCGAGGAGGTCGCCTTGGCGACCGTCTCGAGACCCTAGGCCGCGAGGTCGGGGTCTCCCAGGCGGCGCAGCTTCTGGAGGGCCTCGCGCTCGAGCTGGCGGACCCGCTCGGCGGAGATGCCGTGCTTGGCGCCGATGTCGGCCAGCTTGTGCTGGCGGCCGTCCACGAGGCCGTAGCGGGACCGGATGATGTCGGCGGCGCGCTCGTCGAGCTGTCCGACGAGGCTGTTGAGCCGGTCGCGGGCCTCGGTGTCGAGCACCGTGAGGTCCGGCCCGGGCGCGGTCTCCTGCGCCATCAGGTCACCGAGGGAGGTGTCGCCGTCCTCGTCGACGGGGGTGTCGAGGCTGATGTGCTCACGGCCCCACGACATCAGGTCGAGGACCCGGTCGAGGTCCATGCCGAGCTCGGCGGCGATCTCCGAAGGATCGGGGTCGCGGCCTAGCTGGCGCTCCAGGGTGCGGCGAGCGCCACCGACCTGGTTGAGCTCCTCGACGACGTGCACCGGAAGTCGTACGACGCGCGCCTGCTGCGCGATGCCGCGGGTGATGGCCTGCCGCACCCACCACGTGGCGTAGGTCGAGAACTTGTAGCCCTTCGCGTAGTCGAACTTCTCGACGGCGCGGATCAGGCCGGTGTTGCCCTCCTGGATCAGGTCGAGCATCGGCATCTGCGCGCGGCCGTACTTGCGAGCGATCGACACGACCAGGCGCAGGTTGGCGTTGATGAACTCGGTGATCGCCTTCTGGCCCTCCTCGGCCAGCCACTCGAGCTCCTCCTGCGTGGCGCGCTTGGGCGCACCGCCCTTGGCCCGGCCGATCCGGCCCTGGTCGAGGAGGTGCTGTGCGAAGAGCCCGGCCTCGATGGTCTTGGCGAGCTCCACCTCGCGGGCGGCGTCGAGCAGGGGAGTGCGCGCGATCTCGTCGAGGTACAGGCCGACGCTGTCGCGTCCCTCGATCTCGCGGCCCCTGCTCCTGGTTGCCACTGCTGCCATCGCGACCCTCCTTCACGTACCTGGCGCGTGGACGCCGGTACTTCGTCTCCAACGCACTGCCGCCGTGCGGTGTTCCCCTGGGGGGCGCCCGGAGTAGTGCTCTCGACTGATCAGACGTCCCAGAAGGCCGGAGAGTTGCCGCGAGGAGCAACTCTCAGGGACTTCTCAGGGCAGCGCTCCGGTTTCAGGAGGGGTACCCACGCCTGCCAGCCCCATCCGGTCGAGGATCCAGGCCAGGGTGAACGCCCGGTCGTGCCAGGCCCGGTAGCGCCCGGAGACGCCGCCGTGACCGGCCGCCATCTCGGTCCGGAGGAGGACGTCGGCCCGCGATGCCGTCGCCCGCAGGCGGGCCACCCACTTCGCGGGCTCCACGTACAGCACCCGGGTGTCGTTGAGGGAGGTCTCGGCCAGGATCGGCGGGTAGGGGAGGTCGACGACGTTCTCGTACGGCGAGTAGGACGCGATCAGGTCGTAGGCGGCCGGGTCTGCCTCGGGGTTGCCCCACTCGTCGTACTCGGTGACCGTGAGCGGCAGGCTGGCGTCGAGCATCGAGGTGAGGGCGTCGACGAACGGCACCGCCGCGACGATGCCCCCGAACGCGTCGGGGGCCTGGTTGGCGACCGCACCGGCCAGCAGTCCTCCTGCACTCGCTCCTTCGGCGACGAGGAGGTCCGGGGTGGTCCACCCGGTCGCGACCAGGTGGCGCGCGCACGCGATGAAGTCGTCGAAGGTGTGCTGCTTGTTCATGAGCTTGCCGTCGTCGTACCAGTGCCGCCCGAGCTCACCGCCGCCGCGAACGTGCGCGATCGCGAAGCCGGCCCCGCGATCGAGGAGCGAGAGCCGGCCGACCGAGAAGTAGGGGTCGATCGACGTCTCGTAGGCGCCGTAGCCGTAGAGCAGCAGCGGCACCGGCCCGGCCTCGCCCCCGTCGCCAGCGTCGCGGGCGTCCCTGCGGACGACCAGTGAGATGGGCACCCGGACGCCGTCCGGCGCGGTCGCCCACAGCCGGTGCTCGTCGTAGGCGGCCGGGTCGTAGCCGCCGAGGACCGGCGCCTGCTTGAGCAGGGTCCGCTCGCGGGTGCGGACGTCGAGGTCGTAGACCGAGGACGGCTGGATCATGCTCGTCATGCCGACCCGGACCGTCGGCTGGTCGAAGGAGGGGTTGCTGCCGGCGCCCGAGGTCGCCAGCTCGCCCGGAAAGTCGACCAGCCAGTCGTCGGCGACGCCCTCGGGTCCGAGCTCGACGATCCGCACCCGGGGGAGCCCGTCGCTGCGCTGCTGGACGACGAGGTGGGTGGCGTAGGCGTCCACGTCCTCGAGCCGTACGGCGGTGTCGTGCGCCAGCAGCGGCGCCCACTCGGCGCGCGGGGTCGGTCGCGGGGGAGCGGTCGCCAGCTCGAACTCCGGGCCGCTGCCGTTGTGGAGCACCAGGAAGGTGTCCTCGCCGGCGATCACGGCATGGTCCAGGGAGTACTCGAGACCCTGCTCGCGGTCGGCGAAGCACCACGGCTCCGCATCCGGGTCCTCGGCGTCGAGGACGTGGTACTCCGAGGTGTTGCGGGCCGAGGCGGCGATGACGACGTAGCGCCGGCTGCGGGTACGTCCGACGCCGACCCAGTAGCGGCCGTCGGGCTCGTGGAAGACCAGCTCGTCGTCGGCCTGGTCGGTGCCGAGCCGGTGGCGCCACACCCGGTCGGGTCGCCACGTCTCGTCGATCGTCGAGTAGTAGAAGTGGTCGGGGGTGGCGCCCCAGGTGGCCCCGCCGAGGACGCCGGTCAGCTCGTCGGCCAGCAGCTCGCCGGTGCCGAGGTCCTTGACCCGCACGGTGTAGCGCTCGTCGCCCACCACGTCGGTCGCGTAGGCGAGGAGTCGGTCGTCGGGACTGATCGAGGAGCCGCCGAGGGAGAAGAAGTCGTGGCCCTCGGCGAGCTCGTCGAGGTCCAGCAGCCGCTCCTCGCCGGGCAGCGCCGGCTCGTCGGGACGCGCTGCCTCGGCCGGGCGCGGGGGAGTCCAGTCGGCGGGGTCGGAGACCGGCACCCGGCAGCTGGCGCCGTACTGCCGGCCCTCGAAGGAGCGCCCGTAGTACCAGTACCCGCGGACCCGGGTCGGCACCGACAGGTCGGTCTCGAGGGTGCGGGCCTTGATCTCGTCGAAGATCTGCTGCCGGAGGTCGGCCAGGTGCGCGGTGCGGGCCTGGGTGTGGTGGTTCTCGGCCTCGAGGTAGGCGATCACCTCGGGGTCGTCCTTGGCCCGGAGCCAGTCGTACTCGTCGGTCCGGTCGCGGCCGTGGTGGGTGGTGGTGACCGGCCGGCGGGCGGCGATCGGGGCCGCCGGCATCGGCGTCGGCGAAGGGGACTCTGTTGGCACGTGCGTCACCGTATCCGGCGGCCCTCGATCCACAGGGACCGGTGGATTCCCTGTGGAGTTCGACGCGTTCCTGTGGAGGACGGAGGGGTAGCTGTGGAGGAGCCTGTGGGACTCGAGGAATGTGGAAATAGTTCGGAGAAAGCCCTTGTGCTGGGGTTCCGGCGCAGCGTAGAACTCTCCCTACCGAACCGGATCGCAAGGCCTTCGGGCCAGGCGAGAAGGATCGGGGAGTCGGACGGAAGTCCTCTCCTTCTTGCGGGGCAACCCGCGAGCGCCGGCCCCGGTGGCGGGCGGGCGGAGAGGTCGGAAGTCCGGGTCGATCGGAGCCACCGCAGCCGGTCAAGCCGAGGGCCTCCTGATGCTCATACCATCAAGAGGCCCTCACCCTTTTTCCGCGGCCCCCGAGCGCGTCGGCCGACCGCGACGAGACCAATGGTCCCGGTCGGAAGGGCGCTCGGCAACGCTCAGTCGGTGACGACTGGGTTAACTCTGGACAGGGCCGGGTCGTCGACGGCGAAGGTGCGGACCGGGCCGGGCGGTGTCTCTGCCGTCTCGAACCGCACGGTCACGACGCCCTTGCCGGCACCCCACACCCAGCCGCGACCGTGCTCGTCGTGCACCACGTCGTTGCCGGGGCGGAAGCCACCGGACGGGTCCGGCGGTGGTGGTACGGCGGCCTCCGCCTGGTCCAGCGGCGTCCCCGACCCCTCGGACCCGACCTCCGGGTCGAGGTCGGCCTCGGTGGCGAACAGCTGGTCCTGCACCCAGTCGGCCAGCCCGGACACCCCGACGCCGAGGAGCCGGACCCCGCCGGAGGTGTCGAGGTCCTCCAGCAGCCGGCGTGCCTGGCGTCCGATCACGGCCTCGTCGTCGGTGGGTGAGGCGAGGGTTGTCGACCGGCTGAGGGTGGTGAAGTCGTAGAGCCTGACCTTGATGGTGACCGTGCGGCCGGACAGGCCGCTCTTGCGCAGCCGCCGGGCCACGTCGGTCGCCTGCCGGGTCAGCAGGCTCTCCATCAGCTTGCGGTCGGTGAGGTCCTGCTCGTAGGTGCCCTCGACACTGACGGACTTCGCCTCCCGCTCGGCCTCGACCGGCCGGTCGTCCTGGGCGAAGGCCAGCTGGTGGAGGACGTGTCCGTGTGCCTTGCCCAGCATCCGCACGAGCTCCTCCTCGCTGATCTGCTGGAGGTCCGCGATCGTGTGCACCCCGACCCGGCGCAGCCGCTCGACGGTCGCCGGACCGACGCCGGGGACGACCGAGACGTGCATCGGCCGGAGCAGCTCGAGCTCGGTGCCCGGGGGCACCACGACGAGGCCGTCGGGCTTGTCCAGGTCGCTGGCGACCTTCGCCACGAACTTCGAGCTGGCCACGCCCACGGAGGCGGTCAGGCCTCCGGTGACCTCGTGGACCCGGGCGCGCAGCTGCTCCGCGTACGCCGTCACGGTCGCGACCTCGAGGTCGTCGAGGTCGGCGCGGGCCAGGTCGACGAACGCCTCGTCGAGGGAGAGCGGCTCGACGAGGGGTGAGCACGACCGCAGCAGGCCCATCACCGCGGCGCTCGTGGCGCGGTACGCCTCGAACCGACCGGACAGGTAGGCGGCATGGGGGCACCGGGCGCGGGCCTCGCGGGTCGACATCGCCGAGCGGACGCCGTACGCCCGGGCCTCGTAGGACGCCGTGGCGACCACCCCGCGACCGCTGACCCCGCCGACGACGACCGGCTTCCCGCGCAGCGACGGCTTGTCGCGCTGCTCGATCGCGGCGAAGAACGCGTCGAGGTCCAGGTGGAGGACCGACGACTGCGCGCGCACGGGTGCACCCTAGGCAATGACGCGGACGGGACCACCTGCCGTCCCGGGCGGCCACCGCGACACGCCCCGTCCACAGCCGCCCGGCCGCATCCTGGCCGGGGGTCGGGGCGACAGCCGACGGTGGAGCAATGACCTCGCCTCCGCCGAGCCCAGCACCCGATCCCAGGCTGACCTTCCGGGTCCGGTGCCCGGACGACCTGATCGCCCTCGCCCCCGTCGTCATCGGGTTCCACCCGACCGACTCCGTCGTCATGCTCGCCAGCGACGGTCACCGGCCGTTCCACGCGCGCGTCGACCTGCCGCCCCGATCGGCGCCGCTCGGTGATGTCGCCGACCTGGCCCGGTCCCTGCTCGAGCCGGCCCTGCGCAACGGCATCCGAGGGCTGGCATTCGTCTTCTTCAGCGACGACGAGCGTGCGGTGCGGCGGGCGTGGTCGGCGCTGCGCCGGGGCACCGACGGGGCGGGCATCCGGGTCCAGGACGTGCTGCGGGTCGACGGCCGCCGCTACTACCCGCTCCTTGCCGGCGCCCGGCAGCGCGAGATCGGCATCGCCTACGACGTGTCGTCCCACCCGTTCCTGGCCCAGGCGGTCCTCCACGGCCTGGTGGTGGAGAAGGACCGGGCGGCGCTGGTCGCGAGCCTGGTTCCCGACGAGGCCGCCCGGCAGGAGGTCGAGACGGCGATGGCTCACGCCGGCCTGTGTGATCGCGAGCCGCCCCGCACGGCACAGGACCGCCGGCGATGGGGCGACTGGGTGCGAGTCCTGGTGGCGCGCCACGTCGAGGCCCGCACCCGCGCATCGCCCGACGAGGTCGGCCGGACCGCCTGGGCCGTCCAGGACCTGCGGGTGCGGGACGCGGCGTGGGGGTTGATCACGCGGTCGGAGGCGCGGGCCCACCAGGAGTTCTGGGCCGACGTCGCGCGGCGGGTCCCCGAGGCCCTGGTCCCGGCGCCGGCTGCGCTCGTCGGCTGGGCGGCCTGGCAGGCGGGCAACGGCGCCCTGGCGTGGATCGGGGTCGACCGCTGCCGTGAGGTCGCACCCGACTACGGAATGGCCACGATCCTGGCCGGGTGCCTCGATCGGGCCTTGCCGCCCGAGTCCGTCGATTGCGACGTCACGTGGGACGAGGGGTTGCCAGCCTGACCCAAAACAGACCAGGGTCGCCCCATGGGCGAGGAGGTCGAGGAGCAGGAGTTCACCGGTGCCGACCGCACCCGGCACCGCGAGAAGGTGCGGCGCTGCCTCGACGTCTTCGAGCGGATGCTGCGTGAGTCGGCGTTCGACACCGATGACCCGATGACCGGCCTCGAGGTCGAGCTCAACCTGGTCGACGAGGCCGGCGACCCCGCGCTCCGCAACGCCGAGGCCCTCGAGGCGATCGCCGACCCGGACTTCCAGACCGAGCTCGGGCAGTTCAACATCGAGATGAACTCGCCCCCGGTGACGCTGCGCGAGGAGGGCCTCACCGGGTTCGAGGCGGGGCTGCGGCGCAGCCTCAACGAGGCCGAGCGTCGTTCGTCGGCGGTCGGGGCGCACCTGGTGATGATCGGGATCCTGCCGACCCTCGCCGAGGCCCACCTGTCGATCGACGCGATCAGCAGCAACCCGCGCTACCTACTGCTCAGCGAGCAGGTCCTGCGGGCCCGCGGCGAGGACATCAGCATCGACATCCGCGGCGTCGACATGCTGCGGACCACCGCCGACTCGGTCCTCCCCGAGGCCGCGTGCACCAGCACCCAGCTGCACGTCCAGACGACGCCCGAGCGGTTCGCCGCCTACTGGAACGCCTCGCAGGCGATCGCCGCGGTCCAGCTCGCACTGGCCGCGAACTCGCCGTACCTCCTCGGCAAGCAGCTGTGGCGCGAGACCCGGGTCCCGCTGTTCGAGCAGGCCACCGACACCCGCAGCGACGAGCTGAAGGCGCAGGGCGTTCGGCCCCGGGTCTGGTTCGGCGAGGGCTGGATCACCTCGGTCTTCGACCTCTTCGAGGAGAACGTCCGCTACTTCCCCGCGCTGCTGCCGGTCACCGACGACGAGGACCCGCTGACGGTCCTCGAAGCCGGCGGGACGCCGAACCTGTCCGAGCTGCGGCTCCACAACGGCACGATCTGGAGGTGGAACCGCCCGGTCTACGACATCGCCGGCGGGCGCCCGCACCTCCGGGTCGAGAACCGCGTGCTCCCCGCCGGCCCGACGGTCGTCGACATGGTGGCGAACGCCGCCTTCTACTTCGGGCTGGTGCGCTCGCTCGCCGAGAGCGAGCGGCCGTTGTGGTCGCAGATGTCGTTCAGCGCGGCGGAGGAGAACTTCCACGTGGCAGCGCGCGACGGTGTCGATGCCGAGATCTACTGGCCGGCGGTGGGCCGGGTGCGGGCGACCGAGCTGGTGCTGCGCCGGCTGCTGCCGATGGCCTACGACGGTCTCGCCGCCTGGGGCGTGGAGCGGTCCGAGGCCGAGCACTACCTGGGCATCATCGAGGGTCGCTGCCTGGCCGGCACCAACGGGGCGGAGTGGTTCGTCCGCCAGATGGCGCAGCGCGAGGACATGGACCGCTACGACGCGCTGCGCGCCGTCCTCGCCACCTACCGCGAGGGCATGGACGCCAACGTGCCGGTGCACCTCTGGTAGGTCGCTATCGCGACCGGATCCGCTTCCAGGTCCTCTGTACGCCGGTCCTCGGGTCGTGCCAGCTGCGGCGGGTGACGATCACCAGCCCCAGCGCGAGGTCGAGCTCGGTGCCCGCCGCGTGCACGGCGGCAGACCAGGCGCCGTCGACGTCGTGAGCGGAGGTGTCGCCGTGCCGGGTGAGCCACAGCAGCGGAACCACTCGCTTCTTGAGCGCCGGGCGCAACATGGCCTCGACGATGTCGGTGCGCAGAGCGTGGTCGAACGGCTCCTCGATCTCGAAGGCTCGCGACCGGATGCCCGGTACGCCGACGTGGAGTGCCGGCGGGAACAGCTTGCGGTGCTCGGCAAGGGCGTGGTCGAGCACGGCCCGTCGCAGCAGCTGCTGCACGGTCCGGTCCACGGGCTCGCGGATGCCGCCCGCGCCGTCGTACCCCATGCGCGGCAGCCTGCCCGATCCGACGCGGTGGTGGGCGCCTCCTCCACAGGGCCGCGGCTCAGCTGCGGAGGGCCGCGTTGATCCGCGCGGCCTGACGGGTCAGGTGGTCCCGTTCGGCGAGGTTGCCGGCCGTCGCGGCCGCCTCGGCATAGAGGCGCGCGGCCGTCGCCGGGTCGCCGTCGCGCTCGTGGAGGTACGCCGCGACGGCGGTGTAGCGGGGCAGCGAGCTGTCGAGGCCGGCCAGTGCCGCGAGGCCGGCCCGCGCACCGTCCGCCTCTCCGACCGCGACCGCCCGGTTGAGCCGGGCGATCGGGCTGTCGGTGATCCGGACGAGCTCGTCGTACCACTCGACGACCTGGACCCAGTCGGTCTCGTCGGCGGTCCGGGCGTCGGCGTGGAGGGCCGCGATCGCGGCCTGTGCCTGGAACTCCCCGAGCCGGTCCCGGGCGAGGGCCCGCTGCAGGATCTCGACGCCCTCCGCGATGAGGTGGGTGTCCCAACGGCCGCGATCCTGCTCCGCGAGCGGCACCAGGCTGCCGTCGGCGCGGGTCCGGGCCGGACGGCGGGCATGGTGGAGGAGCATCAGCGCCAGCAGGCCGGAGACCTCCGGGTGGTCGATCCGGGTCGCGAGCTCCCGGGTGAGCCGGATGGCCTCGGCGGCCAGGTCGACGTCTCCGGAGTAGCCCTCGTTGAAGACGAGGTAGAGCACGCGGACGACCGTGGCGACGTCGCCGGTCTGGTCGAACCGGACGTCCGCGACGGTGCGCTTGGCCCGGCTGATGCGCTGCCCCATGGTCGCCTCGGGGACCAGGTAGGCGTCGGCGATCTGCCGGGTCGTCAGGCCGCCGACGGCCCGCAGGGTCAGCGCGACGGCCGAGGCGGGTGTCAGCGACGGGTGGGCGCAGAGGAAGTAGAGCTGGAGCGTGTCGTCGACCGCCGCGCCCGCGCCCGGGATCGGCTCCGCGTCCACCCGCTCCTCGCGCCGGCGCCGCGACGTGTCGGCCCTGGTGGCGTCGATGAACTTCCGCCACGCGACCTTGACCAGCCACGGCTTCGGGTCGCGCGGCGGGTCGGCCGGCCACACCCTCAGCGCCTCGAGCAGGCTCTCCTGCACGGCATCCTCGGCCGCCGCGAAGTCGGCTCCGCGGCGGACGAGGATGCCGATGACGGCGGGGGTGAGGGACCGCAGCAGCGTGTCGTCCACGACCGGGTCCACCACCGTCACTCCGTCACGGTCGGCGGCTCTGCCATGAACGGCCGGATCTCGAGCCACTCGTGGATCGGCTTGCCACCCGCGCCGGGCGCGGCCGACAGCTCTCCGGCGAGCTCGAGGGCGCGGTCGTAGGAGTCGACGTCGATCACCATCCAGCCGGCGATCAGGTCCTTGGTCTCCGCGAACGGGCCGTCGGTCACCGGCGGGCGACCCTCCCCGTCGTACCGGACCCACGTGCCCTCGGGGGAGAGCGCCTGTCCGTCGACGTACTCACCGGTGCCCTCGAGCCGGGTCGCGAAGTCGCGCATGTACTGGATGTGGTCCGAGATCTCCTCGGGGGTCCACTGGTCCATCGGCACGTCGTTGGCCGCGGCCGGGGCGCCTCGGTAGTGCTTCAGCAACAGGTACTTGGCCATCGTGTCTCTCCTCGGTGTCGTCACCTCAAAGTACGGCCCGTGGTGGCCGTGCTCGAGGAGGAGACGGAGCCACGTCGCCGGTCTCGACATCCTCGCGAAAGATTCTTGTGGCGGGAGGAACTAGGGTCGGACCATGGCGACCGGTTCGACAGGCTCAGGGACCACCGTGGTGACCGGATACGTCCCGAAGCCGGAGGGCGACGCCGCCCTGCTGGCAGGGATCGACGAGGCGCTGCGCCGCGACGCGCGGCTGGTGGTGGTGCACAGCCTGCCCGACCACGACCCGGAGCCGCCGTACGTCGCCGAGGTGCGGGCCGCGCTCGCGGAGTCGGGCCTGGAGCACGACCTGCGGGTGCTGGAGCGCGGGCACGAGGCGTCCGACGAGCTGGTCGACGTCGCCGAGGAGGTGGGCGCCGACCTGATCGTGATCGGGCTGCGGCGCCGCTCGCCGGTCGGCAAGCTGATCCTCGGCTCCAACGCGCAGCGGGTCCTGCTCGACGCTCCCTGCCCGGTGCTCACGGTCAAGCCGCGCGCGGGGCGGCATTGACCGCCGCTCCCCTGATCGGCCCCCTGGTCGGTGTCGACGAGGCCGCAGGACTGGGGGGCTCGGCCACGTTCCTCGACGTCCGCTACCGGATGGGCGGTGGCCCGGCGGGTCCTGAGGAGTACGCCGCCGGGCACGTCCCGGGTGCCTCGTACGTCGACCTGGACGCTGCGCTGGCGGGACCGCCGGGTGCCGGCGGCCGGCACCCGCTCCCGGCGACCGCGGCCTTCGAGGCGGCGATGCGGGCCGCGGGCGTGTCCGATGACCGCGCGGTGGTCGTCTACGACGACTGGGCGGGTCATGCCGCGGCCCGCTGCTGGTGGCTGCTGCGCTACCACGGCCACCGTGACGTGCGGGTCCTCGACGGCGGGTGGTCGGCCTGGGCCGCGGCCGGTCGGCCGGTCGAGACCGGCCCGGCTCCGGTCGTCGAGCCGGGCACCTTCGTCGCCGCGCCCGGCGCGATGCCGGTCGTCACGGCCGACGACGTCCGGAGGGTCGCGGTGCTCGTCGACGCCCGCGCCGCGGCGCGCTACCGCGGGGAGACCGAGCCGATCGACCCCGTGGCCGGCCGCATCCCCGGCGCGGTCAACGTGCCGACGTCGCTCAACCTCGCCGAGGACGGACGGTTCCGCCCCGCCTCCGAGCTCCGGGAGGTCTACGCGGCGGTCGGGGCGACCGACGGCACGACCGTCGCGGCGTACTGCGGCTCGGGTGTCACGGCAGCCCACGACGTGCTGGCCCTCGAGGTCGCCGGGGTCGAGGCCGCGCTCTACCCGGGCAGCTGGAGCGAGTGGATCACCGACCCGAGCCGCCCGGTCGAGACCGGCTGAGCGACACTCACCAGTGCACGCCCGGGAACAGCCGGGCCATCAGCATCTGCTCGGACTCCCGGCCGCCCTCGGTCTCGGGGAGGGCGGGAGGGACGGCGGCGACGGGCTGCGGGGTCTCCGCCGGCCCCGTCTTGGCCTTGGCCGCCGCGCTGTCCGGGAACACCTGGTAGGCGAGGTTCAGCACCCGGAACGCCGCCTTCGGGGCGAACGTGTGCGCGACCGCGCCGGCGTTGCCGGCCAGCGTGTTGATCTCGTGCGGCTTCTCCACCATCGCCTTGATGACCAGGTCGGCGGCCTGGGCGGGGGAGAGGGTCGGGAACTTGTCGTACATCTTGGTCGGCGCGATCATCGGCGTCCGCACCAGCGGCATGTGGATGTTGGTGAACGAGATGCCGTGGCCCACCACCTCGGAGGCCACGACGTTGCTCCAGGCGTCCAGGGCCGCCTTCGAGGCGACGTACGCCGAGAACCGCGGCGGGTTGGTCTGGACCCCGATCGAGGAGATGTTCACGATGTGGCCGGACTTCTGCTCGTGGAGCTTCGGCATCAGCCCGATGATCAGCCGGATCGCGCCGAAGTAGTTGAGCTGCATCGTGCGCTCGAAGTCGTGGAACCGGTCGTGCGAGAGCCGCAGCGAGCGCCGGATCGACCGGCCCGCGTTGTTGACGAGGAAGTCGACCGACGGCAGCTCGGTCGTGAGCCGCGCGCACAGGTCGTCGATGGCCCGCAGGTCCGACAGGTCGCACGGGAAGGCGTAGGCCTGCCCGCCACGGAGCTCGATGGCCGCCTTCGTCTCCTCGAGCTTGTCCTTGCCGCGCGCGACGAGCACCGGGATGCCGCCGGCCTGGGCGACCTTGAGCGCGGTCACCTTGCCGATGCCGGAGGAGGCGCCGGTGATGACGACGTGCTTGCCCTTCAGCGCCGACCGGGTCCGCTTGTCGCGACCGGTGGTGTCGTCGAGGTTCTCCTCCCAGAAGCCCCACAGGGTGCGGGCGTAGGACTCGAGGTCGGGCACGGCGATGCCGCTGCCGGCCAGCGCCTTCTCGGTCGCCCTCGAGTCGAAGACGGAGGCGAACGACGTGTGCCCCACGACCTCGGCCGGGATGCCCAGGCGGCCCAGCGTCTGGTCGAGCAGCAGGTGCGCCGGGGCCGACCTGACGACGGCGCTGAACAGGCTGCTGGGTCGCAGCGACCGGGGGAGGAGGCCGGTCGCACCCGCGGTCATGTTCCGGTCGATCGGGGTCGCGAACCGCGGTGCGCCCGCGGCGGAGCAGAACGAGTTGATCATGTCGACCACCGGCTGTGGCTCGGGGTTGACCAGGTGGAAGGCCTCGCTGTTGCGGTCGGGCAGGTGCGCGAGGTGGTCCATCGCCTTGGCGACGTAGTCGACCGGCACCAGGTTGGTGTCGCCCAGGTCGACGCCGACGAGCGGGAGCCACGACGGCAGGTTGTCGCGCAGCCGCTTGATGAGCGGGAAGAAGTAGTAGGGGCCGTCGATCTTGTCCATCGCGCCCGTCTGGGAGTCGCCGACGACGATCGCCGGACGATAGACCCGCCACGGGACCATCGACTCCTCGCGGACGACCTTCTCCGACTCGTACTTCGTCCGGTGGTACGGCGACGGCAGCGGCTGGCCCTCGTCGAACATCGTCTCGTCGAACCGGCCGTGGTAGTCGCCGGCCGCGGCGACCGAGGAGACCTGGTGGAAGCAGCCGACCTGAAGGGCGCCGGCCAGCTCGAGCGCGTAGCGGGTGCCCTGGACGTTCATCGCGTCGTTCGTCGCGTCGTCGGCGGTCATGTCGTAGATCGCGGCGAGGTGGAAGAAGTGGTCGACCTCGCCCGCGTGCTCGGCGACCCACTCCGGGTCGACGCCGAGACCCGGCTGGCCGAGGTCACCGACGACCGGCACGACCCGGGACGACCCGGAGCCGCGGCTCCACTGCTGGATCATCGTCTCCAGCCGGGGCAGGGACGACGCGCGACACAACACGAAGACCGGGCCCTCACGGTGGTCGAGCAGCTCGCTGACGAGGAAACGACCGATGAAGCCTGTGGCTCCGGTCACGAAGTAAGCCATGCGGGCAGAGTAGTCCGAATGCCGGGGTTGCGGGCGGCCGTCTCTCGCGGTCAGCGAACCCTGGCCTTGCCCGGAGTCAGTCGCTCGAGCCGAACATGATCTCGTCCCAGCTCGGCACCGAGGCGCGGCCGCGCTTCTTGGCGACGGGGCGGCGGTGCTTGGCAGCCTCGACGGCGGCTGCCTCGGCTGCGGCCGCCGCGCTGTCGGGGTCGGCAGGGTCGGGGGCGGCGGAGGTGTCGCGCAGGGGGTCGTCGTACGTCGGGCGCCGGACAGGTGCCTCGACGACCGCGTCGGCCGCCTCGCCGGCCGTCTCGCCGGAGACCTTGCCGGAGACCTCGCCGGACACCAGGTCGAGCGCGTCGTCGCCCAGGGGCAGCTCGTCGGGGGCGACCACGGCGAGCCGGCGCTGCCGCACCTGCTGGAGGTCGTCGAGGTGGGTGTCGGCAACGGCGTCGGCCACCAGGCCGCCGACCAGCCACCGGGCGTCGTCGTTGTCCGCGGTCACGTAGTTGCCGGGCGCGTCGAAGGTGAACCGGGCGGTGCCCGAGCGCTGCTTCGTCGCGTAGGTGCCGGCGATCTCCCAGCGGCCGTCGTCGCGGCGGAAGGCGTCCCAGGAGACGTCGTCGGCCTTGGCGTGCAGGGTGGACAGGTGGGCGCTGACGGCCTCGCCCAGAGCGCGGGTGCCGGAGCCGGCGTCGCCCGCCGGGCGACGCAGGGACGACTTCTGGGCACGCCCAGCAACGTGCTCGCGCTCGCCGAGCACCGGACCGACGAACGGCATGATCGCCTCGACCGTGGTCCGCGCCGCCTCGGCGACGGCCTCGGGCGTCTCGCCTGCTCGGATCCGGGTCTGGATCTCGCGGGGGCGGAGGGTGCTCGTCATCTGGATCTCCAACTGGCCGATGCGGGTGGTCTCACCGCGGAGCGCGGCACGCAGGGCAGGGGTGATCTCGAGGGTGAACTCCTCGCCCTGCCGACCCACCAGGAGCAGCCGACGGCCGTCGGCGCTGACTCCTGCGAGATCGAGGTGCGCCATGCTCCGTCCTTCCGGGCCCGGGTGCCGGGCCCGCCGTGCTGTCGTGGGTGGATGTGCTCCGGTGCGCCGAGACTACGCCCGGGCGCCCACCGGAACCGGGACCGCGCGCGGCGTGCCGATAAGTCGATATCCGCGGGTCAGCCACCCGCTCGCCGGCGCACCGATCGTGCATCCGGTCAGGACGCGACGATGCGGCCCCGGACGTAGCGCCAGCGGCCGTCCTGTCGCCGGAACCGGCTCACCTCGTGGAGCACGCCGGGCTCGCCGGCGAGCCGATGATGGGCCCGGAACTCCACGACCCCGTTGACGTCGTCCGGTCCACCGGCCTCCGTCGCCACGATCTCCAGCCCGACCCAGCCGAGTCGGGGGTCGAAGTCGATCGACGCGGGCCGGGTGGCCGGGTGCCAGGTCTCGAGGAGGTACGCGGCCTCGTGGAGCGCGAACGCGGTGTAGCGCGACCGCATCAGCTCTTCGGCCGTCGTCGCCTGGCGGGCACCCTGGTGCAGCGGGCCGCAGCACGCGGCGTACGGCGAGCCCGACGCGCAGGGGCAGGTCCGTGGCTGGGGCACGGGCTGATTGTGCAGGGTGGCGCGTCAGGCCAGGTTGTGCTCGACGCTGTCGAGGTCGCCGTCGGCAGGGGTCCGAGCCGTGGCCGGCACCCGGGTCGCGATCGCGGCGACCAGGGCGAGCAGGCCACCGCCGAACGACACGAGGTACGACGCCGACGCGCCCGCCTCGTCGATCACCAGGCCGGCGAGGGCGGCGCCCGGAGCGAGACCGAGGGCGATCCCGGTCTGGAGCAGCATCATCCCCTCCGTCAGCCGGCTCGGAGGGAGTGCCTGCTCGGCGAGCGACATCGCGGCGATCAGGGTCGGTGAGATCGCGAGGCCACCGACCAGCAGGACCAGGCCCATCACCGGGATGGAGGGCACCAGCGTCAGGGGTGCCATCGCGACCGCCATGCCGAGCGCTCCCCAGCGCAGCCGGACCAGCGGGCCCTGTCGCCAGGTGATGGCGCCGGAGACCAGGCCGGCGAGGAGGCTGCCCAGCGCCCACACCGCCAGGAGGAGGCCGGCGGCGCCCTTCTGGCCCTCCTCGTCGGCGAAGGCGACGGTCGTGACCTCGGCGGCGCCGAACAGGACGCCCAGGGCGAAGGTCAGCAAGGTGAGCGGTCCGATCGCGGACCACGGCATGGCGGGGCGGACGGTCCCGACGGCCGGCGTCGCGTGCTTCGGCGGCTCGGTCGAGCGCAGGCCGGCGAAGACGAAGGTGCCCACCAGCCCGAAGGCCAGGGCCGCGCCGAGCCCGGCGTGCGGGTGCACCGCGGTGGCGAGCATGGTCACGACGATCGGTCCGAGCAGGAAGACGGTCTCGTCGGCGACCGCCTCGAAGGAGAAGGCCGTGTGGAGCCGCGCCGGGTCGTCCCTGAGGCGGTGGGACCAGCGGGCCCGCACGCAGGTGCCGACCGAGGGCAGGGTCGCGCCCGCGACCCCGGCGAGCGCGAACGTCGTCCACGTCGGCCAGCCGCCGTCGAGCGACATCATCGCGGCGGCCAGCGCCAGGCCCCACACCGTGATCGCGACCGGCAGCACCCGGGCCTGCCCCAGGCGGTCGAGCAGTCGGCCCTGGACCACGGCGAACCCCGCGTTGGCGAGGAGTGCGACCGCGGACACCGCGCCGGCGAAGGCGTAGGAACCGGTCTCGTGCTCGGCGAGCAGCACGATCCCGAGGCCGACCATCGAGATGGGGAGCCGGGCGACCAGGCCGGTCGCGCTGAAGAGCGCGGTGGCCGGCGTGAAGATCCGGCGATAGGGCGCGAGGGCACCAGAGAGCACTGCGGGCATGGCCTGCTGATCCTCCTCCCTACGATGGGCGGGTGACGAATCCCGAACATCCGGTCCCGGCCGAGGCCTACGACGCGTTGTTGGTCCTGAGCTTCGGCGGGCCCGAGGGGCCTGAGGACGTCGTACCCTTCCTCGAGAACGTGACCCGTGGCCGCGGCATTCCGAGGGAGCGGCTGGCCGAGGTCGGCCAGCACTACTTCCTCTTCGGCGGGAAGTCGCCGATCAACGACCAGAACCAAGCGCTCATCGCTGCGCTCGAGACGGACCTCGCGGCGGCCGGCATGGACCTGCCGGTCTATTGGGGCAACCGCAACTGGGCGCCGTACCTCGTGGACACGGTGCGGCAGATGGCGGCCGACGGCCGACGCCGCGTCGCCTGCATCGCGACCAGCGCGTTCTCGTCGTGGTCGGGCTGTCGTCAGTACCTCAACGACATCGAGGCCGCCGTCGCCGCGGTGCCCGACGCTCCGCAGATCGACAAGGTCCGGTGGTTCGCCTTCCACCCCGGGTTCGTCGCGGCCGTCGTCGACCGCACCGTGGAGGCGGTCGAAGAGCTGCCGGCGGACCTGCGGGACGACGCCCGGCTGGTCTTCGTCACCCACTCGATCCCGACCACGATGAACGACGAGAGCGGCCCGGACGGGGGCGCCTACCTCGCCCAGCACCTCGAGGTCGCCTCGGTGGTGGCCGAGTGGGTGGCAGTGGCCACCGGGATCGACCGCGAGCACGAGCTGGTCTTCTGCTCCCGCAGCGGCTCTCCGCGCACCCCGTGGCTGGAGCCCGACGTCAACGACCGGCTCGAGGAGCTGGCCGCCGAGGGCGCCGAGGCGGTGGTGCTGATCCCGGTCGGGTTCGTCTCCGACCACATGGAGGTGGCCTACGACCTCGACACCGAGGCGTTGGCGACGGCCGCGAAGGTCGGCATCGAGGCGCGCCGGGCCGGCACCGCGGGTGTCGATCCACGCTTCGTCTCCGCACTGCGCGAGCTGGCGCTCGAGCGGCCGATCGAGGCCTGTCCCGCGCACTGCTGCCTGCCGCGGACTCCCGCATGAGCAGGCAGCCCCGGGCGCTCGCCGAGCTGGCGATGCAGGTCGCGGAGGAGGCGGCCACCCTGATCCGGGAGTACGGCGCCCGCGGGGTCGACGTGGCGGCCACGAAGTCCAGCGACGTCGACGTCGTCACGCTCGCCGACCGCGCGGCGGAGGACCTGATCCGGGACCGGCTGCTCACCGCCCGTCCCGACGACTCGGTGCTCGGCGAGGAGGGTGACGACGTGGTCGGCTCCAGCGGCGTGCGCTGGATCGTCGACCCCATCGACGGGACGGTGAACTTCCTCTACGGCCTCCAGGAGTTCGCGGTCTCCATCGCTGCCGAGGTGGACGGCGAGGTCGTCGCCGGCGTCGTGCTCGACGCGGCCAAGGGCCGGGCCTACCAGGGCTACGTCGATCCCTCGCTGCCCGGCGGCGGCTCCGCCACGTGCGACGCGACACCGATCACGGTCCGCGGCCCGGCTCCGGTCGCGCAACGACTGATCGCCACGGGGTTCTCCTACAGCGCCGAGAAGCGAGCCGTCCAGGCCGCCGCCACGGCCCGGATGCTGCCCCTGGTCCGCGACATCCGGCGCCACGGATCCTGCGCCCTGGAGCTGTGCCACGTCGCCGAGGGCGCCCTCGACGGCTACGTCGAGGAGGGCGTGAACCTCTGGGACTTCGCAGCCGGCGGCCTGATCGCACGGCTGGCGGGAGCGCGCCTCGTCGTGCTGCCCGGAGCGGGCGGGACCGACCTGGTGGTGTGTGGTCCCGATCACGGCTTCGACGAGCTCGTGGACCTCGCGCGGAGGTCGGGTTTCACGCGGGAATAGCCTGCGTCGCCGCACTGTTCCGAAGACTCGCCCACCCCGAGGTATCGCTGGGCACCGGGATGGTGCACAATCTGCTGCGCCGATCAGTATTCGCCGGTCCGGGGCGGGGAGGATCGATCGACGGCGACCGAAGGGAGTGACGCGTCATGGCGACCGATTACGACGCACCGCGCAAGAACGAGGACGAGCAGTCCGAGGAGAGCATCGAAGAGCTCAAGGCGCGCCGCCACGACAAGAACTCCGGCAAGGTCGACGAGGACGAGGCCGAGGCCGCCGAGTCCTTCGAGCTGCCCGGCGCCGACCTCTCGCACGAGGAGCTGGCGGTCGAGGTGAAGCCCAAGCAGGAGGACGAGTTCACCTGCATGAGCTGCTTCCTGGTGCACCACCGCAGCCAGCTGGCGGACTCCAAGAAGATGATCTGCCGGGACTGCGCCTGAGGCGCTCGCGCGCTACTGGCCGTCCTTGCGGAGCGGCGGCGGCAGGGTCCCGGTCGACTTGACGTAGTACCCGGCGGCACGCCGCTGCGCGTACATCTTCGCCAGCGCCACCGCGGCCCCGGTCGTCGCGGCCCACGCGACGGCCTCCCAGATGTCGACGTCAGGGTCGGCCGGGTTCTCCGGCGGCTTCTTGCCGGTGCTGATCTGCCAGGACTTGTCGATCGCCTTCCGCGCTGCCGCAGCGCCCCCGAGCGCCGCCGCCAGCGAGAACATCGACCACAACTTGGAACTGTCGCCCTTAGCCATGGGACGACCCTATCGAGTCGGCGTTCCGCCCGGCCCCACCCGGCCCTCCCCGGACCTACCCCCTCCGGACCTACCTGGTCCGCGGGAGTGCGCTCAGCGCGGTCGCGAGGGCTTCGGGGTGGCGCGAGCTGACCAGCCAGTACGGCGTGGGGTCGGCCGGGTCGACGATCTCGACCCTGACCGCCCGGTGGAGGTAGGGCCGGAGCAGCAGGTAGGCCCGCGCATCGGCGTCGCGGCCGGCGACCAGCCGCGTCTGCTCGGCGTCGAGGGCCGCGACCGCGCCGAGGTGCTCGGCCTCGATCCGGGCCCGGCCGGCCTGGAACCAGCCGTCGCGCACGATCACCCGGGCGTCGCCGTACCAGAAGAGGGCGAGCGCGAGCAGCGCGAGAGCGACGGCCGTCACCACCCAGGCCGTCGGCCCCGGGACGGCGACGACGACCATCAACCACAAGGTGGCGACGAGCATCGTGCCCTGCGCCCACCAACGCAGGGGTACGGCGAGACGTTCGTCGTACTCCGGGCCGCTGCTCACGGGGAGAAGGATCCCATCCGGCAGCGGGCCTTCCCCGAGAGGGCCTCGATCCCGCCTCTATAAGGTCTGTCCGTGCCTCTTGACGACCCCGACCTGGAGATCCCGGTCTCCCTCCTCGACCCCGACCTGCCCCTGCCCGGCTACGCCCACCAGGGCGACGCCGGCGCCGACCTGGTCACGACCGTCGACGTCGCCCTGGCGCCGGGCGAGCGGATGCTGGTGCCGACGGGCATCGCGATCGCCCTCCCCGACGGCTACGTCGCGCTGGTCCACCCGCGCAGCGGCCTCGCCGCCCGGCACGGGCTCTCGATCGTGAACACCCCGGGCACCATCGACGCGGGCTACCGCGGGGAGATCAAGGTGCTGCTCATCAACCACGACCCGGTCGAGCCGATCCTGCTGCGGCGGGGCGACCGGATCGCGCAGCTGGTCGTCCAGCGGTTCGAGCGAGCCCGGTTCGTCGCCGTTGCGGACCTTCCCGAGAGCGCCCGTGGCACCGGCGGCTACGGTTCTACTGGAGGCTTCGGCCCTCCGAATCAGCACGTGAAGGAGAGCAGCCAGTGAGGTTCCGTCGCAAGCCCGACGCGAGCGACCCCGACCCAGCCCCCGAGGGCGCGGTCGACGAGATCGTGGACGACGCTGTCGACGCGGAGCCCGGGACCGCAGCCCCGGCGGATGCAGGCCCCTACGACGCCGACGAGCTCCCCGACGACGGCGTGAACCGGGTGGACCTCGGCGCCCTCCTCGTCGCGCCCGTCGAGGGACGTGACCTCCGGGTCCAGATCGACGAGAAGTCCGGGACGGTCCGGTCGGTCGTGCTCGCCGGCAAGGACGGCGCGGTCGAGCTGCGTGCCTACGCCGCTCCGCGCAACGGTGACCTGTGGAGCGAGGTGCGGCCGCAGATCGCGGCGGACGCGTCCCGCCGCGGTGGCACCGCGACCGAGCAGGACGGGCCGTTCGGCACCGAGCTGTTCTGCGAGGTGCAGGTCAAGACCGCCGACGGCAAGGTCGGCAACCAGGCGTCGCGGGTGATCGGCTTCAACGGGCCGCGCTGGCTGCTGCGGGCGACGTTCCTCGGGCGCCCGGCGCGAGACCCCGAGGCACTGGTCGAGTGGCGCGACGCGGTGACCTCGGTCGCCGTACGACGCGGCGACCACGCGATGCCGGTGGGGGAGCAGCTGCCGCTCACCCTCCCCGAGGAGATCCGCCAGGCCCAGGCCGAGCAGCAGGCAGCCGCTGCCGCCGCGCAGGATGCCCCGCCGGAAGCCCCACCGGAAGCCCCAGCGAAAGCCTGAGCCCGGTGGCCACCAAGAGCCGGATACGGCGCACGATCAGTCGGTGGGCGAGTCCTGCCGAGGCGGAGGCGCGCGACCTGAGGAAGACCTGCGCGGGCAGCGACGTCGTCCCCATCGCGGAGGCGCCGAGCCGGACGCCGGTCAAGCTCCGCGGCACCGTGCGCACCGTCACGCTGCGGCCTCGCGGCGGCGTGCCCGCCCTCGAGGCCGAGCTGTACGACGGCACGGCCACCCTCACCCTCATCTGGCTCGGCCGCCGCCGGATCGCCGGCATCGGACCCGGTCGCGCGATCGAGGTGTCGGGCCGGATCGGTGAGCACGACGGCGAGCGGATCCTCTATAACCCCCGGTACGAGCTCCTATGAACGCCGACGACCGTCAGGTGGCGGCACCGGAGGAACCGGAGGAGGACCACTCGCTCACGGCCGAGGCCGCCAAGAAGATCGGCGTCGAGACCGTCGAGGCGCTGGTGCGGCACCAGCTCGCGTCGTCGCTCGGCGGCAAGCGCGGCATGCTCGAGGCGGCCATCCCCGGCGTGGTGTTCAGCGCGGTGTGGCTGCCGACGAAGGAGCTGCAGGTCGCCCTCATCGCCAGCCTGGCGGTCGCGGGGCTCGCCCTCCTCGTACGCCTCGCGCAGCGCAGCTCGATCCAGTACGTCTTCAACGCGATCTTCGGGATCGGCATCGGGTGGGTGTTCGTGCGCCTCGCGGAGTCGGCCGGCGGGTCGGAGACGGACCAGGCGCTGGCGTTCTTCCTGCCGGGGATCTTGCTGAGCCTCGGTTACACCGTGGTGTTCGGCGCGTCCTGCCTCGCCGGGTGGCCGGTGCTCGGGTTCATGCTCGGCGCCGCGACGGAGGACCCGATCGGCTGGCACCGCAACCCGCAGGTCGTGAAGCTCTGCAGCCGGCTCACCTGGGTGATGCTGGTCCCGGGGGCGATCGGGGTGCTCGGGCAGGGCCCGGTGTGGCTCCTCGGTCACTACGACCGGATCGACGCCGAGCTCGCGGTGGTGATCATCCTGGTCCTCCGCACCGGCCTCGGCTGGGCGCTGCGGATCGGCTCGTGGTCGCTGATGATCTGGCTGCTCGCCCGCAACGCGACGCCGATCGAGGCGGAGCCCGAGGCGGCCGGAGCCTAACCTGGGTGGTTGGTGGGCGCCAGCAGGCGTTCGAGGGTGTCCTCGGCCTCGGCCGGTACGACGAACAGGAGCTCGTCTCCTGCCTCCACCGGCTGCTCGGGGGTCGGCACGTAGACCTGGCTGTCGCGGAGGATCGTGACCAGCGCGCAGTTCTCGGGGAGCGGGATCAGCCCCGACGCCTTGCCGACGTACGGCGAGTCCGCCGGGAGCGTCATCTCGACCAGGTTGGCGTTGCCCTGACGGAACGTGAACAGGCGCACCAGGTCGCCGACGGTGACCGCTTCCTCGACCAGTGCGGACATGATCCGCGGGGTCGACACGTTGACGTCGACCCCCCAGGCCTCGGTGAACAGCCACTCGTTGTTGGGGTGGTTGACCCGGCCGACGGTGCGCGGGACCCCGAACTCGGTCTTGGCGAGGAGTGCGGTGACCAGGTTGGCCTTGTCGTCGCCCGTCGCGGCGATCACGACGTCGCACTTGTCCAGCCGAGCCTCCTCCAGCGACGAGAGCTCGCAGCTGTCGGCGAGGAGCCACTCCGCGTCCGGCACCCGTTCGGGGTGGATGGAGCTGGGGGACTTGTCGATGAGCAGCACCTCGTGGCCGTTCTCGATCAGCTCGACGGCGATCGAGCGGCCCACAGCGCCGGCACCCGCGATGGCGACACGCATATCAGCGGCTCCTCAGTTCGTCATGGTCAGTCATGGAGGTCCGGGCCGGCGTCGAGCACCTCGTAGGCGTGCGCGGCGTGCTCCTCGCGAACGACGACGTGCAGCAGGTCGCCCTCCTGGACGACACTGTCGCGGGTCGGCAGCATGCCCTCGCCGAGCCGGTCGATCCAGGCGACCCGGGCGCGGGCCTGTTCCTGGAACGAGCCGACCGTGGAGCCCACCCACTTCTCGGGCACCATCATGTGGTCCATCCGGACGGTGCCGGACGGGTCGCGGAAGTCGGGCTCGGCGCCGGCCGGCAGGAGCCGGCGCAGCACCTGGTCGGCGGTCCACTTGACCGTGGCCACCGTCGTGATGCCGAGGCGCTGGTAGACCTCGGCGCGGCCGGGGTCGTAGATCCGGGCCACGACCTGCTGGATGCCGAACGTCTCACGCGCCACCCGGGCGGCGATGATGTTGGAGTTGTCACCGCTGGACACCGCGGCGAACGCGTCGGCGCGGCGGATCCCGGCCTTCTCCAGCACCTGCTGGTCGAAGCCCATGCCGGCGACCTTGTCCCCGTTGAACCCGGGTCCGAGCCGGCGGAACGCGTCCGGCTCGCTGTCGATCACCGCCACGGTGTGGTTGCGGTCCTCCAGGCTGCGGGCGAGCGTCGAACCGACGCGGCCACAACCCATGATCACGACGTGCACAGTCGAACGCTATAGCAGCGATCGGCACGGTGGGGCACGGCACAGGCGTCACAGACGACTTGATGCCCTAACGTTGTCGCCCGTGGGTGTCGGCGACGTCTCTAAGCGGATCCTGCTGGGACGCAAGCTCCGGAGCGCGCAGCTCGGCGAGACGCTGCTTCCCAAGCGGATCGCGCTCCCTGTTTTCGCGAGCGACGCCCTGTCCTCGGTGGCCTACGCCCCCGACGAGATCTTCATCATGCTCGCGATCGCGGGCGCGTCGGCGTACGCCTGGTCGTGGAAGGTCGCGATCGCCGTCGCGCTGGTGATGGCCGCCGTGATCGCGTCGTACCGGCAGACGGTGCACGCCTATCCCTCCGGCGGCGGCGACTACGAGGTCGCCACCGTCAACCTCGGCCGGACGGCGGGCACCACCGTCGCGAGCGCCCTGCTGATCGACTACGTGCTGACCGTGGCCGTGTCGATCTCGGCCGCCTCGCAGTACGCAGCCGCCGCGGTCCCGGCGTTCTTCGAGCACGAGGTGATCGTCGCGGTCGTGATGGTCGTCCTGCTGACGGCGATGAACCTGCGCGGGATCCGCGAGTCCGGTGGGTTCTTCGCCATCCCGACGTACCTGTTCATGTTCGCCGTCCTGGGCATGTGCGTCTACGCCTTCATCCAGATGGCGACGGGGACGCTGCCGGACGTCGAGAGCGCAAGCCTGGAGATCCAGCCCGACGAGGGCTGGGACCAGCCGCTGACCACGATCGGCCTGCTCTTCCTGCTGGCGCGAGCCTTCTCGTCGGGATGTGCGGCGCTCACCGGCGTCGAGGCGATCTCCAACGGAGTGCCGGCGTTCCAGCGGCCGAAGAGCAAGAATGCCGCCACCACCCTGCTGCTGCTGGCCATGATCGCGATCTCGATGATCGTGAGCGTCGTCGTGCTGGCTAAGCAGATGGGCCTGAGGTACGTCGACCCGCACGACCTGCACAAGCTGACCCTCGACGGCGAGCGACTGCCGGATGACTACGACCAGCACACGGTGATCGCGCAGATCGCGCGCGCGGTGTTCACCGACTTCAGCCCGGGCTTCTACTTCGTGGTGGTCGTCACCGGCATCATCCTGGTCCTCGCGGCCAACACCGCCTTCAACGGCTTCCCCGTGCTGGGCTCGATCCTCGCCAAGGACGGCTTCGCGCCGCGGGCGCTGGGCGCGCGCGGCGACCGGCTCGCCTACAGCAACGGCATCGTGTTCCTCGCCGTGATGGCGATCGCGCTGATCGTCGCGTTCGGCGCGGAGACCACGAAGCTGATCCAGCTCTACATCGTCGGCGTCTTCGTGTCGTTCAACCTGAGCCAGCTCGGCATGATCCGGCACTGGACCCGGGCACTCGCTACGGAGCGCGACCCCTCGGAGCGGCGCCGGATGTTCAACGCGCGCGTGATCAATGCGATCGGCCTCACCTTCACGGCGGTGGTGCTCGTCGTCGTGCTGATCACGAAGTTCACCCACGGTGCCTGGATCACGATCCTGGCGATGGGGTTCTTCTTCGTGATCATGCGCGCGATCAAGGGGCACTACAACTCGGTCGAGATCGAGCTCGCGGCGGACGAGACCGACAAGGCGCTGCCCACCCGTGTCCACGCGATGGTGCTGGTCTCCAAGCTGCACAAGCCGACGCTGCGGGCGCTGGCGTTCGCCAAGGCGACCCGGCCGAACTCGCTGGAAGGCGTCTACGTCTCGGTCGACAGCGCCGAGACGGCGCGACTGATGGAGGAGTGGGACGAGCGCAACCTGGGCGTCCCGCTCAAGGTCCTGCACTCGCCGTACCGCGAGGTCGTCAAGCCGATCGTCGAGTACGCCTCCGCGATCCGCGGCGCCAACCCGCGCTCGGTCGTCGCCGTCTACATCCCGGAGTACGTCGTCGGCCACTGGTGGGAGCAGCTGCTCCACAACCAGACCGCGCTGCGGCTCAAGGGACGCCTGCTCTTCACGCCCGGCGTGATGGTCACCTCCGTGCCCTACCAGCTCCGCTCCTCGCAGATCGCGCGTGAGCGGGAGGAGCGTGAGGAGAGCCGGGTGCGGCCGGGTGACCTGCGCCGCGGCCGCACCAAGGACAAGGACCGTCAGGTCCAGTGAGCCGGCCACGACGACCACGGTCCCGGCAGGAGCGGGGACAGTCCCACGTCGGTGAGCGGTTCGAGGTCGCGGTGGGACCGGTCGCTCACGGCGGTCACTGCGTCGCGCGGGTCCCGGCCGGCCCGGCCGGCGAGGAGTCCCGCGTGGTCTTCGTGCGGCACGCGCTGCCGGGGGAGCGGGTCGTCGTCGAGATCACCGAGGGCACCGAGGGAGACCGGTTCTGGCGTGGCGACGCGGTCGAGGTCCTGGCCCCGTCGCCGGACCGGGTGGCGCCGCCCTGCCCGTACGCCGGTCCGGGGATGTGCGGCGGCTGCGACTTCCAGCACGTGTCCCTGTCCGCGCAGCGCGGTCTGAAGGCCGAGGTCGTGCGGGAGCAGCTGCGACGGCTGGCCGGGCTCGACGTGGACGTGGTGGTCGAGGCGGTGGCCAATCCGTTGGTCGAGCCGGGTCGCGACCTTGGACTGGGCTGGCGGACCCGGCAGCGGTACGTCGCGCTGCCCGGCGGCCGGCACGGCATGCGCAAGCACCGCTCCCACGAGGTCGTTCCTGTGGAGCACTGCCTCCTCGAGGCTGCCGAGGGGCCGTCGTTCGAGGTGCGGGGGGCGGCGTTCGAGGTCGCCGACGGCGGCTTCTGGCAGGTGCACCCGGGTGCACCGGAGGTGCTGGTGGGTGCCGTCCTCGACGCGCTGGCGCCGCAACCCGGGGAGGCCGCGCTCGACCTCTACGCCGGGGTCGGCTTGTTCAGCCGGTTCCTGCTCGACGCGGTCGGCGCCGGCCCCGCCGGTGGCCGGGTCTGCGCGGTCGAGGGCGACGCGGCCGCCGTACGGCTGGCGCGACGCAACTGTCCGGGGATCCGGGCCACCGCCGGCGAGGTCGGTGCCGTGCTCGCGACGGAGTACGACGAGCCCTTCGACCTGGTCGTGCTCGACCCGCCCCGGGTCGGTGCCAAGCGGAAGGTCGTCGAGCAGGTGGTCGACCGGCGCCCGCGGGCCGTCGCGTACGTCGCCTGCGACCCCGCCGCGCTCGCACGGGACGTCGCGATCTTCGGTGAGCACGGCTACGGGCTGGTCTCGCTCCGGGCCTTCGACCTGTTCCCGATGACGCACCACGTCGAGTGTGTGGCGCTGCTGGAACCGCTCACTTGATCGGAGTCCTGGGGGCTCCCCGCTTCTCGACCCGCTTCCCAGCACAGCCCTCCGACCGTGAGTGCATCCGCGGCAGGTCTACACCGGCAACCGCCCGCTCGGCTCAGTAGGCGCGCCGGGAACGTCAGCGCACGGGCAGGGTGAGGTTGAGCTCGTTGAGCTCGCCGCCGACGACGTCGAACGTCCCGGCCTGGAAGGACGTCCCGCCGCGCCACTGGCGGGTCGAGACCCTGACCTCGTAGCGCCCGGCCGGCACCGTGAGCCGGTAGTCGCCGTCCGTGCCGATCGCGGCCCGGTAACCGTCGGGCGCGCCGATGAGCTCGAGCTCGCCGACGGTCACGTACTGGCCGGTCCCGAGCGCGGGGCCGCCGTTGAGGGTGACGACACCCGTGACCGTTCCGCGCTCGACGTTCGGGTCGACGTACGTGAACGGTCCGACGCGGACCGCGGGCGGGGTCTCCTCGGGGCTGCACGCGGACCGTCCGAAGCCCGGGACCTCCACGGACAGGCCCGGTGCGACCTGGAGCCGGACACCGTCGTCGTCCACCGGTCCGCAGGCGTGCGAGGCGGCCCAGCCGAGCGTCACCTTCACCGAACGGTCCGGCAGGACCGTGAGCTGCTGGGCGTCGCCGAGGCTGTCGTCCGTCACCGTCGCGACGCCGGCAGGACGCCAGTCGGCAAGGACGAGGACGAACGGGAAGCCGTCGACCGTGCACGGCTCGACGTGGGAGGCGAGCTCCAGGCTCGCGGTGACGTACGTCGTGCCGCCCGCCAGCTGCCGGCTGCTGCTGCGACCGACGACGAGATCGCCGGCGGCGCACGCAGGGAGACCCGGCGAGGTCGGCGTCGCCGCGGGCCGACCCGGTTCCGAGCCACCCCGCGCGACCAGGTAGGCGACCACGACGACCAGCACGAGCGTTGCCGTCGCCGCGGCGGCGAGGTCGTCCCGGCGCCGCTCTCGTGGCGCCGGGACCTGGTCGAGGTCGATCACTGAGCGCTCCGGTCGTCGAGTTCCTACGACCGGTCTACACCCCGCTACCGAACGACGTCGTAGATCAGCTTCTGGACGCCGTTCCCGTAGGACTCGCTCTCGGCCAGGCTCAGCTTCTGCTTGTCGGGGGAGGAGTCGGTGAAGAGCCGCTTGCCGGAGCCGAGCACGATCGGGAAGACGAGCAGGTGGTAGCGGTCGACCAGGCCGGCGGCGGCCAGCGACTGAGCGAGCCGGGCGCTGGCGTGGACGGAGATCGGTCCGCCCTCGGTCGCCTTGAGCGCGGCGACGTCGTCCATGCTCCGGAGGATGGTGATGTCGCCCCAGTTGTCGACGAGGTCGTCCTCCCGGAGGGTGGTGGAGACGACGTACTTGGGCATGACGTTGTACTTGGGGAACTCCTCGGTCATCGTCGGCCACACGGGCGCGAACAGGTCGTAGCTGACCCGGCCGAGCATCAAGGCTCCGGCCTCCTCCTGCTCCTGCTCCTTGATCGCGTAGACCTCCGGGCGGAACTCGACGTCCTTGAACGACCAGCCGCCGTGGGGGTGTCCCTCGTTGCCGCCGGGTGAGTCGATGACGCCGTCGAGGGTGATGAACTCGGTGACGTACAGGGTGCGCATCTTGATCTCCTTGGATGAAGGGTGGATTTACCTCACCACGAACGGGCTGGCCCGGAAACGACAGCCGCGTGCCGAAATCTCGTCGCACCTGACCTACCGGTCGTGATTTTCGTGATTTCGGACATGGAGGTCAGGTACGACGGTCAGCGGCGCGCGGCGTAGATCCGGCGTACGACGTCCTCGATGTCGGGCTCCTCGACGGCCAGGTCCAGCACCTCGGCCTGCTCGCTGACCGCCGCGAGCACCCGCGCTGCCGTGGTCGCCTCGGCATCGAAGGCCAGTCGCTGGCGCAGGCCGTGGCCCTCCGAGCCCAGGTGGCGCGTGCCGGAGATGCCGGTCAGGTCGTCGGTCGGCTCGGCGAGGTCGACGACGAGGACCCGCTCCGCGCCGACGGTCCGGGACAGGCCGGCCAGGTCGCCGTCGTAGGCGAGCCGGCCGCGGTCGATCACGAGGATCCGGTCGCACAGCCGCTCGACGTCACCCATGTCGTGGGTGGTCAGCAGCAGCGTGGTGCCGTGGGTGCGGCGCTCCGCCACCAGGAACTCGCGGAGCCGCTGCTTGGAGAGGACGTCGAGGCCGATCGTCGGCTCGTCGAGGATGACGAGGCGGGGGGAGTGGAGCAGCGCCGCGGCCATCTCGGCCCGCATCCGCTGGCCGAGGGAGAGCTGCCGCACCGGCGTCCCCAGGAACTCCGCCATCTCCAGCCGCTCGACCAGCTCGTCGGTCCGCACCCTCTCGGCGACCGTGGTCAGGTCGTGGATGGCGGCCAGGATCCGGAACGACTCGCGCACCGGCAGGTCCCACCAGAGCTGGGACCGCTGGCCGAACACGACGCCGACCTGCCGGGCGAGCCGGCGGCGGTCCTGCACGGGCCGGAGGCCGCAGGTCGTCACCGAGCCACCGGTCGGCACCAGGATGCCGGTCAGCATCTTGATCGTCGTCGACTTCCCGGCGCCGTTCGCGCCGATGTAGCCGACGGCCTCGCCCGCCCCGATCCGCAGCGTCAGGTCGTCGACGGCGACGACGGTCCGACGGGTGAGCCCCTGCCGCACCCGGAACTCGCGGGTCAGGCCCGCGGTCTCGATGATGGGCTCGGTCGCGTTCTCGGGGGAGATCATCCGCCGCCTCCTTGGTAGTGCCGGACGCCCCAGCGCCAGCTCGTGAGGGCCATCACCCAGGTCCAGGCCGCGGCGACCGGCGCGCACCAGCCGACCCAGTCCGGCAGCCCCAGCGGCGCCTCCGCGCCGAGCAGCCAGAGCGCGGGCAGGAACCCGGTGAACGCCATCGGGAAGAAGAACCCGAAGACCGCCCACAACGGCCGGTTCCAGACCGAGGCGGGCTGGGTCGCCGCGTAGCGGCCGCCGTACACGAACGCGTTGGTGGTCTCGGCGCCCTCGACGAGGAAGAACTGCGCGCCACCCGCCCACACGAACATCCCGGCGAACATCGCGTAGCCGCTGACGATCGCGACCGCGACCAACAGCACGTGCGCCGGGCTCCAGGCGATGTCGTTGATGACCAGGCCGACCACGAGCGCAACGAGGCCGACCGCCGCCCGGGCGAGGCGGCGGAGCGAGATGTCGCTGGTGACGAGCTGCAGCAGGAGCGGTTGGGGGCGGAGGTAGAAGACGTCGAGGGTGCCGGCGCGGAGGTACGTCGGCAGGTTGTCGCAGTGCCCGAACGTCATGTCGGCCAGGGAGAAGCACAGGTCGGCCAGGCCGAAGACCAGCAGGATCTGGGAGAACTCGAGACCGCCGAGCTCGACGACGTTGTGGAAGAGCACCCAGATCTCGGCCAGCTCGATGATCCCGACCAGCATCGAGCTGAGGAGGTCGACCGCGAAGCTGGCGCGGTAGGAGCGCTGGGAGCGGGCTCGGGACGCGAGCACCGCACGGTAGGGACGCAGCCGCGAGGACCCCGAGGACCCCGAGGACCGCAAGAGCTCAGCCACCCTGCACCTCCAGGTGGTGGCGGCCGGCGCGGGTGAGGACCTGGCCGAGCGCGCAGACACCGGCGAGCCAGGCGACCTGGATCGCCAGCACCACGAGCGACTCCGTCCCCTCGACGCGTCCGGAGATGATGTCGACGGGATACATCAGCATCGAGGGGAAGGGCGTCGCCTGCGCGAGGATCTCGAGCCAGCGCGGGAAGATCCAGATCGGCACGAACAGCCCGGCCAGGAAGCCCGACACGACCATGTAGAGGATCTGCAGGCCGCGGGTCTCGACCAGCCAGAACCCCGGAGCGGCCACGACCAGGTAGACGGTGGCGGCGGAGATCGCGATGCCGAGCAGGATGCTGACGGCGCCGAGGAGGTACGACGCGGGGTGGTCCGGCAGCGCCATCCCCACCACGAGGCCGCCGATGAGCACCGACGGGATGCCGCGCGGGATCAGGTTGAAGAGCGACCTGCCCACCTCGGTCGTGATCGCGGCCGCCTGCACGTCGAGCGGGCGGAGGAAGTCGACGGCGACGTCGCCGTCCTTGATCCGGTCGGCGATGTCGATCCGGCCGAAGAGGTTGACCGATCCGAGCAGGCCCTGCGAGACCCAGATGTAGGTGCTCATCAGCGCGATGTCGTAGCCGTGGAGCTCGCCGCCGGCCGCTTCCACCGTCGCGAACAGGATCGCGACCTTGAGCAGGCCGAACGTGGTGTTCGCGACCAGGCCGCCGAACGCCGCCAGGAGATAGGCCGACTGCCGCCGGAACCCGGCGACGAGGATGCGCCAGTACACCCGGATCGTTCCACGCATGAGGAACAGCAACCTAGGCTGCTCGGCGCCCAGCGCCAAGGCGCCGGACCGGTGCGCCGGAAACTTGCCTTCAAGTCGACTTGAAGTCCTAGGGTCGTCGCATGAGCATGGAGTCGATCGCCTGGAACCAGATGTACCGGCGGATGAGCGCGCCCGACGAGCGGCGGGCCTTCAGTGCGGCGACCGCGCGCCGGATCCTGGAGTTCGCGCGGCCCCACCGCCGCCGGCTGGTCGGCTTCCTCGTGCTCAGCGTCGCGGGCGCGGCGCTGGCCGTGGCCACGCCGGTCCTGGCCGGCCGGGTGGTTAACGCGATCGTGGCCGGCTCGGAGACACGGGTGGTGGTGCTCCTGGCGCTCGCGATCGCCGGCATCGCCGTGCTGGACGCGGCGATGGGCCTGGTCACGCGGTGGCTCTCCGCGAGCATCGGCGAGGGGTTGATCCTGGACCTGCGGACGGCCGTGTTCGACCACGTGCAGCGGATGCCCGTCGCCTTCTTCACCCGGACCCGGACCGGCGCGCTGGTCAGTCGTCTCAACAACGACGTGATCGGAGCCCAGCGGGCCTTCAGCAGCACCCTGTCGGGAGTCGTCGGGAACCTCGTGATGCTGGTCCTCACCCTGGTGGTGATGCTCGGCATCTCGTGGCGGGTGACCCTCCTGGCTCTCGTCCTGCTCCCGGTCTTCGTGGTCCCCGCGCGAAGGATGGGCAACAAGCTGGCCGGCATCCAGCGCGAGGCCGCCGACCACAACGCGGCCATGGGCAACCAGATGACCGAGCGCTTCTCCGCTCCCGGTGCGACCCTGGTCAAGCTGTTCGGCCGGCCGGACCAGGAGTCCGCAGAGTTCGCCGCCCGGGCGCGTCGGGTGGCGCAGATCGGCGTCCGCACCGCCATGGTGCAGACGACCTTCGTCACCGCTCTCACGATGGTCTCCGCGCTGGCGGTGGCTCTGGTCTACGGTCTCGGCGGCTACTACGCGCTGGTCGGCCGGCTCGACGCCGGGGACGTCGTCGCGCTCTCCTTGTTGCTGATCCGGCTCTACGCCCCGCTCACCGCGCTCGCCAGCGCGCGGGTCGAGGTGATGGCGGCGCTGGTGAGCTTCGAGCGGGTCTTCGAGGTGCTCGACCTCGAGCCGCTGATCAAGGACCGCCCGGGTGCGCGGGACGTGCCGGACGGGCCGGTGTCCGTGGAGCTCGACGACGTCCGGTTCTCCTACCCGTCGGCCGACCGGGTCTCGCTCGCGTCGCTGGAGGACGTGTCGACGCTCGACACCCGCGGCGGCGAGGAGGTGCTGCACGGGGTGACGCTGCACGCGGAGCCGGGTCACGTGGTGGCGCTCGTCGGCTCGTCGGGCGCCGGGAAGTCCACGATCGCGCAGCTGGTGTCCCGGCTCTACGACGTCGACTCGGGCGCCGTGCGCCTCGCGGGGGTCGACGTACGGGACCTCACAGCGGCAGCGATCCGCGACGCGGTCGGCATGGTGACCCAGGACGGTCACCTCTTCCACGACTCGATCCACGACAACCTCCTGTTCGCGCGGCCGGAGGCGACCGAGGAAGAGGTGTGGGACGCGCTGGAGCGGGCGCGCCTCGGCGACCTGGTGCGGTCGCTGCCCGACGGCCTCGCCACGGTCGTGGGGGAGCGGGGCTACCGGCTCTCGGGGGGCGAGCGCCAGCGGCTCACCATCGCCCGGCTGCTGCTGAAGCGCCCCCGGGTGGTCGTCCTCGACGAGGCGACGGCGTCCCTGGACTCCACCTCCGAGGCGGCGGTCCAGGCGGCCCTCGCCGAGGTGCTCGCCGGACGGACGGCGATCGTCATCGCGCACCGGCTCTCGACGATCCGTGCCGCCGACCGCATCCTGGTGGTCGAGGACGGGCGGATCGTGGAGCAGGGCACGCACGCCGAGCTGCTGGCGGCAGGTGGTCGCTACCAGGAGCTGTACGTCACCCAGTTCGCGGAGACCGGTGACGGGGTGCCGGCCTGAGCGGAGTGAGAGGTCGAGCCCGTCACTCGACGGCGACGAACCCGCTGCGATAGGCGGCGATGACCAGCTGCACCCGGTCGCGGACGCCGACCTTCGCGATCAGCCGGGCGATGTGGCACTTCACGGTCGCCGGAGAGATGAACAGGGTGTGGGCGATCTCGATCGTCGACTGACCATCGGCCAGGAGGCGCAGCACGTCGGCCTCACGCCGCGACAGGCGCGCGGTCCACGGGAAGGTCTGCAGCGCGGCCGGCAGCCCGGCGTACGTCGGAGGGACCACCTGGAGATGGCGGTACGCCGCCATCGTGGCGGTGCTGCTCTGCACCTCGGTCATTCCATGCTCCTCGATCTCCGCCCTCACGGGTGCGGACGGCTCGGTGGTCGCGCAGCCTGTGGTGAGGCTAGGTAGGCCGTCTCGCGGGCGCACCAGAGTCGGGCAACGTGAGACGGTTCTGAGACCGGGCTCAGGCCGGCTCGGTGGTCCGCGGTCCCGGGTCCTGGCCGGCCGGTTGGCTCTCGTGGCTCGACAGGCGGGCAAGGCTCTCGTACGCCGGGCGCATCGCCGCGGCCAGCCGCCCGTACCAGTGCGCGGCGTCCTCGCCGAGAGCGGCGCCCGCGTCGCGGGTCAGGTTGAGGCGGTGCCCACCCAGCCAGGGGCCCAGGACCGGGTGCTTGCGCCACCTCGCCTCGCTGCGCATGCCGCCGAGGAGCATCTGCAGCGAGCCGAGCGGGGTCTCGTAGAGGGGGATCGGCGGGCAGAGCGCGTTCTTGTCCTCGACCGTGATGTCGAGCCCCTCCACCCGTGCGATCGCTGCGCTGCTCAGCGGCATGTTCGACCTGGTGAGGAACTGCACGACGATCCGGTCGGGCGCGAAGATCGGCACGACCGGGTTGTAGGTCAGTCCCGAGGCGGCGCAGTGCACGTGCACGCGTTCGGGCGACGTCGGGATGGTGCCCTCGTCGAGCGTGATGCGGTCGCGGTCGATCTTCCGCACGTGACCGAGCCGGACGACGTCGCGGATGCCGCGCAGCTGGTCGATCTCGGTGTCGCTGATCGTGGGGCCCCGGAAGACGGTGGGCCAGACGTCGGGATCGATGCGCCTGACGACCCCCTGTCCCTCCGCGTGCGCGAACACCTCGTGGACGGTCCCGCACGCAGCGAGTGCCTCGAGCCAGTGCACCGTGCCTTCCACGATCCCGCCGGAGAGCCGACCGGGCTGGAGGTAGGCGCGGTTGTGGAACCACATGTCGCGGCTACGGATCCAGGTGATCGAGTCGGGCGGACAGCCCGTCTCGAGCAGCCACGAGCAGGTGTCGGAGGCGGTCTTGCCCGCGCCGATGACGACGACGCCGTCGCCGAGGTCGCTGAGTGCGGCCAACCCGCCGGGAGTGACGACGCGCACCCCCTCGTCGACGTCGAACGGCGGAGGAGAGCTCTCCGGGGTCGGCGAGCAGGTGTAGGTGGCGTCGACGATCGCCCGGCGAGCGTGTACGGCGTACTCCTGGCCGTCCTGGAGCGAACGGATCCTCCCGTCGCCCAGGTGCTCGGCGGACCCGAGGAACCGCACCCGTCCCGAGGCGAGCATCCGGTCGCGCAACACCCGCGCGTAGTAGTCGGTGACCTCCGACCCCGACGCCCGGGAGTACCACCCCGCCTCGGGACCGGTCTCCTCGATCCGGTCGTCGCCGAGGACGACCGAGCCCACGCCGTACCAGCCGGACGGCTGGTGCAGTCGGACGAACGGGTAGGCCTCCAGCCAGTGGCCGCCCGGGGCGTCCCTCCGGTCCACGATCACGATGTCGGCGTCGGAGGAGTCGAGGAGGCCGTCGGCGAATCCCATGCCGGCGACGCCGGCGCCCACGACGAGGTAGTCGGTCTCGATCGCCATGTCGTCTCCTTGCAGCCGTGAGGGCACCTGCAGTCTGGTCGAGAAGGACGCCGGCTGGTGCGAAACCGTCGACCTGCCGGTGGGCGGCACCGCGTCGTCGCCGGTGGCGGACCGACCCGACGTCGTGTATCTTGATATCAAGAGACATCGGAGCTGCCGATGTCCATGACTTAGGGCAGCCTCACTATCCGCCCGCCGGTCGGCGGCGGCAGGATGAGGCGGAGACCTACCACGACGCAAGAGAAGTCGTTAGAGGACGGAGACGCGATGGCCAGCAAGGACAGCTTCGGCGCCAAGAGCACCTTGGACGTGGAGGGGAAGTCGTACGAGATCTTCCGCCTCGACGCGGTGACCGGAGAGGGTCTGGACCAGGCGTCGCTGCCGTTCTCCCTCAAGGTCCTGCTCGAGAACCTCCTCCGCACCGAGGACGGCGCCGACATCACCGCCGAGGACATCAAGGCGCTCGCCGGGTGGGACGAGAACGCCCAGCCCGACAAGGAGATCCAGTTCACCCCGGCGCGGGTGATCATGCAGGACTTCACCGGCGTCCCCTGTGTGGTCGACCTGGCCACGATGCGTGAGGCGATGGCCGACCTCGGTGGCGACGCCACCAAGATCAACCCGCTCGCGCCGGCCGAGATGGTCATCGACCACTCCGTCATCGCCGATGTCTTCGGGACCCCGGAGGCGTTCGAGCGCAACGTCGAGATCGAGTACGAGCGCAACCGCGAGCGCTACCAGTTCCTCCGCTGGGGCCAGACCGCGTTCTCCGACTTCAAGGTCGTCCCGCCGGGGACCGGCATCGTCCACCAGGTCAACATCGAGCACCTCGCCCGCGTGGCCTTCACGCGAGAGGTCGACGGCGTCCTCCAGGCCTACCCCGACACCTGCGTCGGCACCGACTCCCACACCACGATGGTCAACGGCATCGGCGTCGTCGGTTGGGGCGTCGGCGGCATCGAGGCCGAGGCCGCGATGCTCGGCCAGCCGGTCTCCATGCTGATCCCGCGCGTCGTCGGCTTCAAGCTCAACGGGGACCTGCCCGAGGGCGCCACCGCCACCGACCTGGTGCTCACCATCACCGAGATGCTGCGCAAGCACGGTGTGGTCGGGAAGTTCGTCGAGTTCTACGGCCCGGGCGTCTCCGTGCTGCCGCTCGCGAACCGCGCGACCATCGGCAACATGAGCCCCGAGTTCGGCTCCACAATCGCGGTCTTCCCGATCGACGAGGAGACCGTGAAGTACCTCAAGCTCACCGGCCGCTCCGAGGACCAACTGGCCCTCGTCGAGGCCTACGCCAAGGAGCAGGGGCTCTGGCACGACCCCGACGCCGAGCCCCGGTTCTCGGAGAAGCTCGAGCTCGACCTCGCCACCGTCGTGCCCTCGCTCGCCGGGCCGAAGCGCCCGCAGGACCGGGTGTCGCTCTCCGACGCGAAGGCGGCCTTCCGCACTGCCCTCGCGGACTACGTCGACGCCGGCGAGACCGGCACCGAGGACCGCAAGCCCGGGGTCCCTGGCCACGCCAAGCCGTTCGGGGTCGTCTCGGCTGCCGACGAGGCCTCTGCCGAGTCCTTCCCGGCCAGTGACGCGCCGGCGTACTCCGCCGACACCAACGGCGGCGGTGGGCCGGTCGACTGGCACTCTGCGTCGGCCGCGGCGGAGGGTCGCCCGTCGAACCCGGCTCAGGTGGAGCTCGCCGACGGAACGAAGTTCGAGCTCGACCACGGTGCGGTCACGATCGCAGCGATCACGTCCTGCACCAACACCTCGAACCCCTCGGTCATGATCGGTGCCGCGCTGCTGGCCAAGAAGGCGGTCGAGAAGGGGCTCTCGCGCAAGCCCTGGGTCAAGACGACGCTGGCTCCCGGCTCGAAGGTCGTGTCGGACTACTACGAGAAGTCGGGCCTGACGCCTTACCTCGACAAGCTCGGGTTCAACCTGGTCGGCTACGGCTGCACCACCTGCATCGGCAACTCCGGACCGCTCATCCCCGAGGTCAGCCAGGCCGTCAACGACAACGACCTCGCTGTCGTCTCGGTCCTGTCCGGCAACCGGAACTTCGAGGGCCGGATCAACCCCGACATCAAGATGAACTACCTGGCTTCGCCGCCGCTGGTGGTCGCCTACGCCCTGGCCGGGTCGATGGACGTCGACCTGTTCAACGAGCCGCTGGGCCAGGACACCGACGGCAACGACGTCTTCATGAAGGACATCTGGCCGACCGCGCAGGAGGTCGAGGACGTCGTCGCCGCGGCGATCAGCTCGGAGATGTTCGACGACAGCTACAAGGACGTCTTCGCCGGTGACGAGGCCTGGCAGTCGCTGCCGACCCCCGAGGGCAAGATCTTCGACTGGGACCCGGAGTCGACGTACGTCCGCAAGCCTCCCTACTTCGACGGGATGCCCGCAGAGCCGACGCCGGTCACCGACATCGAGGGTGCGCGGGTGCTCCTCAAGCTCGGCGACTCGGTGACCACCGACCACATCAGCCCGGCCGGTGCCATCAAGAAGGACTCGCCGGCGGGCACGTACCTCGCCGACAACGGCGTCTCGCCGCGCGACTTCAACTCCTACGGCTCGCGCCGTGGCAACCACGAGGTCATGATCCGCGGCACGTTCGCCAACATCCGGCTCCGCAACCAGATCGCGCCGGGCACCGAGGGTGGTTTCACCCGTGACTTCACCGCGTCCGCGGGCGCCGACGCTCCGGTCACCACCGTCTACGACGCCTCGGCCAACTACCAGGCGGCCGGCATCCCGCTGGTCGTGCTGGCCGGCAAGGAGTACGGCTCCGGATCGTCTCGTGACTGGGCGGCGAAGGGCACCTCGCTGCTCGGTGTGAAGGCGGTCATCGCGGAGTCCTACGAGCGGATCCACCGGTCGAACCTGATCGGCATGGGCGTCATCCCGCTGCAGTTCCCCGAGGGTCAGAACGCCGAGTCGCTGGGGCTGACGGGCGAGGAGACGTTCTCGATCACCGGCATCACCGAGCTCAACGACGGCACCACGCCGCGCACCGTCAAGGTGAAGGCCGACGACGTGGAGTTCGACGCCGTCGTCCGGATCGACACCCCGGGCGAGGCGAACTACTACCGCAACGGCGGCATCATGCAGTACGTCCTGCGGAACCTGCGCCGGAGCTAGCACCACCGTTCGAGACCCGATGGCCCGTCACCCGGTGTGGTGGCGGGCCATCGGCCGTCGTGGTTGGGACGATGGCCCCATGCGCTCCTTCGGTACGACGACCCTCCTCATCGTGGTGACGGCGCTGCTCGGGCTCACCGGGCTCGCGGGGTGCGGTTCGGACGGCGGCGACGCGGACGACGTACCGACGATCACGACCCGGCCGTCGACGCCCTCGTCGAGCAGCCCGAGCACCCCGACCACCGCAGTGCCGTCGGTCTCGGCCACCGAGCCGTCGGTGAGCCCACCGATCGCGTCCGTGACCACCGAGCAGACCGGGTCCGCGGCGCCGACCGAGACCGGTCCGTCGCCCGAGCCGCCGACCGACCAGCCGGTGGGGCCGACGACGTACCGCCAGGCGACCGCCCGGATCAGCGACGCCGGCGCACCCGACCGGGTGCTCGCACGATTCTCGACGCCGGACGACGTCATCTACTGCCTCCTGGACGATCCCGTGATCGGCCCGGCCTGCGAGCTGCGGCGCGGCTTCATCGAGGACGCCGAGGTGTGCGGAGGTGCGGCGGAGGGCGTGGGCCGGGTCGAGACCTTCGAGGATCGTGCCCGGCCGGTCTGCCCGACGGACACCATCCGCGAGCCGGGTGCTGAGGTGGTCGCGGGTGACGGTGTCGTGGTCGCGTCCGGCGACCGCGTCGAGTGCCTTGTCGAGACCGCCGGCGTGACGTGCATCGACGGCGGCGCCCGCACCGGGTTCTTCCTCGGCCCCGGCGAGTACCACGTCTTCTGAGCTTCAGGCAGTCGAGGAAGCCGCGCGGCGACTGTCACGCGACCCCAGTAGCGTGAGGCCATGCTCGTCGCCTTCAGCATCTCGCCGTCCGTCGCCGCCGATGACACCGGCAGCGTCAGTGAAGCCGTCGCGGCCGCCGTACGCGTCGTCCGCGAGTCCGGGCTCCCGAACGAGACCAACGCGATGTTCACCAACATCGAGGGGGAGTGGGACGAGGTGATGGCCGTCGTCAAGCGCGCCGTCGAGGTGGTGGCCGAGGCGTCGCCACGGGTCGGGCTGGTGCTCAAGGCCGACATCCGCCCCGGCTACACCGGCCAGCTGACCGCCAAGGTGGAGCGGGTCGAGAGGGCGCTCGAGGGATGACCGACCCGCGCCCCACGTCGTCCGGTGAGGGGGCGGGCAAGGGGCTGACGATCGCCGTGGCCGTCGCCGCGGGGTTGGTGGTGGTGATCGCCGCGATCGTGTTGCCCCTCGTCCTGGGGGGTGGTGACGACGACCGCGCCGGCGACGGCGGTGATGACCGCCAGCGCAGCGCCACCGACGGGTCGACCGTGGACACCAGCAACCTCGACCTCGTCGAGCAGCACGAGGTCCCGCCGTACGTCCACGTGCAGGACGACGTGACCTATCCCCAGAGCCCGCCGGTCGGCGGTGACCACTGGGACCCGTGGCTCGAGTGCGGGGTCTACGACGTGCCGGTGCTCGACGAGTACGCCGTGCACGACCTCGAGCACGGCACGATCTGGCTCACCTACCGCGAGGACCTCCTCGACGCCGACGAGGTCGGGGAGCTCGCCGACCAGCTGCCGGACAACGGGATCATGTCGCCCTACCCCGACCAGGAGGCGCCGGTCGTGATCACCGCGTGGGGCCATCAGCTGGAGCTCGTGGGCGCCGACGACCCGCGGATCGCCCTCTTCGTCGACGAGTACGCCGAGGCCGGCACGGCGCCGGAGGCATTCGCGTCGTGCGCGGGCGGCACCACGGACCCCGACGGCCCGGACCTGGACGGCACCGCCGGCGGGACCTCGGCCTGAACGGAGGAACGATGGACAGCGAGACCTTCCACTTCCGCACCGGCGGCGAGGAGCGGGTGCTCGACATCACCCGCGACTGCGCCGCGTTCGTGTCCTCGCGAGGGGACGGGCTGCTCCACGTCTTCGTCCCGCACGCGACGGCAGGCATCGCGATCATCGAGACCGGCGCCGGCAGCGACGACGACCTGCTCGCCGCTCTCGCGGACCTGCTGCCCGCCGACGGCCGGTGGCGGCACCGCCACGGTTCGCCCGGTCACGGCCGCTCGCACGTGATGCCGGCGCTGGTCCCGCCGTACGCGTCGGTGCCGGTGCTCGGCGGGCGGCTCGCGCTCGGCACCTGGCAGAGCGTCTGCCTGGTCGACCTCAACGTCGACAACCACGACCGCGAGGTCCGGCTCAGCTTCCTCGAAGGCTGATGTCCGGCTGACCGCTACGGTGGCGGGCGTGACCCGGTTCTCCTCGATCGCCCTCGTCGATCCGCGCGGGTGGGTGCTGCTCCAGGAACGTGACGAGCACCCCGTCATCGACCCCGAGAAGTGGGGTTTCCCCGGCGGCGGTGTCGAGCCGGGGGAGTCGTGGGAGGAGGCCGCCTACCGCGAGCTCGAGGAGGAGACGGGCATCGCGCTCGACGGCGGGCTGGAGCTCTTCGGCGAGTTCTCCGTCCGGCACGCGCACCGCGACTCCGACGACACCTTCCAGCTGTTCGTCGGCGAGACCGACCGCAGCGACGAGGACATCGACTGCCGGGAGGGCCGGCGGATCGTCTTCGTCGACCCGGTGACGGCGCGCGGTCTCGACCTGACCGTCGCCGCGGCCAAGGCGCTCCCCGAGCTCCTCGCCTCGGACCGCTACCGGAGCCTGCTGCGATGAGTCCCCGCGGTCCGGCCGGGCAGCCAGGAGGAGCCCGCGATCGCCGCACTCGACCTCTGACCGCCTAAACTCGCCCCATGGCCCTCCTCGACCGGATCACCTCGCCCCGCGACCTGCGGGACCTGTCCGAGGACGAGCTGACGACGCTCGCCAGCGAGATCCGCGACCTGCTGATCCGGACGGTCGCGACCAACAGCGGCCACCTCGGGCCCAACCTCGGCGTCGTCGAGCTGACCCTGGCGATCCACCGGGTGTTCGACAGCCCCCGCGACAAGGTCGTCTTCGACACCGGCCACCAGTCCTACGTGCACAAGCTCGTGACCGGGCGGGCCGCTGACTTCGGCACGCTGCGCCGCGAGGGCGGGATGAGCGGCTACCCGAGCCAGGCCGAGTCCGAGCACGACATCGTCGAGAACTCCCACGCGTCGACCGCGCTCAGCTATGCCGACGGCATCGCCAAGGCCTATGCGATCCGCGGCGAGGACCGCCACGTCGTCGCGGTGATCGGCGACGGCGCCCTCACCGGCGGCATGGCCTGGGAGGCGCTCAACAACATCGCCATCGCGCGCGACTCGCGCCTGGTGATGGTGGTCAACGACAACGGCCGCTCCTACACGCCGACCATCGGTGGCCTCGCCACCGCCCTCACCGGCCTCCGCACCAACCCGCGCTACGAGCAGGTCCTCGACCTGGTCAAGAAGCGCGTCAACGCGGTCCCGGCGGTCGGCCCGACGGCCTACGACGCCCTCCACGCGGTCAAGAAGGGCCTCAAGGACGCCCTGGCCCCGCAGGGCCTGTTCGAGGACCTCGGCCTGAAGTACGTCGGCCCCGTCGACGGCCACGACCGGCAGGCGATGGAGCACGCCCTCCAGCAGGCGAAGCGCTACGGCGGCCCGGTCATCGTGCACGCCATCACCCGGAAGGGCTTCGGCTACGACCCGGCCGAGCGGCACGAGGCCGACCAGTTCCACGCGCCCGGCCCGTTCGACGTCCAGACCGGCGCCGAGAAGCCGAAGGGCCTGATCTGGACCGACCACTTCTCCGACCACATCGTCCAGATCGGGGCCCGCCGTCAGGACGTCGTCGCGATCACGGCGGCGATGATGCACCCGGTCGGCCTCGACAAGTTCCAGGCCCGGTTCCCCGAGCGCACCTTCGACGTCGGCATCGCCGAGCAGCACGCGGCGACCTCGGCGGCCGGACTCGCCATCGGCGGCCTGCACCCTGTCGTCGCCGTCTACGCGACGTTCCTCAACCGGGCGTTCGACCAGGTGCTGATGGACGTCGCGCTGCACAAGTGCGGCGTCACCTTCGTGCTGGACCGGTCCGGCGTGACCGGCGACGACGGCGCCAGCCACAACGGCATGTGGGACATGTCGGTCCTCCAGGTCGTCCCGGGCCTGCGGCTGGCCGCGCCGCGTGACGTGACCCGGATGCGCGACCTGCTCGACGAGGCGGTCGAGGTCGCCGACGCTCCGACGGTCGTGCGGTTCCCGAAGGGCCCGCCGCCGGCCGACATCGAGGCCGTCGACCGGATCGGCGGCGTCGACGTGCTCGCGCGCAGCGGACGCCGCGAGGTCCTCGTCGTCGCGGTCGGCTCCATGGCCGGCGTCGGCGTCGACGTGGCGGAGCGCCTGTCGGCGCAGGGCATCGGCGTCACCGTCGTCGACCCGCGCTGGGTCAAGCCGGTCGACCCCGCCCTCGTGCAGCTCGCTGCCGACCACCGCCTCGTCGTCACCATCGAGGACAACGGCGTCATCGGCGGCGTCGGCGCGGTGCTGCTCCAGACGCTCTCCGCAGCCGGCGTGGACACCCCGGTGCGCCTCCACGGCATCCCCCAGGAGTTCCTGGACCACGCGAAGCGGGCGGTGATCCTGGAGCGCGTGGGACTCTCGGCCCAGTCGATCGCGCTCGACATCGTGCACGAGATGACGGGGGCGGCGGACGACGCTGCGGTGGCGGACGACCGGGCGCTCCTCGATGTCGACGGGAAGCGCTAACCCGACCGGCAGCCGGCTCCGCATCGCCACCGCGCTGCTGCTGCCCGCGCTCCTGGCTCCGGGCCTCGCGGCGTGCAGCGACGACTCGCCGGTCGTGTCCTCCGACCCCGACGCCGATGTCGCCGACAGCATCCAGCGCACCCTGCGGCAGCGGGCCCGCGCGCTCGCTGACCGCGACACCGTCGCGTTCGCGCGGACCCTCGCGCACCGCGACTCCGGGTTCGTCGCCGACCAGGAGCAGTACTTCGAGAACCTCGGCCAGCTGCCGCTCGGCACCCTGCGGCTCGAGATCGACGAGAAGTCCCTCGAGCCCGACGGCGAGGCCTACTGGGCCGAGGTCACCATCCGCCTCGAGCTGCAGGGGTACGACGTCGCGCCCGTCGTCACCCGCGACCGCTGGCGGTTCGCGCCCACGCGCAACGAGCGCCGCTACCTGCTGACGTCGACCGAGGATCCCGAGTGGGAGGCCGGGGCCCAGCCCCAGCCGCAGCCGTGGGACCTCGGCGAGATCGAGGTGCGCAACGCCCCGGGCGTCCTCGGGATCTTCGACCCCGCCACGGTCGCGGATGCCGAGACCGTCCTCGACTCCGTCTCCGAGGGCCGGTTCGACGTCCGCTCCGTGCTGCCGGTCCATGTGGAGGACCCCGGCGGCGTGGTGGTCTACACGCTGGCCGACCCGGCGTTCCTGGAGTCGCTGAAGGGGCTGCCCATCGACGATCCTGACCAGCTCGACGGCGCGACGATCGCGGTGCCGACCGACGCGGCCTCCGGCAACGGCAAGGTGTCGTCGTACCGGGTCGTGCTGAGCCCGCACGTCGTCGACGAGAGCGAAGCCGTGCTCGACCGGCTGGTGCGCCACGAGCTCACCCACGTCGCGCTCGGCGACCATGCCCGCGGTGTCCCGCTCTGGTTCAACGAGGGGCTTGCCGAGTACGTCTCCGTCCAGTCGACCGCACCCTCCGAGCGGCGGCTCCAGACCGACGCGCTCAACCTGGTCGCCGGCGGCGTCGACGACGTCCCCGCGGACGCGGAGTTCAGGGGCGAGGACGCCGAGGGCTGGTACGCCGTCTCCTGGTGGGTGTGCGAGTACATCGCGGCGACCTACGGGGAGGACGCGCTGTGGACCCTCCTCGACGGGCTCGCGGACGGCGCCGACCCGCAGTCGGTGGTCGAGGAGCTGCTCGGCACCACGACGTCGGACCTCGTGCGCGGGGGGATCGCGCTCATGCGGCGCACCTACGGGTGAACCTCGGTGAGCTCGGGGTGAGCGCCGCCCGACGCTGACGAACCCGGTGTCAGTATCGTTTCCCCGTGACCCCCACTCCTCGCCTCGTGCACATCGTCGACGACGTGCCGGAGCTCGACGGGGTGGAGGAGCTGCGGATGGTCGTCGCGCTCGACGGCTTCCTCGACGCCGGCAACGCCGGCGCCATCGCGTGCCGCCACCTCGCGGCCGAGGCCGCCGAGGGCGTGGTCGTGGCGACGTTCGACGTCGACCAGCTCCACGACTACCGCGCCCGCCGGCCACCCATGTCCTTCGTGCGCGACCACTACGAGGCCTACGACGCCCCCCGGCTCGTGGTCCGGCTGCTGCGCGACACCGGCGGTACGCCGTACCTCCTGCTGCACGGGCCGGAGCCCGACACGCGCTGGGAGGCGTTCTGCCGCGGCGTCCGCGAGGTCGTCGAGCGGTTCTCGGTGGCGCTGGTCGTCGGCATGGGCTCGGTGCCGATGGCGGTGCCGTACACCCGGCCGATCGCCATCACCCATCACGCCAACAACACCGACCTGCTCACCGGCACCAGCCCGTGGCAGGGCGAGCTCCGGATCCCGAGCAGCGCCCAGGCCCTGCTCGAGGTGCGGCTGGGGGAGTGGGGGCAGGATGCGCTCGGGTTCGTCGCGCACGTGCCGCACTACGTCGCCCAGCTCGACTACCCGCGGGCGTCCCTGGCCCTGCTCGAGCAGGTCGAGCTCGCCGCGCGCCTGACGATCGACCTGACCGAGCTCCGCGCCCTGGCCGAGGAGCGCGAGGAGGAGATCGCGCGCTACCTCTCCGCCAACAGCGAGGTCGGCGACGTGGTCGCCGCGCTCGAGCAGCAGTACGACGCGTTCGCCCGCGCCGAGGAGAGCGGCTCCAGCCTGCTCGCCGAGGACCAGCCGCTCCCGACGGGTGAGGAGATCGGGCAGCAGTTCGAGCAGTTCCTGGCCGGTCTGGAGCGACCGGACGAGACCGGAGGAAATCCATGACGGAGCAGGCCGAAGCAGCGCTCGAGGGCAGCGACGCCACCCGGCAGCTGGTCTCGCTGCTGGACCTCGAGCAGCTCGACACCGACCTCTTCCGCGGCAAGCAGCCCGAGAGCGTGCGGCAGCGGGTCTACGGCGGCCAGGTGGCGGCGCAGGCGCTGATCGCCGCCTCTCGCTCGGTCGGCAAGGACTTCCACGTGCACTCGCTGCACTCGTACTTCCTGCTGCCCGGCGACTACAACGTCCCGATCATCTACGACGTCGAGCGGATCCGGGACGGCAAGTCGTTCGCCACCCGCCGGGTGCTGGCGCGCCAGCACGGCCGGCCGATCTACTACCAGTCGCTCAACTTCCAGCGGGCCGAGGAGGGTCTCGAGCACCAGGACGTCATGCCCGAGGTGAAGTCGCCGGACGAGGGCCTGAACCTGCTCGACCTGATGGAGGAGCGCGGCTCCGACGACGGGCTCGGCAAGGAGTGGGCCGCGATGGACGTGCGATGGCTCGGCAACTCCCGGCACGGCCTCGAGCCCGACCCGATGCACCCGTCGAAGACGCAGGTCTGGATCCGCATCGACGGGCGCCTCTCGGACGACCCGCTCGAGCACCTCGCCACGTTCACCTATGCCAGCGACGTCTCGCTGCTCGGCGCCGCGCTGGCCGCGCACGAGGCCGACCCGACCACGATCCAGATGGCGTCGCTCGACCACACCATCTGGTTCCACCGGCCGTTCCGCGCCGACGAGTGGTGGCTCTACGACCAGTGGTCGCCGTCGGCGGGTGGGGCTCGTGGGCTCTCCCTCGGCCGGGTCTTCACCCAGGACGGCACCCTCGTCGCGACCACGGCCCAGGAGGGCCTGATCCGGCTGAGGAAGTAGTCCGCGAGCGCGTCGGGACCACGAGGGTTCCGACGCGCTCGCGACACAGGTCGCTCGCGACCGGCTAGAGCGCCGTCGTACGTCCCAGCAGGTGGGGGGCGCCGGACTTGGGGTTCACCAGGGCGAAGTCCCAGCCGGAAGGGTTGGCCTCGGCGCCGAAGCGCGCCTTGCCCGGCAGGAAGATCGGCTTCTTGAACGCCACGTCCACGCGGACGTGGTCGGGCAGCCGGTTCTCCAGGGCCGCGATGCAGCGTGCCTTGCTCCACATGCCGTGGGCGATGTGCCGGGGGAACCCGAGCGCCTTCGCCGTCAGCGGGTAGAGGTGGATCGGGTTGCGGTCACCCGACACCGCGCCGTAGGTGCGGCCCATGTTCTCCGGCACGCTCCACACCGGACCCTTGGCCTCGATCGAGGTGAAGGAGGTGCCGGGGTCGCCGTTCTCCTTGTCGCCCTTGCCGACCCGCAGGTACGTCGACACCGACTCCCACACGACCTCGTCGCCGACGGTCCCGGTCACGTTCATGTCCCAGGCGCGACCCTTGGTGCTGGCGCGCAGGTTGTCGGCCTTCAGCGACAGCGACACGGTCTCGCCGATCGCGACCGGCCGGTGCTGGGTGATGGAGTTCTCCAGGTGCACCGAGCCGATGGCCGGGAACGGGAACGCCGCGTCGGTCATCAGCTGCATGTGCAGCGGGAACGCCAGCATGTGGAGGTACGGCACCGGCGCGACGTCCTTGCGCGGGAAGCCGCAGACCGCGGCGTACCGGTCGACCGCGGAGCGCTCCACCAGCACGTCGTTGCGCTCGAGCGTGAGATCGGGGAGCGAGCCGCCGGTCTTCTTGATCCCGGGCAGCTGGTTGATCCCGGGGACCGCCGGGAGGGCTGCCTTGAGCATCACGGGGAGCGCCATGTCAGGCACCCAGCATCATCTGGCCGCACACGCGGACGACGTTGCCGTTGACCAGGCTCGAGGCCGGGTTGGCGTACCAGGCGATGGTCTCGGCGACGTCGATGGGCAGCCCGCCCTGCGACATCGCGTTGAGCCGCTGGCCGACCTCCCGGGTCGCGAACGGCACGGCGGCGGTCATCTGGGTGATGATGAAGCCCGGCGCGACGGCGTTGATCGTGATGCCGTCCTCGAGCTCGTCCGCGAGCGAGTCGACGAGACCGATGACGCCCGCCTTCGACGCGGCGTAGTTGGTCTGCCCGACGTTGCCGGCGATGCCGGCGATGCTGGCGACGCCGATGATCGAGCCGCCCTTGTTGACCACGCCCTGGTCGAGGAGCTCGCGGGTGATCCGCTCGGGCGCGGTGAGGTTGACGCCGAGGACCTGCGCCCACCGGTCGCCCTTGTCGTTGGGCGCCATGTTGGCAAGCTTGCGGTCGCGGGTGATGCCGGCGTTGTGGACGACGACGTCGACGCCGCCGTGCTTCTCCTTGAGGTGGTGCGCGATCCGCTGCGGAGCGTCGTCGCCGCTGATGTCGAGCGTCAGCCAGTCGCCGTCGAGCTCCTTCATCAGGGTCTGCAGCTCGCTCGCGGCCTGCGGCACGTCGAGGCCGACGACGGTCGCGCCGTCACGGTGCAGGGTCCGGGCGATCGACTCGCCGATGCCACGGCTGGCGCCGGTGACGAGGGCGATCTTGCCGGCGAGCGGCCGGGTCTGGTCGGCCACCTCGGTGACCTTCGCCTTCCCGTGGACGCCGATCCGGACGACCTGGCCGAGACGTAGGCCGACTTGGGGGAGAGCAGGAAGCCGAGCGTGCTGGACACGCCGGCCTCCGAGCCCTCTGCGACGTAGACCAGCTGGACGGTGCTGCCCTTGCCGATCTCCTTGCCGAGGCTGCGGGTGAAGCCCTCGAGCGCACGCTGGGCGACGCGCTCCGGTCCAGACGTCAGCTTGGGCGGGGTGCCGATCACGACGACCCGCGCGCAGTCCTCGAGGCTGCGCAGGACCGGGGTGAAGAAGTCGCGGAGCGCGATCAGCTCGGTCGAGTCCTTGATGCCGGTCGCGTCGAACACGATGCCCTTGAACCGCGCACGCTCGCCGGCTGCGTCCGGGGAGGTGGCCGACGCGATGCCGAGCACGTCGAGCAGGCCGGTCAGGGACTCCGCGAGCCGTCCCTTGCCGCCGACGAGGACGGTGCCGTCGACGAGGGGGTCGCCCGCGTTGTAGCGGTCGAGCCTGGTCGGGTTGGGAAGCCCGAGGTTCTTGACCAGCAGCTTGCCGATCGGGGACGAGACGAAGCCCTGGTACTTGTCGCTCATGGGTGCTGTGCCTCCACAGATGTATGAGGTCGGCGCGCGCTCCGACCGTGCAGAGCTCGTGCGCGCGTTGAATCTAGGTCCACGGGCCAGGCCCGCTCACCGCTTATGTAACTAGATGTGTAACTCTGAGTCCACATTTCGTGACTTGGCCCTCAAACGGTTCTCTCCGGGGGCCCGAAGCATGAGGATAGGAAACATGGCTGACTCTGCTAACTCAACGATTCGCCGCGCTGCGGTCATCGGCGGCAACCGCATCCCCTTCGCCCGCTCGAACGGGGCCTACTCCACCGCCTCCAACCAGGAGATGCTCACCGCCGCGCTCGACGGTCTGGTCGCGCGCTTCGGGCTCGAGGGTGAACGCATCGGCGAGGTCGCCGGTGGCGCCGTGCTCAAGCACAGCCGCGACTTCAACCTCGTCCGCGAGTCGGTGCTCGGCACCAAGCTCGCGCCCGACACCGCGGCGGTCGACCTGCAGCAGGCCTGCGGCACCGGTCTCCAGGCGATCAACTACATCGCCAACAAGATCAAGCTGGGCCAGCTCGACTCGGGCATCGGCGGCGGCGTCGACACCACCTCGGACGCCCCGATCGCGATCTCGGAGAAGCTCCGCAAGAAGCTGATCCAGCTCAACAACGCGCGGTCGACCAAGGACCGGCTCGCCGTGCTGGCCACGATCCGCCCCGGTGACATCGGTCTCGCGATCCCGTCCAACGGAGAGCCGCGCACGAAGCTGTCGATGGGTGACCACCAGGCCCTGACCGCCCTGGAGTGGCAGATCGCCCGCGAGGCGCAGGACGAGCTCGCGGTGACCTCGCACCACAACCTCGCCCGGTCCTACGAGGAGGGGTGGCAGGACGACCTGATCACGCCGTTCCGTGGGCTCGAGCGCGACAACAACCTGCGGGCCGACTCCTCGCTGGAGAAGCTCGCGAAGCTCAAGCCGGTGTTCGGCAAGGGCGAGGCGGCCACCATGACGGCCGCCAACTCCACCCCGCTCACCGACGGCGCGTCCGCCGTACTGCTGGCTTCCGACGAGTGGGCCGAGACCCACGGCCTGACCCCGCTGGCCTACTTCGTCGACTCCGAGGTCGCCGCCGTCGACTTCGTCAACGGCCACGAGGGCCTGCTGATGGCGCCGGCGTACGCCGTGCCGAGGATGCTGGCCCGTCAGGGCCTCACCCTGCAGGACTTCGACTACTACGAGATCCACGAGGCGTTCGCCTCGCAGGTGCTGTCCACCCTCGCCGCGTGGGAGAGCCCGGTGTTCTGCAAGGAGCGCCTCGGCCTGGACGCGCCGCTCGGGTCGATCGACCGCAGCAAGCTGAACGTCAAGGGCTCCTCGCTCGCGGCGGGCCACCCGTTCTCCGCGACCGGCGGCCGGATCGTCGCCAACACCGCGAAGCTGCTCGCCGCCAAGGGTTCCGGCCGGGCGCTGATCTCGGTCTGCGCGGCCGGCGGTCAGGGCGTCGTCGCGATCATGGAGCGCTGACACCGAGCCCGACACGTACGACGCGCGGGCCGCTCCCGGATTCGTCCGGGGGCGGCCCGTGTCGTCTGGTCGTGGACGCTGGGGCTACGACGCCTGCGCGCCGCGGGTGACCAGGGCCAGTGCGGAGGACACGACGTAGTCACGCACCTGCTCGGCGGAGATCTGGCTGACGGTCGGGATGCCGGGGGAGGCCTCGCTGACGAGGATCCCGAGGCGCGCCAGGTGCAGGGCGCCGAGGCCGCTGGCGTACATGGTGTTGGCCAGCACCACCGGGTCGGTCGAGATGGTGAACGCGCCCGACGCGCTGCCCTCGGCCAGCACCTGCGACAGGATCGTCATGCAGGACGTGATCCCGCGGCCGAGGCGGAACAGCGCACCCTCGGAGATGTCGTCGAAGAGCTCGTCACCCGGACGGACCATGAGTGACTGGGCGCAGTCGACGAAAGCCGGGTGATCCACGCCGTAGTCGATGAACGCCCCGACGACGGCGGCCAGCCGGTCGGGTGCATCGGTGTGCGCGGCGGCTGCTCCCTGCATCGCATCGTGCAGCTCGTCCAGGTAGCCCACGAGGGTGAGCGCGAACAGCTCTTCCTTGCCGGTGAAGTGACGGTAGACGATCGCTCGGTTGATCCCGACTGCGGAGGCGATCTCCTCGATCTGGACGTCCCGGACGCCCTTGGAGTCGAACAGCTCCCGCGTCGCCGCAATGATCTGCTCCTTGCGGGCGCGCCGCCGTGCCGCCGCAGCCTTGCGGCGTCCGTCCGTGTGGGGTGCGCGGGTCGCCATGGCTGAACTGTACGAGATGTGCAACTCAGTGTTGCAACATCTGTGACGTGTCGAACTCCGCGGGAGCCGCGGAAGGGGCCCGCCCGACCTGGTCACCTACAACGGCGGGAAGCCGCTGACCTGCCTGGCGTGACCGATCGTGTCGGCCTGGTCGGCGCTCTTGTCGTCGCGGTAGCGGACCACCCGGGCGAAGCGGAGCGCGACGCCGCCGGGGTAGCGCGAGGAGCGCTGGAGACCGTCGAAGGCGATCTCGACGACCTGCACCGGGCGGACGTGCACCACGTGGCCGACCTGCTCGGTCTTGAGCTCGAGGAAGCGCTCGGTCTGCCAGGCGAGCATCTCGTCCGTCATGCCCTTGAACGTCTTGCCGAGCATCACGAACCGCTCGGGATCGTCCTCGTCGCGCGCACCGAGGTGGATGTTGGAGAGCAGGCCGCGTCGGCGGCCCGAGCCCCACTCGACCGCGAGCACGACGAGGTCCAGGGTGTGCACGGGCTTGACCTTCACCCAGGCCGCGCCGCGCCGGCCGGCGGCGTACGGCGCTCCGGCGGCCTTGACGACGACGCCCTCGTGGCCGTCGGCGAGCACGAGGTCCGCGAAGGTGCGGGCGGCGGCCGGGTCCGTGCCGCGCCACCGTGGCACCCGGTGCGGCTCCGGCACGAGGTCCTCGAGCGCTGCCCAGCGCTCGGTGGCGGGGAGGTCGAGGAGGTCGCGCCCGTCGAGGTGCAGCACGTCGAAGAAGTACGGCGTGACCGCGGTGCTGCCGTCGGCCGCGCTGGCCGTGCGCGACGCGGTCTCCTGGAACGGCCGCGGCCGTCCGTTCTCGTCGAGGGCGATCGCCTCCCCGTCGAGCACCAGCTCCGCGGCTGACAGGCCGCGGACCACCTCGACGACCTCGGGCAGGCGGTGGGTGATGTCCTCGAGGCTGCGGGTCGCGACCAGCACGTCGTCGCCGCGCCGGTGCACCTGGATCCGGATGCCGTCGAGCTTGGCGTCGACCGCGATCCCCGAGGGGTCCGAGCCGAGCTTCGCCATCGCGGCGTCGAGGTCCGGCGCCGACGACGCCAGCATCGGCTCGACAGGCCGGCCGACGGTCAGGGTGACCGCGGCCAGCGCTTCCGGGCCGTCGAACGCCGCGGCCACGACCTTCGTCGCGCCGCCGGCCAGCATCGCCGCCCGACGTACGTCGGCGACCGGCACCCCGGCTGCCCGGGCGAGCCCCTCGACCATCGCCGCGTCGAGCGCGCCCTGGCGGACCTCGCCGACGGCGACCGAGCGCAGCCACCGCTGCTCCGACTCCGTCGCGCGTCCGAAGAGGTCGGCCACCGCGGTCGCGCGCTGTGCGGCCGAGCCTGGCCCGGCGAGCGACGCGAGGTGCTCGAACGCCGCGTCCACCGACTCGACCTCGAGCGAGGGCGCCTCGGCCGCGGGCGGCAGCGTCTGCAAGCCGCGCCAGCCGAGGCCGGTGCGACGCTGGCGCAGCCGACCGCTGACATAGGAGGCCACGAGCTCGCGCTGCGCAGGCTCGGCGTGGCCGAGGAGCTCAGCGATCAGGCTGGTCTTCTCGTTGCGGGACCGGGTCGCGGCGAGCCGCTCGGAGACGTCGACGATCTCGTGCAGCAACACGCGAGCGAGGCTAGCCGCGACCGCCGACAACCACGGTCAATCGTGGGTCGCCTCGAGGACGGCAGCGGTCACCGCGCCCCGGATGACCATCTCGTAGACGGCGTCGAGATCGTCGTCGACGTCGCCGAAGTAGCCGGCCACCTCGAGCGAGACGAAGCCGTGGAGGGCGGCGAAGACGGCCATGCCGGTCGGCAGCAGCCGCTCCTCGGGGAGGCCGGCCGAGCGCACCATGACCGCGAGCGCCTCGATCGTGTCGACGGCGGCGCCGAAGAACGCCTCGCGGTCGATCGGCGGGCGGGTGATCGCGGCGTACCGCTGCGGGTGTGAACGGGCGAACGCGCGCAGCTCGTGGCTGAGCACCCGCAACCCGTCGGCGCCGGCGTGGCCCATCGCGGCGCGTCGTACGTGCTCGCCGAGCAGCCGCATCGCGCGCACCTGGATGGAGGCCCGAAGGTCCTCCAGGTTGGCGACGTGGTTGTAGAGCGAGGAGACGCGGGTGTCGAGCTCGCCGGCCAGGAGGGTCATCGTGAGCGCGTCGTACCCCTCGCGGTCGACGAGGACCTCGGCGGCCTGCAGCACCGCCTCCTGGTCGAGGCGGGGGCGGCGGGTGTCCGGGGACGTGCTCACGTTCCTCCTCCCGGATCGTTGTCGTGGGACTGCGAATGACTTTCGTGTCGGTCCCAGAGCCTAGTGTTCCTCGTTGTGGAACGGCCGGATGCGACCAGGGTGTGGCGCCCGGACTGGCCGTGCCCGGTGCGCCACGTCCTTCTCCAGCAGCGGCGGGGGAGCGGCGACCCGACCCTGCGCCTGGCCGCTCCGGGTGAGCGGGGACCGCACTGGCGTGCCAGCCGTACGCCGGAGGGCCCGGTCACCCTCGCGATCGAGTCGCGCGACCAGGCCGGTGAGGTGCGCGCGAGCGCGTGGGGCCCTGGCGCCGACTGGGCGCTCGAGCAGCTGCCGGACCTGTTGGGAGCCGACGACGACTGGTCCGGCTTCGAGGCGCGGCACCCGGTCGTCATGGAGGCGCGGCGTCGCTACCCGCACGTCCGGCTCGGTCGCACCGCCCGCCCGTTCGAGGCGCTGGTGCCGACGATCATCGAGCAGAAGGTCACGGGCAAGGAGGCGTTCGCCGGGTTCCGCGCCCTGGTGCTGAAGTACGGCGATCCCGCGCCCGGGCCGGGTCCGACTGGGCTCCACCTCCCCCCGGTGCCGGCGGTCGTCGCGAGCATCCCGTCGTGGGCGTGGCTGGGCCTCCACATCGACCCCGCACGCTCGCGTGCCGTCGTGACCGTCGCGCGCCACGCCGACGCGTTCGAACGGCTCGTCCCCCACCCGTCGTGCTCAGATCTGATATCGACGTCGAAGCTCGACCGGGCCGTTCGCAGCCTGCCGGGCCTCGGGGTGTGGACGAGCGCCGAGGTCCGGGCGCGCACGCTGGGTGATCCCGACGCGGTGTCCTTCGGCGACTACCACGTGGCGAAGGATGTCGGTTGGGCGCTGCTCGGACGGGAGATCGACGACCGTGAGCTCGCCGAGCTGCTCGAGCCCTGGCGGCCACACCGGGGCAGGGTCCCCCTGCTCCTGGGCACCGCCGGTCTGCGGCGTCCGAGACGCGGTCACCGGGCGTCTCTCCGTGGACACTTTCCGAGCGTGTGACGTTTTCTCGTGATATCTGTTACACCGAGCAACAGGCAATCCGCCTGAGAGCTTGACCGAGCGACAGGGGTGGCGCATGGGACTCACGAGCCTGCTCTCCCACCCCACCGTGGCCGAGACGACCGCCGTCCTCAGCAGCACCCCGGCAGCCGACCTCGTCGCCGCCGTCCGCGCCACCTCCGACGCCGACCTGCAGGCGTTCATCGAGCGGGACGAGATCCGTGAGGCGGCCGTCATCGCCGTCGTCACCCGGATCGGCGACTTCGCCCTGACCGACCGGCTCGCCGGCATCGACGGCCGCGCGCGGGTCGAGCTCGTGCACCAGGGCCGGGTCGAGGCCTGGGTCGGTCTGCGGGTGGCGGCCGGAACCCTCACGGCGGTGCCCGCCGAGGACCAGGGTGAGGACCGGGCCGAGGACCGGGCCGACGTCACGCTCCGGACCACCGTCCTCGGGTTCCTGCGACTGATCACCGGCGAGCGCAACGCCGGCATGGAGTTCCTGAGCGGGCGGCTCGAGATCGAGGGGGACGCCGAGCTCGCGCTCGCGCTGGGCGGGATCTTCCCGGCGCCGACCAGCGACGGCGGGGCGGTCGTCCCCGTCGACCCGCGGGCCCTCGACACGGTCGAGGTCGCCCGCGAGCTCGCGGACGTCGACGTCGAGCACCTCCGCACGGTGATGACGTCGGGCTTCCGGTCGGTCGTGCTCGACGAGATCTTCGGTCGCCTTCCCGAGTTCGTGAACCCGCAGAAGGCGCGCGGCCTGCGGATCGTGATCGGGTTCCGCCTGACCGGCCGCGCGGACGACAGGGTCGACCGCTTCGTCGTACGACTCGACGGCGGAGCGGCCCAGGTGCTGACCGGTGCCGAGGCCGACGCGGTCGGGCGCGAGGACCGCAGCGCGACCGTCACCTGCGGCGCCCACGACTTCCTGCGGCTGGCCACCGGGCACCTCAGCCCGGTGACCGGTGTGCTCCGTGGCCAGCTCAAGGTCCGCGGGGACAAGGCAGCAGCCCTCCGGCTCGCCGGAGCGTTCGACATCCCGACGGCGGTGGCCGGATGACCCCAGCCACGAGGTTCAGCTCCCGAGCTTCGTACTCCCGCACGATGAACGAGAAGGGGCCGCGATGACGGCAGTGATGATCGGCGGACGGTCGGTGTTCGACAACCTGACCGGTCGGATGAAGGACGGCATCAAGACGACGGGCTCCCTGATCATCCTCGCCGCGGAGTCGATCCGGTTCATCGTGACCGACATCGTCTCGCGCAGGTTCTCGTGGTCGGAGTTCCTGCTCCAGTGCCTGTTCATGACGAGGGTCTCGCTGCTGCCGACGATCCTGGTGTCGATCCCGTTCGGGATCATCACCTCCGTCCAGATCGGCGCGGCCGCCAACCAGATCGGCGCCCAGTCGTTCATCGGGGCCGTCAACGGGGTCGGCATCCTCCGGCAGGGCGCGCCGCTGGTGACCTCGCTGATGATCGCCGGCGCCGTGGGCTCCGCGATCTGCTCCGACCTCGGAGCCCGGACCGTGCGTGAGGAGACCGACGCGCTGATGGTCATGGGCATCTCGCCCGTCCAGCGGTTGGTCGCCCCCCGGGTCCTGGCCGCCCTGCTCGTCGCGATGCTGCTCACGGTGATCGTGGCGATGTCGGCGATGACCACGGCGTTCGCGCTGGTGGTCGGCACGGGCCAGATCTCGGCCGGCACCTACCTCGAGTCCTTCGTCGGGCTCGCCCAACCGACGGACCTGTACCTGGCCGAGCTCAAGGCATTGATCTTCGGACTGATCGCGGTGGTCGTCGCGGCGCACAAGGGACTGCAGGCCCGCGGCGGACCCAAGGCGGTCGCCGATGCGGTCAACCAGGCCGTCGTCCTGAGCGTGATCCTGCTGGCCGTCGTCAACGTCGTGATCACCCAGGTCTACGTGATGCTCGTGCCCCAGGGGGTGGCGTGATCCATGGCTAACGTCCAACCGCGAGCCCGCGGGGTCGGTGACCGCCTCTCCGACCGCATGGTCGGCGTGACCGACGCGGTCATGAAGGCCCTCGCCACGATCGGGTACTTCGCCTCCTTCTCCCTGGAGGTCTTCACGTCGATCCCGTCGACGCTGGCCCTCTATCCCAGGGAGGTGCTCCGCCAGCTCAAGGACATCGCCTGGGGCAGCGGCGCGCTGCTCGTCGGCGGCGGCACCGTCGGCGTCATGGCCCTGCTGTCCGTGGCCGCCGGCACGTCGATCGGCATCGAGGGGTTCAACGGCCTCGAGATCGTCGGCCTGGCGCCGCTGACCGGCTTCATCTCGGCCAGCGCCAACACCCGCGAGCTCGCGCCGCTCATCGCCGCGCTCGCGCTCGGCGCCCAGGTGGGCTGCCGGTTCACCGCGCAGATCGGCTCGATGAAGATCTACGAGGAGATCGACGCGCTCGAGGTGATGGCCGTCAACCCCATGCGCTACGTAGTGACGACCAGGGTCATCGCGACGATGCTCGCGATCCTGCCGCTCTACCTGATCGGCCTGATCGGCAGCTACGCCGCGTCGCAGATCTCGGTCGTCGTCCTGTTCGGGCAGTCACCGGGTCAGTACGACCACTACTTCTCGACCTTCATCCAGGGACGCGACGTGTTCCTGTCGGTGGTCAAGATCCTGATCTTCGCGCTCGTGATCGCGCTCATCCACACGTGGTACGGCATGAAGGTCGGTGGCGGACCGGCCGCAGTCGGTGAGGCCACCGGTACGGCGATCCGCGCGAGCATCGTGTCGATCGTCGTGCTCGACATGGCCCTCACCCTCCTCTTCTGGGGCGGCGACCCCGGCTTCCGGATCTCGGGGTGATGGCAGATGGCTAGGGATCTTCCACGTCACACGCTCGCCCGGCGCGGTCTCATCGTGCTGGTGGCGCTCGCGGTGGTCGGGGTGCTGGTGTCCTTGCGGACCAACGGGACCTTCGGCTCGAGCCCGCACGTGTCGACCGTCGTGGCCGACGCCGGCGGAGCGCTGCGCAAGGGCTCGGACGTCAAGATGGCCGGTGTCATCGTCGGCAAGGTCAGCTCGGTGAAGCGCGACGAGTCCGGTGGTGTCTCGATCGACATGGAGATGTCGGCAGCGGACCTGGACCACGTCCCGTCGAACGTGGTCGCCCGGATCCTGCCGGCGACCGTCTTCGGTACGACGTTCGTCGACCTCGTCGTGCACGGGAAGCCGGCCGAGGACAACCTCGAGGCCGGGGCCGTCGTGAAGGCCGACACCAGCCAGGGCACGTTGGAGTTCCAGCAGGCGCTGGACGACATCGACCGGCTGGTGACGGCGCTGGGCCCGGCCGAGCTGGCCTCGGCGATCGGGTCGGCGTCGCAGGCCCTCCAAGGTCGCGGTGACCAGCTCGCGGCCACGGTGAACACGCTGAACTCCTACCTGGGTCGGCTGAACCCGCGGATGCCCGCGGTGCGGGCGGACCTGGAGGCCCTGGCGACGTCGATGGACGTGATCGCCGACGTAGCTCCGGACCTGCTGGACGCGACCGAGGACGGGCTGGTGTTCACCAACAGCCTGATCCAGCAGGAGGCTGCCCTGACCACGCTGCTCACGGGCGGCATCGACCTGGCCGACGCCTCCACCGAGTTCCTGTCGAGCAACCAGCAACGGCTGGTGCGCTGGATCCGCGGCATGGGCGGCTTCGTCGACGTGCTCTACGACCACCGCCGGGCCGGCATCACCGACGCCATGACGATGAACATCGTGCTGGGCACCAAGCTGCCGTCGGTCGTCCGACAGGGCTTCGTCCAGGCCGAGGGCACCTTGAACACCGACCTTCCGCCGTACTACGGCGGCGGGGATCGCCCGTCGTACCGCACGAGCTTCGGCTCGATGGTGGGAGGAGACCAATGACCGGCATCAAGGCAGTCGCCGCCAAGGTCGCGGCGTTCGTCGTCGTGACCCTCCTGTTGCTGATGTTGCTCGTCAACACGATGAACAACGGTGTGTCCGGCGACAAGGCGGAGTTCGAGGCCGAGTTCGCCGACGTCACCGGGCTCACGGTCGGCGACGACGTCAAGGCGGCCGGGGTGCGCGTCGGCAAGGTCACCGGCATCGAGACGACCGAGGACGGCGCCATGGTCGACTTCGTGCTCGTCGCGGACCAGAAGATCTACGACACCACCAAGATCATCATGCGGTACCAGAACCTGCTGGGTCAGCGCTATCTCCAGCTGCGGGAGGACGACTCCCGGGGTGAGGAGCTCGAGGACGGCGCGAGCATCCCGATGTCCGTCGACCACGGCCCGCGCAACGACCGGTGGCGCACCAGCGCCGGGTTCGACCTGACCGAGCTGCTCAACGGCTTCCGGCCGTTGTTCGAGATCCTTCAGCCCGGTGACGTCAATCAGCTGGCCACGTCGCTGGTGAAGGTCCTCCAGGGCGAGGGCGGCACGATCGAGGGCCTGCTCGGGCAGACCGCCGAGCTGACCAGCTTCGTGGCCGACCGCGACGACGTGATCGGCGATGTGATGACGAACCTGACGCCGGTGCTCGAGAACCTCGCCGGCCAGGGCAGCGAGCTGCGGGCCACCGTGGTCGAGCTCAAGAACCTGATGACCGGGCTGGCCCGGGACCGCAAGTCCATCGGCTCCTCGATCGACAGCATCAGCCAGCTCGTCGGTGCGACCAGCTCGCTCCTGCAGGACGTGAAGGCGCCGATGACGCGCACCACCGACCGGCTGGCGGCGGTGGCGGCGATGTTCAAGAACTCCCGCGGTGACCTCGAGGACGCCCTCGCCGCGTTCGGCACGATCTTCGAGTCGCTCGGCCGGGCAGGGTCCTACGAGAACGCGCTCAACGTCTACGCCTGCTCGTTCGGGATCGCGATCGGCGACCTCACCGTCAATCCGGCCGGCGGGAACGGCCCATGGTCGGAGGTCTGTCGATGAAGCCCATGAATGCGCGCGACCCGTTCAAGACCGGGTTGGTGGGCGTCGCGATCCTGCTGCTGATGGGCGTGGGAGTCGTCGTCCTCAGCGTCACGAACTTCGGCACCAAGGGCTACGCCGCGGAGCTCGAGCACACCGGCGGCCTCCGCGTCGGGGAGGACGTCCGGGTCCATGGCGTGATCAAGGGCGAGATCACCGGCATCGAGCTCGAGGGCGACACGGTGATCGTGGACTTCGTCCTCGACAACGACATCGAGCTGGGCTCCCGGACCCAGGCCGACGTGAAGGTGGCGACCCTCCTCGGGACGCACTACCTCGAGGTCGACCCGAACGGCACCGGCGAGCTCGCCGACGACACCATCCCCCTCGCCAACACGGGTGTGCCCTACAACCTCCAGGACGTCCTGGAGAGCGGTGCCGGAGCACTCGACGAGCTCGACCCCGAGCTGCTCGCCGAGGCGCTGACCCAGATGGCCGGAACCCTCGGCGCCTCCCAGGAGCAGATCCGGCCGGCGCTCGAGGGCGTCGCCCGGCTCTCCGAGGTCATCTCGACCCGCTCCGACCAGGCCGGCGAGCTGCTCACCGCAGCGCGCAGCGTCACCGACCAGCTCGCCGAGAGCAACGCCGACATCATCGAGATGATGAAGCAGACCAACCTGGTCGTCACCGAGGTCACCAGCCGCAGGCAGGCGATCCGCAGCCTGCTCCTGGAGACGACCGAGCTGGCGCGTGCCCTGACGGCGATCGTCGACTCGACCAAGGGGAAGCTGCAGCCCGCGCTCCGCGACCTCAACGACGTCATCACGTTCCTCAACCAGCAGGACGAGCAGCTCCAGCACGTGCTCGACGTGATGGCCCCGGCCGTGCGGTACGTCGCCAACGCCACCGGCAACGGACAGTGGGTCGACCTCTTCGTCCACCCACCCGCGTTGCCGGCCGATGACGTGTCGTGCCGTCTGCGAGGTGACTGCCGATGACCACCAACGGGAGGATGACCGTGAAGGTCGTCGACGACGCGAGGCGGACCGGCGGCGCCGGGTCCGGCCGCCCGCTCCGCTTCTCGCTGCTCGCCGTCGTGCTGTTGCTGACGACGGCGTGCAGCTCGCTGCCCGGCGGCGGCGGGACGAAGGAGATCCACGCCTACTTCGAGGACTCGGCCGGTCTGTTCGTCGGCAACGACGTCGGCATCCTCGGGGTGGTGGTCGGCGAGATCACCGCCATCGAGCCGGACGGCGAGCAGGTCAAGGTCACCCTGGAGATCGACGACGACCACAAGGTCCCGGCCGATGCCGGTGCCGTGGTGGTGGCCCGGTCCGTGGCGACCGACCGGTACGTCGAGCTCACCCCCGTCTACGAGAAGGGCCCCGAGCTCGAGGACGGCGCGGAGATCGAGCTCGCGCGCACCCGCACGCCGGTCGACTTCGACCAGGTGCTGGCCTCGCTCAACGACTTCGCCACCGGGATCTCGAGCTCGAAGAAGGCCACCAAGGCGATCGAGCGCTTCATCACGCAGGGAGCCAGCGCGCTCAAGGGCAACGGACCGCTGATCAACCAGACCGTCCACGCCCTCCAGGAGGGTGTCAGCGGCATCCACGCCCAGCGGGACAACATCACCTCCACCCTGCGCTCCCTGGACGTCCTGCTCGCGGCGGTCTCGACCAACGAGTCCACCGCGCGCTCGTTCATCCGGCAGGTGACCGAGGCCGCCACCCTGCTCGCGGACGAGCGGGAGAACTTCCGGACCGCGCTCCGCTCGCTGGACGACGCCGTCACTGTCGTGGCCCAGTTCGCGGTGGACAACCGGCAGCAGATCGTCGAGGCGCTCAACGGCTCGACCCGGCTGATGAACACCATCTTGGAGAAGCAGCGCTCGCTCACCGAGATCCTGCGGGTGATGCCACTCGCGCTGCAGAACCTGCAGCTGGCCCGCAACGGGGACAAGATGCCGGTGATCATGGACCCGCTGATCCTCGACCCGCTCGGCGGGATCCTGGGCGACGTCTGCGACCAGCTGCCGCCGGCGATCTGCCAGCTGATCGGCACCGACCCGTTGGGGGGCAACTGATGACCAGGCGCACGTACCAAGGTCTCGCGGCCGCCGTGGTCGCGACCGGCGTGCTGCTTGCCGGTTCGGGCTGCTCGACGACGATGCGGGACCTGCCGATCCCCGGCACCGGCGTGTCGGGCGACACGATCGAGATCAAGGCCGAGTTCGACGAGGCGCTCAACCTCGCCGAGGGCGCGCCGGTCAAGGTCAACGGCGTCGACAGCGGCAAGGTCAAGTCGATCACGATCGACGACTACACGGCCATCGTGACGATGGACGTCCGCACCGACGCCAAGGTCCACGAGGGCGCCACGGCGCGCCTGCGCTACACGACGCCGCTCGGTGAGCTGTTCGTCGACGTGACCAACCCGCCGGAGGGCGAGGAGCTCGAGGACGGCACCACGCTCACGCTCAAGCAGACCGACACCGCACCCACGGTCGAGGACGCCTTGACCCAGGCGTCCCTGCTCATCAACGGCGGTGGTCTTGACCAGCTGCAGACGATCACCGAGGAGCTCAACACGGCGCTCGGCGGCAACGAGGACGACATCCGGCTCCTGCTCAACCAGGCGGCGACCTTCCTCACCCAGGCGAACGCGACGACGTCGAGCATCGACACCGTCCTCACCTCGCTCGACTCCCTGTCGGGGACCTTGGGCGACCGCGAGGAGATCATCAACCGGGCGATGAAGGAGATCCGGCCGGCCGCCGCGGTCCTGCGTCGCGCGACTCCCGAGCTCACGGGTCTGCTGAAGGCGGTCGAGCGGTTCTCGGCGGCGGCCAACAACACCGTCAACGCGACCCGCCAGCAGCTGTTCGCACTGCTGGCGGAGACCGAGCCGGTGCTCGCGGAGCTCGCGTCCAACCGGGGCCGGTTCAGCGAGATGCTGCAGAAGCTGGTGGACGCGGCCGACGCGCTGCGCGGGGTGAACCCCGGCGACTACGTCTCCATCTCCCTGGACCTGCACCTCGACGGCATCCAGGCCGGCAACCTGCCGGCCGTCCAGGGCCTGCTCGACCTGCTCGGCTTCACCGGCCCCCTCGGGGTCGTGCTCGACCAGCTCGGGCTCGGAGGCCTCCTCGACGGGTTGCCGCTGCGCGCCCCCGCGGACTCGGGCGGTCCGGACAGGCCGGGAGGCAGCACCACGCCATCGGGCGGACCCCGTGGTGACGATCCGAGCAACCCGATGTCGCTCGACGGCCTGCTCACCGGGCTGAGCGGGCTGACCGGGGGAGGGGCCTGATATGCCGAGCGTGCGCAGCATCCTCACCGATCGTCTCTACCTGAGCGCCGTCGGCATCGTGGTGGTGTTCCTCATCGCGATCGCCTACATCTTCGCTGCGGTGCTCGACCAGCCGTTGACGTCGCGTCCGGTGACCGTCGACGTCGAGCTCGAGCAGACCGGTGGCCTGTTCGAGGGCTCGGCGGTGACCTACCGCGGCATCAAGGTCGGCAAGGTGACCGAGATCGTGCCGGCCGACGAGGGCGTCGTCGCCTCCGTCCGGCTGAGCGCAGGGACCGACATCCCGAAGTCGTCCTTCGTCCGGGTGCGCAGCCTGTCGCCCGTCGGCGAGCAGTACCTCGACTTCCAGCCGGAGTCGACCGAGGGTCCCTACCTGGAGTCCGGCGACGTGATCGGCGCCGAGTCCACCGACCTCCCCGAGAGCCTGAGCGCCACGGTCGTCGCGGTCCAGGGTGTCCTCGACCAGATCGACGACAGAAAGCTCCGGGTCGTGCTCGGCGAGCTCAGCACGGCACTGGCCGGCACGGGCGACGACATCGGTCGCATCCTGGACCAGGGCACCGACCTGCTCGCTACCCTCGACCAGGTGTGGCCCGAGACCAACCGCGTGATCGACAACGCCGGCACCGTCCTGCGGATCGTCAGTGACAACGAAGGCAACCTGCGCACCTTCGGCACCAAGGCCAAGCAGTTCGCGGCGTTCCTCCGGAGCTACGAGCCCGAGTGGCAGCGGGTGCTCGACCGGACGCCGGGCCAGCTGGAGGACCTCCAGGCGCTGATCCGCGATGCCGAGGAGGTGCTCCCGGGCTTCCTCGACACCGGGGTGACGTTCACCGACGTCGTCATGGCCTACGAGCCACACCTCCGCACGCTCCTCCAGGAGTACGCGAAGGGCCTGGGTGCGCTGGCCGCGGTGCTGCACCACAACCGTCTCAACATCGAGGTCATCCCGGTCCGCACCGCGCGTTGCGACTACGGCACGACGCGGCACGAGCCCTTCGACCCGGAGCGCTACGCGTTCCAGACCGATGGCCGCTGCGCAGCCTCGTTCAACCGCCTGCAGCGCGGCGCTGCCCACGCACCTGGCCCCGTGCGATGAGCGTCGAGAGGGTGGGGGAGGACGAGCAGCAGCGCGAGAGGCTCTACCGGCTGGTCATCGTCGCGCTCGTCGGCGTGCTGGTCGCGACCTGGGTCGCGGTGATCTGGCTCGTCCAGGGCAAGAGCAGCGCCGAGGACGATCTCGAGCAGGCGGAGAGGGAGAACGCGGCGTACGCCGCGGGTCCCGACGCCCAGGCTGCGGCCGAGCGGGCGCTGGACGAGATCCTCTCCTACGACTACCGCGAGATCGAGGACGAGTTCGCGTGGACGTCGCGCTTCACCGACGAGCTCCGCTCGGAGTACGAGGGAGACCTGGTCAAGGACCTGCGCAAGCTGATCGAGAGGTTCGAGACCGTCGCTCGGGGCGAGGTCGTCGAGTCGGCGTACGAGGTCGCCGGTGACGAGGTCCAGGTCATCGCCTTCATCCGACAGCGGCTCACGACCAAGGCGGACCGGAAGGCCGACCGTGCGGGTGTGGTCGACGAGCGTTGGACCGAGCTCACCATGGTGCGGGACGGCGACGACTGGCTGGTCGCGAAGATCGATCCGTTCAACATCCCGCCGCCGCGGTCGTCGTGACCGCGGGTCGCGCCCCGGTGGTTTCGGTCCACCACTAGATTGACCGGCGTGGGACTGCGGGACAGGCGCGACGGGACAGGGATAGGACTCTCTCGGTTTCTTCGCCGACTCCTGCTGACGATCCTCGGCGTCCAGGTCGGCCTCGCGGTCACGATGTCGTTGGTCGACTCCTACCGCCGTCGCGGGAAGAAGCCGAAGCCGTTCCCGACGCGCTCCCCGGAGACGGTCGCGGTCGGTGACGGGGAGGTGACGACGTACACCTACGGGCGCGACCTGTACGACGACATGATCGCGGCCATCGATGCCGCCCAGCGGCAGATCCTCTTCGAGACCTACATCTGGAAGGGCGACGCGACGGGCGAGCGCTTCAAGCGGGCGCTGGCTGCCGCCGCGGATCGCGGCGTCGAGGTCTACTGCATCTACGACGGCTTCGCCAACCTCGTGGTGGCGCCGACCTTCAAGCGCTTCCCGGCGTCGATGAAGGTGCTGCGCTACCCGGTCTACTCGGCGGGCTGGCGGTTCTTCGACCTGCGCCGGTACGGCCGCGACCACCGCAAGATCCTCGTGGTCGACGACCACACCGGGTTCATCGGCGGCTACAACATCGGCTCCGCCTACGAGACGGAGTGGCGCGACACCCACGTGCGCGTGACCGGCCCCGCGGTCTGGGACCTCAAGCGCGCGTTCGCGGACTTCTGGAACCTCAACCGCCGGCGCCGCCTCCGCGCCTCCGAGCGCCCGTTGCTGCTCGAGACGGCCTCCACCTGGGAGCCGTCGATCCGCGTCCAGCGCAACATCCCCCGGTTGTGGGTCTTCCCGATCCGGGGGATGTACCTCGAGGCCATCAACCGAGCCAGCCGCAACATCTGGCTGACCCAGGCCTACTTCCTGCCCGACCAGGACTTCGTCGATGCGCTCAAGGACGCGTCGCGCCGGGGCGTCGACGTACGGCTGTTGGTGCCGCTCAAGTCCAACCACATCGTCGCCGACTGGATCTCCCGCGGCTACTTCAGCCAGCTGCTCGACGCCGGGGTCCGGGTCCTGCGGTTCCGGGACGCCATGGTGCACGCGAAGACCGCCACCGTCGACGGCACCTGGTGCACCGTCGGTACGGCGAACATCGACCGACTCAGCCTGCAGGGGAACTACGAGATCAACCTCGAGGCGATCGACCAGTCCCTGGCCAAGCAGCTCGAGGAGATCTTCCTCGTCGACCAGTCGAACTGCCTCGAGCTCACCAGCGAGGAGTGGGAGGCCCGCGACCTGCACCGCAAGTTCACCGAGGCCTTCCTGCAGCCGTTGCGCCCGCTGCTGTGAGCCGACGGCCGCGACGTCGCCCGGCAGGTGCGTGCCGGCGGGAGTAGCGTGACCCGACGGCTGTGACCTCCGTTACACCCGTGACTGCGTGACGAGCACGACGGGAGAGGCGATGGCCCGCGACGTACCCCGCCATGTCCTGGCTCGTCGCGGCCTGCTGGTCCTCGTCGCTCTCGCGCTGATCGCGGTGCTGGTGTCGCTGCGGAGCAACGGGACCTTCGGCTCGAGCCCGCACGTGACGGCCGTGGTCGCCGACGCGGGCGGGGCGTTGCGGAAGGGGTCGGACGTCAAGATGAACGGCGTCCTCGTCGGCAAGGTCAGCTCGGTGGAGCGGGACGAGTCCGGCGGGGTCGCGATCGACATGGAGATGTCGGAGTCGGACCTGGACCACGTCCCGTCGAACGTGGTCGCGCGGATCCTGCCCGCGACGGTGTTCGGCACGACCTTCGTCGACCTCGTCGTGCACGGGAAGCCGGCCGAGGACCACCTGGAGGTCGGCGCCCGGGTCCCCGCCGACACCACGCAGGGCACGTTGGAGCTCCAGCAGGCGCTGGACGACATCGACCGGTTGGTGAACGCGCTGGGCCCGGCCGAGCTGGCCTCGGCGATCGGGTCGGCGTCTCAGGCGCTGCAGGGTCGCGGTGACCAGCTGGCCGCCAACGTGAGCGCCCTGAACTCCTACCTGGGTCGGCTGAACCCGCGGATGCCCGCGGTGCGGGCGGACCTGGAGGCCCTGGCGACGTCGATGGACGTGATCGCCGAGGTCGCTCCGGACCTGCTGGACGCGACCGAGGACGGGCTGGTGTTCACCAACAGCCTGATCCAGCAGGAGGCCGCCCTGACCACGCTGCTCACGGGCGGCATCGACCTGGCCCGCGCCTCCACCGAGTTCCTGTCGAGCAACGAGCGACGGCTGGTGCGCTGGATCCGCGGCACCGGTAGTTTCGTCGACGTGCTCTACGACCACCGCCGTGCCGGCATCACCGACGCCATGACGATCAACCTCGCGGTGGGCGCCGAGCTGCCGACCGTGGTCAAGGAGGGCTTCATCCAGTCCGAGGGCGGCTTCCAACCGGACCTGCCGCCGTACTACGGCCGCGACGACCGACCGTCGTTCTCGTCGATGGTCGGACAGGGCGGATGAGGCCGCCGGTCCGCGACCTGGCCGGCAAGAACGTCTTCGTCACCGGAGCAGCGAGTGGCATCGGCCGTGCCGTCGCGCTGCAGGCCGCCGGTGAGGGCGCGGTGCTCCACCTCACCGACATCCAGGCCGACGCCCTCGCGCGGGTCGCCGAGGAGGCGACAGCCGCCGGTGGCCGGGTCGCGCTGGCGGAGCAGGCCGACATCAGCGACCACGACGCCGTACGACGGCTCGCGGCCCGCGTGACGGAGACCTCCGGGGCCATGGACGTCGTGCTGAACGTCGCCGGGATCGCGATCTGGGGGACCGTGCGCGGCCTCGAGCACGAGCACTGGCGGTCGCTGGTCGAGGTCAACCTGATGGGCCCGATCCACGTCATCGAGGAGCTCGTGCCGCCGATGATCGACGCGGGGCGGGGTGGCCAGCTGGTCAACGTGTCGTCGGCCGCCGGCATCATCGCGATGCCGTGGCACGCCGCCTACAGCGCCACCAAGTTCGGGCTGCGCGGCATCTCGGAGGTGTTGCGCTACGACCTCCGGCGGCACCGCATCGGCGTCACGCTGGTGTGCCCAGGCGGGGTCGACACCGGCCTGGTGCGGACGATCCGGATCGCCGGGGTGGACTCCCAGGACCGCAGGTTCCTGCGCGCGCGCAAGCAGTTCCAGCGGCACGCGGTCTCTCCCGAGCGTGCGGCGGAGGCGATCTGGAAGGGCGTCCGGCGCAACCGCTACTGGGTCTACACCTCCGTCGACATCCGGCTCGTGCACTGGCTCCAGCGCTACTTCCCGCCCGGCTACGCGCTCGCGATGCGGGTCTTCAACTGGGGCGCGCACCGGGTCCTGCCCGCCGTCGACCGGGCCCGCCGGGCCGACCTCCGGTGACCGACCGAGCGCCGCGGGTGCCACCGGGCACGTGGCGGCAGACGGGGCCGTTCGTCGCCGCGTTCGCGTACGCCGCCGGCCGGGTCACCGGCACCGAGTCCCCGGCGGTCTTCCGCACCCTGGGCCGGCACCGCCGGCTGTTCTGGGGGTGGCTGCACTTCGCGGGCCGGCTGATGCCGGGAGGCCGGCTCTCCCGCCGGGAGTCCGAGCTGGTGATCCTGCGGGTCGCGACCCGCCGTGGCTCGGAGTACGAGCTCACCCAGCACCGGCGGCTCGGCCGCCGGGCCGGGCTCAGCCACGACGAGATCGCGCGGGTCGAGGCCGGCGGGCTGGACGGCTGGGCCGAGCCGGAGCGCACCCTTCTCGCCGCCGCCGACGAGCTGCTCGCCACGGACGACCTGTCCGACGACGCCTGGACCGCCCTGCGGGCGTCGTACGACGAGCGCGCGGTGATCGAGATCGTGATGCTCGTCGGGCACTACCGGATGCTCGCCACCGCGCTCCAGGCGCTCCGGGTCGTGCCCGACCGCCCGCGGCGCTGACGCCGGGCCGCGGGTGTCGGCGGGGCCTCGTACGCTCGTAGGCATGCGTCCGATCACCGACCTCAAGCGGAGCGTCGCGCCCTTCCGCGTGGAGTCCGACTACAAGCCGTCCGGCGACCAGCCGGCGGCGATCAAGGAGATCACCCGTCGGATCGAGGCGGGCACGCAGGACGTCGTGCTCCTGGGCGCCACCGGCACCGGCAAGACCGCGACCGTCGCCTGGGTCGCGGAGCAGGTGCAGCGCCCGCTGCTGGTGATGCAGCCCAACAAGACCCTCGCCGCCCAGTTCGCCAACGAGCTGCGACAGCTGTTCCCCAGCAACGCGATCGAGTACTTCGTCTCCTACTACGACTACTACCAGCCCGAGGCCTACGTCCCCCAGACCGACACCTACATCGAGAAGGACAGCTCGATCAACGAGGAGGTCGAGCGGCTGCGCCACTCCGCCACCAACAGCCTGCTCACGCGGCGCGACGTGATCGTGGTGTCGACGGTGTCGTGCATCTACGGCCTCGGCACCCCGCAGGAGTACGTCGACCGCATGGTGCGGTTGCGGGTGGGGGAGGAGCACGACCGCGACACGGTGCTCCGGCGGCTGGTCGACATCCAGTACACCCGCAACGACCTGGCGTTCACGCGCGGCACGTTCCGGGTGCGGGGCGACACCCTCGAGATCTTCCCGGTCTACGAGGAGATGGCGGTCCGGGTCGAGTTCTTCGGTGACGAGATCGAGCGGCTGATGACCCTGCACCCGGTCACGGGCGAGGTCCTCACCGAGGACAACGAGCTCTACGTCTTCCCGGCGAGCCACTACGTCGCCGGTCCCCAGCGGATGGAACGCGCGATCAACGGGATCGAGGCCGAGCTCACCGACCAGCTCGCCACGTTCGAGCGGCAGGGCAAGATGCTCGAGGCGCAGCGGCTGCGGATGCGCACGTCGTACGACATCGAGATGATGCGCCAGATCGGCACCTGCTCGGGCATCGAGAACTACTCGATGCACATCGACGGCCGCAGCCCCGGGTCGGCGCCCAACTGCCTGCTCGACTACTTCCCGGAGGACTTCCTGCTCGTCATCGACGAGTCCCACGTCGCGGTGCCCCAGATCGGCGGGATGTACGAGGGCGACATGTCGCGCAAGCGCAACCTCGTCGAGCACGGCTTCCGGCTGCCGAGCGCGATGGACAACCGGCCGCTGCGGTGGGAGGAGTTCCTCGAGCGGGTCGGCCAGACGATCTACCTGTCGGCGACCCCCGGCAACTACGAGCTCGACAAGGTCCAGTGCGACGTCGTGGAGCAGATCATCCGGCCGACCGGCCTGGTCGACCCCGAGGTGGTCGTCAAGCCGACGAAGGGCCAGATCGACGACCTCATCCACGAGATCCGGCTGCGCACCGAGCGCAACGAGCGGGTCCTCGTCACCACCTTGACCAAGAAGATGTCGGAGGACCTCACCGACTACCTGCTCGACGCCGGCATCCGCACCCGCTACCTCCACTCCGAGGTCGACACCCTCAAGCGCATCGAGCTGCTCCGCGACCTCCGCCTCGGCGCCTACGACGTGCTGGTCGGCATCAACCTGCTCCGCGAGGGCCTCGACCTGCCCGAGGTCTCGCTGGTGGCGATCCTCGACGCCGACAAGGAGGGCTTCCTGCGCTCGGACAAGTCGCTCATCCAGACCATTGGGCGCGCCGCGCGCAACGTGTCCGGCCAGGTCCACATGTACGCCGACCGGGTCACGCCGTCGATGGCCTCCGCCGTCGACGAGACCAACCGCCGTCGCGCCAAGCAGATCGCCTACAACGAGGCCCATGGCGTCGACCCGCAGCCGCTGCGGAAGAAGATCGCCGACATCACCGACATGCTCGCCCGCGAGGACGAGACCACCCAGCAGCTGCTGCAGACCTGGGCCGACGCCGGGGTCAAGGGCCGCGCGGGCGGCGTGAAGGGCCGCCGCGCTCCGGTGCCCACCCTCGGCGAGGGTGCCATCGGTCAGCACGCCGGCGAGCTCGCCGGCCTGCCGAGCTCCGACCTCGCCTCCCTGATCCAGGACCTCACCGACCAGATGAAGGGCGCCGCGGCCGAGCTCCAGTTCGAGCTGGCCGCCCGGCTCCGCGACGAGATCAACGAGCTCCGCAAGGAGCTCCGCCAGATGGTGGAAGCGACGAAGTAGGGCTAGCGCGACCGGCGGACGCGGGTGAGGCCGACGAAGCGCGCGATGACCAGGGCGACGTAGAGGACCCCGGCGACCTGCTCCACCATCACCAGCGACCGGGCGTGGTCGAGGACGGGGTAGACGTCGGAGAGGCCGACGCTGGTGAGCGTGGTGAACGACAGGTAGAGCAGCTCGAACCACGAGACGTTCGCGCCCGCGGCGGTGTCGTAGCCGACGAAGGAGCCCGGCCAGGCCACCTGCGCGGCTGCGTACACGTAGGCGAACGCCCAGGCGACGACCGTGAACGCCGCGCCGACGGCGAACAGCTCGTCGCGAGTGACCTCGTCGTCCTCGAACAGGTAGCGGACCATCGCGTAGGACACGAAGAAGTAGAACGGCACGTGGAAGGCCGCCGAGGCGAGCACGATGGCGTCGGACTCGGGGTAGATCGCCTCGGCGATCGTGAGCACCATCGCCGGCGCGCCGAGGACCACCGCCACCCAGCTCAGCACCGGGGTCGACCGCACGGCCCAGGTGGCGATGAGCACGACGCCCATCTGGACGACGCCGATCACCGCGCGCCCGGCCGTCGACTGGTCGAGGAACGGGTAGAGCAGCACGACGACGAGCTGTGCGATGAGCAGGATGGCGGAGGGGTGGCGCCCGATCGTCCTCAGCCCGGCGGTCGTCGTGGTCACGGTCGGTGATGCTAACGAAGGCGCCGCCGGGATTCGGGATCCGACAACCTTCAGGTCAATTGACCCGATACCGTGACTGCCGCTGGTCCGGGGTCGTTAGCGATTTGTGTAACGCGTCACAGGTATGGTTCGTTGTGCGCATAACAAGAACACGTTCTACTATTGGCGCTGTCGGTGAGACGGGGAGGTGACCGGGTTGGCGTTCAGCGCTACGACGGTCATCCGCGGCCCCGGCGAGCTCGCGCTCATGACCGTCGAGGTCACCAAGCGGATCTTCACCCGGCCCTTCCAGTTCCGCGAGTTCGTGGAGCAGGCCTGGTTCATCACGAGCGTGACCCTGATGCCGACCATCCTGGTGTCGATCCCGTTCGGCGCGGTCATCTCGCTCCAGGTCGGCAACCTCACCGGCCAGCTCGGCGCGCAGTCGTTCGCCGGCGCCACCGCGGTGCTCGCGACGGTCCGTGAGGCCGCGCCGATCGCCGCGGCCATGATCATCGCCGGCGCCGCCGGCTCCGCCATCTGCTCCGACCTCGGCGCGCGCAAGATCCGCGAGGAGATCGACGCGATGGAGGTGCTCGGGATCGACCCGCTCGAGCGGCTGGTCGCCCCCCGCGTGGTGGCCACGATGTTCGTCGCGTTCATGATCAACGGCATCGTCATCTGCGCCGGCATCTTCGGCGGCTACTTCTTCACGGTCATCGTGCAGGGCGGGTCGGCGGGCGCGTTCCTCTCCTCGTTCACCGCCCTCGCCTCGCTGCCCGATCTCTACATCGCGATGGTCAAGGCGCTCATCTTCGGCTTCCTCGCTGCGATCGTCGGCGCCTACAAGGGCCTCAACGCCGGTGGCGGGCCGCTCGGCGTCGGTCGCGCCGTCAACGAGGCAGTGATCGTCGCCTTCATGCTGCTGTTCTTCCTCAACGCGGTCATCTCCGCGATCTACTTCCAGGTCGTTCCTCCTGTGGGGCTCTGACATGAGTGCCGTCACCGAGATCGTCACCGAGGTCGTCCAGGGTCGACGCCGCGCGCTGGAGCAGTACGGCGACCAGCTGCTCTTCTACGCCAAGGCGATCTTCTGGGTGCCCCGCGCGATCAAGCGCTACCCCCGCGAGATCTGGAACACCCTGGCGGAGGTGGCCTTCGGTGCGGGCGGCCTGAGCGTGATCGCCGGCTCGGTCGGCGTGATCGCGTTCATGTCGTTCTTCGCCGGCACCGAGGTCGGTCTCCAGGGCTACGCGTCGCTGAGCCAGATCGGTGTCGCGAAGTTCAGCGCGTTCATCTCGGCGTACTTCAACACCCGTGAGGTGGCACCGCTGGTCTCGGCGATCGCGCTCGCGGCGACCGTCGGCTGCGGCTACACGGCCCGGCTGGGTGCGATGCGGATCTCGGAGGAGATCGACGCGCTCGAGGTGATGGCGGTCCCGTCGCTGCCGTTCCTCGTGACCACCCGGATCATCGCGGCCTTCATCGCGGTCATCCCGCTCTACATCGTCGCCCTGTGCGCGTCGTACCTCTCGCCGCGCCTGATCGTCGTCTACATCTACGGGCAGTCGGCGGGCACCTACGACCACTACTTCCTGCAGTTCCTCCCACCGATCGACATGCTCTGGTCCTTCTTCAAGCTGCTCTTCCTCGCCGTCGCGGTGATCCTCATCCACTGCTACTACGGCTACACCGCCTCCGGCGGGCCCGCGGGCGTCGGTCGCGCGGTGGGGCAGGCGATCCGGACCAGCATCGTCACCATCGTCGTGGCCGACTTCTTCCTGAGCTTCGCCATCTGGGGCTCGACGACGACCGTCCGGATCACGGGGTGATCTGCTGATGCTCGTCAACATCCACCACGACTCCGCGAAGGAGCACAACCGGCTCCTCGTCGCCGGCATCGGCTTCCTCCTGACGCTCGCGCTCCTGGTCTGGCTCTCGATCGCCATCTACAACAAGGAGTTCGACCGGGTCACGACGGTGACCGTCAAGGCCGACCGCGCCGGCCTGCAGCTCGCGAAGTTCGGCGACGTGCGGATGAACGGCGCGCTGGTCGGCCAGGTCCGGAAGATCGGCCAGGACGGCGAGGAGGCCGAGATCACCATCGCCCTCGATCCCGAGGCCGCGAAGCAGATCCCCGCCAACATCACCGTCGACATCCTGCCGACCACGCTCTTCGGCAAGAAGTTCATCGCGTTCCAGCGTCCGGACTCGCCGTCCTCGGACTCGCTGGAGGACGGCGACGTGATCCCGGCCGACCGGGTCAACACCAATGTCGAGCTGAGCCAGATCCTCGCCGACCTGTTCCCACTGCTGCGCGCCGTCCGGCCCGCCGACCTCAACGCGACGCTCAACGCCGTGGCCACCGCGCTCGAGGGCCGCGGGGAGCAGATCGGCGAGACCATGGACGCGCTGGGCTCCTACCTGGGCGAGATCGACGACCACCTGCCGACCCTGCGCCAGGACCTGATCGCGCTCGCCGACGTCGCTGACGCCTACGACCTCGCCGCACCCGACCTGCTCGACGTCCTCGACAACGTCACCGTCACCAGCCGCACGATCAGCGAGAAGGCCGCGGACCTCGACATCTTCTTCGCCGACCTCGCGGGCCTCGCCCGCACCTCGACCCGGATCCTGAGGAACAACGAGCAGAACCTGATCGAGGTCGGCCGGGTGACCGAGCCCGTGCTCGCGCTGCTGGCCACCTACTCGCCGGAGCTCCCCTGCCTGCTCAAGGGCGCCGCCGCCTACGCGCCGATCCTCTCGAAGACCTTCGAGGGCAACGTCGTCAAGCAGTACATGGAGTTCGGGCAGCGTCAGTACCGCGTCTTCGACGAGTCGGACTTCATGGAGTACGGCGAGGTCGGCCACGGACCGTGGTGCCTCGGCCTCCCGAAATTCAAGATCCCCGGCGACCGGGTGCCGCTCGACAACGGCAGCGACATCGACGAGAACCCGCCGGACAGCATCCTCCCGAACTTGGGCGTGCTGCCCGAGATCGACCTCACCAGTGGCTTCGCCGGCAGTGAGGGCGACCAGGAGGTCGTCAACGCGCTGCTCGCCACCCAGACCGGCAACGAGCCGGAGCAGTACGGCGCGCTCGGGTCCCTGCTCTACGGACCGGTCGTGCGCAAGGGGGAACAGCCGGCATGAGCTCCTCCCACAGTCGCAACCGGGTCTTCGCAGCAGCCGCGGTCAAGCTCTCCATCTTCAGCGTCATCTCCTTGCTGACGACCGGGCTGCTCGTGGTGCTCATGGGCAACATCGGCCTCGGTGGCGGCAAGACCTACGAGGCGATCTTCACGAGCGCGAGCACGCTCGAGAAGGGCGACGACGTTCGGGTCGCCGGCGTCAGCGTGGGGGAGGTGAGGAAGGTCGAGCACTACGAGCGGGCGATGGCGAAGGTCACCTTCCGGATCGACGACGACATCGAGCTCACGACCGCCTCGACCGCCGAGATCCGGTTCCTCAACCTGGTGGGCGACCGCTACATGGCGGTGGAGCAGGGCAGAGGAGCGAGCGACGCCGAGAGCCTCGACGAGGGAGACACCATCCCCGTCGAGAACACCCGACCCTCGCTCGACCTCACCGTGCTGTTCAACGGCTTCAAGCCGCTCTTCCAGGCCCTGACGCCCGACCAGGTCAACGAGCTGAGCATGAACCTGGTGCAGGTGCTCCAGGGCGAGGGTGGCACCGTCCGCGGCCTGCTCGAGCACACCGCCTCGCTCACGACGACACTCGCTGACCGCGACCAGCTGATCGGCGAGGTCGTGACCAACCTCAGCGAGACCCTCGACACGGTCAACCGCCACCGCGAGCAGCTGAGCACGCTGGTGATCGAGCTCAAGGACTGGATGCGGGACCTGGCTCGCGACCGAAAGACCATCGGTGGGTCGCTCGACAACATCTCCGACCTGACGGTCACGGTCGCCGACCTGCTGCGCCGAGGCCGCCCCTTGCTGAAGCGAGACATCGTGGCCCTGCACGACCTGGCCAAGCTGCTCAACGATCCTTCCCAGCGCGCCGAGGTCGTCGACCTGCTCGAGCGGATGCCCGAGGTCATGTCCGACCAGATCCGCACGGGGACCTACGGCTCCTGGTACCAGTACTACATCTGCGCGAGCTCGGTGAAGATCGACTTCCCGGTCCTCGGCGACATCCCGATCATCAACCAGATCGAGGCCGCGTTCTCCAGCTACGAGTTCAGCTCGACGGCTCCGAGGTGTCAGGACCGATGAAGAACAACGATGCGCGCGTCCTGCGGCTCGGCGTCATCACCCTCGTGCTGATGGCCGTGGTCTCTGCCGCCACCTTCAACCTGAGCAAGTTCCCCGGGTTCCGCGGCACCACCTACTACGCGGAGTTCAGCGACGCCAGCGGCATCCACAAGGGCAACATGGTGCAGGTCGGCGGGATCCGGGTCGGCCGGGTGAGCGACGTGGAGCTCGCGGAGGACCGGGTGGTGGTGAAGTTCGAGATCGACGACGGGGACGTCGACTTCGGGCCGGACTCGACCGCGTCCATCGAGGTCCTCAACCTGCTGGGCGAGAAGTACCTGGACGTGCAGCCGTCCTCGGAGGGCGAGCTCGAGAGCGGGGGCACGATCCCGCTCGAGAACACGCAGGCGGCGTACGACATCGTCAACGTGTTCGGCGACCTCACCACCACGACCGAGGACATCGACACCGTCCAGCTGTCCGAGGCGCTCAACGTCGTCTCCGGCACCCTGAACGACTCCGCCCCCGAGATCGCCGCGGCCTTCGACGGGATCGCGCGGCTGTCCCGCAGCGTCTCCCAGCGCGACGAGCAGATCCAGACGCTCTTCGAGAGCTCGCAGCAGGTGACGAAGATCCTCGAGCGGCGCAGCGGCGACATCATCGACCTGATGGGCAGCAGCGACCTGGTCTTCAAGGAGCTCCGCAGCCGCAAGGCAGCGATCCACCGGCTGCTCGTCAACGCCCGGGTGCTCGCGATCGAGCTGCGCGGGGTGGCCGAGGACAACGAGGCCGAGATCGGCCCGGCGCTGACCGAGGTCAACGAGCTGCTCGACATGCTCGTCGACAGGCGGGACCAGCTGAAGGCGACGCTGCACCAGCTCGGCCCCTACGTCGAGATCCTCAGCAACATCATCGGAACCGGCCCCTGGTTCGACGCCCTGGCCATCAACATCGCCGGGTTCCCGACCGGCGAATTCGTCCCGACCCCGGTGGAGTGATGGTGATGGTGACGAAGATCTGGCAGCGCATCGACCGGCGGATCGTCTTCCTGGTCGTGCTCCTGCTCGCCGTGGGAGCGGTGTTCAGCGTGGCCACGACCGAGCACGAGACGAAGACGGTGACCGCGATGTTCCCGCGCGCCGTGAGCGTCTACAAGGACACCGACGTGCGGATCCTCGGCGTCAACGTCGGAGACGTCACCTCCGTCACCCCCGCCGGCAACGCGGTGCGCGTCGAGATGGAGTACGACGCGGAGTACGACCTGCCGGCCGACGCCAAGGCCGTCATCGTGACCCCGACCCTGGTCGCCGACCGGTTCATCCAGCTCACGCCGGTCTACGAGGGCGGTCCCACCATGGCCGACGGCGCCACCATCGAGCTGCCCGACACGGGGGTCCCGGTCGAGCTGGACCGCATCTACGCGAGCCTCCAGGCGCTGACCCAGTCACTCGGACCGAACGGCGTCAACAAGGACGGGTCGCTCAACCACCTGCTCGAGGCCGGCCAGAACGCGTTCGAGGGTCAGGGTGCCGCGGGCAACGAGATGATCCGCGAGCTGGCGCTGGCCGCCGAGACCTTCGGGGACAGCGCCGGCCCGCTGTTCGAGACGGTCACCAACCTGGCGTCGTTCACGGGCACCTTGGCCGAGAACGACGCCTTGGTACGGGCCTTCATGCAGGACCTCGCCGGCGTGTCGCGGATGCTGGCATCGGAGAGCGGCGAGCTGCAGGCAGCGGTCGCCGCGGTCGCCAGCGCGGTCGGCACGGTGGAGAGCTTCGTTCGCGACAACCGGGACGGGCTGTCGAAGTCCATCCGACAGCTGTCGTCGGTGGTGTCGGCGATCGCATCGGAGAAGGACAACCTGCGCTCGGCGATGGAGATCGCGCCGACGGCGATGGACTCCCTGCACCTCGGCTTCGACCACTTCACCGGCTCCCAGAACTCCCGGGTCGGCATCTCCGGCAACATCTGGACGGCCGACGGCTTCATCTGCGGCCTGCTCCAGCAGCGGCCGGGCGTGCCGCGCGCGCTGAAGGACACCGCCTGCGACCTGGTCGCGCAGCTGTTGAGCCCCATCATCGACAACCTGCCTCCGTTGCCGCCGGGGTACGCGCAACCCGGCGCGCAGCCGTCGGTGCACAAGAACGGCCGGATCAACGTCCCCGCCGCGCCGGACATGGACTACGTGCCGGCCGACGACCCCTCCCTCACCAGCCTTCTCGGAGGTGGGTCGTGACCAAGACCCTCAGCTGGCTGCTCGCGACCGTCCTCTCCGCCGGGTTGCTGACGGCGTGCGACTTCGACGGCGCCTACGACCTGCCACTGCCGGGCTCCCCGGTCGACGCCGACGAGGCGTTCGAGGTCACCGCCGAGTTCCGGGACGTGCTCAACGTCGTCCCGCGCTCACCGGTGATGGTCGACGACGTCGTCGTCGGCGAGGTCACCGAGGTCGAGCGTGACGGGTGGCACGCGCGGGTCGTCCTCCGGATCAAGGACGGCACGATCCTCCCGGACAACACCATCGCGGACATCCAGCAGGTGTCGCTGCTCGGCGAGAAGTACGTCTCGCTCGAGGAGCCCACGGAGCAGGCGCCGACCGGCCGGCTGGAGGAAGGCGACAAGATCCCGCTCTCCCTCACCGGGCGCAACCCGGAGGTGGAGGAGGTCCTCGGCGCGCTGTCCTTCCTGCTCAGCGGAGGTGGGGTCGCCCAGCTCGGTACGATCACGCGCGAGGCCAACCTGGTGATGTCCGGTCGCGAGGACCGTCTGAAGTCCTTGCTGGGCTCGCTCGAGAGCGTCGTGGGCACGCTCGACCAGCAGAAGGGCGACATCATCCAGGCGCTCGAGTCGATGAACAACCTGGCTGCCACGCTCAACGCCGAGAAGCAGACGATCGGCGACGCGCTGGACGCGGTCGGCCCGGCGATCGACGTGCTCGCCGACCAGCACGACGAGCTGATCGACATGCTCGGCGCGCTGGAGGAGCTCGGCCGGGTCGGGACCCGCGTGATCAACGCCAGCAAGGAGGACGTGCTCAAGATGCTCGAGCACCTCTACCCGGTCCTCGACGGGCTGCACCAGGCCGGCCACAAGCTCGGACCCGGCCTCAACCTGCTGATCAGCTTCCCGTTCCCCAAGGCCGCCAACGACATCGTCCAGGGCGACTACGCCGACACGACGATGACGGTCGACCTGGACTTCGACAACCTGCTCCGGGGGCTCGGGCTCCCCAACATCGAGCTGCCCGACCCCGGAGAGGTCCTCAGCGCGGTGCAGAGGTGCCTCCGCAGCGGCAGCCTGACCAGCGCCGCGTGCGCCAGGGTGCTGCAGAACGCCAACCTGCTCGCCGATCTCAAGCGGCAGTGCCGCCGTGACCCCGAGCTGAGGAACGCGCCGGTCTGCCGGCTGCTCAACGCGCTGCCCGACGTCGACCTCGGCGGTCTGCTCAACCGCGGCCTGGCCGACGAGTCGCTGAGCGGTCCGTCGGGATGGGCGCCCAGCCTGTCCGAGGAGCTCGTCCGCGGCGTCGACCCCGAACCCTCCGAGGATCCCTCCGGACTGCTGCAGGTGACGACATGAGTCGCGGAGTACGGATCCGGCTGGCGATCTTCGTCGTGCTGAGCGCTGTCGGCATCACCTACATCGGCGCCACCTACCTGGGCATCGTCGACCGGATCACCGGCAGCGGCCACACGGTGACGGCGCACCTTCCCGGTTCCGGCGGGCTGTTCGAGGGCAGCGAGGTGACCTACCGCGGCGTCAAGATCGGCAAGGTCACCAAGATGACCCCGACCCGTGAGGGCGTCGAGGTCGAGATGGCGATCGAGGAGGAGGTGCAGCTCCCGACGGACTCGGCGATCTACGTCCACAACCTGTCAGCGGTGGGGGAGCAGTACCTCGACTTCCAGCCCGAGGACGAGGAGGGGCCGTACGCCGAGGACGGCACCGTCTTCACCGGTGACGAGTCCTCGCTCCCTGTCGACGAGGCGGACCTGCTGGTCGACCTCGACGACTTCGTGGGCTCCGTCGACAAGCAGAGCCTGCGGGTGACCGTCGAGGAGCTCGGGACCCTGTTCGGCGACACCGGGCGCGAGCTCCAGGCGCTGCTCGACAACGGCTCGGTCTTCATCGACGAGGCGGCCGCTCACACCGACGAGACGATCGCCCTGCTGGACAACGGGCTCACGGTCCTGCGCACCCAACAGGGGCAGAGCGAGAACATCCGCTCCTTCGCCCGCGACCTGTCGACGCTCACGGCGGCCCTGCGGGGCAGCGACAAGGACCTGCGGAAGGTGCTGACCAGCACTCCCGGCGCCGCACGTGAGCTCCAGAAGCTGCTCGAGGAGATCGAGCCCACCCTGCCGGTGCTCTTCGGCGACCTGGTCACGATCGACCAGATCGTGCTCGCCAACCTCGACGGCCTCGAGCAGCTGCTGGTCACCTACCCGACGCTAATGGCGGGAGGTCCCACCGGGAGCACCCGGGACGGCTTCGGCCACATCAACCTCCAGTTCGACTACTCGGTGCCGCCCTGCACGGAGGGCTACCTGCCGCCCAGCAGGTGGAGGTCTCCTCACGACCTCACCGACGCGCCGTACTTCCCCGCCCAGTGCAAGTCGGGACCGCCGTACGTCATGCGCGGTCCGAAGTACGTGCCGCCCCGCCGAGGCAACGCGTCTCCGCCTCGCGTCTACAGTGGCGCCTACGACCCGGTGACGGGGGAGGTTCCAGGCGTCCGCGACGAAGAGGGCCGTCAGGTGCTCTTCCGTCAGCCGGGGAACTTGTCCGTGCTGGGAGGGGATGCGTGGAAATGGTTGCTCCTGGGTCCGGTGACTCGTTGAGCCCGGGCTCGTCCGGGGATGGGAAGCGAAGCGGGTTCGGCCAGGACAAGGTTCTCGGCGCCGTCGCGCTGGTGTGCCTGGTCGCGGTGGTCGCGGTCTCGGTCCTCATGGTGAGGACGTACGACAGCCGCGCCGATGCGGTCGAGGAGGACGGCTTCTTCGAGCGCGCCGGGGCCGTCGTGACCATCGAACGCGAGACCCGGCAGACCAGCCGGGCCGGCGAGGACGTCGGCGGCCCCGTCATCGAGGCGATGGAGCCTGCGCCGCAGGCGGAGCAGGTCCGCACCGCTGAGCAGCTCGAGGCTGCCACCAAGATGGCGAACGCCTTCCTCAACCTCGACCACGAGACCATCGAGGCCAACCTGGAGGCGGTGAAGGCGCTCGCGACCGGCCCCTTCCTCCGGCAGTACACGCGCGCATCGAAGGACCTGGTCAGGCTGACCCGCCGAGCCCAGGCCACCCAGACCGGCGAGGTGGAGTGGGCCGGCCTGGTCACGGGCGACGACGACAGCGCTACCGTGATCGTCGCCACCTCGGGCACGGTCGCCAACAAGCTCACCGAGTTCGAACCGGTCGCGCGGACCTATCGGCTCCAGCTCGAGGTCGACCTCGTCGACGACCAGTGGCTGACCAGCGACCTCCAGTACGTCAGGTGACGCCCGCATGAGCCGCCCCACCCCTCGCCGCCCGTCCCGCACGACGACACCCCGGCCGCGGAAGATCGCCGGCCGGGTCGAACCCGCCGAAGAGGGCGGCGCGGCACAGCCGGAGACGACCCGTGCTGCGGCCGAGGCACCCACCCCCACAGCGCCTGCCCCGCCCAGGCCGCCGCGCCGGCCGGTGAGCCGCTCGCGCGACGACGGCAAGGCACCGGTCGAGGACGGCGGGGGCCGGACGTCGACCCTGCTCGCGCTGATCGGCCTGCTGGTCCTGCTCCTGCTGCTCCAGTGCGGCTGGTTCGTGTGGAACGCCACGCGCGACGAGAAGGTGCCGGCGTCGGCCGCGGCCGCCGCCAACGACGAGGACGGCGCACCGATCCCCGTCCCGTCCGGAAAGCCGGTCGTCCTGAACCAGCTCGCGGTGCAGGAAGGCGTCGAAGCGGCCGCAGCTGCTGCCGAGAGCATGTTCGGCCGCAACTGGAAGAACTACGACGACGGTGTCGACAGCGCGGTCGCCCTGATGACCGAGGAGTTCGCCGAGCAGTTCCGAGCGACGACGGGCGACGTGCGACAGGAGTTCATCCGCAAGAAGACCGAGGTGCAGGTGCGGGTGGTCGCGCAGGGCGTGGTCCGCGCCAACGAGGCCGAGCTCGAGGCCCTGATCTTCCTCAACCAGTACGTCTTCCGCGGAGAAGGCGACGACGCGAAGTCGGCCTACACGCCCTACCGAGCCTTGCTGACGATGGTGCACACCGACCAGGGCTGGCTCGTCGACGGGGTTCAGACCAAGTAGAAGGAAGGGTCATGACCCGAGGCGAACTAGAACACGTTACAGTTTCTCCTGTGGAGCACGACCTGGTCATCGTGGGCGCGGGCCCGACCGGGCTGTTCGCTGCCTACTACGCGGGCTTCCGAGGGCTGAGCGTGGCCGTCGTCGACTCGCTCCCCGAGCTCGGCGGGCAGATCACGGCGATGTATCCCGAGAAGGCGATCCTCGACGTCGCCGGGTTCCCCAACGTCAAGGGACGGGACCTGGTCGCCGGCCTCGTCGAGCAGGCAGCCACCGCGGGGCCGTCGTACCTCCTGGACCGGACCGCGACCACCCTCGAGCACGACGCGGACGGCGTGACGCTCGGCCTCGACGACGGCACGACGGTGCGGGCCAAGGTCATGCTGATCACCGCCGGCATCGGCAAGTTCAGCCCCCGCCCGCTGCCGGCCGGCGACGGCTGGCTCGGACGCGGCATGGAGTTCTTCGTCCCCAGCTTCGAGCCGTACCACGGCAAGGACGTCGTCATCGTCGGCGGCGGCGACAGCGCCTTCGACTGGGCGCTGCACCTGGAGCCGATCGCCAACTCGGTGGCGCTCGTGCACCGGCGCGATGCCTTCCGCGCGCACGCCCGCACCGTCGAGCAGGTCCGTGCGTCGTCGGTGGAGATCATCACGAAGGCCGAGGTCACGGCGATGCGGGACGCGGCCGGCGGCAGCGACGGTGCCCTCGCCGAGGTGGAGATCACCGTCGACGGCGAGCCGACGACGCGCAAGGCGCAGGCCGTCGTCGCCGCGCTGGGGTTCATCGCGGACCTCGGACCCTTGCAGCAGTGGGGCATCGAGACGCTGAAGCGGCACCTCGTCGTCGACTCCTCGATGCGCACCAACCTGGAGCGGGTCTTCGCGGCCGGGGACATCACCGACTACCCGGGCAAGGTGCGACTGATCGCCGTCGGCTTCGGCGAGGCGGCCACGGCCGTCAACAACGCCGCGGTCGTCATCGACCCGAGCGCGCACGTCTTCCCCGGCCACTCCTCGGAAGGGACCTGACCATGGTGAGCGGACGCGACGCCGTCAAGCTGGACGAGGACGAGGTCCAGGCGCTGCTGGACGAGAACCTCAAGGTGCAGGTGGCGAGCAACGGCCCCGACGGGGTCCCGCACCTGACAACGCTCTTCTACATCGTGCGGGACGGCAGGATCGCCTTCTGGACGTACGGGCGGAGCCAGAAGATCCGCAACCTCGAGCGCGACCCGCGGGTGAGCGCCCTCGTCGAGGACGGCACCGACTACTTCGAGCTCCGGGGCGTCTCGATCAAGGGCCGGGCCGAGCTCGTGCGCGACTACGACGCGATCTACTCGATCGGCTCCGAGGTGGCCACTCGGATGGTCGGCGCTCCGTCGTTCGAGGCGCTCGGCGACCTCGGGCGCGAGACCGTGGAGAAGCAGGCAACCAAGCGGGTCGGCGTGATCATCCATCCGGAGCACGTCGCCACCTGGGACCACCGCAAGATGGTGTGAGGAGAAGAGATGAAGATCAAGGTCGATTTCGACCTCTGTGAGTCGAACGCGATGTGCGAGGCACTCGCACCCGACGTGTTCGAGCTGGACGACGACGACTTCCTGCAGCTCAACACCGACGAGGTGACCGACGAGAACGAGCAGCGGGTGCGGCAGGCGGTGGCGGCCTGCCCGCGGGCCGCGATCAGCCTGGTGGAGGACGGAGAGTGACGACCAACCTGGACGGCAAGGTCGCCATCGTCACCGGCGCCGGAGCCGGGCTGGGGCGCGCCGAGGCGCTGGCCCTCGCCGACGCAGGGGCCCGGGTCGTCATCAACGACCTGCCCGGGGCGGGCGACGACGCCGCGGAGGAGATCCGCAGCCGCGGCGGCGAGGCCTCCGTGGTCGAGGGTGACGTCAGCCAGCGGGCGACCGCCGACGCGATGATGGCTGCCGCCGTCGACGGGTACGGCGGGCTCGACATCGTCGTCAACAACGCCGGCATGACGCGGGACCGGATGCTCTTCAACATGGCCGACGAGGAGTGGGACGCGGTCATCGCGGTGCACCTCAGGGGCCACTTCCTGCTGAGCCGCAACGCGGCGTCGTACTGGCGCGGACGGTCGAAGGAGATCGGCGGTCCGGTCTACGGAAGCGTCGTCAACACGGCCTCCGAGGCGTTCCTCGGCGGGTCACCCGGCCAGCCCAACTACGCGGCGGCCAAGGCGGGCATCGCGGCGCTGACCCTCTCGACCGCGCGCGGGCTCTCGCGCATCGGCGTCCGGGCCAACGCCATCTGCCCGCGTGCCCGCACGGCGATGACCGCGGAGGTCTTCGGTGAGGACACCTCGGGCCGGGTGGTCGACCCGTACTCGCCCGACCACGTCGCGCCCCTCGTCGCCTATCTGGCGTCGCCGGCGGCGGAGCGGGTCACGGGCCAGGTCTTCGTCGTCTACGGCGGGATGGTGGCGGTCGTGGCCGCGCCGGTCGTCGCGCAGCGGTTCGACGCGTCCGGCGACGTCTGGACGACCGACGACCTCGACAAGCAGCTCGGCGGGTTCTTCGCCGACCGCGACCCCTCGGTCGGCTTCGCAGCCGACTCGATCATGCAGCTAGGAGTCTGAGATGGGCCGTCTCGACAGCAAGGTCGCCATCGTGACCGGTGGCGCGATGGGGCAGGGCGCGGCGATCGCGCAGGCCTACGTCGCCGAGGGCGCCCGGGTCGTCATCGCCGACATCGCCAAGGACGAGGGCCAGGCGCTCGCCGACGGGCTGGGGGAGAACGCCCACTTCGTCCACCACGACGTGAGCGACCCGGCCGCGTGGGCGACGCTCGTCGACGACACCAACACCCGGTTCGGCCCGGTCAACGTGCTCGCCAACAATGCCGGCCTGCTGCGCTTCGGCCAGATCGAGCACATGCCGCTGGAGGAGTTCCAGCTGCTCGTCAACGTCAACCAGGTCGGGGTCTTCCTCGGCATGCAGGCGGTCGCCCGCACCATGCGCAAGAACGGGGGCGGCTCGATCATCAACGCCTCCTCGATCGAGGGCATCGCCGGCATGCCGTCCTGCACGGCCTACGCCGCCACCAAGTGGGCGATCCGGGGGATGACGAAGTGCGCCGCGATGGAGCTCGGGCCCAAGGGCATCCGGGTCAACTCCGTGCACCCCGGCATGATCGACACCCCGATGACGCGGGTCCACGGCGGCGACGCCGCGATGGAGTACGGCGCCTCCAAGGTGCCGCTGCGCCGGGTCGGCACGCCGGCGGACATCGCGCCCGTCTACGTGTTCCTGGCCAGCGACGAGTCGTCGTACATGAACGGAGCGGAGCTCACGGTCGACGGCGGCGTCACCGCCACTCACGCCTTCGGGGCCTGAGCCCTCGCCGAGGGTGCGACGGGGTTGGCCTGCCCGGCGCGCAGGAATACGCCGGTGCGCTCGTGACCGAGGACCTCGGTCGGCTCCCCGTCGAGGAAGACCGGGCGTCCCCCGACGAGCACGGCGGTGACCGTCGCGTCGTTGCGGTTGACCATCCGGGACATGCCGTCGTAGGTCTCGACCGGCGCCTCGTGGTAGTCCTCCAGCGAGCTGTCGAGACGCTCCGGGTCGAGGATCATCCGGTCGGCCCGGTCGCCCTCGCGGATCCGTCCGGCGTCCAGGTCGTACCACTCGGCGAGCTCGCCGGTCAGCCGGTGCACCGCCTGCTCCGCGGTGAGGAACGGCGAGCCGGCGCGCTCGGCGTCGCGGACGTGCTTGAGCAGGCGCAGGCCGAAGTTGTAGAACGCCATGTTGCGCAGGTGCGCCCCGGCGTCGGAGAACCCCATCTGGACGCCCTTCTCCTGCGCGATCCTGCGCAGCACCTTCGGGCGGTGGCCGGAGATCGTCGTCCGCCACCGGATCGAGGTGCCGTGCTCGAGGACCAGGTCGAGGAACGCATCGACGGGGTGGGCGCCACCGCGCTCCACTCCGACCTGGCCGAACGACTTGCCGACCACGGATGCGTCCGGGCAGGCGACGATCTCGGCGTCGAAGAAGTCGCGGTGCCAGACCCGCGGGCCGTACTTCGACTCGTAGTCCTTGCGGAAGCGGGCCCGGTAGGCCGGGTCGCGCATCAGCTCGTCGCGGGCGAGCTTCTCCTGCAGGTGCAGGGCCTGGGCGCCGGCGCCGAACTCCTCGAAGATCACGAGGTCGATGCCGTCGGCGTACACCTCGAACGGGACCGGCAGGTGCTGCCACCGGAAGTCGGCGCCGAGCCGGTTGACGGTGCCGGCCAGGCCGCGCATCAGGTGGATGACGAACGGGATCGCCTTGATGTCGGCGGCGGACAGCAGGCTGGTCTTGAGGGGCTTGCGGGTCGGCCCGCCGATCGAGGCCAGCGCCTGGGTCAGGATCGTGTGCGGGTGCGAGGCGTCCGGACCCGCCTGGAGCACCCGGCCCCGGTCGCGCAGGATCCGCCGCAGGCGGCGCATCTCGCGGCCCTTGGCGTACGTCGACGGCAGGGTGCGGGACCGGCAGAGATCGCCGTCGAGCTTGTCGAACAGCAGCTGCTGGGCCGACATCCCGACGAAACCGGCGTCCAGGGCCTCGGACAGCATCCGCTCCATCCGGCGCTGCTCGGCCGGAGGCGGCCGGACCTCCTTGCGGGTGGCGCGGTCCAGGCCCATGGTGGCGGCGCGGACGTCGGAGTGGCCGAGGAACGCGGCGAGGTTGGGGCCGATCGGGAGTCGCTCGAGCGCGGCGACGTAGTCGGCGGCTGAGCTCCAGTCCTTGGCCGCCTCCACGTGCTCGATGACGTGACGCCGAGGGATCGCCTCCACGCGGCCGAACAGGTCGCCGGCGTCGACGGCGTCGACGTGGACGGTGGACAGCGAGCAGGATCCGATCAGGATGGTCGTGACGCCGTGGCGGAGGGACTCGGCCAGGGCGGGTCCGCGCAGTACCTCCACGTCGTAGTGGGTGTGGATGTCGACCATCCCCGGCAGGACCCACCGGTCCGTCGCGTCGATGACCCGGCCGCAGCCGGTGGCGTCCAGCGGACCGGCGGACACGGCTGCGATCCGGCCGTCGCGGATGCCGACGTCGCGGATGGGCGCGGGAGCGCCGGTGCCGTCGAAGTAGCGGCCGTTGCGCAGGATCGTGTCGAACGGGCGGTCAGTGGCCATGGTGGTGACCCTTCCTCAGACGGGCGTGATCGGCAACGACGTGCGGGGCTGGAACGCGAACTCGACGCCGGTGCTGAACTTGGTCACCGCCACCTCCTTCGCCTCGGGCGCGGGTCGGTCGCGGCGGACGACGGTGAGCGACCACTCTTCGTCGCCCGCAGCGGTGACGTCGGCGTCGAGATGCGGGTCCAGGGCTTGAAGGATCGGGGCAAGGGCGTCGGTCCACCCCGGGCCGCAGAGCGAGATCCAGGCCCCGTCCTCGTGGGCCGGAGAGCGTCGTACGACGACGGGCGCTCCCGGGGCGCCGAGGTCGGCGTCGACGTACGCCGCCGGGTTCAGCAGCGGGTGGAGCGCCAGCAGCCGCCGCGCGCCCTCCTCGTCCCGGCTCAGGCCGAGCGCCCGGGCGATCCGGAGCGCGCCGACCCCGGCAGCGCCGACCAGCTGCTGGCGCCGGATCCGGAGCACCTGCTCGTCCGGGCACCGCTTCTCGAGCGCGAGCGCGAACGCCCGGTCCAGCAGGTGCATCTGCAGGCAGACCTCGTCGGCGATCCGGACCAGTGCGGCATGGGAGAAGGCCGCGAAGTCCAGGTCGCTCACGAGCGGGCCGGAGTAGTCGCCGGCACCGTCGTCCGGCCCCTCGTTCGCGCTGTCGATGGCGGGCAGCTCCAGCGTGGCCGCCCGGGACTGCGCGTTGACCGCCAGGGCCGGGATGCCCTGCGCCTCCGGGTAGGAGTCGTCGATGATCACCGTCCACGCGCAGTGGGGGCGGCGCCCGGCAGCCTGGTCCTGGTCGGTCCGGGGCGGCCGGTGGATCGGACGCACCTGAGCCTTCGGGTTCGAGGCGATCGCGGTGGCGTCGAAGGTCGGGTCCTCGATGTCGTGGCACATGCCCTTGACGTAGTCCGGGCCCATCGGCTCGACGTCCATCAGGGCGCCGCAGTGGTCGAGGTGGAACTCGCCGTGACGCGGGTCGTGCACGGTGTAGCGGAAGTCCATGAACTGCGGGGGCGCGCCGATGTCGAGCTGCAGCCCCTTGAAGATGGTGACCACGTCGCCCTGCCCGGGCTGCGCGGGGGCGAAGCCCAGCGCGCGTTGCATCCGGCGGGTGTAGATCGGGCTGGCCGCCGCCCACTCCTCGATCGCGATCTGCAGCATCTCGTCGCGACCGAGCTCGGAGATGCACCACGCCATGCCGGACCGGTCGATCAGCTGTCCCATGAGGAGCAGCTCCGGCACGAGGACCGCGAGGTCCGCTCGCGAGAGGTCGGCGTACCGGCTTCGCACCTGACCTACCTGCTCCGATTTCATGATTTCACGACATCTACGTCAGGTACGACGCGCATCAGGCGAGCCCGAGCCGGCCGGCGACCTTGTCGAGATAGCCGAGGACGGCGTCGTGGTCGGAGTCCGGCACGCCCCAGATCAGCTCGGAGGGCCCGGCGGCGGTCCAGTCGGCGAAGTCCTCCTCGGTCGGCCGCTTCGCCACGAGGATCCGGACGTCCGGCTGTCCCTCGCGCCCTGCGTCGGCCCACGCCTTGCGCAGCAGGTCGGCGTTGGCGGTGACGTCGGTCGTCGTCGGGGTGGTCATCCAGCCGTCGGCGTTGCGCGCGATCCACGCGAACGTCTTCGGGCCCGCACCGGCGCCGACGATGACCGGGACCCGGCCCTGCGGCGGCTTGGGGTAGGCCCAGGAGGGCCCGAACGACACGAACTCCCCGGCGTACGACGCCTCCTCCTCGGTCCAGAGCGCCCGCATCGCCTCGAGGTACTCCTTGAGCACGGTGCGGCGCTTCGCCGCCGGGACGTGGTGGTCGGTGAGCTCGTCGGTGTTCCAGCCGAAGCCGGCGCCGATGGTGACCCGGCTGCCGGAGAGGTGGTCGAGGGTGGCGATCGTCTTCGCGAGCGTGATCGGGTCCGACTCGACGGGCAGGCAGACCGCCGTGGACAGGCCGATCCGCTGGGTCACGGCGGCGCAGGTCGCCAGCGAGACCCACGGGTCGAGCGTCCGCAGGTAGCGGTCGTCGGGCAGGTCCTCGCCTCCCGTTGGGTGCAGGGCGTCCCGGCGCACCGGGATGTGGGTGTGCTCGGGGACGTAGAGGGTGTCGAAGCCGCGCTCCTCGGCGGCCACGGCGAGGTCGGCCGGCGAGATGCCGCGGTCGGAGGTGAAGAGGACGATGCCGTTGCGCATGGGTCCACAATAAGAACGTGTTCTAGAAATGTCTTGCATCCGGCCAGAACGTCTCCTATGTTGGACACATGTCCAGTCAGGTGTCCATCCCGCCCGGAGCGGTGAGCGCACAGGCGCCACGGCGCGGCCTCAACTCTCGTCAGGCGACGACCGTGGAGCGCCTGCTCGTCGCGGGGCTCGAGGAGCTGCGCGCCGTCGGTCACGAGATGCTGACCGTCCGCAACGTCGCCCAGCGCGCGGGGGTGTCGCCGGCCACGGCGTACACCTATCTCGCGTCCAAGAACCACCTGTTCGCCGAGCTCTTCCTCCGCCACCTCACCACCGGGTCGCCGGGCACCAGCCGCTCGTCCTCGGTGACGAAGCGGGTCCAGTCGGCCGCGCGGGCGTTGACCGAGCGGATCGTCGAGGAGCCTGCCCTGGCGGCGGCGGTGACCCCCGCTCTGCTCGGCACCGATCCCGACGTCGAGCGGCTGCGGCTCCGGATCGGCGGCGAGATCTTCGCTCGTTTCGAGACCGCCCTCATCGACCCGGCCGCGCCGGAGGAGCCGGCGGACCCGGCCGTCCTCGAGGTCCTCGTCCTCACCTTCACCGGCGCGCTGCTCCAGGTCGGGGTCGGCGTCATCACCTACGAGGAGCTGTCGGACCGGATGGAGAGCTGTGTCGACGTGATCCTGAGGGGCAACGCATGAGCGTCTCGACCAGCTCGACCACCGACGCGCGGCCGCCGCTTCTCTTCGACCCCTACGACTACGACTTCCACGAGGATCCCTACCCGCTCTACGCGCGGCTGCGGGACGAGGCGCCGCTCTACTACAGCGAGCGCGACGACTTCTGGGCACTGTCGCGGCACGCCGACGTCTTCGCGGCCTTCCGTGACGACGTGACCTTCTCCAACCGGATGGGGGTCACGCTCGACCCGAGCGCCTGGAACCCCGAGGCGCACCGGGTCATGTCGTTCCTCGCGCTCGACGGCAGGGCGCAGTCCCGGATCCGCAAGCTGGTCTCGGCGGCGTTCACGCCGCGCCGGGTCCGCGAGCTGGAACCGCAGGTCCAGCGGCTCACCGAGCACTACCTGGAGCGGGTCTTCGCGGCCAACGCCGCCGATGGTGAGGCCGACTGGATCGGCGAGCTCGCCGGCAAGCTCCCGATGGACGTCATCTCCGAGCTGATGGGCGTCCCTGTGGCCGATCGTGACGAGGTACGCCGTCTCGCGGACCTGCTCGTCCACCGCGAGGCCGGCGTTCGCGACGTCCCGCCGGCCGGCATGGAGGCCGCGATCGAGCTCTTCAGCTACTACGGCGCGATGGTCGCGGAACGACGGGTCAGGCCGAGCGACGACCTGACCTCGGCGCTGGTCGAGGCCGAGATCGACGGTGACCGGCTCACCGACAACGAGATCAACGCCTTCCTCTGCCTCATGGTCGTGGCGGGCAACGAGACGACGACGAAGCTGCTCGGCAACGCGCTCTTCCACCTCGCTGCCCATCCGGACCAGCGCGCCGCCGTGCTCGACCCCGGGGGAGCGGACCTGGTGGCGCCGTGGGTGGAGGAGACGCTGCGCCACGACAACTCGACCCAGATGCTCGCCCGCTACGTGACCGCCGACGTCGAGCTGCACGGGCGCACCCTGCCGGCCGGCTCCAAGCTCCTGCTGCTGATCGGGTCGGCGAACCGCGACGAGCGGGTCTTCACCCGCCCCTCCGACTACGACATCCACCGGTCCAAGGACGAGCTGGGCGAGAGCCTGGCCTTCGGAACGGGGCGGCACTTCTGCCTCGGAGCCAACCTGGCCCGGCTCGAGGCCCGGGTCGTCCTGGCCGAGCTGGCGCGACGGGTCGACCGGTTCGAGGTGCACGCCGACCGCGCCGTGCGGGTGCACTCGGTCAACGTGCGCGGCTTCGCCCAGCTCCCGACGACGTTCACGGAGCGGGGTGCCCGATGAGCAAGTACGACCAGCCGACCCGGCGTCCCGCCGTCGTCGCCGGCGCGTCGTCGGGGATCGGCGCCGAGACCGCGCGAGCCCTCGCCGCAGCGGGTTTCCCCGTCGCGCTCGGAGCCCGCCGGCTCGAGCAGTGCGAGGAGATCGCCGCCGCCATCCGTGCCGACGGCGGCGAGGCCGTGGCCCACCGCCTCGACGTCGCCGACGAGCAGTCGGTTGCCGACTTCGCCGCCAAGACCGCCGCCGACCTCGGCGACGCCGAGGTCGTGGTCAGCAACGCCGCGCTGATCGGCCCGGGGGCACTGCTCGACACCGACGCCGAGCGCCTTCGGCAGGAGCTGGACATCAACCTGCTCGGTCCCCACCGGCTGGTGCTGGCCTTCCTGCCCGGCATGGTCGAGCGACACCGCGGCGACATCGTCTTCGTCTCCTCCGACGTCGCGCTGCGTCCCCGGCCGTTCATGGGCGGCTACAGCGCGAGCAAGGCCGGGCTCGAGGGGCTGGTCGGGTCCCTGCAGATGGAGCTCGAGGGCACCGGGGTCCGCGCGTCCGTCGTCCGGCCCGGTCCGACGTGGAGCGAGATGGGCATGGACTGGGAGCCCGAGGCCGCGGCCATGGTCCTCGACCAGTGGGTCAAGTGGGGCCACGCCCGCCACTCGCACTTCCTCAAGGCCCGCGCGATCGCGGACGCGATTACCACCGTCGTCAGCGCACCGCGCGGCGTCCACATCAGTCCTGTCGACGTCAACCCCGAAGCGCCCGTGGAGGAACGATGAGCGTCACCGACATCCCCGAGGTCTCCCTGGCTCTCGACGACCAGGACCCGGAGGTGCCCGCCATCATCAAGGGCACCGGGCACCTGCCCGAGATGCGGGTCGACCCGATCGGGCTGTTCACCCGGGTCCGTGAGGAGTGCGGCGAAATCGGCCGGTTCCGGCTGGCCGACAAGGACGTCGTGCTCGTCACCGGCGCCGAGGCCAACGAGGCGTTCTTCCGGGCGCCCGACGCGGTGCTGGACCAGGCGGCGGCGTACCCGTTCATGACCCCGATCTTCGGCAAGGGCGTCGTCTTCGACGCCTCCCCGGAGGAGCGCCAGCAGATGCTGAAGAACCAGGCGCTCCGCGGCGACATGATGCGCGGCCACGCGCAGACCATCGAGGCGGAGATCCGCCGCATGGTCGCCGACTGGGGCGACGAGGGGGAGATCGACCTGCTCGACTTCTTCGCCGAGCTGACGATCTACACGACGTCGTCCTGCCTGATCGGGAAGCCCTTCCGCGACCAGCTCGACGGCTCGTACGCGGAGATCTACCACCGCCTCGAGCACGGCACAGACGCGATCGCGTACGTCGACCCGTACGCCGACATCGAGAACTTCCGCGTCCGCGACGAGGCCCGCGAGCAGCTCGTCACGAAGGTGCAGGCGATCCTCGACGCGCGCATCGCCCGTGGTGAGGTGCCCAAGGAGGAGCGCGACCTGCTCGACGTCCTCATCGCGGTCGGGATGGACGCCGACTACATCACCGGCATCTTCATCTCGATGATGTTCGCGGGTCACCACACCTCCTCCGGCACGGCGTCCTGGGCGATGATCGAGCTGCTGCGTCACCCCGACGTGATGGCCGACGTCGTCGCCGAGCTCGACGCGCTCTATGCCGACGGCTCCGAGGTGTCCTTCCAGGCGCTGCGCTCCATCCCGGTCCTGGAGTCGGCGCTCAAGGAGACCCTGCGCCTGCACCCGCCGCTGATCATCCTGATGCGCCAGGTCCAGGAGGACTTCGAGCTGCTCGGGCACACCGTCCCCGCCGGCACGGTGGTCGCGGCGTCACCTCGGGTGTCGAACCGGATTGAGCAGGACTTCCCGCGGGCCCAGGAGTTCGACCCCAGTCGCTACGTCGACCCGCGACAGGAGGACCTCCAGAACCGGTGGACCTGGATCCCCTTCGGCGCCGGCAAGCACCGCTGCGTCGGCAACGCCTTCGCGATGATGCAGATGAAGGCGATCTTCTCGGTGATCCTGCGCGACTACGAGTTCACCGCGGCGCAGCCCCTCGAGTCCTACGACGACGACTTCACCAAGATGGTCATCCAGCTCGCCCAGCCGGCCAAGGTCCGCTACCGCCGGCGTCGCTCGGACGGGTCGGCATGAAGGTCGTCGCCGACGTCGGCGTGTGCCAGGGGCACCAGCTGTGCCAGGGCGAGGCCCCCGACGTCTTCGGCTTCGACGAGGACGCCGACGTGGTGGTCCTCCTGGAGGCGCACCCCGACGAGTCGCGTCGCGCCGACGTGACCACGGCCGTGAAGTACTGCCCGGCCTTCGCACTTTCGATCGAAGAGGACTGAGGAGCAACCACATGACCGAGCAGACGCAGACCACCGCGCCGGCCCTGAGCCGCGACGAGATCGAGGAGTTCTGGGAGTCCTGGCTCGCGATCAACCGCGAGGCCGAGGGCACGGGCGACTGGCGGGTGATGGCCGAGTGGTACGCCGAGGACGCGACGTATGGCTGGATGTACTCGCCCGACGAGCACTTCATGGCGGTCGGCCGCGACCAGATCCGCGACTGGGCGATCGGCATCGAGATGGACGGCCTGGACGGCTGGCACTACGACTACCAGGCCACGGTCATCGACGAGAAGAACGCGATGATCGTCGGCTTCTGGAAGCAGCGGTCGGGGATCGTCGACGACGAGACCGGCCGGGAGTACGAGATCCTCGGGATCGGCGGGTCGTGGTTCGGCGTCGAGCGCCAGACGGCCGGTGCCGACGAGGGTCAGCTGAAGATCGCGTGGCAGCGTGACTGGTTCGACATGCCGTCGACCGCGCACACCTTCCTCGAGATCATCAAGGCCGGCAAGGCGCCCGAGACGCTGCTGAAGCGGATGTCGGTGACCGGCCACGACGTGCCCGGTCACTACCACCTGAAGGACATCCCCGCTCCGGTCTGGCCCCCGCCGGTCGAGAGCGGCGACTACCTGACCCAGGACCCGGCAGGAGCGGACGCATGAGCCTCACGAACCCTCCCGCGCAGCAGCTGGTCGACGGCAAGCTGACCGGCGCGAGCGACGGCGCGTCGTACCCGATCCTCAACCCGGCGACCGGGGAGCAGATCGGAGTCGCGCCGGACAGCACCGCCGCCGACGTCGACGCCGCCATCGCAGCGGCCCGCCGGGCGTTCGACGAGTCGGACTGGTCGACCGACGTGGCCCTGCGCGTGCGCTGCCTGCGCCAGCTCCACCAGGCGCTCCTCGACCATGCCGACGAGTTCCGCGCGTTGACGACCGCCGAGGTGGGCATGCCCGGATTCATGATGGGGGCGGCGGGGTTCGACGTGCCGGTCGAGGGGCTGACCTGGGTGACCGACCTCCTCGAGAGCTACTCGTGGGAGACCGACCTCGGCGTGGCGCAGCCCATGGGCATCCCGAGCCGGCGGACCGTCGTGCGCGAGCCTGTCGGCGTCGTCGCCGCGATCACCCCGTGGAACGTGCCGAACCAGATCAACCTGGCCAAGGTCGGCCCGGCGCTCGCCGCGGGCTGCACGGTCGTCCTGAAGCCGGCACCGGACACGCCGTGGGTGGCCTGCGAGCTCGGCCGGTTCGTCGCCGAGCACACCGACATCCCGGCGGGCGTCTTCAACGTCGTCACCCCGCGCTCCAACGAGGTGGCTGCGGTCCTGGCGTCGGACCCCCGCATCGACATGGTGTCGTTCACCGGGTCGACGAACACCGGCCGCGCGATCATGGCCGCCGCAGCGCCGACGCTGAAGAAGGTCTTCCTCGAGCTCGGCGGGAAGTCCGCAGCGATCGTCCTCGACGACGCCGACGTCGCCGCCTCCGCGGGTGCCACGGCATTCGCCGCCAGCATCCACGCCGGACAGGGCTGCGCGCTGACCACGCGCCTCGTCGTCCCCAGGGAGCGGTACGACGAGGCGGTCGAGGTCGCCGCCGCCACCATGGCGTCGATCGGCATCAGCGACCCCGCCGACCCCAACGCGATCTGCGGCCCGGTCATCAGCCAGGTCCAGCGCGACCGGATCGCCGGCTACCTCCGCCTCGCCGAGGAGGAGGGCGGTCGGATCGTCACCGGCGGCCGGATCGTCGAGCAGCCCGGGTTCTGGGTGGAGCCCACGGTCATCGCAGGCCTCGACAACTCCTCGCGGCTCGCCCAGGAGGAGATCTTCGGCCCGGTGCTCGTCGTGATCCCGCACGACGGCGACGACGACGCCGTCCGGATCGCCAACGACAGCGACTACGGCCTGTCCGGCTCGGTCGACTCCGGCGACCTCGACCGCGCCAAGGCTGTCGCGCGCCGGATCCGCACCGGGACCCTCGCGGTCAACGGCGGCGTCTGGTTCAGCCCCGACGCGCCCTTCGGCGGCTACAAGCAGTCCGGCCTCGGCCGTGAGATGGGCGTGGCCGGGTTCGAGGAGTACCTCGAGATCAAGACCATCGCGGAACCCGCATGACCCCGACAACGAGGAGCGAGATGCGTTTCCAGGACAAGGTCGTCGTCGTCACCGGCGCGGCGCAGGGCATCGGCGAGACGTACGCCAAGGCGCTGGCTGCCGAGGGCGCCCGCGTGGTGGTGGCGGACCTCAACGCCGACGGCGGCGAGCGGGTCGCGAAGGAGATCGAGACCGCGGGTGGGCGGGCGCTGTACGTGCCCTGTGACGTGGCGAGCGCGGAGTCGGCGGCAGCGCTGGTGGAGCGCGTCGAGGCCGAGCACGGCGGCATCGACGGGCTGGTCAACAACGCCGCGATCTACGGCGACATGCAGTTCGACCTGCTCATCACCGTCGACTGGGACTACTACCGGAAGTTCATGAGCGTGAACATGGACGGCGCGCTCGTGATGACGCGGGCCGTCTTCGGATCGATGCAGAGGCGGGGCGGGGGAGCGATCGTCAACCAGTCCAGCACCGCGGCGTACCTCTACTCCGGCTTCTACGGCCTCGCCAAGGTCGGCGTGAACGGCCTGACCCAGCAGCTCGCCCACGAGCTCGGCGGCATGAACATCCGGGTCAACGCGATCGCGCCGGGCCCGACCGACACCGAGGCCACGCGCACCCAGGCGGGCGACGCTGCCAAGGAGCTGGTGAAGGGCCTGGCCCTGAAGCGGATGGGCCAGACCTCGGACATGGTCGGCACCTGCCTGTTCCTGCTCTCCGACGAAGCGTCGTGGGTCACCGGCCAGATCCTGGCGGTCGACGGCGGCCAGACCTTCCGGCTATGACCAGCTCCACGACCAGGTCCATCATCAGCGTCGGCTTCGTCGGTCTCGGCAACATCGGGAAGCCGATGGCGCTGCGACTCGCTGCCGCGGCGGCGGCGGGAGACCTCGAGCTGTGGGTGTACGACGTCGCGCCCGAGCCGGTCGCCGAGCTGACTGCCGCCGGGGCGAAGTCCGTCGACAGCGCCGGTGAGCTGGCGGGGCTGGTCGACGTGGTGTGCGTGATGGTGCGGGACGACGAGCAGGTCCGGTCGGTTGCTGACCAGGTCGGCGTGGGCCCCGTGCTCGTGGTCCACTCGACCGTCGCGCCGGACACCCCTGCGCAGCTTGCCGGTCGCGGGCTGACGGTGCTCGATGCGCCCGTCAGCGGTGGTGCCATGGGCGCCGCGGACGGCTCCCTCGCGATCCTCGTCGGCGGCTCCGACGAGGCGTTCGCGGCCGCCCGTCCGGTCCTGGAGCTCATGGGCTCCAAGGTGGTGCACGCCGGTCCGCTCGGCGCCGGGACCCGGATGAAGCTCGCTCGCAACCTGATGCACTTCGTCGCCTTCACCGCCGCCACCGAGGCACAGCGGCTGGCCGAGGCAGCCGGTCTCGACCTGGTCGCGCTCGGCGACGTCGTACGCCACACCGATGCGATCACCGGCGGCCCCGGCGCGATCATGCACCGCGACACCACCGCGCCGCTCGAGCCCGACGACTTCTGGTTCGGTGTGTTCGAGCACGTCCGGGCGCTGGGGGAGAAGGACCTGTCCTTCGCGATCGCGTTGGCCGACGAGCTCGGTGTCGACGTTCCGCTCGCCCGAGAGGCGCTGCTACGACTGGGGAAGGGGCTGGGACTGTGAACGGGTCCGACAAGTTCGAGGGGCTGCCGGAGGAGCGGCGGCGCGGGCTGGAGAAGATGGAGGAGGTCTACGGGTTCGAGATGTCGGACGGCGACGGCGACTTCTTCCGCTACACCGCCGACCACCTCTTCGGCGACATCTGGCAGCGGCCCGGCCTGTCCGACCGCGACCGCCGCCTGCTCCTGATCGGGCTCCTCGCCGGGCAGGGGGCCGCCGACGTGCTCGGCATCCAGGTGCCCGCGGCTCACGCCAACGGCGAGCTCGACGACGAGGCGCTGCGCGAGATCGTGGTCTTCCTGAGCCACTACGCCGGCTGGCCGAACGGGGCGCGGCTCAACTCGATCGTCGAGGAGACGATCGCCAAGTCCCGCCGGCCGTAGCTCCACCGGCCGCCTAGGGTGTGATCCTGCGTCACCGGGTGACGCGAGATCACACGTGAGGACGTTGCATGGACGGTTTCGGGCGACGGGCGGCGGTGGCCGGCCTCGCGGTGCTGAGCGCGTTGGTGGGGTGTGGCACCGAGACCGATCCGCCGAGACCGGAGGGGACGACCTCCGAGGCAGGGACCAGCGAGCCGACCGCCCGGGACACGACGGCGCCTGACGGCTCGTTCGCGGGCCTGCCCGTCGGCGATGCACCGGGGCTGGCGTACGTCCGGTCGGGCACCACCGTGGTCCAGGGCGATCGCTCGACCGACCTCGAGCGGGACGTCACGGCGATCGAGGGTGACCTCGTCTTCGAAGCAGCCGTGGGCGCGATCTACCGGGTCGGCCCCAGGGGCATCACCCTGGTCACCGGTGCCGCCACGTCGCCGCCGGTCTTCGGGGGCAACGTCGCGTGGATCGAGAACGACGACGAGATCGTCCAGCAACACTTCCGGGGACGAGCGCGGCAACCGCTGCCGGACGGGTGCTGCGAGGGAGCGCGCGTCGTCGGCTACGACTACGACAGCGACGTGGACGTCTTCGTCACCTCGCCGCAGGGGTCGTGGATGTGGGACACCTACGAAGGGCGCGAGGGCGTCGGGGAGACGGTCGACCCGCCGCCCGACTCCGAGGACCACCTCTGGCCCGTCGGCGGGCTGGGAGCGGGTTCGGTGGCCGGCACCGGCATCTCCTCGGAGGTCCTCGTCGAGTACCCGGGCGGAGCGTGGGGCTGGGGGTACGTCGCCGGCCCCCGGGACCCGACGAGCGACGCGCCGGTCGAGTACCTCGAGCAGGAGCGGGTCCGCGCCGAGCGGGTGTGGCTGACCAGGCACGCGATCATCGCCCTCGACCCGGACGAGCAGGTCGTCGTACTGGGCTCCGAGAGCCGGGACGACCAGGCGAGTCACCACTGGCGGGGCCTGACGGGGGAGCGGACCCCGCTCGGCCTGCCCGACGGCCTCGAGGTCGCCGGCGTCGTCACCGAGAACCGTCGTACGGTCCTCGTCGACGCGACCGACGACTCAGGGCGACGCGCCTGGGTGCGCTGCCACGTGGGGCTCTTCGCCTGCGCGGTCGCGACCGAGCTCGGCGCGGACGACGTCGTGCCGCAGCACTAGCGACCACGGGGTCGCGAGCGCAGGCCAGCTCAGCGCAGGATCAGCCGGACGGCGGTCTCCATGTGCTGCGCGGTCTCGGGCGCGGTCGAGCGGCCGGTGACCCAGGCCATCAGCGCGGAGAGCCAGACGTCGCCGATCACCCGCGCGAGGACGACGTCCTCCTCGGTGATCGTGTCGCTGTCGGGGACCGTGCCGTGCATCGCGTGGGTGACGATCGAGGTCATCGACATGCCGACCGCGTGGATCTCGTTGGCGACGCTGGCGTCGGCGAACATGAACGCCCGGGTCAGGGCCTCGGTGAGCTTGGGGTCGCCCTGCATGCCGCGCGTGAGGCGCTTGAGGACGTAGAGCACCCGGTCGCCGGGGGTGTCACCGGGGATCTCGCGGACCTTGAGCCTGGCCTGGGCGTCCTCGAACTCGCGGTCGAGAGCGGAGACCAGCAGGTGGATCTTCGACGGGAAGTAGCGGTAGAGCGTGCCGAGGGCGACGTCCGCGCGTTCGGCGACGGCCCGCATCTGGACGGCATCGAAGCCGCCGTCCTTGGCCAGCTCGTAGGTGGCGTCGAGGATCCGCTTGCGCCGGTCACGCTGCGCGGCGCTGCCGGCGTTGTCGGTGGTGGTTGAGCGGTCGTCGGTCGAAAGCGAGTTGGCGGTCACGACGGTCTCCCCTGCGACGTCGGCGAGCCCGGGGTGTGCCTCACGTCACTGGAATGACACATCCGAGCCGGAATGTTGAGTTCGTCGGCGCCCGCCACGATGGCTCGTGGTTGGACGCCCGAAGATAGGCTACTCGTACGTATCCCATAATAGGAACACGTTCTACGTTCTGACGGCCCCGCTCCACTCCGGAGCTCGGCGCCGCGACTCAGCGCCACGAGCCAGCGCCGGGATAGAGGAAGAGGAGTCGGCATGCGGATCGCGATGCTGTCATACCGCAGCAAGCCCCACGTCGGGGGGCAGGGGATCTACATCCGGCGGCTGAGCCGCGCACTCGTCGCGCTCGGCCACACCGTCGAGGTGTTCTCGGGGCAGCCGTATCCCGAGCTCGACGAGGGCGTGGTCCTCACCAAGGTGCCGAGCCTGGACCTCTACCGACCCGGCGACGAGTTCCGGAACCCGCGTCCCAGCGAGTTCCGCGACCTCATCGACGTCGAGGAGTGGCTCCGGATGCGCAGCGGCGCGTTCCCCGAGCCGCTGACGTTCGCCAAGCGCGTGGTCAAGCTGCTGCGCGCGCGACGCGACGACTTCGACATCGTCCTCGACAACCAGACCCTGGCGACGCCGATCCTCGACGTGGAGCGCTACGGCCTGCCCCTCGCGGCCACCATCCACCACCCGATCACCCTGGACCGCGCGATCGAGCTCGAGGTGGCCCCCTGGGCGCGGAGGAAGACCGGCTCGCGGTGGCGGGCCGAGTTCCCCAAGATCGGCGTCTGGCGCTGGTACTCCTTCCTCAAGGAGCAGAAGCGCACTGCGCCGCAGCTGCGGCGGGTCCTCGTGCCGTCCGAGTCCTCCAAGCGAGACGTCGTGCGGGAGTTCGGCGTCGACCCGGCGCGCGTCGAGACGATCCTGCTCGGGGTGGACGAGGACTTCCGTCCGCCGACGACGCAGCGGGTGCCCGGTCGGATCCTCGCGATGGCGAGTGCCGATGCTCCCCTCAAGGGCATCCACATCCTGCTGGAGGCGTTCGCCAAGCTGCTCACGGAGCGTGAGCTCGAGCTGATCCTGGTGACGAAGCCGAAGGAGGGCGGCGTCACGGAGAAGCTCATCGACAGGCTCGGCATCGCCGGCAGCGTGCGCTTCGCCAGCGGCCTCACGGACGGCGAGCTGGTCGCCCTGATGGGGTCGGCCGAGCTGGCGTGCGTCCCGTCGCTGTACGAGGGGTTCTCGTTGCCGACAGCCGAGCTGATGGCGTGCGAGACCCCCCTCGTCGTGTCCCGGGCCGGTGCGATCCCGGAGGTCGTCGGCCCCGACGGCCTGTGCGCGGACGTGGTCGAGCCCGGCGACGTCGGCGCGCTCACGCACGCCGTCGCCGCCCTCCTCGACGATCCCGAGCGGCGGGCGCGCATGGGCGCCGCGGGTCGCGAGCGGGTCAAGGAACTCTTCAGCTGGAGCGCCGTCGCGGTCAAGACCGCCGACGTGCTCTTGGACGTGATCACCCAGTACCACGAGGAGCAAGCACATGCTGACCGTTGACTTCGACCGACTCGGCCTCGAGCCGGGTGACCGCGTGCTCGACATGGGTGCCGGGGCGGGCCGGCACAGCTTCGAGATGTACCGCCGCGGCGCTGACGTGATCGCGTTCGACATGGACGCCGAGGAGCTCGAGAGCGTCCAGGACCTGTTCGTCGCCATGCGGGAGGCCGGTGAGGTCCCCGAGGGCGCCGAGGCCGACGTCAAGCAGGGCGACGCGCTCGCGCTGCCCTTCGGTGACGGCGAGTTCGACCGGGTCGTCGCCGCCGAGGTGCTCGAGCACATCCACGCCGACGTCGACGCGATCAAGGAGCTGGTCCGGGTGCTGCGGCCCGGTGGCACGCTGGCGATCTCCGTGCCCCGCTGGCTGCCGGAGGTCATCAACTGGAAGCTCTCCGCTGACTACCACAACGCCGAGGGCGGCCACATCCGGATCTACACGGATCACGAGCTGGTCGACAAGGTCACCAAGGCCGGTCGCTACAACGACGGCACCCCCGGCGACGCGATGGTCTTCGAGGGCAAGGACTACGCACACGGGCTGCACTCGCCCTACTGGTGGATCAAGTGCGCGGTCGGCGTCGACAACGACACGCACCCGCTCGCCAAGGCGTACCACAAGCTGCTGGTCTGGGAGATCATGAAGCAGCCCACCGCGCTCAGGCTCGCCGGCAAGGTGCTCGACCCGTTGATCGGCAAGAGCATGGTGCTCTACTTCCGGAAGCCGGCGGCTGCCTCGGCGGGTGAGCCGGCAGGCGCGGCAGGCGCGGCAGACGCGGCAGACGCGGCAGACGCGGCAGAGGTTCCGCAGAGTGCCTGACGTCTCCGAGGTCCCCCTCGTGCGACTTCCGTACGTCGAGGGCGTGCTGAGCGCGGTCGAGATCGCCGACACGGCCGCGTCGATCGCGGCCATGCAGGAGCCGTGCGGCGCGATCCCGTGGACGGTCGGGGAGCACGTCGACATCTGGAACCACGTCGAGGGTGCGATGGCGATGCTCGTCGGCGGCCAGGTGACGGCAGCCGAGCGGGCCTACGCCTGGATCCCCACGATGCAGCGTCCGGACGGCTCGTTCCCGATGAAGATCGTGGACGGGCGGGCCGATGACGAGCGCGGCGAGGTCAACATGTCGGCGTACTTCGCCGTCGGGCTCTGGCACCACTGGCTGGTACGCCGCGACATCCGGTTCGTCCAGCAGTACTGGCCGTCGGTCCGGGCGGCCCTCGACTGGGTGGTCTCGCTGCAGGAGCCGTTCGGCGGCATCCGGTGGACGCCGGTCGATGACTTCTGCCTGCTGACGGGCAACTCGAGCATCTACCACTCGCTGCGGGCCGGTGTCGCGCTCGCCGAGCTGATGGACGACCCGCAGCCCGAGTGGGAGCTCGCGGGGGGTCGGCTCGGCCACGCCGTCCGCGTCCACCGCGACCGGTTCGCCGACAAGAGCACGTTCTCGATGGACTGGTACTACCCGGTCCTCGGTGGTGCGGTGCGCGGCCGCGACGCGTTCGAGCTGATCGACTCACGGTGGGACGACTTCGTCGTACCGGGTCTCGGCATCCGTTGCGTCGACACCAACCCCTGGGTCACCGGCGCCGAGACGTGCGAGCTCGCGATGGCGCTCGACGCGCTCGGCGACCACCGCCGCGCCCGGCACCTGTTCACGGAGATGCAGCACCTGCGCGGCGAGGACGGCAAGTACTGGACCGGCTGGGTCTACGGCACCACGACCCGCGAGGTCGAGGTCACCAACGCCGCCGGCGAGGTCGAGCCGCGCAACGTGCACTGGCCCGACGAGCACACGACCTACACGGCGGCCGCCGTGATCCTCGCCGCCGATGCGCTGGGGGAGACCTTCGGTCACAGCTCGCCGGGCTCGGGCATCATGCGCGGCACGTCGTTGGCGCCGCACTTCCAGGAGCTGGCCCTGGAGTGCGACTGCACTCCCTCGGAGCAGCTCGCCCGCAGCTGACCGGCGTTGGTCGAGGAGGTGGTCTCGAGACGGTCGCTAGCGCGGCCTCCTCGACCCAAGGCTCCGGCGACCGTCACGAGACCCGTTGCAGCACCCGCATCGAGCCCACCCCGGCGACCTCGGTGAACGCACCGCTCGCCAGTGCGGGCAGGTAGATCTGCTCGTACGGCGGTCGCCCGCCGTCGGCGGGGTCCGGGAAGACGTCGTGGATCGCGAACAGCCCGCCGGGCATCACGTGGTGCGCCCAGGACTCGTAGTCGTCACGCGCCGGCTGCTCGCCGTGCCCGCCGTCGATGAAGAGCAGCGAGAGCGGCGTGCGCCAGTGGGCGGCGACGGTCGTCGAGCGGCCGACGACGGCGATGACGTGGTCCTCCAGGCCGGCCCGGGCGATCGTGCGTCGGAAGGTGGGCAGGGTGTCCATCAGCCCGAGCTCGGGATCGACGACCGTCGGGTCGTGGTGCTCCCAGCCGGCCTGGTTCTCCTCCGAGCCGCGGTGGTGGTCGACGGTGAAGACGACCGCGCTGGGCTGGTCGGCGCCGCGGGGGGCGGCCACCTCCCGTGCGGCCGCGCCGAGGTAGACCGCCGACTTGCCGCAATAGGTCCCGACCTCGAGGGCCGGGCCGTGGGGGAGCCGCTCCCGGGCGATCCGGTGCAGCAGCTCACCCTCCTCGGGCGGCATGAAGCCCTTCGCGGCGAGCGCGTGCTCGAGGAGGTCCGGCGGCATCGTGTCGGTCACGGGTCGACTCTAGTAGTATTAGAACAAGTTCTAGTTTGGGTGCTTCGCCGCAGGTGCGGGCACAGCGAGCCTCGAAACCAAGGCGGATAGATGTCGATCGGTGTGACGGACGAGCACGAGGAGCTGGCCGCGAGCCTGCGCAAGTGGGCGGCCAGCCTGGGTGCCATCGAGGCGATCCGCGCGGCCGAGGGCCGGGTCGACGAGCGGTTCGACGACATCTGGGCGGCGGTCGAGGAGATGGGCGTGACCGCGATCGCGGTCCCCGAGTCGGCGGCTGGCGGGGGCGGCACGGTCCTCGACCAGGCGGTCGCGCTCGAAGCCTGCGCCTACGAGCTGGTCCCCGGCGGGCTGCTCGGGGCCGCGATCGGCGCGACGCTGGCCGGTGCTCCCGGGCGACACAGCGTCCGGGTGCATCCCGACGGCGTCGTCTGGGACGGCGGTACGGCGGGCTCGGCCGAGCCGGTCGCCGGCGTCGACCTGAGCGCGCGGCACGGCGCCCCCACGCCGGTCGGTGGCGAGACGGACGAGCGCGTCCGTCGTACGGCGGTGACGCTTGCGGCAGCCGAGGCGTCCGGAGTGGCCCGCTGGTGCCTCGACACGGCGGTGGAGTACGCCAAGGTGCGCGAGCAGTTCGGCAAGCCGATCGGTTCGTTCCAGGCAATCAAGCACCTGTGCGCCGAGATGCTCGAGACCGCCGAGGCGGTGACGGCGGCGGCGTGGGACGCCGCATCAGCGGCGACGGTGCTGGGCCCGGGGGAGGGCGACGACGAGCAGTGGGCGTTCGCCGTCGACGTCGCGGCGACCGTCTGCTTCGACGGCGCGGTCGAGGTGGCCAAGTCGTGCGTCCAGGTGCTCGGCGGGATCGGCTTCACCTTCGAGCACGACGCCCACCTCTACCTGCGACGTGCGATGTCGCTGCGCGCGCTGGTCGGCTCTGCCGACGCGGCCGCGGCGCGGCTCACGGCTGCCGCCGTCGATGGAGTACGACGACGCCTCGACGTCGACCTCGGAGGACTCGACGAGCCGCTCCGTCCCGACGCGCGGGCGACCGCCGAGCGGATCGCGGCTCTGCCGGCCGACGAGCAGCGCGCCGCCCTGGTCGAGACCGGCTACCTCACCCCGCACTGGCCGGCGCCGTACGGCCTGGCTGCGGACCCGGTCACGCAGGTCGTGATCGACCAGGAGCTGGCCCGCGCCGGGGTCACGCGCCCCGACCTGGTGATCGCCGGTTGGGCGGTCCCGACGATCCTGCAGCACGGCACCGACGAGCAGCGCGAGCGGTTCGTGCGGCCGTCGCTGCTCGGCGAGCTCACCTGGTGCCAGCTGTTCTCGGAGCCGGGCTCGGGCTCCGACCTCGCGTCGCTGCGCACCAGGGCGACCCGGGTCGAGGGCGGCTGGTCGCTCTCGGGCCAGAAGGTGTGGAGCTCGGTCGCCGAGCGTGCGGACTGGGCGATCTGCCTGGCCCGGACCGACGCCGAAGCGCCCTAGCACCAGGGCATCACCTACTTCCTCGTCGACATGCGGTCGTCCGGGATCGACGTCCGCCCGCTGCGGGAGATCACGGGCGAGGCGCTCTTCAACGAGGTCTTCCTCGACGACGTCTTCGTGCCGGACGAGTCCGTGGTCGCCGAGCCGGGTGACGGCTGGCGCCTCGCGCGAACCACCCTGGCCAACGAGCGGGTCGCGATGGCGAGTGCGCGCCTCGGCAAGAGCGTCGAGCGGGCCGTCGAGCTGGCGGCTGCCGGCCTCGGGCCGGTCGAGACCGCCCGGGTCGGTCACGCGGTCGCGCTGGCCACCGTCTGCGGCCTGCTCGGCGTCCGCACCACGCTGCGGGCGATCGGCGGCCACGGGCCGGGCGCGGAGTCCAGCGTCGCCAAGCTGCTCGGGGTCCGCAGCCGCCAGTCGTCCTCGGAGCTGGTGGTGGAGCTTCAGGGCGACGCCATCGCCACGCTGGGTGCGATCGACCGGTTCACCGAGGGGCTGTCGGCCGACGTCTGGGAGATGCTCAACACCCGCTGCCTGTCGATCGCCGGCGGGACGACGCAGATCCTGCGCAACGTGGCGGGCGAGCGGATCCTCGGGCTGCCGCGGTAGTCAGGCTCCGGTGGAGGTCGGCCGCTGAGAACGACCGCTCTAGACGTCCGCGCGCTCGCGGCGCCAGGAGTTCCAGTGCCAGTGCAGGTAGCGGTCGATGGCGCGCACGACGTGCTGGGACCGGATCGAGGGGAAGACGTCGAACGCGTGCTGCGCGTGGGGGAGCTCGGCGTAGACGACCGACTGCTTCGAGGTCTCCCGAAGGCGCGCGACGAGCTGACGCGCCTGGTCCACACCGACCAGGGTGTCGTTGCGGCCGTGCAGGACGAAGAAGTCGGGCGCCTCGGGGGTGACCCGCAGCAACGGCGACGCGGCCTCGTAGACCTCGGGCACGTCGGCGTACGGCTGCTGGATGACGCGCTTGGCGAGGAACAGGTCGCGCATCAGCTCGACCTGGCGCAGCCCGCTCGCCCCGGCGAAGTCGTAGACGCCGTAGTGCGGGACCGCGACCTGCACCGTCGTGTCGGCGTCCTCGAACCCGGGTTGGAAGGAAGGGTCGTTCGGGGTGAGCGCGGCGAGTGCGGTCAGGTGCCCGCCGGCCGAGCCGCCGGTGATGGCGACGTAGTCGGGATCACCGCCGTAGTCGGCGATGTGGTCCTTGATCCAGGCGATCGCCTGCTTGACGTCGACGATCTGGGCCGGCCACGGGTCGCGGGGCGCCAGTCGGTAGTTGACCGCCACGCAGACCCAGCCCTTGGCGGCCAGGTGCTCCATCAGCGCGAGGCCCTGCTCCTCCTTCTTGCTGATCATCCAGGCGCCGCCGTGGACCTGGAGCAGCACCGGAGCGCCGGAGGCCAGGGTGTTGGTGGAGGTGTAGATGTCGAGCATTCCCCGCTTGCCGTACGGCGCGAACGGCACGTTGCGGCGCACCTCCACACCGGCCCGTCGGCGCTCGCGCCCGAACCGGAACGGGTTGGCCACGCGCCGCCACGGGGTGGCGAGGTCGGCCGGGCTCGGCGCCTGGTCGAGCTGCTCCACGTAGTCGACGCCGAGTGCCTCCGTGAGCGCATCCTCGACCACCTCGACGGCCCGCCGGCTCTGCCCGATCAGGTAGCCGAGGCCGGCAGCGCTGGCCCCGGCCAGCGCGAGACCCAGCGGCTCACGTCGGCCGCGCGCGAGCTGCGAGGCCGTGTCCGCCGCCGTCACTGCGAGCACGTGCGGAGCCAGCTCGCCGGTGAGCCACCCCGCGAAGAACGCCGGGATCCCGACCCGGAACCCGGGGAGGGGGCGGATCGCGTTGGCGGTGAGCGCTGCGGTGAGCGCCTGGCGCGCGAGGTAGCCGTTGACCATGATGAGCAGGTTAGCGCTCGACTGAGGCAGAATAAGAACTCGTTCTAGTTTCGAGGGGTATCGATGGACAGGCTGTCAGGGCTCGACGCGAGCTTCCTCTACCTCGAGACGCCCGCACAGCTGATGCACGTGTGCGCGGTGATGGTGCTCGACCAGACCACGATGCCGGCGCCGTACTCGTTCGACGCGCTGATGGCGCACATCGACGACAGCGTGCACGACGTCCCGGCGTTCACGCGCAAGATCCGCGGCGTCCCGATGGGGCTCGACCATCCGGTGTGGGTGCGCGACCGGCAGTTCGACATCGAGCGCCACGTCCACCGGCTGGCCGTGCCGAGCCCCGGCAGCTACCGCGAGCTGATGGACCTCTGCGCACACCTCGCCGGGCTGCCGCTCGACCGCTCGCGCCCGCTGTGGGAGATGTGGGTGATCGAGGGCTACCGGCCCGACGGTCCCGACGACGCCGACGGCGACGAGCGGGTCGTGGTCTTCTCGAAGATGCACCACGCGACCGTCGACGGCGTCTCCGGATCGAACCTGATCTCCCACCTGTGCTCCCTCGAGCCGGACGCGGCACCGCTCGCCTCCGACGAGAAGCCGAGCCCGCAGCACGACCCCACGCGTCCTGAGCTCCTGGCCCGGGCGGTGATCGGCACCGCCACGAAGCCGGTCACCCTGTTCAAGGTCATCGGCCCGTCGGCACAGCTGATCACCAAGACCATCGGGCGCGCCCGCGAGGGTACGGCGATGGCCGCGCCGTTCTCCGCGCCGAGGACCTCCTTCAACGGCACCATCACCTCCCACCGCAGCATCGGGCTCGCCGACATCGACCTCGACGACATCCGGGAGATCAAGAAGGCGACCGGGAGCACGGTCAACGACGTGGTCCTGACCCTCTGCGGCGGCGCGCTGCGGTCCTACCTCGACGAGCGGGGCGAGCTGCCGACGACGTCGCTGCTGGCGAGCGTCCCGGTGAGCGTCCGCGAGACGTCGAAGCGGTCCCAGGGTGCCAACAAGGTCTCGGCCTTCTTCACCAAGCTCGGCACCGACATCGAGGACCCGCTCGAGCGGCTCGCGATGCTCGCCGAGCGCAACCGGCACGCCAAGGACCACCACAACGCGATCAGCGCCGACGCGCTCCAGGACTGGGCGGAGTTCGCGGCGCCCCGGGTGTTCGGCCTCGCCGTCCGCACCTACGCCAACCTGCGGCTCGCGGAGAAGCACCCCGTGGTGCACAACCTGGTGATCTCCAACGTGCCGGGCCCGCCGATGCCGCTCTACTTCATGGGCGCGCGGATCGAGGCGCTCTATCCGCTCGGACCGGTCTTCCACGGCGCCGGCCTCAACATCACGGTGATGTCCAACGCGGGCATGGTGCACGTCGGCGCGATCGCCTGCCGGGAGTCGGTGCCCGACGCCGACGTGCTCGTGCAGCACTTCCCGAGGGAGCTGGAGCGCCTCCGGAAGGCAGTAGCGCGGGCGTAGCGAGCAGCCCGGGACCCGCGATCAGGTCGGCCCGGCTCGGCGAGACCACGGTGCGAGGAATACTAGAACACGTTACAGTTCTGCCTGTGGACCCTGAAGAGATCAGTGCGGTGCGATCGGTCGTCACCGAGGTGCTGGACCGGGCCGGGGACTGGTCGGCCTGGCGTGCGGCCGGCCTGACCGCGCTCGCCCTTCCGGAGGAGTACGGCGGCGACGGGCTCGGCCTCGAGGCGATCGCGGTCCTGCTCCGCGAGTCCGGCCGGTGCGCGCACCGGTTGCCCGCCTGGGAGACGCTTTGCTGCTCCGCGCTCACCCTCGCCGCCCACGGCACGGAGGCCCAGCGCAAGGAGCACCTCCCGGCCGTCGCCGAGGGGGCCGTGCTCACGCCGGCCCTGCGTGACCCGCGGGGAGCGACGACGTCGTACTCCGGCGGCCGGGTGACGGGACGCAAGAGCGGGGTGTCGTACGCCGACACGGCCACGGCGCTGCTCGTCACCGCCCGCGAGGGCGAGACCGGGGACACCGAGGTGGTCGTGCTCGTCGACCCGCAGGGGCCGGGCGTCACCCTGCTGCCGGCCAGCGCCTCGGCCGACACCCCGACCTTCACCGTGGTGCTCGAGGAGGCACCCGCCGAGCCGCTCGAACCGGGCGCGGCGCCGTACCTCCGCGACCTCGCGGCAGCCGGGCTCGCCGTCACGGCCGCCGGGGTGCTCGGCGGCGCGCGCGACCTGACCGCCGACTACGTCAAGGGGCGCGAGCAGTTCGGGCGCGCGCTGGCGGAGTTCCAGGCGGTGTCGTTGCAGATGGCGGACGTCTACGTCACCAGCCGCACCCTGGACCTGGTCGCCGACAACGCGGTGTGGCGGGTGGCGAACGGCCTCCCGGCGGGCGAGGACCTCGCGGTCGCGGCCTACTGGGTGAGCCAGGTCGCGCCGGCCGCCTTCCGGACGTGTCATCACCTGCACGGCGGGATGGGCGTCGACGTCACCTACCCCCTCGTCGGCTACAGCAGCTGGGGCACCGACCTCGCCCACGCACTCGACACCCTGCCCGGGCAGGTGCCGGTCGAGGCCGCTGCGAGCAAGAACCTCGAGCTCAGCGAGGACCAGCGCGCGCTCAAGGCCGAGCTGCGGGAGTGGTTCGCGGGGCTGTCGGCCGAGTTCGGCCACCCGGCCGACCCGGGCGCGGTCGAGGGCGCGTGGGACCGCCACGGCCCGTCGTACCAGCAGCTGATCAAGCGGATGGGCGCCGACGGCTGGATGGGGGTCGGCTGGCCGAAGGAGTACGGCGGCCACGGGCTCGGCGAGATCGAGCAGACGATCTTCGCCAACGAGGCGCAGTACCACGACGTGCACCTGCCCGCGGTGACGCTGCAGACCGTCGGTCCGACGCTGATCCGCTACGGCACCGAGAAGCAGAAGCAGATGTTCCTGCCGCGGATCCTGGCCGGCGACGTGCACTTCGCGATCGGCTACAGCGAGCCGGACGCCGGCACCGACCTGGCGTCGCTGCGCACCACCGCCCGGCTGGACGGCGACCACTACGTCGTGAACGGCCAGAAGATGTGGACCACCGGCGGCCACCAGGCCGACTACCTCTGGCTCGCCGTCCGCACCGACCCGGACGCGCCGAAGCACAAGGGCATCTCGATCCTCATCGTCGACACGTCGGACCCCGGCTACAGCTGGACCCCGATCATCACCGCCGACGGGTCGCACCACGTCAACGCGACGTACTTCAACGACGTCCGGGTCCCTGTCGACATGCTCGTCGGCGAGGAGAACCAGGGCTGGAAGCTGATCACCACCCAGCTCAACCACGAGCGGGTGATGCTCGGACCCGCGGGCCGGATCGAGGGGCTCCGCGACCGGGTGATCCGGTGGGCCGAGGCCGCCGGCGTCCGGGACGAGCCGGACCTGGTGACGCTGCTCGGCGAGGCCACCGCGATCTTCCGGGTCAACGAGCTGCTCAACTGGGCGGTCGCGCGCGCCGGCGAGACGGGCTCCATCTCCGTTGCGGACGCGTCGTCGTCGAAGGTCTTCGCCTCCGACCACGTACAGCACCTGCTGGCCGACCTGATCTCCGCCGTGCACCGGTACGGCGACGCGGGCGATCCGGCGACGAAGGAGCTGCTCGACTACCTGGACGCCCAGGCGAAGCGCAACCTGGTGCTGACCTTCGGTGGGGGTGTGCAGGAGGTGCAGCGCGAGCTGATCGCGATGTTCGGGCTCGGACTGCCCCGGGTCCCCCGATGAGCTCGGCCGCCGTCGGTCGATGAGGTCGCCCTGGCGACCGTCTCGAGACCCGTCACGAGATCATCATGGCCGAGGCCGAGCGGATCATGGCGCTGGGCGAGGCATCGGAGTCGCGCGCGCCGTACCCCGTCAACGAGCCGACGATCGGCGCCTGGCTCGATGCGATGGGCTACGACAACGAGCGGTTCCGGTCCGGGGAGGCGCCACCGTCGATGGCCCAGGTGTGGACGATGCCGGGGCTCGGCCGCAAGCGTGCCTCGGACGACCCGCTGCACGGGATGATGGAGGTCCTCACCCGCGAGGGCTACACCGCCGTCCTCGGCACCAACTGCGAGCAGACCTACGAGCGCTACCTCAAGGTGGGCGAGGAGCTCCTCGTCACCACGGCGCTCCACTCGGTCGTCGGCCCGAAGAGCACCGGCATGGGCGAGGGCTACTTCGTGACGTCCCGCAACACCTGGTACGTCTGCCACTCCGACGGACACCGGGAGAAGGTCGCCACCATGCTGTTCCGGGTGCTCAAGTTCATCCCCAAGGACCGCGCATGATCCGGCCGATGGTCAACCGCGACAGCGCGTACTTCTGGGAGGGAACGCAGAAGGGCGAGCTGCGCATCCAGAGCTGCAACGCGTGCGGGGTCCTGCGGCACCCGCCGGGGCCGGCCTGCCCCGCGTGCGGGGCGCTCGACCGCGGCTACGTCGTGGCGTCGGGCGTCGGAACCGTCTTCTCCTACGTCGTGCACCGCCACCCGCCCGTGCCCGGCAAGGAGCTGCCCATCGTGATCGCGCTCATCGACCTGGACGAGGGGGTCCGGATGGTCGGGGAGGTGCAGGGGGTCGAGCCCGACGAGATCGCGATCGGCACCCGGCTGCAGGTCGACTTCAACCGGGTCGACGACGAGCTGACGCTCCCCATCTGGAGGCAGGCATGAGGACCTTGGAGCCCGGTCAGGTGATCCCCGAGTGGAGCCTGCCGATGACCCCGACGACGATCGTGAGCACCGCGATCGCCACCCGCGACTGGCAGGACGTCCACCACGACCGCGACGTCGCGCAGGCCGCCGGGTCGAAGGACATCTTCATGAACATCCTGACCACCAACGGGCTGGTCGAGAAGTACGTCGCCGACTGGGTCGGCCACGACTGTGAGCTCAAGGGGATCTCGATCCGGCTCGGCGCTCCGGCCCACCCCTACGACACGTTGACGTTCAGCGGTCGGGTGGCCGAGGTGTCCGCGGGCGTCGCGACCCTCGAGGTCGTCGGCCGGGTGTCGCTCGGCGACCACGTGACCGGCACCGTGAAGGTGGTCGCATGAGTCCGGTGAGCCGCACCCTCGGTGGCAGGGCCGCCATCGTCGGCATCGGCGCGACCGAGTTCTCCAAGGAGTCGGGACGCTCGGAGCTGCAGCTGTCGGTCGAGGCCGTCCAGCACGCGCTGGCCGACTGCGGCCTCACGGTCGCCGACGTCGACGGGCTGACGACCTTCACCATGGACACGTCGTCGGAGATCGCGCTGGCCCGGGAGCTCGGCATCGAGGAGCTCCGGTTCTTCAGCCGGATCAACTTCGGCGGTGGGGCCGCGTGCGCGACCGTGCAGCAGGCCGCGATGGCCGTGGCCACCGGGGTCGCCGACGTGGTCGTCGCCTACCGCGGCTTCAACGAGCGCTCCGAGTCACGCTTCGGTCAGGTGTCGGTCGCGGCCGCGACCCAGGTCAACACCAACGGCCTCGACAATGCCTGGACCTACCCGATGGGCCTCGGCACGCCCGCCGCGACGGTCGCGATGCAGGCCCGTCGCTACCTGCACGAGTACGGCGCGACCTCGGAGGACTTCGGCCGGGTCGCGGTCGCGGACCGCCGGCACGCCGCGACCAACCCCGACGCGTTCTTCTACGGCAAGCCGATCACCCTCGAGGACCACCAGGCCTCCCGGATGATCGTCGACCCGCTGCACCTGCTCGACTGCTGCCAGGAGAGCGACGGGGCGGTGGCGCTGGTGATCACGTCAGCCGAGCGGGCACGGGACCTGGCCCAGGCTCCGGCGTACGTCGCCGCAGCCGCACAGGGGAGTGCGCGCGACCAGTTCGTGATGACGTCGTACTACCGCGACGACATCGGCATCCCCGAGATGGGCGTCGTCGGCCGGGAGCTGTGGCGCCAGTCCGGCCTGGCCCCGTCGGACATGCCGATGGCGATCCTCTACGACCACTTCACGCCGTACGTCCTCATGCAGCTGGAGGAGCTCGGGTTCTGCGGGCGCGGCGAGGCCCCGGACTTCGTCAAGGACGGTGCCATCGAGGTGGGCGGCCGGCTGCCGCTCAACACCCACGGCGGCCAGCTGGGTGAGGCCTACATCCACGGCATGAACGGCATCGCCGAGGGCGTGCGCCAGGTCCGTGGAACGTCGGTGAACCCGGTCGACGACGCGCACCACGTGCTCGTCACCGCCGGGACCGGTGTTCCGACGAGCGGGTTGATCCTCGCTGCGGGATGATGGCCCGATGGCGGCTCGTGCGGTCGAGGTGAGGATCACCGGCCTGGTGCAGGGTGTGTTCTTCCGTGCCCGCTGCGCCGAGGAGGCCTCGCGGCTCGGCGTGACCGGCTGGGTGCGCAACGAGTACGACGGCTCGGTGCGGGCTCGCTTCGAGGGCCCGGCCGATGCGGTCGACGCGCTCGTGGCCTGGTGCTACGAGGGGAGCCCGCGTGCCGTGGTCGATCGGGTCGAGGTGACGGACGTGCCGGCGGAGGGACTCACGGGCTTCGCCACGGATTGAGCAGCGGCGCCAGAACCCCACGCCTGCTTCGGATGCTTCCGTAACCTGTCCCGGTGAACAGCACCCCACCGGACTTCACCGCCTCCGAGCGCAAGACGCTCGTCGACACCCTCGCCGGCAACCGCGCCGAGATCCTGGAGCTCCTCGAGGGGGTCACCGAGGAGGAGGCCCGGCGCAGCCTGGTGCCGTCGCTGACCACGCTGCTGGGCCTCGTGAAGCACGCAGCGTTCGCGGAGCAGGTGTGGTTCCACGTCACGCTGCCCGGCCGGACACGCGCCGAGGTCGGGGTGCCGGACGACATCGACGACAGCTTCCGACTGGCGCCGGACGACACCATCGCGTCGATCAGCGAGCACTTCCTCAAGGTCTGCGCCGAGTCGGACCGGCAGGCCTTCGACCACGACCTCGACGACACGGGGACCCACCACCGGCGCGGCCCGGTGAGCCTGCGCTGGATGTACGTCCACATGATCGAGGAGCTCGCGCGGCACGCCGGACACGGCGACATCCTGCGCGAGCAGATCGTCGCCGCGCGCGATTCGTGAGGTCTGCTCCCCGAGGACCACGGGTACCTCCTGCGGATCGCGAGGCCGATCCTGGGAGGACCTGTGAAGAAGATCGAGCGGACCATCGTCGTCGAGGGCGGTGACCAGCGGGCGATCTGGGACTACCTGGCCGACTACACCACGACCGACGAGTGGGACCCGCCGACGCAGACCACCGACCGGATCAGCGGCGACGGCGGTGTGGGGACCACCACCGGGCGGAGTTCCATCCGCACGGGGTCGCGAAGCTCGCCGAGCCCCTGCTTCCCGTCGGGCTGAACAAGCTGGGCGACGACGCCGCCGAGCAGATGGAGCAGTGCCTTCGGCGGCTCTGACCCGCAGTCGTTCCTTCTGCTCGTCGGTAACGTCATGGTTGAACGATCCGCGACGGAGCGGTGAGGGGGAGGTGCGGCGTGAATCCACTGTCGCGACCGCTCCCGCAACCACTCCCGCGTCGGTTCGGCGCCGAGCTCACCGTCATCCGGGAGCGGATCGGCGAGGCGATCTTCCACCGCGTCGCAGGCCCCGACGGTGCTCGCCACCGCGACCGCATCCACGGCACTCCCGGCCCCCGCTGGTTCGAGCCCGGCAGCCCGATCACCTGCGTCCACGGTGACGCCTCGATGTTCGTCGGGGGGATCCGGGCGCTGCTGATGCAGACCCTGCACCCGGTGGCGATGCAGGCGGTGTCCGAGCACTCCGGCTTCCGGGGAGACATGTGGGGTCGGCTGGCGCGGACCAGCCGGTTCCTGGCGGTGACCACCTTCGGCACCGCCGACGACGCTCAGCAGGCCGTCGACGTCGTACGAGCGATCCACGAGCGGGTGACCGGTACGACGCCCGACGGGACGCCGTACTCCGCGGTGGACCCCCACCTCCTGCTCTGGGTGCACGTCGCGGAGGTCGACAGCTTCCTGCTCGCCCACCAGGTCTACGGCGTTCGACCGCTCGACCAGGCGGGGCGCGACGAGTACGTCGCCCAGACCGCCGAGGTCGCGCGCCGGCTCGGAGTGCTGGACCCGCCGACGACGGAGGCGGAGCTGCGCGCGACGCTCGCCGCCTTCCGCCCGGAGCTGCGCGGGACGCCGCAGGCGCGCGAGGCGATCCGCTATCTCCTGATCAAGCCGCCGCTGCCGATCGCCGCGCGAGCGCCGTACGGCGTGCTCACCTCGGCGGCGATCGGACTGATGCCGGTCTGGACCCGCCGGCACCTCCGCCTGCCCTGGTTCCCGATCGCCGAGCGCACCGTGGTGCGCGGGATGGGAGCGGCTGCGGTCGGCACGATCCGGTGGGCGATGTCCCGTCCCGGCGCCGCATAGCTGTACCTGGCACTCACGGTCCGACCTACGCGATCCCGGCCGCGCGGTCGAGCTCCTGCAGGAGGTCGTGCGCGGCGAGCTCCACCAACTTGTGACGCCACTCAGCGGCTCGGTAGACGCAGGCGATGAGGCCGGTGCGGTGGACGCGACGGAAGTCGCCGTACACGAAGGCGTAGCGCGCCTTGGTCTCGTCGTTCGCTCCGACCGTCAGGCCGAGGTGCCAGGCGGCGTACTCCTCCCATGAGTGGCGCTCGAGGAAGGCGGTGCCGGCCGCGGCGTCAGGCTGCACCTCGCCCCACTCGCTGTCGAGGACGTACTGCCGGCCGGCGATGAGCGCTCGCGCCTTCGCCACCGCCGCGTCGTTGACCTCGTAGCTCGCCATGACGGCTCCGGTACCCGCGTGTCCGACCGGTCAGTCAGTCCAGACGTTGTCGTGCTCCGCCATGAACCGGTCGTACTCGTCCGGCGTCCACTCCTCGCCGCGCGCCAGCCGGTCGAGACCCTCGAAGTAGACCTCGCGGGGCGCGCCCGGCGCGAAGTGCCCAGGAGGCCGGGCAACCCGTTTTCGACCGTCGGACGTCGGGGATACTTCGGTCGTGACCCCCACCGTCGTCTCGATCCACGTCGCCAAGGGCAGGCGTCTCCCGATGCAGCCGAAGGACCGGGTCGAGGCCGAGGCCGGCAAGGGGATCGTGGGGGACCGCTACCACGGCTCCAAGCACCGTCACGTCACCGTGCAGAGCAGGGAGAGCCTCGACGAGGCGGCGACCGTCTTCGGCGACGAGGTCCCGTCGCACCTGACCCGCCGCAACATCACGGTCAGCCACGGCACCATTCCCCGGGACCCCGGATCCCGCCTGCGGATCGGCGACGTCGTGCTCGAAGCCGTCCGCGTCGCCGCTCCCTGCAAGCTGCTCGACGACACGATCGGCGCCGGCGCCCAGGAGGCGCTCAGGCGCCGTGCCGGCACCGTGTTCCGAGTGCTCGAGGGCGGCGAGATGGCGGTGGGCGACCCGGTGGTGGCCGTCGGCGAGGCATTGGCGGCCCGTCGGTGACTGCGTCGGGTCAGGCTGGCAGGCGACCGAGCACGTAGGCCCGCTCGGTCGACTCGTTGCGGGCGGTGACCGGGGACCGCCGGTACCACTCGACGTCGACCAGTCCGGCCCGCTCGAAGAGCCGGGCGACCTCGTCCGGCTCCTGGAGCAGGAAGTCCAGGTCGATCGGCTGGTCGAACCAGTCGTCGCGATGGACCACTCCGCCTCCTGCGTGCCCGGCGTAGACCAGCCAGCCTCCCGGCCGCATTGGCCGCACCAGCCCGGCGAGCACCTCCGGCATCTCGGCAGGGGTGGTGTGGACGAGGGAGTACCACGCCAGGACCGCTCCCCAGCCGTCAGCGGCGGGCGGCCGCATCAGCCGGCGCAGGTCGCCCAGGTCGTACGACGCCTGCGGGTAGCGGGTGCGCGCCTGCTCGACCATTCCCGGCGTCAGGTCGATGCCCGTCGCCGCCGCGCCCAGGTCGCTGAGGTAGGCCGTCACGTGGCCGGGGCCGCAGCCCACCTCGACCACCGGTGCCCCCGCAGCCAGGTCGACCACGCGGCCGAGCAGCCATCGCTCGAACGGCAGTCCCTCGAGCTCGTCGGTCAGCGCGTCGGCGTACGCCCCCGCGACCAGGTCGTACGACGACCGCACCCGCTCGTCGCGCGTCGTCAGGTCGATCCCGGGCGTCGCCCCCACCGGCGGGGGCGCCTCGGCAACGGGCAGCTCGCCGAGCAGGTGCACCCAGCGCGGGTCCCGCTCGCCGGCGCGCCGCGGCAGCACCCGCACCAGTCGAGGAGATGCCGCAGTCATCCGCTCGAGGGTCGCCTCGACGTCGTGGCGGTCGCCGAAGGCGTGCAGCCGCTCGGTCCGGCTCCGCATCTCACCGGCAGCCTGCGGACCGCGGAGGAGGAGCACGGTCAGCAGCGCGCGCTCGTCGGGAGCGAGGTCGAGCAGCTCGGCGAGCACCTGGTGGTACTTCAGGGTCCGCGGCCCACGGTCGGCCCACACGATCCGCACCAGCCCGCGGTCCTTGAGGTTGCGGCAGGCGGCCTCGACGAGCGCGTCGTCGTACGACACCACCGGGTCGCGACTCGAGGTCTGGTTGCAGGCGGTCCGGAGCGCGTTGAGGCTGAGCGGGTACGACGCCGGCACCGTGAGCTCCTTCTCCAGGAGGCTCCCGAGGATGCGCTGGTCGACGGCGCTCAGCACCGGCAGGTCGGTCACGGGCCGAGCCTAGAGAACAGCGTCAGCTCTCGAGCGCCGCGTCGAGCGTGATCTCCGGGACGGCTGCGAGCGCCTTGCTCACCGGGCAGCCCACCTTGGCCTTCTCGGCGCACTCGACGAACGTGGCCTCGTCGATGCCCTCCACCTCGCCGCGGACGGTCAGCTTGATGCTGGTGATCATGTTGCCGCCCGCCGGGTCCGGCCCGAAGGCGACCTCCGCGGTCACGTTGAGCGCGATCGGCGTGCCGCCCGCGTCGGCGATCACCTTCGACAGCGCCATCGGGAAGCAGGCGGAGTGAGCCGCGGCGATCAGCTCCTCCGGGCTGGTGGCTCCGTCGGCCGCGTCGGAGGTCCGCTTCGGCCACGAGACGTCGAAGGTGCCGAGGCCGGAGGAGCTCAGCTCCACCTGGCCCGAGCCGTCGAGAAGTCCGCCGTTCCATGCAGTGCGTGCAGTACGAGTACTCATGACACCGAACCTACGGGTTCGCGCCCAGCACGTCAGCCTGCCGGGGCGAGGAATCGGCCCGCCGGCGAGCCGGCGCGGCCTGCCCCCATGCCGGGAGTGGAGGGATGCCGACCGCGTCAGGTGAGGTCGATGGCGACGTCCGAGAGGACGGCAGACCCGTCCCGCTCCCCGCCGGAGACCGTCGCGGAGGCGAGGACCCGGTCGCCCTCCCGCCACCCGAGGACGCGGATCGTCTCGCCCGGGAAGACGACGCCGGTGAACCGGCCGCCGAACCCGCGGACGAGCGTCGCGTCGCCGTCGAGCAGTCCGTCGGTGAGCTCGCGCAGCACGATGCCGAAGGAGCACAGGCCGTGCAGGATCGGTGCGGGGAAGCCGGCCGTCTTGGCGAAGTCCGGGTCGGCGTGCAGCGGGTTGCGGTCGCCGCAGAGGCGGTAGAGGAGCGCCTGCTGCGGGGTGACGTCGTACGACGACTCGTGGTCGGCCGCGCGCTCCGGCACGGCCACCGACTCCGACGACCCGCGATCGCCCCCCCAGCCGCCCTCGCCACGGACGAAGATCGACGACCTGGTCCGCCAGAGCTCCTCACCCGAGGCCGAGGTGGCGACACCTTCCTGCCAGATGACGGCCGCCTTGCCCTTGTCCCAGATGTCGGTGAGCGTCGTCGAGACGGTCGCGGTGCCGGCCGTCGGGATCGGGCCGGACACCAAGATCGACTGCGATCCGTGCACCACCTGGGCCAGGTTGATGTCGCACCCCGGCAGGTCGAGGGGCGGCGGGTCGGTCTCGTGGAAGGTGGGGGCGACGACACCGAACGACGGCAGCACCTGGAGCGCCGGACCGTCGAGCGTGTAGCGGAGCGCGGCGGGGGAGACGTTGTCCCCCTCGCGGGAGCCGGCGCCGATCGCGAGGTGGTAGAGCAGCACGTCGCTCTCGGTCCACGAGAACTCCTGGGAGCCGAGGTCGGCGCCGATCGCGACGGACGGGTCGATGGGCATCAGCTCTCCTGGGTCTCTGGGCTTGTCGAAGGGGTCGACACCATGTCTTCCACGGCGAGGTAGCCGAACACCAGGGCCGGCCCGATGGTGGCGCCGGGGCCGGCGTAGGTGTGGCCCATGACGGCCGACGAGGCGTTGCCCGCGGCGTACAGGCCCGGGATGACGGAGCCGTCGTGGCGCAGCACCCGGGCCCGCTCGTCCGTGACCAGGCCACCCTTGGTGCCGAGGTCGCCGGGGACGATCTTGACAGCGTAGAACGGCGCCTGGTCGATGACGTGCAGGGACGGGTTCGGCTTCACCGTCGGGTCGGAGTAGTACTTGTCGTACGCCGACTCGCCGCGGTGGAAGTCCTCGTCGACACCGGCGCCGGCGAACCCGTTGAACCGCTCGACCGTCTCGGTCAGGGTGTCGACCGGTACGTCGATCGCCTCGGCGAGCTCTGCGATCGTCGCCGCCTTGTGGACGACGCCCTCCTTGAGCCAGCGGCCCGGGAACGGCTGCCGCGGGCCGAGGCCGGCGAACAGGTAGCGGTTGCGGTACCGCTGGTCGATGATCATCCAGCTCGGCACGTGGCCGACGCCGGTGGACTCGCCGTCGTAGATCGCGTGGGTCGCCTCGACGTACGGCAGTGCCTCGTTCATGAACCGCCGTCCGGCCTGGTTGACGATGATCGAACCCGGCAGGTTGCGCTCGGCCAGGCAGAACCACGGCCGTCCGGGCAGCGGGATCGTCGGACCCCACCACGCGTCGTCCATGAGGTCGATCTCGGCGCCGGCGGCGATGCCGGCCAGGATGCCGCCGCCGGTGTTGAACTCCGAGCCCGTCGTCCAGTCGACCGAGGTCGGCTGCGGCTGGTACTTCTCCCGCATCTCGAGGTTGCGCTCGAAGCCGCCGGACCCGATGACCACACCGCGACGCGCCCGCACGACGTGCTCGGTCCCGTCCTGCTCGACCCGCACGCCCACCACGCGACCGTCCTCGATCAGCAGGTCCTTGAGCTCGGTCTCGTAGTGGACCGGCACGCCGGCATCGATCAGGCCCTTACGCAGGCCGATCGAAATCGCGTTGCCCATGGCGTACATCCGGCGTCGCAGCAGCATCGACCACAGCCGGCGGACCATCACCATGACCATCGTGATCGGGCCCTTGAGGGTGCGCAGGCCGAGGCTGATCTTGCGGTAGTCGGCCTGCGTGACGATCAGGTTCGCCGGCGCCTTCGTGTACGGCGGGTGCAGCCGGTCGAGCTCGTCGCCGAGGAACCGCGCGTCGAGCGGCACCGGCTCGACAGTGCGGCCGCGAGCCCGGCCGCCGGGTGCCTCGGGGTGGTAGTCGGCGTACTCCGGGACCCAGCGGAACCGCACCGGGGTGTTGGCCTTGATGAAGTCCATGACCTCGGGCCCGCGCTCGAGGAAGGTGTCGCGACGCGGCTTCGGCACGGCGTCGCCGACGATCGCGTCGAGGTACTCCTTCGAGCGCTCGGCGTCGGCGGCGTCGACCTGCTTAGCCTCCGCCAGTGCGTAGTTCCCGGGAATCCAGACCCCGCCGCCGCTGCGTGCCGTCGAGCCGCCGAAGTAGGCGCTCTTCTCCACCAGGATGGTGTCGAGACCGCGCCGGCCGGCTGCCAGGGCAGCGCTCATCCCGGCGCCACCGGCACCCACCACCACCACGTCGACCTCGGCGGGGATCGCTGGTCGAGCTTGTCGAGACCCAGTCATTGGGCGAGACCCGTCATGGCGAGAAACTGTAACAGGTTCTAGTATTGCACCGTGACCTCCCAGGACGTGATCTCGGCCGCGGTCGAGCGCCTCGCCCGCGCACAGGAAACTCGCGTTCCGTGTGCGCCCGTGCGCGACCTCATCGGCACCGACGACCTGCCCGCCGCGTACGCGGTCCAGCAGGGTCTCGTGCGGGCCAGGATCGCGACGGGGGTGACCGTCGTCGGCCGCAAGATCGGGGCCACCTCGGAGGCCGTGCAGCAGCAGCTCGGGGTGGACCAGCCCGACTTCGGCTACCTCCTGAGCGACATGGACGTCAGCCACGGCGTGGACGGGGTGCCCATCTCGATGCGCACTCTCCTGCAGCCGCGGGTCGAGGCCGAGGTCGCGTTCGTGCTCGGCACCGACATCGCCCCGGACGACGAGGCCGACATCACTCTGGAGGCGGTACGGGCCGCGGTCGACGTCGCGCTGCCAGCTCTGGAGATCGTCGACTCCCGGATCGCCGACTGGAAGATCGGGTTCACGGACACCGTCGCCGACAACGCCTCGAGCGGGCTCTACGTCGTCGGCCGTGAGGGCCGCAAGCTGGATGACTTCGAGCCGCGCGACGTCACCATGTCGCTCACCATCAACGACGAGGAGCGGTCGGCCGGCACCGGTGCCGCCTGCCTCGGGGACCCGCTCGAGGCGCTGCGCTGGCTGGCCGTCCAGGCGTGGCGCTTCGACGACCCGCTGCGAGCGGGCCACCTGATCCTGTCCGGGGCCCTGGGCCCGTTCGTGCCGTTCGCACCCGGTGACCGGGTCGCGGCGTCCATCAGCGGTTTCGAGCCGCTGGTCGTCGAGTTCGAGGAGTAGAACCGCATGACCACGAGGAAGGCCACGGCCGCGATCGTCGGTCCCGGCAACATCGGGACCGATCTGATGTACAAGCTGCTGCGTTCGGAGGTGATCGAGCCGCGGTGGATGATCGGGGTCGACCCGGCGAGCGAGGGGTTGAGGCTCGCCGTCGACGAGGGGCTGGTGGCGACGCACGAGGGTGTGGACTGGTTATTGAAGCAGGACGAGCTGCCCGACCTGTTGTTCGAGGCGACCTCGGCCTACGTCCACCAGGAGTACGCCCCGCGGTACGCCGAGGCGGGGATCCGGGCGGTGGACCTGACGCCGGCGTCGGTGGGTCCGGCGGTGATCCCGCCGGTCAACGGCGAGGAGCACGTGGGCGCGCCGAACGTCAACATGATCACCTGCGGGGGGCAGGCCACGATCCCGATGGTCGCGGCGGTCTCCCGGGTCACCCCGGTGTCGTACGCCGAGATCGTGGCGTCGGTCTCGAGCGTGAGCGCGGGTCCGGGGACGCGGGCCAACATCGACGAGTTCACCCGGACCACCGCGGCGGGGGTGGAGACGATCGGCGGTGCCGAGCGCGGCAAGGCGATCATCATCCTCAACCCGGCGGAGCCGCCGATGATCATGCGGGACACGATCTTCTGCGCGGTCGACCCCGATGCCGACACCGACGCGATCGCGGCGTCGATCCACCAGATGGAGGCCGCGGTCCAGGAGTACGTGCCGGGCTACCGGTTGCTGCAGGAGCCGCAGTTCGACGGGCCCTCGGAGGCCACCTTGGGGATGCGGCGGGTCTCGATCTTCGTGGAGGTCGAGGGCGCGGGTGACTACCTGCCGCCGTACTCGGGGAACCTCGACATCATGACCGCCGCCGCGACCCAGGTCGGTCAGCACATCGCGCGCAACCTGCTGGGAGCCAACTGACATGACAGATCTCGTCAACCTCGACCAGCGGGACCAGCTCGAGCGCACCTGGTCCGGGACCCACGGCGACGAACCCTTCGGGAAGCTCGACCTCCGGCTCACCGACACCTGCCTCCGCGACGGGTCGCACCACAAGCGCCACCAGTTCACCGCGACCGAGGTCCACGACATCGTCGAGGCCCTCGATGAGTCCGGGATCCCGGTGATCGAGGTGACCCACGGCGACGGTCTGGGCGGGTCCAGCTTCAACTACGGGTTCTCCCGGACCCCGGAGCAGGAGCTGATCAAGATCGCGGCCGAGACCGCGAAGCGGGCGAAGATCGCGTTCCTGATGCTCCCGGGGGTGGGCACCAAGGACGACATCCGCGCCGCGCAGGACAACGGTGGTCAGATCTGCCGGATCGCGACCCACTGCACCGAGGCCGATACCTCGATCCAGCACTTCGGGCTGGCCCGCGAGCTGGGCCTGGAGACGGTCGGGTTCTTGATGATGAGCCACACCCAGCCCCCGGAGGTCCTGGCCAAGCAGGCGCGGATCATGGTCGAGGCCGGCTGTCAGTGCGTCTACGTCGTGGACTCCGCGGGTGCGTTGATCATGGAGCAGACCGCGGACCGGGTCTCCGCGGTGGTCGCCGAGATCGGCGGGCAGGCCGACGTCGGGTTCCACGGCCACGAGAACCTCGGGCTCGGGGTCGCCAACACCGTGATCGCCGCGCGGGCGGGTGCGACCCAGATCGACGGATCGGTGCGCCGGTTCGGTGCCGGTGCCGGGAACACGCCGTTGGAGGCGTTCATCGGCGTCTGCGACAAGCTCGGCTGGACGACGGGGGTGGACTTCCTCAAGATCGTCGACGCCTCCGAGGACGTCATCAGGCCCGCGATGCCCGAGGAGTGCCAGCTGGACCGGATGACGCTGATGATGGGCTACGCCGGGGTCTACTCCAGCTTCCTCAAGCACGCCGGCAACGCCGCCGAGCGCTACGGCGTCTCCGGCGCCCAGATCCTCCTCGAAGCCGGCCACCGCAACCTCATCGGCGGCCAGGAGGACCAGCTCATCGACATCGCCCTGATGCTCAAGGCCAAGCAGGACGCCGATCTGGGCACGACGGCGTAGTCAGCGCGCTTGGCGGAAGCGTTCGCGCCAGCGGTCGAGCCGTGCCTCGGCGGCGGCCCGGGCTTGGGGCGCGGAGATCGTGTGGTTCCGCGGAGTCGAGGCGTAGTCGCTCCCGCCCTCGCCCGCGAGGGAGGCGGTGACGTCGGCGATCGCGTTGTCGAGGACCATGTGCACCTCGCTCGCCATCGACTCGAGGCGGCCGAGCGTCCCGCTCACCCGCTCGCCGTGCGCAGCGTCGGCCCGGTCCGCCCGGGCCGTCGCGGCCTCGAGGGCGCGCTTCGCCTCAGCAGCGAGGCGCGTCGTCTCGGCGGTGAGCCGGGCGGCTTCGCGCTGGGCGTCGGCCACGATCTCGTGGGCCAGCGCCTCGGCGTTGCGGATGATCTCGGCGCCCTCGAGCGTCGCGCGCTGGCGGATGGACACGGCTTCGGCGACGAGGTCGTCGATGTCGCGCCGGTGTTGCAGCAGGTCGCGGAAGTCCCGAGCGGCGAGCGCGGCGTCGCCACCGCAGCCGTTACCACTTGTCCCGTCGTCCACCATCGCCTCTCCCCGAGAGCGCTGACCCCATCTCTCGGACGCTATCCGGCGGCGCGTCGTGGACCAATGAAGGTGTTGTCGGATGTGGCAGCCGCCGCGCCGTGACGCTCGCTTTCGGCCGTCCGCGGGCCGATCTGCGGGTTGCGCTTCACCAAAACGAGAACGTGTTCTAGTATTGGGCCCATGAACCGATCTGCGGAGGTCCAGTCCGTCCTCGACGGCGTGCGCGACCTGCTCCCCACGTTCCGCGAGCGCGCCGACGAGGGCGAGCGGCTTCGCGTCGTACCCGAGGCGTCGATCAAGGAGCTCGAGGAGACCGGGTTCTTCCGGCTGCTGCAGCCGAAGCGGTACGGCGGCTTCGAGGCCGATCCGATCGACTTCTACACCGCCGTGCGCGACATCGCCTCGGCCGACGGGTCGACCGGCTGGGTGTCGAGCGTGGTCGGCGTCCACCCCTGGCAGGTGGCGCTCTTCGACGACGAGGCGCAGCAGGCCGTGTGGGGGGACGACCAGAGCGTCCGGCTGAGCTCGTCGTACGCGCCGACCGGCAAGGCGGTGCTCGCCGAGGGTGGCTTCAAGCTGTCCGGCAAGTGGAGCTTCTCCTCCGGCTGCGACCACTGCAGCTGGGTGCTGCTCGGCGGACTGGTCTTCAACGAGGAGGGCCAGGTCGTCGACTTCCGCACGTTCATGGTCCCGCGGGAGAAGTACCAGATCGTCGACGTCTGGAACGTCGTCGGCCTCCGCGGCACCGGCTCCAACGACATCGTCGTCGAGGAGACCTTCATCCCCGAGGCGTTCACGCTGTCGATGGGGGAGACCGGGCAGTGCAAGGGGCCCGGCCAGGCGGTCAACACCAGCGACCTCTACAAGCTGCCCTTCCACTCGATCTTCACGAGCACCATCGCCACGCCGATCATCGGCATGGCCAAGGGTGCGTACGCCGAGCACGTCGAGATGCAGCAGAAGCGGGTCCGCGCGGCGTACCTCGGTGAGAAGGCCTCGCTCGACCCGTTCGCTGCCGTGCGGATCGCCCGCTCGTCGTCGGAGATCGACGCGGCCTGGGCACTGCTCATGAGCAACCTCCGCGAGGAGCAGGAGCTCGTCGCCCGCGGCGAGCAGATCCCGCTCGAGCTCAGGCTGCGCGTCCGTCGCGACCAGGTGCTCGGCACCGCCCGCGCGATCGAGGCGATCGACAGCCTCTTCGAGGCGTCCGGAGGTCGCGCGCTCGCCGAGGGCACCTACCTCCAACGGGCGTGGCGGGACGCGCACGCCGGCCGCGTGCACGCCGCCAACGACCCGGAGCGGGCGCTCCAGATGTACGGCGCCCAGCAGTTCGGGCACAAGGTCGACCCGGGGATGTACTGATCCAGTGACCCGCCAAGACGCAGTGCTGAACAAGGAGAGCGTCCGCCGTACCGCCCTGGTGAAGACCGAGGCGGCCGGCGAGATCACCCTCAACTACTACGAGGCCTCGCCCGCCGACCTCTCGCTCGCCGAGCCGGTCGGGGCGAACGACCGTCTCCCGCTCGTCATGCTGCACGGCGGCGGCCCCGGCGCCTCCGCGTGGTCGAACTTCGGCAGCGCGCTGCCCGGCTTCGCCGCCGAGTACCGCACCCTGCTCGTCGACCAGCCCGGCTTCGGTGCCTCCGACAAGCCTCCGGTGGTGGGCAACTACTACCGGTTCTCCGCCGACACCATCGTGGCGCTGCTCGACGAGCTGGGCCTGGAGAAGGTGCACCTGCTCGGCAACAGCCTCGGCGGCGGTACGGCGATGCGGCTGGCCCTGGCCTACCCGGACCGGGTCGGGCGACTGGTGCTGATGGGCCCGGGCGGGCTCTCGCTCAACCTCTTCCACGCCGACCCGACCGAGGGGGTCCAGCGGTTGATGGACTTCGGTCGCGAGCCGACGCACCTGACGCTGCGGTCGTTCATCTCGACGATGGTCGTCAACCAGGACCTGGTCACCGAGGAGCTGATCGAGGAGCGGTACGCCGACGCCACCGCCCCCGGGGCGCGGGAGGCGATGGCGTCGATGGGCTGGTCGTTCTTCAACCCCGAGACCGCCGAGGACGGGATGCTGTGGCGCGAGGCGCACCAGCTGCGCCACCACACGCTGCTCACCTGGGGCCGCGAGGACCGGGTCAACCCGCTCGACGGCGCGATGGTCGCCCTCAAGCTGATCCCCAGGGCCCAGCTGCACGTCTTCCCCCGGTGCGGGCACTGGGCCCAGATCGAGGCGGCCGACGAGTTCCGCGAGGTCGCCCTGCAGTTCCTCAACCGTGCGCACGCCGAGCCTGCCGAGGCGAAGGGATCGCGATGATCGACATCAAGTCCATGGGCTACGTCCGCGTGGCCAGCACCGACCTGGACGCGTGGAAGACCTTCGCCGGCAAGGTGCTCGGGCTCGCGGAGGGCCGGGGACCGAACCCCGACCACCAGTACTGGCGGATCGACGAGGTCTCCGCGCGGATCGTCGTGTTCCCGTCCGACGTCGACGAGCTCGCCTGCTCGGGCTGGGAGGTCGCCGACCACCAGGCCCTCCAGGCCGCTCGCGAGCACCTGCAGAAGGCGGGGGTCGAATTCGAGGAGGGGACCAAGGAGGAGCTCGACGAGCGTCGCGTGCAGGAGCTCGTCCGGTTCCGCGACCCGTGGGACAACGTGTTCGAGCTGTTCCACGGCATCACCTACGAGTCGCGACCGGTCGTGACGCCGTACGCCGCGAAGTTCGTGACCGGCGACCAGGGCATGGGCCACCTCGTCGTACCGGTCCTGGACGACGTCGAGGCGCTGCGGTTCTACACCGAGGTGCTCGGCTTCCGGCTGCGTGACTCGATGAGCATGCCGGGGGAGTTCGTCGGCAAGGAGCCCGGCAGCAAGGTCTGGCTGCGGTTCCTCGGGGTCAACCCGCGCCACCACTCGCTGGCGTTCCTGCCGATGCCGAACCCGTCCAAGTGCGTCCACATCATGCTGGAGGTCGACGAGCTCGACCACGTGGGCCGCGCGCTGGAGCGGGTCCGCAAGCACGGCGCCAAGCTGTCCGCGACGCTCGGTCGGCACATGAACGACGAGATGGTCTCCTTCTACGTGCGCTCGCCCGGCGGCTTCGACGTGGAGTTCGGCACCGAGGGACTGCGGGTCGAGGACAGCAAGTGGGTGGCTCGTGAGTCGACGGCCGTCTCGTACTGGGGTCACGACTTCGGTGGCGGAAGCTGAGATCGCTACCGTGGCCATCATGCCCGCCGAGTCGTCCCGCCCTCCCCACGGCAGGGTGCCGGACGGCGACCTCCCTGACGGGATGAGCCCCGACGCGCGGGAGACCTGGCCGCACCCCGCGCTGATCGACTCCTGGCTGGGCGACGCCGAGATCGACTTCGAGTTCCGTCCCGGCGAGGGCGTCGCGGTCCACGACGACCCGGAGGCCCGCGCGGCGGCGCGGCGGTTCCGCGACGTGCTGGGCACCTACGCCTCCGGCATCACCGTCGTCACCACGATCAGCAACGGCCAGCCGGTCGGCATGACCTGCCAGTCCTTCTCGAGCGTCTCGCTCGACCCCCCGCTGGTCCTTTTCGTGCCCGCGAAGTCGTCGCGGGCGTGGCCGCTGATCCAGCGCAGCGGGCGGTTCTGCGTCAACGTCCTCGCGGCGGACCAGGAGCACGTCTCGGCGCAGATGGCGACCAAGGGGGTCGACAAGTTCGCCGGCATCCCGTGGCACCCCTCCGAGGTGACCGGGTCGCCGGTCGTCGAAGGCACCCTCGCGCACCTCGACTGCACCATCCACACCGTCCACGAGAGTGGCGACCACTTCGTGGTGATCGGCCGGGTCGAGCACCTCGCGACGACCGAGGGCGGCGTGGCCGAACCGTTGCTCTACTACCGGGGCCGTTACCGGACGACTGACTCCTGACCCAGGCGCAGGTACAGTGCGCTCATGGGGGCTCTTCGTGGATTCGCTGTTCTCGCCGTGGGTGCGCTGGCCGCAGTGACGCTGTCGGCCGTCCCGCCGACGGCGGTCGGTGCCGGGCCGTCCGAGCCGCGCGATCCATCGGTGCGGCCGGCGCAGGTCGTCAAGGCGCCCGCGGCGGAGGACACCCCCCGGGAGATCCGTCGCTACTGGACGCCCGAGCGGATGGCGGCCGCCGTGCCGATCGAGGAGGTGCTGCCGAGCCTCGGCGGCACCGCGACGACGTACGACGTCGCGTCTGCCCGCCGCGGGACCAGCGGCCCGATCCCGCCGGGCCGGGTGCCGCGGACGGTCGGCAAGCTGTTCTTCTCCGACAACGGCGGTGACTACGTCTGCTCCGCCGCGGCGATCAAGACCCGCAGCCTCGACCAGGTGATCACCGCCGGGCACTGCGTGCACACCGGACCCCACGTCGGCGTGCTCGGTCTGCTCCAGGTGCCGCACTTCTTCCGCAACTGGGTGTTCGTGCCGCGCTACCACCATGGCCGGGCACCCGACGGCAAGTGGGTGGCGCGGGGTGCGTGGGCGTTCGACCGCTGGAAGACCGACGAGTCGTTCCGCCACGACCAGGCGATCGTCGCGTTCAGGAAGCGCAACGGACGCACGCTGGTCCGGGCTGTGGGCGGCAACGGCATCGCGTGGGAGAAGCCGCACCGGCGGTGGGGCGTCACGATCTGGGGTTGGCCCGCAGAGGTCCCGTTCACCGGGGAGACCGCTCATCGCTGCGACGGCAACACCGTCCGCTTCGAGGACACGAGCGACGCCGCCATGCACGACTGCGCGATGAACGGTGGGGCGAGCGGCGGCCCGTGGTTCCTGCCGCGCGGCCGCACGCGGAACACGGGGACGATCTGGGCGGTCACGTCCCGCCGGCTGATCGACAGCCCTGTGCTCCTGGCGACGCCGCTCCCGCGTGAGATCCGTCGCTTGATCCGCGACGCCAATCGCTGATCGCGACGCGTGGGCCTTCCGACTGGCACGATCAGTCCTGCTATGCGCAGCCTGGACCCGACAGAGGACTTCGCCATCCAGCTGGTGCGCCGGTTCCTCGCCCTCTGCGAGCACCCGCGCACCCGCGACCGGATGCTGCGGATCGTCGCGCGGTCGTCCCGGTCCGGTGACGACGCACCCCGCATCCTCCGCTGGCTGAACCGGGCGCTGCTGCTGCCGTTGATGCGACGCGGCAGCCGGCCCATCTCCACGATGAAGTGGGAGCTGGTGGTCTCCCAGCTGTTCGGGATGGCCACGATGCGCTACCTCCTCGAGCTGGAGCCGATCGCCTCGGCCTCCCGCGACGACGTGGTCTCGATGACCGCGCCCGGCGTGCTCGCCGTGCTGCAGGGTCCGGACATCGTGTTCAGCTCGGTCGTCGTGGATGCCGAGGAGGACTACTCCGACCTCGAGGACCTCCCGGAGATCGACGCGGCTCCTACGACGAGAAGCGTCGCCAGCCCCTCCCGGAGACGACCTCTGCGACGCCGTTGACCGGCGCTCAGGACCACTCGTGCGCGACGTCGACGATCACCCGGTGCCCGCCGTCAGGGTCGTTCAGCACGAACACCCGCATCGGGAGCCGGGCCCGGACTCCGAGCCCGATCGTGGTCTGCCCCTCGTGGGTGCCCGCCCAGGCGACCTGCCGGAAGGTCCGGTAGCCCGCGACGTCGACGAGCTCGCGCCGGTTGGCCGGGCGGTACGTCGGGTCGCCGCTGTCGTCGTACGCCGGCGCCTTGACGATCAGGCGCAGCTGGGCGCGGCCCCGGAGCCGCACGGTGGTGCCCGACCCGTCCCTCGTGACCCGCGCGGCGTATTTGACGTGGAACCCGGGCCGACCCGGCCCTGCCCCGTTGAGGTCGATCACCAGCCGGTCGAAGCACTGGTGCCGCCCGGCTCGGACGTCGGTGATCTGCTTGCCGGTGTAGGGGGCGCGCTTCTTCGCGAGCGAGCCCCATTCCGTCTCGCAGACGGTCGCCGTCGTGCTCGAGGTGTTCGCCCCGGCAGTCGACGCCGCCGCGCCCGCCGTGGTGGACGCGATCGCCAGGGCGGCGACGAGGAGAAGCGGGCGCAGGGTGCGCCGGTGTCGCAGGGGAGTGCTCATGGTGTCCTCCGTTCGGAACACCTGTATGACGTCCGACGGCAGGGTTGGGTTGTCGCCGCGGCCGGACCTGATCTCAGGCGAGAGTCGCGGCGTCGATCACGAACCGGTAGCGCACGTCGGAGGCGAGCACCCGCTCGTACGCCTCGTTGACCTGCTCGGCGGTTGCGTCTCAGTGCCTCAGCGGAGGTACTCGAACAGGGACACGATGATCCCCTCCGGCCCGCGCACGTACGCCATGCGCACCTGGCCCTGGTACTCGCCGATGCCGGCGACCAGCCCGTATCCGGCCGCGGCCACCGCGTCGACCGCTGCGTGGAGGTCTCCGACCTCGAAGGAGACGTTGCGGATGCCGAGCTCGTTCGCCATCGCCGCTGGGGAGCCGGGCACGTGATCGGGGGTGACGAAGCTCGAGAGCTCCAGCCGGAAACCATCGGGCGACTTCAGCATCGCGATGTCGCAGCGGGCGCCCGGGATGCCGCAGACGGTCTCCACGAACTCGCCCTCCACCGCCGACCCGGTGCCCTCGAGCTCGAGGCCCAGCCCGACGAAGAACGCGGTCGCCGAGTCGAGATCCGCGACGGTAGTGCCGACGTGGTCGAAGCGCTTGATGTGGGTCATGGGATCCATCCTCCGGTGGTGACGTGGTCGCGTCGATCCTGGGACGGAGCCGTGGGTCGAATCTCGACACGAGCTCTAGCCTGTGCGTCGTGCCTCTCGAACTGGTTCGCGTGACCCCGGAACGGTGGCGGCTGCTCCGCGATGTGCGACTGCGCGCGTTGGCCGACAGTCCGGACGCGTTGCCCGGCGCCTCTACGTCGACCGAGGGTTTCGGCCCACTGGTGAGTGGGAGCCCCTGCGCCAAGGCTCGCCCCTCCGCGTGGAAGTGCTCTCGCTGGTGCTCTCAGGCGCAGTCGGCGCAGACGTCGACGGTCGGTGAGGATCGCCGGGACTCGTGCTGAACCAGGAAGCAGACCGTGCAGGTGAACTCGTTGGTCTGCTTGGGCATGACCTCGATGGAGAGCGTCTCGTGGGAGAGATCCGCGCCGGGCAGCTCATACGACTCGGCGAGCTCGGTCTCGTCCTCGTCGATCTTCCCTGAGGTCTTGTCCTGCTCACCCGTGGCGAGGCGTCGGGCCTCCAGACTCTCTTCCTTCTGCTCGTCTTCGGTCTTGCGGGATGCGTCGTAGTCAGTAGCCATGTGCAGGTCCTCTCGGGGCGACGCGCGAATGCTAGCCCCGGATGGCGGTTCGGCCTGCAATGCCGACGCGGCTGAGGCGACGCAGATACGCCTCGTCCCCACCAGTATCCGCAACACGCGACCGATGCCCTAGAGTGGATCCTGTTGAAGGGATGGCTCTACGGCCGTCCTGGCCGCACACGATGTCGCGGCTTGTATCTAGTACTCCTGGTTTCGGTTCGCTGGACATCAGTACAGATGGATGTCTTCAGCGGCTGGAGGGCACAGTGCTCTCGGTACCGAACAAAGGAAAAGATCATGGCTTCAGGCACCGTCAAGTGGTTCAACGCTGACAAGGGCTTCGGCTTCATCGCGCAGGATGGTGGCGGCGAGGACGTGTTCGTCCACTTCTCCGCCATCCAGTCCGGCGGCTACAAGTCGCTCGACGAGAACCAGAAGGTCGAGTTCGACCTCGCGCAGGGCCCCAAGGGTCCGCAGGCAGAGAACGTCCGCGTCTCCTGATCACAGCGAAGAGCCCCGACCCGCACCGGGTCGGGGCTCTTCGTGTCTGAGCACTTCCTCGGCGTGCGCCGCAACCCAGCTGAGGAGGGGCACGAGCAGCGCCGTGAGCTCCTCGCCGCGGGGGGTCAGGCTGTAGTCGACTCGTGGCGGGATGACGGGCTGAGCGTCGCGGTGCACGAACCCGTCGCGCTCGAGGGTCTTGAGGGTCTGGGCGAGCATCTTCTCGCTGACGCCCTGCGCACGGCGACGCAGCTCGCTCCAGCGCTGCGGCCCGTCGGCCAAGGAGACCAGGATCAGCACGCCCCACTTGCTGGTGACGTGGTCGAGCACCACGCGGCTAGGACAGCCGGCGGGGTAGATCCCGTCGGGGAACTGGCGGTGCAGCGCGGTGGTGGTGGCGTCGGCACTTACCTTCACGCCAGTACCTTACTTCAAAGTGCGTACTCTCTTTTGGGAAGTACCCTCCTCCGGGTGCGGTTGGGCGGGGTGCGAGTCCCATCCGTTCACCGAGAGGAACACCATGAAGTACCTGATCACCGGCGCCACGGGGCACCTCGGCCGCCTTGTCGTCGAAGCCCTGTTGGATCGCGACGTACCTGCCCACCAGATCGTCGCGGTCGGGCGTGCGGTCGACCGCATCAGCGATCTCGCCGACCGCGGGGTGCAGGTCAGCGCCGTCGACTACGACGACATCGAGTCCCTGCGGCGGGTCCTCGGGGATGCCGATCGGGTCCTCCTGGTCTCGGGAAGCGAGGTCGGCCAGCGCGCCACCCAGCACCAGAACGTCATCACGGCGGCGAAGGACAGCGGTGTGGACCTGCTGGTGTACACGAGCATCGTTCGTGCCGACCGGACGAGCATGGCGCTGGCGGCTGAGCACCTCGCGACCGAGAAGGCCTTGGCCGACTCGGGACTCCCGCACACGCTGCTGCGGAACGGGTGGTACCTGGAGAACTACACCGACCAGCTCGGCACCGTCCTCGAGCACGGAGCGCTGACCGGCAGCGCTGGTGACGGTCAGATCAGCGCGGCTACTCGGGCCGACTACGCCGAAGCAGCCGCGGTCGTGCTGCTGAGCGACGAGCAGGCCGGCCGCACCTACGAGCTGGGCGGTGATGTCGCGTTCACCCTGGCACAGCTGGCGCAGGTCGTCGCCGAGGCCGCAGGTCGCTCGATCGAGTACCGCGACCTGTCGGTGGGCGATTACACCCAGGCGCTCGTGGGCGCCGGGCTGCCCGAGCCGTACGCCGCGATCCTCGCCGACTCCGACCTGGGTATCGCGCGGGGCGATCTCCTGGTCACCACCGGGGACCTGAGCCGGCTCCTGGGACGTCCCACGACCACGCCGCACGACGCCGTGCACGCGGCCCTCGCCGGCGACACCCACGCCTGACCATCACCCGCGCCGCTGATGCCGTCGAGGACGGCATCAGCGGTGCCCTTGCCAATCGTCCACGTCGCCGACACAGTGGTCAGACCGACTCCGGAAGGTCAGGGCCATGGGCAAGCTGCTGGTGCACATCACCTCCGGACCCGAGGCGCCGACCCGGGCCGCACTTGGCCTGTTGGTGGCACGAGCAGGCATCGACGAGGGCCACGACGTCACCGTCTTTCTCGCGGGTGACGCCGTGCAGCTGATCCGCGATGCGGTGCTGGACTCGCTGACCGGGCTGGGGACGGGATCCCTACGGGAGTCCTTCGACGCGATCGCCGCCGGCGGTGGGCGGTTCTACGTCTCCGGCATGTCCAGCAAGGCCCGCGGGGTCACCGAGGACGACCTGAAGGGGAAGCCGGCCGAGCTCGCGATGCCCAACCGGTTGGTGCAGCTCGCGTTCGAGGCTGATCGAAGCTTCACGTACTGACGAGCGGAGCGCAGAAGAGGATCAGGACTACAGGGCGAGGGCGGCCCGCTGCTGGTGCGGAGGACCGAAGAGCTGCCCGAGCGCGTGGGCGCGCTTGAAGACCAGGTGGGCGTCGTGCTCCCAGGTGATCGCGATGCCGCCGTGCAGCTGGACGCACTCGCCGGCGAGGTGCGAGGCGGCTTCGAGGCAGTACGACGCCGCGCTCCGGGTCAGCTCCTCGGCGTCGGTGCTGCCCGTGGCCAGTGCGTAGCTTGCTGCCCACGACGCCGAGCGGCCGATCTCGAGTCGGGCCAGCATGTCGGCCATCCGGTGCTTGAGCGCCTGGAACGAGCCGATCGGCCGGCCGAACTGGACCCGCTCCTTGCTGTAGTCGACGGTCATCCGGAGTGCCCGGTCGCAGAGGCCGACGGCGAGAGCGGAAGCCGCCGCGGGGCCGACGAGATCAACCCGCGCGCGGGCGGCCGCGCCGTCGCCGATCACCCTGGACGTCGCGTCGGACCGGTCGAGGTGGGCGAGCCGGATCGTCTGGTCCATCGACTCCGCCCACGTCGCGCTCGCGTCGGTGAGCTCGACCAGATCGCCGTCGACGACGGCGAGCAGGATCGCCGCTCGGTCGCCGTCGAGCACCGGTCCGTCGTCGAGCGCGAGGGTGGCGATCTCGCCGGCCGCGATCCGGGGGAGCAGCCGCGCCCGTGCATCGGCGGAGCCGCCGGCAAGCAGCGCCTCGGTCGCGATCACCGAGGCGAGCAGCGGGGTCGGCGCGAGCGATCGCCCCAGTTCCTCGAGCACGACGGCGGTCTCGAAGAACGTCGCGCCGGCGCCGTCGTACTCCTCGGGGATGGCGAGGGCGGCGACGCCGACCTGTTCGCAGAGCGTGGACCAGAGCGCAGCGTCGTACCCCTGCTCCGTGGCGATCGCCGCCCGCACGGCTGCCGGGTCCGCCTGCTTGGTGAGCACCGCCCGGACCGTTGCTGCGAGCTCGGCCTGCTCCTCGCTGAGCGCGAATTCCACCTCAGGCCCCCACGAGCGAGTCGAGGATGCGCGCGCGGTGGAAGGCCGGCGTCCCCCAGGCGGTGACGAGCGCGCGGATCTTCGTGATCCAGATGCTGAGGTCGAACTCGGCGGTGTAGCCGATCGCGCCGTGCACCTGCAGGCCGGTCCGGGAGGCGAGGTACGCCGCGTCCGCACACATCACCTTCGCCGCGGAGACGGCGCGGGGAGCCGAGTCGACCCCCTCGATGTGCTCAGGATCCGAGGAGAACGACAACGCGGCGCCGTAGACGAGCGGACGCGCGAAGTCGAGCGCGACCCGGACGTCGGCCAGCTGGTGCTTGATCGCCTGGTAGGACCCGATCTCGCGCCCGAACTGACGGCGCTGCTTCGCGTAGGCGACCGAGTCGGCGAGCACGCGCTCGCCGAGGCCGAGCAGCTGGGCCGCTGTGGCGAGGGCGGCGAGGTCGAAGGCTTCATCCGTCCCCGCTGGTCGCGGTGTGAGGCCGCCCGCGGCCGAGCCTCGAGACCCGGCTACCTCGAACAGTCGCCGAGTGCGGTCGACGGACTCGCGACGCTCGCCGACGGACGCGGCGGTGAGCCCGCCCGGCCCGACGACATGGACGGCGTCGGCGACATCGGCGTCGAGGGCGTAGGGCGTGTGCGGGGGAACCGCGACGGTGGCGACGCCCTCGACCTCGTGGCCGAGCGCCACCGGCAGGTAGGCGGCGGACTCGACCCACGGGCCGGGCACGGCGTGCTTGCCGAGTGCCTCGAACGCGATGACGACCTCGACGGGCGATGCCTCGGTCGCGAGCACCGTGACGCCCTGCTCGGCGAGCCGGTCCCAGAGCTTGAGGCCCGGGCCGTGGTCCCCCTCGGCCCATGACCGGGCGACGGCCGTGGTGTCGGCGGAGGACAGGAGCGACTCGAGCGACGCTGCGAAGTCGCGCTGGTCGGTGGTGAGCTCGAATCTCACTTCTGGGCCCCCTTGGGCTCGCGGGGGAGGCCGAGGATGCGCTCGGCGATGATGTTGCGCTGGATCTCGTTCGTGCCGGCGTAGATCGGGCCCGACAGCGCGAAGGTGTAGCCGTCGAGCCAACCGGACGCCACCTCGGCCTCGGGTCCGAGCAGGTCGAGCGCGGTCTCGTGGAGCGCGATGTCGAGCTCGCTCCACCAGATCTTGTTGACCGAGCCGGCGGCGCCCACCTCACCGCCGTTGGCGAGGCGGGTGACCGTGCCCCAGGTGTAGAGCCGGTACGCCTCGGCCTTGAGCCAGGCGTCGACGACAGCAGCGCCGGTGGTTTCGAGGCTCGGCCGCGGGCGGCCTCGCGCCTCAACCAGCGGCGCTCGCTCCTTGTAGAGCTCCACGAGCCGGTCGGCTGCCGCACAGAACCGGCCGGGGGAGCGGAGCGAGAGTCCGCGTTCGTTGCCCGCCGTGCTCATGGCCACGCGCCACCCGTCGCCCGGCGCGCCGAGCACGTCGGAGTCGGGCACGAACACGTCGTCGAAGAACACCTCCGCGAAGCCGGCCTCGCCGTCCAGCTGGGCGATCGGACGGACCGTGACTCCCTCGGCGTCCATCGGGAACAGGAAGTAGGTCAGGCCGTTGTGGCGCGCCGCCTCCGGGTCGGAGCGGAACAGGCCGAAGCCCCAGTGGGCGTACGTCGCGCGCGACGACCAGGTCTTCTGGCCGTTGAGCACCCAGCCCCCGCGGGCGTCATCCCGGCGGGCGGTCGACTTCAGCGACGCCAGGTCGGAGCCCGCCTCCGGCTCGGACCAGCACTGCGCCCACACGCATCCGCCGGTCGCCATGGTCGGCAGGAACCGGTCCTGCTGCTCCTTGGTGCCGTGCTCGAAGATGATCGGGGCGAGCAGGAAGATGCCGTTCTGGGAGACCCGGCCGGGAGCGCCGGCGCGGTAGTACTCCTCCTCGAAGATCACCCACTCGACCAGCGACGCCTCGCGTCCGTGGTAGTCCCGCGGCCAGGACACCACCGACCAGCGGTCGGCGGCCAGCCGCGCCTCCCACTCCTGGTGGCGTGCCCAGCCCTCCTCGGTGTCCATCGACGGCAGCGGCTCGGCCGGCACGTTGGCCGCCAGCCAGGCGCGGGCCTCGTCGCGGAAGGCGACCTCGGACTCGCTCAGCTCCAGATCCACTACTTCTCCTCGGTCGTCGAGGAGGGCGCGCCAGCGCCCGTCTCGAGACGCAGCTCGTTCTTCAACACCTTGCCGGACAGGTTGCGGGGGAGGGCGTCGACGGTCTCGACGACCCGCGGCACCTTGAAGTTGGCCAGCCGCTCCTTGGCGAACGCGATGATCTCGTCCACACCCGCGGAACCGACGACGTACGCCTTGCCGACCTCTCCCAGCCGCTCGTCGGGGACTCCGACGACGGCGACGTCCTGGATGCCGTCCATCCGCATCAGCGCCTGCTCGACCTCGGCTGGATAGACGTTGAACCCGCCGGAGATGTACATGTCCTTGAGCCGGTCGGTGATCCGCAGGTTGCCGTGCTCGTCGAGCTCGCCGATGTCGCCGGTGTGGAGCCAGCCGTCCTCGTCGATCGCCTCGGCCGTGGCCGCGGGGTCGTCGAGGTAGCCGAGCATCACGTAGTCGCCCCGCACCAGCAGCTCGCCCGTCCCACCGTCGGGCGCGTCGATCCGGGTCTCCATGCCAGGGACCGCGCGCCCACAGGTCGTCGCCACCGTCTCGGCGGAGTCGCCCTCGCGGCACATCGTGACGACGACGGCCTCGGTCATGCCGAAGGCGGTCAAGACGTGGTCGATGCCCAGTCCCTCCGGCGGAGCGGTCTGCATCCGCTCGATGAGGACGACGGGTACGACGGCCGCGCCGGTCACGGCCAGGCGCAACGACGACAGGTCGCGGTCGGCCCGGCCGGGCGCGGCGAGCAGCGACTGGTAGATCGTGGGTGCGCCGGGCAGCAGGGTGATCCGCTCGGACTCGATCAGCGCCATCGTCCGGTCGACGTCGAACGTCGCGGCCGGGTAGAGCGTGGCGCCCGTGAGGAGCCCGACGATGATCCCGATCTTGTAGCCGAAGGAGTGGAAGAAGGGGTTCACCACGAGGTAGCGGTCGTCGGCGGTCACGCCACCGAGGTCGGCCCAGGCGCGGGCGACGCCGATGGTCTGGCGGTGGGCGCTCATCGCGCCCTTCGGCCGCCCGGTGGTGCCCGAGGTGAAGAGGATGTCGGCGGCGTCGTCGGGGGAGACGGCGTCGGCGCGCGCCTCGACCTCCTCCGCCGTGGCCTCGCGGACGTGACGCTCCTCCCCGCGGTGGTCGAGCGAGAGGCTCGTGAGCTCGCCCAGCACCCGCACGCTGGGGATCTCGCTCGCGGCGCGCAGCTCCTCGAGCTGGCTGCGCCCGAGGAAGCCGTCGGCCACCATGACGACCGTGGCGCCGGTCCGGTCGACCAGCTCGGCGACCTCGTGACCGGTGTAGCGGGAGTTCGCCGGGACGAGGGTGGCTCCGGCGTACGTCGTCGCGAGGGCTGCGATCACCCACTCGATGCTGTTGGGTCCCCACACGACGACCCGCTCGCCCGCCGCGAGACCGTGGCCGACGTAGCGGCGGGCCAGCGCGCGCACCTCTTCGAGCAGGCCGGCATAGGTGAGCGTGCGGGTGCCGTCGACGTAGGCGGGCTGGTCGCCGTGCTCCTCCGCCGCCGCGCGCAGGATCGCCGGAATCGTGTCCACGAACCGAGCCTACCAAGCATTTGCTTGGTACAGGAGGGCTGCCCGCTCAGCCGATCGGCTCGGGCACCCGCTCGGGCTGTCGGGTGGTCGTCATGGCGAGCGCGGCGCCGGCAGCCAGGACCGAGCACCCGGCGACGAACAGCCAGGCCGCCCGCACTCCGTCGGGGTCGGTCGCCCCGCTGCCGATGATGGCGACCAGGATGCTGACGCCGAGCGCGAAGCCCACCTGGCGGGCCATGCTGACGATCCCGCTCGCGGTCGCCGCCTGCTCGGACGGAAGGGTCGCCGTGGCGGCGGCGACCAGGTTGGGAAGCGCGAGGCCCACGCCGATGCCTCCGATGGCCCAGGCGGGCAGGAAGGTCGTCCAGTACGCCGGCTCCGTGCTCAGGGTGACGAGCTGGACCAGTGCCGACACGGCGAACAGGATGCTGCCGGCCGCGATCAGCCGTGAGGGGTGGACGTGCCCGAACCAGCGCGCGGCGATGATCGACGTCGGCGGTACGACGACCGGGCCGAGCGCGATCGCGAACCCGGTCTCGAGCGCGGAGAACCCCCAGGTCTGCTGCATCCAGAGGATGCCGAGCAGCAGTGACGCACCGAAGCCGGTGTTGAAGAGCAGGGTGGTCACGTTCGCCGACGCGAAGGACCGGATCCGCAGCAGGGCGGGGTCGATGACGGGGGAGGGGTGGCGACCTGACAGCCAGACGAAGCCTCCGAGGCCGACGGCGGCCGCGGTGAGTGCGGCGAGCGTCGGGGCCGACGTCCATCCCCACTCCTCGGTCTGGACGAGGCCGAGGACGAGCGCGGCGATCGCAGCGGCGAGCACGGCGGCGCCGAGCAGGTCCGGTCGGGGCGCTCCGGCGTTCTGACGCACGTCCGGCACGTACCGGATCGCTGCGACGACCATGAAGACGCCGACCGGCACGTTGATCCAGAACGCCCAGTGCCACGACAGCTGGACGAGCCCGCCACCCGCGGCCGGGCCGAGGGCGGCGGCGATCGCGCCGGTCAGGGCCCACAGCCGCGCGCCCGCAGCTCTCCGCTCGGGCGGGAGGGCCGCGAGAAGCAGTCCGAGGCTGGCCGGTGTCATCGCCGCGGCGCCGACGGCCTGCAGGACCCGGGCGGCCACAAGCTCCCAGACGCCGGGAGCGAAGCCGCAGGCGAGGCTGGCGAGCGTGAACACGACCAGCCCTGCGACGAACCCGGGCTTGCGGCCGTAGCGATCGGTGAGCCGGCCCATGGGGACCAGGAGCGCGGCGTACACGACCGCGTAGGCGCTCAGGATCCAGCTCAGCTGGCTGAGCGTGGGGGCGTCGGTCGCCGTGCTGAAGTCGCGGCCGATCTCGTCGAACGCGACGTTGACGATGAACAGGTCGAGACCGGCCATGAAGGTGGCCCCGGTGAGGATCGCGGTCACCATCCCGGTGTGCACCGGCTGACTTGAGTTCTCCATAGACAGCACGGTAGACGGCTGACTATGGATTCCACAAGCCAGATGTGTCTAGGATGTCGGCGTGACGGTGCAACTGGCAGGACGGCTCGCGACGCGTGGGGACGTGCCACTGGGGGACCGCTGCGCGGTCGACCGCACCATCCAGGTGGTCGGCAACCGCACGGCAATGCTTCTGGTCCGGGAGGCCTTCTACGGCGCGACCCGCTTCGAGCAGCTCGTGAAGCGGGTGGGCGTGACCGAGGCGGTCGCCTCGCAGCGACTCAAGGACCTGGTGGCGGCAGGCATCCTCACCAAGCAGCCCTACCAGGAGCCGGGCCGGCGCACGAGGTACGAGTACGTCCTCACCCCGGCCGGGCTCGAGCTCGCCCCGGTGCTCCTCGGGCTGATGCTGTGGGGTGCCCAGCACCTGCCGTATCCGGGGAGCGGGCTGACCGTCACCCACGACGAGTGCGGAGCCGAGGTGCACGCCTCGCTCCGCTGTGCCGCCGGACACGACGTCGCCGAGAAGGATGTCGTCGTCCGCGGTGAGCTGACACGCTGAGCCCTACCAAGCATTTGCTTGGTACGCTGGTCGGGTGGACCTGACCGAGAACGCCGCGGACACCGCCTTCCGCGAGGAGGTGCGCACCTGGCTGGCCGAGCACCTGGTCGGCGAGTGGCGCGACCTCATGGGCCTCGGCGGCCCGGGCCGCGACCATGAGGCGTTCGAGGGGCGGCTGGCCTGGAACCGGTATCTGGCCGAGCACGGCTGGACCTGCGTCGGCTGGCCGGAGCAGTACGGCGGACGCGGACTGTCGTTGTGGCAGCAGGTGATCTTCCACGAGGAGTACGCCCGCGCCGACGCGCCGCACGGCGTCAACCACCTCGGCGAGACCCTGCTCGGCCCGACCCTGATCGCGTTCGGCAGCGAGGCGCAGAAGGAGCGGTTCCTCCCCCCGATCCGTGCGGTCGAGGAGCTGTGGGCGCAGGGCTACTCCGAGCCGAACGCCGGCTCCGACCTCGCCAACGTGCAGACCAAGGCCCGGGTGATGGATGACCAGTGGGTGATCGACGGGCAGAAGGTCTGGACCTCCAACGCCCACCTCAGCGACTGGTGCTTCGTCGTGGCCCGCTCCGAGCCCGGCTCGGCCCGCCACCACGGCCTGTCCTTCCTCCTCGTGCCGCTGCGGCAGGAGGGGGTGGAGATCCGCCCGATCGAGCAGCTGACCAGCGGCTCGGAGTTCAACGAGGTCTTCTTCACCGGCGCCCGCACGGACGCCGACCTGGTCGTCGGCGAGCCGGGGCAGGGCTGGGGCGTCGCGATGGGCCTGCTCGGCTTCGAGCGCGGCGTCTCGACGCTCGGTCAGACGGTCGGGTTCGCCCGGGAGCTCGACGACGTCGTGTCCCGGGCCAAGGCCAACGGCAGCATCGACGACCCGGTCGTGCGCGACCGGCTGGCTCGGCTCAAGGTCGAGCTGAGCGCCATCCGCAGCTTCGCTCTCCGCGCGCTGGCGTCGGTCGAGGGTGGCCAGGACTCGGCGGCCGGTGGGGGAGCGGGCTCGATCTTCAAGCTGGCGTGGGCCAACTGGCACCGACAGCTCGGCGAGGTGGCGATGGACGTCGCCGGCGCATCGGGACTGCTGACCCAGGGCTCGACTGCATCATCCGGGGGGCCGTACGACCTCGACGAGCACCAGCGGCTCTTCCTCTTCTCCCGCTCCGACACGATCTACGGCGGCAGCGACGAGGTCCAGAAGAACATCCTCGCCGAGCGGGTGCTCGGCCTACCGCGCGAACCGAAGGGGTCTTGATGACGACCATGAAGGCCGAGCAGCCGACACCGGAGTACGTGCCCGGCCACGGCCTCCTGCGCCACAAGGTGGTCGTCGTGACCGCTGCGGCGGGCGCCGGCATCGGCGCGGCCGTCGTACGACGCGCGCTCGAGGAGGGTGCGAAGGCGGTCGTCTTCAGCGACACCCACGCGCGACGGCTCGCGGAGGCCGAGCAGGTCCTCGCCGAGGAGTTCGGCGCCGAGCGGGTGCGGCAGCTGGTCTGCGACGTCACGGACGAGGCGCAGGTCGGCGCGCTCCTCGACGTGGCCGACGAGCTCGGCGGGGTCGACGTGATGGTCAACAACGCCGGCCTCGGCGGCACCGCCAGCGTGCTGGAGATGACCGACGACCAGTGGTCGAAGGTCCTCGACATCACCCTCACCGGCACCTTCCGCTGTGTGCGCGCGGCCGGCCAGCGCATGGTCGCGGCGGGCAAGCAGGGGGTCATCGTCAACAACGCCTCGGTGATCGGCTGGCGCGCGCAGGAGGGCCAGGCCCACTACGCCGCGGCGAAGGCCGGCGTCATGGCTCTGACCCGCTGCTCCGCGATCGACCTGGCGCCGCACGGGATCCGCGTCAATGCGGTGTCGCCCAGCCTGGCCATGCATCCGTTCCTGGAGAAGGTCACCTCGCCGGAGCTGCTCGAGGAGCTGAAGCAGCGGGAGGCCTTCGGGCGCGCCGCGGCCCCGTGGGAGGTCGCGAACGTGATGGTGTTCCTTGCCAGTGGCTACTCGTCCTACCTGACCGGTGAGGTGATCAGTGTCAGCAGTCAGCACGCCTGAGTCCCGGCGCGACCAGCTGCTCGCGATCGCGGCGCGGCTGTTCGCCGAGAAGGGCTTCAAGAACACGACGGTCCGCGACATCGCGGACGCCGCAGGGATCCTGTCCGGCAGCCTCTACCACCACTTCGACTCCAAGGAGTCGATGGTCGACGAGATCCTCTCGACCTTCCAGGCCGAGCTCTTCGGTCAGTACGACGAGATCCTGGCCAGTGACGAGGACGCCCGCGCCAAGCTCGAGCGCGCGGTCCGGGTGTCGTTCGAGGCGATCGACCAGCACCCGCACGAGGTCGCGATCTACCAGAACGAGGCCGACTACCTCGGCGGCTTCGACCGGTTCGGCTACCTCGCCGACCGCAACACCCAGTCCCGACAGGTCTGGGTCACGCTGATCGAGGAGGGTGTGCGCACCGGCGTGCTCCGCAAGGACCTCGACGTGACCCTCACCTACCGGTTCATCCGCGACACCGTGTGGGTCGCCGTCCGGTGGTACCGCCCCGGCCGCGGCCACACCCACACCGACGTCGCCGACCAGTACGTCCGCATCCTCCTCGACGGGATTGCGACGAAAGGAACAGAAAATGCCTGAAGCATTCATCGTCGACGCCGTCCGCACCCCGGTCGGCAAGCGGGGGGGAGCGCTCGCCGGCGTCCACTCCGCCGACCTCGCCGCCCACACGATCGCCGCCCTGATGGACCGCACCGCGGTCGACCCGGGCGCGGTCGACGACGTGATCCTCGGCTGCTGCGACACCATCGGCTCGCAGGCCGGTGACGTCGCCCGGACGGCCTGGCTGGTGGCCGGTCTGCCCGACCACGTGCCGGGCGTGACCATCGACCGCCAGTGCGGCTCGTCCCAGCAGGCCGTGCACTTCGCCGCCCAGGGGGTCATGTCGGGCACCCAGGACCTCGTGGTCGCCGGTGGCGTCCAGAACATGAGCGCCATCCCGATCTCGGCCGCGATGCTCGTGGGGCAGCAGTACGGGTTCTCGACGCCGTTCGCGGAGTCGCCCGGCTGGCTCAAGAGGTACGGCGACCAGGAGGTCAGCCAGTTCCGCTCCGCGGAGATGATCGCGGAGAAGTGGGACATCTCGCGGGAGGAGATGGAGCAGTTCGCCCTCGCCTCCCACGAGCGGGCCCGGACCGCCATCGCGGAGGGTCGGTTCGCCAAGGAGCTCGTCCCCTACGTGCTCCCCGACGGCACCGCCTTCACCACCGACCAGTGCCCGCGCGAGACGTCGTTGGAGAAGATGGCCGGCCTCGAGCCGCTCGCGCCCGGCGGCCGGATCACCGCCGCGGTCGCCTCGCAGATCTGCGATGCGTCGTCGGCCACCCTGATCGCCTCCGAGGCCGCGATCCAGGCACACGGACTGGCCCCGCGCGCCCGGATCCACCAACTCTCCGTCCGCGGCGACGACCCGGTGTGGATGCTGACCGGCCCGATCAACGCGACCAAGCACGCACTGGCCAAGACCGGCATGAGCATCGACGACATCGACCTCTTCGAGTGCAACGAGGCGTTCGCGTCAGTGGTGCTGGCGTGGATGAAGGAGACCGGCGCCCCGCACGACAGGGTCAACGTCAACGGCGGCGGCATCGCCCTCGGTCACCCGATCGGCGCCACCGGCACCCGGCTGATGACGACCCTGCTCAACGAGCTGGAGCGCACCGGCGGTTGCTACGGGCTGCAGACCATGTGCGAGGGCGGCGGCCAGGCCAACGTCACCATCATCGAGCGCCTCTGACCCTCACCGGTCCGAGAGGGCGACGGTCGAGACCACGGCGTGGGCGCGACCCTGGCCGTCCTCGAAGTTCAGTCCCTCGCCTGGAGCGTAGAGGGCGCACTCGACGCCGACGACCTGGCGGCCCGGCGGGTAGACGTCGGAGACCGCGGTCAGCGTCGCGTACTGTCCGGCCCCCTCGACCGTGTCGAAGGCCGGGGTGATCTCGCCCTCGTCGTCGTAGCGGATGTGGGTCGCCGACGTCACGATCGGGGCGCCGTTGACCTCCAGGCGACAGGTGCCCCGGAGGTACTCCACGAAGTAGCCGGTCGAGGTCTCGACATCGGCGATGATCAGGATGCGTCCGGGCTTGGTGAGGTGCACCGCGGCGGTGCCACAGTCGACGAACCTCGATGACTCGCCGCAGCCCCCGGTGCCGCGGTAGCCGGATCCCGCCTGTCCCGCCACGGGGACGGTCCCGAGGCTGGACTCGACGATCCGGCCGGTGCCCAGGATGTTGGCGCCGAGGTCGCGGTTGCCCAGGATGCGCGCATCCGCGCCGGTCAGGGACTCGTCGGCCACGTCCAGGCTCGTGACCTGTCCGTCGACGATGTCGTCGCTGAAGACCGTGTTGGAGCCGTCCAGGGCGTAGGCGCTCCCGGCGGTGAGCAGGAGGAAGATGGTCAGGAGTCCGGCCCACTGGGCCCGGAGCTGGCGACCGATGCGCCGCAGTGTCTCGCTCATGATCACTGCCCCGACAAGGTGACGACCGACATGCGGGCCAGCGGGTAGGTGGTCGCGCCGGTGTGGTCCTGGCAGTCGATGGCCACCGCCCGGGTGCCGGCGGGGAGCACGTTGGTGACCGCGGTCATCGTGAAGTTGTTGCGGCCCTCCTCGACATCCTCCTCGTCCCAGTAGACGCTGGTGAAGGAGGAGTCGATGGCCGAGGTGCCGTCGAAGAGCCGGCACGCACCGTCACCCCACTCGTTGGCGGCCTCGACCATGGCCGTCACCTGACCGATGATCAGGAGCCGGCCGGGCTTGTCGAGGGTCACCACTGTGGTCGAGCAGCGCAGCCAGGTGTTCGATTCGGGGTTGCAGGCGCCCTCGTAGCCGTAGCGCCCGGTGCCGCCCTGCGCGGCCATCGGCACCGTCGCCAGGGACGACTCGTTGATCCGGGCGCCGGTGATCGAGTCGGGGGCGAAGTCCGCCTCCCTGAGAGAGCCGTTGCGGATGTCGATGCCGCCGAGTGCGCGGCGGGTGTCGTCGTTGGCGACGTCGGCGGTGGTGACCTGGCCGTCGACGATGTCGTCGCTGAAGACCTTGTTCGACCCAGCGAGCGCGTACGCCGTACCGCTGGTCATCACGAGGAACAGGGCGAGCAGGCCAGCCCACTGACGGGCGCCTTGCTCGGCAAGGGATCGGGCGAGGTGAGAGAGCATCGTTTCCTCCGAGGGTCTGGTGGTGATGCCCTCAGCGTTCGCCGCGCCGCCCGTCGCGCCTAGTCCACGTTAGGGACCCAGCCGGTCTAGTTTCTGGACCACGGCGCTTCGTCGTCCATCTTGTCGTAGTACTTGGCCAGGTGGCTCTTCACCCGGTCGACGTCCTTGTCCGGGAGGTCCACGCCACCGCGCGCGCCCTGCATGATCCCGCCGGCCGCCATCACGCCGCGCGGCACCGCCTTCAGCCTGCCGTCGACGACGTCGGCGATCAGCAGCTTGTACGCCGTGAAGTTGTCCTTGTTGTCGGCGTCGTACCAGACATGGGCGTCGCGGTACTTCTCGTTCGGCTCGTCCTCGGCGCCCGCCCAGCGGCGTACGCGCTTCTCGGCCGCGTCTCCGTCCCACTCGCGGTCGCGGTCCGCCAGCGGCAGGTCCTGGAATGCGGTGACAGCCATGGCTCACCTCCACGTCTCGGACTGTCGGGACGTGAGCGGTACCCGGCTCCTGGGATGATCAGACGTGCCCTGGTCGACCACCGACGACGTCCACGCCTTCCTCGCAGCAGCCGGGGAGCTCCTGTCCTCGGAGCCGGTCGTGCACAGTCCGCTGCTGACCGAGGCCGACTACCTGGGCCGGTATCCTGAGCCCAACGCTGACCAACAAGCCGACCAGCAGTACGGGTGGTGGACCGAGACCGGCGGGGGCGTCGCCGGCGCCTTCCTCCGCGCTCCCCGGCACCCGCCACTGCTCACGCCGCTGCCCGACGCCGCGGTCGACGAGCTGGTCGCCGTGCTGGCGGTCGCCGACGGCGTCGGCTGCGACGTCACCACCGTCGACGCAGTGCTGGCCACCTGGGAGGCGGCGGGTACGACGCTCGCCCCGCGGCACCGGCTGGTCGTCCACCGGCTCGGCACCTACCGGCCACCGCCTCCGGCCGTCGGGCGGGCGCGGGTCGCCGACCCGGCGGACGGTCCGCTCCTCGACCGCTGGTTCGACGCGCTGATGGCCGCGAACCCGGGCGACCCCAGCGACCGGGCGTACGTCGTCGCCGACCCGCTCGCCGACGGCCGGATCCTGCTGTGGGAGGTCGACGGCGAGCCGGTGGCGATGGCAGGGCGGACCCGGACGATCGCCGGCATGACACGGGTGGGTGCGGTGTTCGCGCCATCCAGTGACCCGAGGTTAGAGACCGCGGTGCTCGGCGCCGCGACCGCGGCCGCGGCGCGGGTCGCGGGGGACGTGCTCGTCCTGGCCGCTACCGGTGACAGGGACGGTGTCGCGCGGCTGGCAGGACTCGGCTACCACGCCGTCCGTGAGCGCGTGCTCCTCGCGCCGCCCGATCGGTCCTGACGGCACGGATGAGACTCAGCGCAGGACGACCCACCAGAGCCCGGCCGCGACCGGGACCAGTGCGGTCACCATCCACCACGTGAGCAGGGGCTGCTTGTTGATGGCGCGCACAGCGGCGATGCCGACCACGTAGAAAGCGGCGCCCAGCAGGATCAGGCCGAGCTGGGCGTCGAGCCGGTCCTCGTCGACCGAGTCGGCGGCCAGGATCAGGCCGACCGTCAGGTGGATGAGGGTCGTGACGATCAGCACCGAGATCACCCGGCGCTGGACCCGGTGCAGCCGCTCGAGGTCCTTCGGGTCGGCGACCTTCCGCGGTGCGTCGGGGTCCATCAGGTGCCGACGGCGGGGCGACGACGACTGCTGACTCACGCTTGTGAGGGTATCCCCGCGTTAATCCGGTGGCGCAGTCCGCGAGGGCGACGCATGCTTGCTTGTCATGGACATCACACGGTTCGGCCCCGACGACGTGGCCGCGCTCAAGGAGTGGGTCGAGCTCTCCAACGCGGTTCGGCTGGAGGACGCCCCGTGGGAGACGGAGGTGACTCTCCTCCGGGCAGAGGCGCGGTTCCGGGTCGGCTGGGACGGTGAGCCGTCGACGCCGTACCTCGCTCGTGTCGACGGCACCGTCGTCGGTGGCGGCGCGATCTCGACCAGCGAGTACGACAACCTGCACCTCGCCTGGCTCGGTGTCCTCGTGCATCCCGAGCACCGGCGCCAGGGCTGTGGCAGCGCAATCCTCGCGCACCTCGAGGACGAGGCGCGCCGGATGGGTCGCACCAGCGTCGGCATGGACGGGTGGGAGTCCGACGCGACGCGCGCCTTCGCCGCCCAGCACGGCTTCGAGAAGAAGCACCAGGCGATCGCCCGTCGCCAGTACCTCGCCGACATCGACCGGGCCGAGCTCGACAAGCGGTACGACGAGGCGCTCGCAGCCGCCACCGACTACGTGCTCGAGCGGCAGCAGTTCCCCACCCCGGAGGCCGACCTCGACGACCTCGCCGAGATGGCGTCGGCGATCAACGACGCACCCACCGACGACCTCGAGATCGAGGACGAGGTGTTCAACGCCCAGCGGATGAAGGCCTACGAGGACGCCTGCGCGTTCCGCCGGGAGCGCGCCTACCGCGTGGTCGCGCGACACGTGCCGAGCGGCAAGCTCGCCGGGCAGACCGTCGTGGTCGTGGAGTCGGAGCGGCCGGCGTACGGCGACCAGCACGACACGTCCGTGGTGCGCGCGCACCGCGGACACCGGCTCGGGCTGCTGCTGAAGGTCGAGATGCTCCGCTGGCTGGCCGAGGAGGAGCCGCAGCTCGAGCACATCGAGACCTACAACGCGGAGTCGAACGATCACATGATCGGCGTCAACGAGGTCCTGGGCTACCGCGTGATGGCCCGCGAGCTGGCGTTCCAGAAGTCCCTGTAGACCCGTCCGCGCGCGGCGGCGCCGAGGGAGCGACCAGCTTCAGCTACCGGGTCACCCGACGTACGACGCTGCGCGCCGAAGCTCGGCGGCGGCCCGGGTCACGATCCGGTCGATGAGCTCCTCGCAGGAGGGCAGGTCGTCGATCACGCCGACCACCTGACCGCTGGCGAGCACGCCGGCAGAGGTGTCGCCCTCGACCAGGCCGGCCTTGAGCATCGTGGGGGTGTTCGCGGCAAGCGCCATCTGGCCGAGGGTGCGCCCCTGCTGCTTCTTCATGGCCCGGCCGTCCTTGGCCAGCTCCAGCCAGGACATCCCGGAGTCCCGCTTGAACTCGAGGGTACGGCGCATCGTCGGACCCATCCGCCTCAGCCCGCTCGTGCCCTCGAGCTCCTCGACGAGAGCGGTGCGCAGCATCCGGTGCGGCATCCCGTCGACCTTGGCGGTGACCACGGTGTCGGTGAGGCCGTGCTCGAGGTAGAGCTGCTTCACGGCGTCGGGGACCGCGGAGTCGGAGGTCAGCAGGAACCGGGTGCCCATGCCGACCCCGGCCGCACCGTACGACAGCGCGGCGGCGAGGCCGCGGCCGTCGAAGAAGCCACCCGCCGCGACGACCGGGATGTCGACGGCGTCGAGCACCGTCGGCAGGAGCAAGGTCGTCGGGACCGGGCCGGTGTGGCCGCCGCCCTCGCCGCCCTGCACCATGACCGCGTCGGCGCCCCAGCCCGCGACCTTCCTGGCGTGCTTGGCGGCTCCGATCGACGGCATCACGACGATGTCGTGCTCCTTGAGCCTGGCGATCAGCTCGGGCTTGGGAGCCAGCGCGAACGAGGCCACCTTCACGCCGTACTCGATCAGCAGGTCGCAGCGGGCCGGCGCGTCGCCCGCATCGGCGCGGAGGTTGACGCCGAACGGCTGGTCGGTGCGGCCCTTGACCTCGGCGATGGCCTTCTCGAGCTCCTCGATGGTCATCGTGGCCGACGCCAGGATCCCGAGCCCACCGGCGTTGGCGGTGGCCGACACCAGGCGTGGTCCGGAGACCCAGCCCATGCCGGTCTGCACGACCGGGTGCCGGACGCCGACCAGGTCGGTGAACGGGGTTCGGACCAGCTGCTCGATCACGACGTGGCCCCCTCGGTCGCTGCCGGCGCAGGGACTTCCTTGAACCGCAGTCCCTTCGGGTCGAGCACCTCCCGGATCAGGACCAGCTCCTCGGCCGTCGGCTCCCTGGTGGTCGCGACTTCATGGGGAATCGCGAGCTCGAAGCCGGTCGCCGCGACGACCTCGTCGACGGTGACCCCGGGGTGGACGCTCAGCAGCCGCACCGTGTCGTCGGGCCCGCCGACGTCGAAGACCCCGAGGTTGCTGACGATCCGATGGATGTCGTTGAAGCGCGACGCCGCAGGACCTGCGGCCTTCGCCCGGTGCGGGCCGACGCCGGTGACGATGTCGACCTGCTCGACGAAGACCCGGGCCGAGTGCCGCGGCACCCAGTACGACGTCCGGTTGTTGACCGTGTTGCCGGGCGCGCCCCGCGAGCCCAGCAGCTGGCGCTTCGGCTGGGCGAAGTCGCCGATCGCCGAGATGTTCTGGTTGCCGTGCCGGTCCACCTGGGTCGCGCCCATCATCACGTGCCGCTTGCCGTAGGCGACGACGTCGAAGACCTTGCGGAACGGGATCCAGCCCTCGACCACGTCGCCCTTGGCGAAGAGCGGCGGTACGCCGGCCAGGAACACAGACTCGCCGTCGCTGATGACGAGGTCCGGGTTCGACGTGAGCTTGGCGAGCCGGACGCCGAGCATCGGCATGATGCCCATCGGGCTGCCGAAGATCTCGCCGTCGTCCTTGAACGCGTCGGCGATCGCGGCCGCGCAGACGTCGGCCCTGGTCACGCCTGTCGAACCTGTCGAGCCGGTCACTGTGCTGCCTCCTCGTGGAACGCGCGGACCGCTTCCTGGTACGACGCCTCGTCGCCCGCGAGGAAGCGGTCGTGGAAGGCCTGCCAGTCCTCGTCGGACCCCCCGGCCGCCGCGGCGTACGCCTTCTGGAACTTCTCGTCCCGTTCGTAGTCGGGCGTGCACGTGGTGAAGTGCGCGCCGTTGGGTGTCTCGACGACGCCGTCGACCATCATCCGGCTCAGCAGCAGGCGCTGGACGGGACTGTCGACGGTGAGGCCCGCGGTGTCGATCACCTGCTCGACGCTGAGGTAGGTCCGCTTCGCCGCCATGGCGAAGAGGTCGTCGAAGTACGGGTCGGGCCCGAGGTAGGAGGCGTTGCCGTGCTCGTCGGCCCGGTTGAGGTGGACGAGGGCGACGTCGAGCTCGAGGGCCGGTACGGCGACCAGCTCGACCGGGCCGTCGGGGTCGTCGTACGGGCTGGTGACGGTCCTGATCCACGGGTTGTTGACGAGTACGTCGGACCCGAGCCCGGCGCGCATCGGCAGGAAGGGGAGCCGTTGGGCTGCGGCGCGCAGGCCGGTCTGGAACATCCCCTCGTCGAGCTCCACGACCTCCGGGATCGTCTTGCCCTGCCGGGCGCGCTGGAAGTTGGGCTCCAGCGGGATCGAGTCGAGGGAGACGAACGCGTAGACCAGCTTGCGGATCTTGCCGACCCGAGCGAGGAGCCCGACGTCGGCGCCGCCCCAGCTGACGATCGTGAGGTCGGTGAGGTCGGAGGCGTAGATCGCCCGGACCAGCGCCATCGGCTTGCGGCGCGGCCCCCAGCCACCGATCCCGATCGTCATCCCGCTCTCGAGGGTGCCGACGACCTCCTCGATGGTCATCCGCTTGTCGCGCGGCTTGGTCATTGCCTCTCCTTGCTCTTCTCGGTCCCCGCGAACCCGTCGCGCAGCTCGTCGCTCACGCCCATCAGGTTGAGCTCGTAGGTGAACCCCTGCTCGAACCGGTAGCTCTTGTTGACGTCGATCGGGTCGATGCCGTTGAGCGCTGCCTTGGCGGCGCGGATGACGCGACCGTCCTTGGCCGCGATCTCGCCGGCGACCTTGAGTGCGGCCTCGTCCAGCTGGTCGCGGGGGACCACCTCGAGCACCGATCCGAACTGGACGAGATCGGCGGCCTTGATCGTCCGGGCGGTGAAGTAGAGGGTCCGCATCATGTGCTGCGGGACCAGCCGGGCCATGTGGGTCGCCGCACCGAGCGCGCCCTGGTTGACCTCGGGGACGCCGAAGTAGGCGTCGTCGCTGGCGACGATGCAGTCGGCGTTGCCGACCAGGCCCACGCCTCCGCCCACGCAGAAGCCGTTGACCGCCGCGACGACGGGCACCGCGCACTCGTAGACCGCCTTGAACGCCGCGTAGCAGCCGCGGTTGGCGCCGAGGAGCGCGTCGAACCCCGTCGTGTGCTGCATCTCCTTGATGTCGACGCCGGCGTTGAAGCCCTTGCCCTCGGCGCGGAGCACCACGACCTTGGTGGCCAGGTCGCGGCTCGCCTCGTCGAGCGCCGCCGCCACGTCGAACCAGCCCTGCACCGTCAGCGCGTTGACCGGGGGTGCGTCCATGGTGACGAGCCGGATGCCGTCGTCGCGCAGCTCGCTGGTGACTGTCATGGCTGAACTGTACCAAGCAAATGCTTGGTAGGGTGTCGCGCATGGCACTCACGATCGACCTGACCGGCAGGGTCGCGCTCGTCACCGGCGGCAGCCGCGGCATCGGCCGGGGGATCGCCGAGGTCCTGCTGGAGGCCGGCGCGACGGTCGTGACCTGCGCGCGCTCCGAGGCGGAGCCACTGCCGGGCGCCACCCACGTGACGTGCGACGTGCGCGACCCCGACGCGGTGCGGGAGATGGTCGAGGCGGTCGTGGCCCAGCACGGTCGTCTCGACGTGCTCGTGAACAACGCGGGGGGAGCGCCGTACGCGCTCGCCGCGGACGCCTCGCCGCGCTTCCACGACAAGATCGTCGGCCTCAACCTCATGGCCACCCTGACCTGCGCGCAGGCCGCCAACGCGGTGATGCAGGAGCAGGAGGGCGGCGGCTCGATCGTCAACATCTCCTCGGTGTCGGGCGTCCGACCATCGCCCGGCACGGCTGCGTACGGCGCCGCGAAGGCCGGTGTCGACTCGCTGACCGGGTCGCTCGCCCAGGAGTGGGGACCGCGCGTCCGCGTCAACGCGATCGACGTCGGCCTGGTCCGGACACCGGACACCGCCGACCACTACGGCGGGGACGCGACCGTCGCCGAGATCGAGCGCACCATCCCGCTCGGCCGGATGGCCGAGGTGGCCGAGATCGGACGGGTGGTCGCGTTCCTGGCGAGCGGCCTCGCGTCGTACGTCTCCGGTGCGAGCGTCGCCTGTCACGGCGGCGGCGAGCAGCCGGTGTTCCTCTACATCGCCACACACGGGGGCTCCGCCCCCGTGGACCCCCGACCGGGGGGCTCCGCCCCCCAGACCCCCCGAACCGCCACACACGGGGGCTCCGCCCCCGTGGACCCCCGACCGGGGGGCTCCGCCCC
>Ga0164290_1000361_pt1 | contig 159163 bp, 165 predicted proteins | sample Micstemetagenome_FD_108782 | JGI IMG/M metagenome (GOLD analysis project Ga0164290, IMG submission 108782) | Contaminated culture microbial community from soil near Moab, Utah, USA - Microcoleus steenstrupii SON62 (Illumina Assembly) | ecosystem: Environmental > Terrestrial > Soil > Soil crust...
CCCGCCTGCACCGGGCCGCACCCGCCTCAGGCTGAGCCAGGGCGGCTCGCGCCGCTCCGCCACAGCCAGTCGGCACAGCCTGGGGCAACACTCAACTCAAAGTGCAACAGCCACATACTTGATCGGATCTTCCCCACTCTTCATCGGCGAGGACTCCGGCGGGGATCAGCCCGGGACGACCCGGACCCGCGTGCCGATCCGGCCGAAGTCCCACACCCTCGCGGAGAACGCCTTCGGCACCCGGATGCAGCCGTGCGACTGGCGCAGGTTGGTGCCGACCAGCCAGTCGGGGTGGATCTGGTTGCCGCTGGACATGGAGCGAGGGATCCGGTGGAAGCCGATGCCGCACGCCGCGAACCGGGTGAAGTTGTCGAGCCACAGGCTGCCGGAGGTGTTGTGGCGGATCTTCGCGGTCCGGCCGCAGTAGGAGCCGACCCGCTTCCACCCGGGGCCGAGCACGCGGGGGTTGTCGAGCATGCCGCTCTGCGCGACCACACGACCGCCGCTCGCCACCAGCCAGACCCAGTTCTGGCGCTGGCTGATCACGATCCGGCGGCCGGTGCCGCTCTGCGGCGGCACCGGACGTACGTCGCAGCGCCGGGCATCGTCGGCGTACAGCTTGCGGGTGGTGGCGGCGGTGAGCCGACCGGACTGGGGCAGCCGGTGCCGGGACTGGAAGCGGAGGACGGCGGACCTGGTCCACTCGCCCATCGCCCCGTCGACAGGGCCGGCCTTGCAGCCGAGCTGGTTCAGCCGGCGCTGGGCACGCTCGACCGCCGGCGACGCGTCGGCCGGAGCGAGCGGTGCACCCACCAGGACCAGCCCGGCCAGGAGCAGTGCGACGAGTGAGCGGTACATGAGGTCCTCCGAGAAGAGTGTCCACCTCGGGGGCCCGGACGGCCTGGTTTTGGTCGCACATCCCGGTTGCACCCGGGTTCACAGTGCCGCGACGGCTACGATCCGCGGATGGCCAGGCCCAGGACCCATACCCCCGAGGTCCGCGACCGGCTGGTGGCGCGGGCGCTCTAGGTCGCGACCGAGGAGGGCATCGGCGCGCTCGCACTGCGCTCGCTGGCCCAGCGCGCCGGCACGTCGACGACCGCCGTCTACGCGCTCTTCGGGAGCAAGGACGCGCTCCAGGCCGCGGTCCTCGCCAGCGCCTTCAACGACTTCGCCGCCGCCCAGGAGTCGGTTGCGGAGACCGACGACCCGGTCATGGACATCGCCTGGACCGGGGCGTCCTACGTCCAGTCGGCGCTCGACCACCCGCGCCTCTACGAGGCCATGTTCGGCGAGACCATGGCGCGGATCGCGTCGACGGACGAGCTCGACGAGGCCCGGGCGCGCGCCTTCGTGTGCATCAACGAAGCGGTACGACGCGCGCTGGAGGCCGGTGCCTTCCGGCCGGCCGACCAGGCCACCGTGGTCACCTCGCTCTGGGCGCAGGTGCACGGCGCGGCGTCGCTCATGATCGCCGGCCAGCTGCCCGCGGACGCCGACGTGGCCGCCGCCTGCTTCGCGACGATCGAGGGCTGGCGCTCCGACCACTGAGCTCGCGCCACCGAGCCCTCAGGCCGAGGGCTGGTCCACCTGGTCCACGGGCTCGGCCAGCACCCGGCGGGAGATCGCGTAGCCCCACCCGGCGGCGAAGACGAACATGAAGACCGAGTAGACCGCCGCCGGGATCGAGGCCTCGGTCTCGTCGAGGACCTCCACCGCGACGTAGATCGCCAAGGTGGCGTTGTGCACGCCGATCTCCATCGACGACGCGATCGCCTGCTTCGCCGTGATGCCCAGCGCCCGCGGGACGGCGTACCCGACGACGAGGCTGGTCGCGCAGAACAGCGCGGCCACCAGGCCGACGTCGGCGAGGTAGCCGGTCACGTTGTCGCGCTGGTCGACCAGGATCGCGACCACGAGGGCGGCGAGGATGAGCGCGGAGCCGATCCGCACCGGCCTCTCCATCCGTCCCGAGAAGGCCGGTGAGCGCCGGTGGACCCCCATCCCGATCGCAACGGGCACGAGGACGATCGCGAACACCTTGACCACCTCGCCGAACGGCAGCGACACCGAGTCGCTCTCGTCGTAGTAGCTGATCGCGAGGTTCGTGATGACCGGCAGCGTGACGAGCGAGAGGACGGAGTTGATCGCGGTCAGCGAGATGTTCAGCGCGACGTCGCCGCGGAACAGGTGGCTGAACAGGTTCGCCGACGTGCCGCCCGGCGACGACGCCAGCAGGAGCATGCCGATCCCCAGCAGCGGCGGCAGGTCGAAGAGCAGCACGAGACCGAAGCACACAGCGGGCAGCACCAGCAGCTGGCAGGTCAGCGCGACGACGACCGCCTTCGGGCTCCGGCCCACCCGCTTGAAGTCATCGACCGTCAGGTCGAGGCCGAGCCCGAACATGATGATGCCGAGCGCCAGCGGCAGCGCCACCGTGGTGAGAGCCGTGTCCATGGCGTGCGCTCCTCACGAGCTGCGTCGATCAGGTCCCGATCAAGGTCTCGATCAGGTCAGGGGATGACCTCGAGCGACAGCCTCGCAGCCCGGTCGGTGCCGGACCAGTCGTCGTCGCCGCTGAGCTGGTCCTGGGTGTTGCCGGCGTTGAGGTAGGCGTCGATCCGGAACGCGTCGTCCTCCGGGCTCGTCGACCCGGCGGCGGTGAGCTCGGACTCGAGGAGGTCGAGCCACTCGCGCTTGAGACGTCGTACGGCGTCGGCGACGGGGCCGGTCCGGTGGCCGTACTCCACCGAGGTCGCGGCGATGAAGCAGCCGCCCGGGAACACGCCGGCGTGGAGGTAGTCGACCCACGAGCGCAGCAACGCGCGCAGCCGAGGGCCGCCCGCGGGCTCGGACCAGATGGGCGCCAGCACGACCTCCTGGTAGATCCGTCGCGCCTCGGCCACCGCGGCGACCTGGATCGCCTCCCGGCTGCCGAAGACGGTGAGGATGCCGCTCTTGCTGACGCCGGTCCGCTCGGCCAACGAGCCGACGGTGATCGAGTCGAGTCCGCTGATCGTGGCGATCATCGATGCCTCCCGCGCGACCCGCCGGCGGGTGACGTCGCCGCGCGCGCGACGTCCGTCGGTGGTGGAGACATCGGTCGGCATGGGTCCACTATAGGCGAACAATGAGTCCGACTGGACGTAAAGGTGCGCACGGCGTACTCTCGTACAATACGACCGATCGAACGCATACCGTCACCCGCAAGGAGCGACCCGTGATCGACACCAGTGCCGGCGTCCTCGTCCGGAAGCGGATCTATCTCGACGACCTCGACGGGTTCGGGATGCTGCACCACGCGCGCTACGCCCTGCTCTTCGACAACGCCGTCATCGACTTCTGGGCCGACGCGGGCTGGCAGCTCGACCCGAGCAAGTCGGTGCTCGTGATCCGGGAGCTGACGATGACCTACCACCAGCCGGTGGTCGGCATCTCCGAGGTCGACGTCCACTTCTGGGTCGAGCGGGCCGGCCGCACCAGCGTGACCTACCGGTTCCAGGTGCTGTCGGCCGACCACACCGTGCTCCACGCCGACGGCCAGCGTGTCGTCGTCAACCTCGACGGCCAGACCCTCCGGCCGGCACCCATCGGCGACGACGTGTGGGCGCTGGCGGCACCGCTGCTCGCGCCGGGTGTCGAGCGCCCGGCGGCGTAGCCGCCTCGGACGGGCGCTACTCCCAGGTCTCGCCGAGCACCTCGCGGTGCGTCGGCTTGGCGTCGGCGTGGACCTTGCGACCGGCGTCGGTGAGGCACACGAAGATGGCGCGCCGGTCGTCGGTGCACATGCTGCGGTGGACCAGCCCGTCGCTCTCGAGCCGGGCGACCGCGCGCGACAGGGCGCTCTGGCTGAGGTAGATGTCGGCGGCCAGGTCGCTCATCCGGTAGCTGTCCCCGCTGGTCGACGGGTCGATCGAGCACGCCGACGCGTCGGTGGCGTGGGTGGCGTCGACGAGGCGGTCGAGGATCTCGAACTCGCTGAGGCCGATGCCGTGCTCGTTCTGGAGCGTCTTCTCCAGCGCGCAGCTGACCTTGGCGTGGCGGTCGAGCAGGGCCCGCCACTCGTCGACGACGGCGCCCTCGGCGGCCGACGGCGCTGTCGGGGCCTTCGGGGCCTTCGAGGACGCACGGGCCGGCATGGCTCGCATCCTAGCCGCGAGGTTACGTTCATGCAAACACATTAATTGCTCTTGCATTCAATGCACACGCATGAAAGTGTTCTCTGCCATGACCACGACCTCACCCCCCGCTCCCCCCACCCTCGGGGGAGCCATCACCACCACCGGCTGGTCCCTCCGCGTCTGGGCGATGCTCATCACCCTCTGCATCGTGCTGTTCCTCGACGGGCTCGACGTCTCCATGATCGGCGTCGCGCTCCCGTCCATCGGCGCGGAGCTCGACCTGTCGACCTCATCCCTGCAGTGGCTGATCAGCGGCTACGTCCTCGGGTACGGCGGCCTCCTGCTCCTGGGCGGCCGCACCGCGGACCTCTTCGGTCGCCGTCGCGTGTTCCTCATCGCCCTGGCCGTCTTCGCTGTCGCGTCGCTCGCCGGCGGCCTGGTCACCAACGGACCGCTGCTGATCCTGACCCGCTTCATCAAGGGCCTCGCGGCGGCCTTCACGGCGCCGACCGGTCTCTCCATCATCACCACGAACTTCGCCGAGGGCCCCGCCCGCAACAAGGCACTGTCGATCTACACGGTGTTCGGCGCCGGCGGCTACTCGTTCGGCCTGGTGTTCGGCGGCCTGATGACCGGCGTCGGCTGGCGCTGGACCTTCCTGCTGCCCGTGCCGATCGCGCTCGCCGCCCTGGTGGCGGCGTACCTCCTGCTGCCCAAGGACAAGCCCGCCGAGGACGGCGGCCACGACCTGCTCGGCGCCGCCTTCTCCACCAGCGCGATGCTGCTGCTGGTCTACACGGTGGTCAGCGCGCCCGAGGCAGGATGGGCGTCGGCCCGGACGGTCCTGTCCTTCGTCGGTACGGCGGCGCTGCTCGCGGCGTTCATCACGACCGAGGCGCGGGTCAAGCACCCGCTCATCAGGCTCGGCATCCTGCGCAAGGTGTCGCTGGTGCGGGCCAGCCTGGCGATCATCGCGCTGGGCGGGTCGTACTTCAGCTTCCAGTTCATCGCGACCCTGTTCTTCCAGGACACCCTGGGCTGGAGCCCGCTCCAGCTCGCGATGGCGCTGTTGCCGGTCGGGCTGATGGTGACCGCGTCGGCGTTCTTCTCCGACCGGCTGGTCGAGCGGTTCGGCACCGGGCCGGTGATCGCGGTGACGCTGACCGTCATGGCGATCGGCTACCTCGCGTTCCTCCGGATCGACACGTCGCCGTCGTACGTCGCCGTGATCCTCCCGGCGGTCCTGCTGATCGGCGTCGGCTGGATCGGGTTCCCCGCGGTCAACATCCAGGCCACCAGCGGGATCGACGACCACGAGCAGGGCCTCGCGGCCGGCGTGCTCCAGACGTCGATGCAGGTCGGTCCGGCGCTGATCCTGGCGGTCACCACCGCGATGATCACTTCCGGCAGCGCGGCCACCACGCCGGCCGAGGCGCTCGACGCGTTCCGGCCGGGGCTGGTGTTCGCCGGTGCCGTCGCGGCGGCGGGCGCTCTGGTCGCCATCCTCGGTCTCGCGCTCACCCGCGGCCGGACGCCCGAGGTCGTGACCGACGACCCGAGCCCGGAGCCGGAGCCGGAGTCGGAGTCGGTGCTCGAGGCGGCCTGACCCGTCGCGAGACCGCGCGGAGCCGGTCCTGCGGGTGCGTTACCTTCCCCGCATGCAGTCGACCGCTCGCAAGACCGTCTCCGCGCCCATCGACGTCGTGTGGGGCGTGCTCGCCGACCACGAGGGGATGCACAACTGGGCCCCGGGAATCTCGGCGACCGTCACCAGCACCGGCGCCACCGACCCCAACGGCGTCGGAGCGGTCCGGCGGATCACCGGACCGCTGCCCCTCCCGGCGATCGTCGAGGAGATCACCGCGTTCGAGCCCGGCCGTCGGCTGTCCTACAAGGCGCTGGCGGGCGTTCCGCTCCGCAACTACCACGGCGAGGTCGCGCTCGAGGCGGTCGGCGACGGCACCGCCATCAGCTACACGGTGTCCGCCGACCAGCGGGTGCCGCTGGTCGAGAAGGCGCTGACGCAGGCGATCGCGACCGGCCTGCTCGGCGGGCTGGTGCGGGCAGTCAAGAAGGCCGCCTGACCGACCGGTCAGGCACTTCGCTCGAGGATGGCCTTGAGCCGGGCCAGGTCCTTCGTCGTGGCCCGGCGCATCGCGGCCTCCATCACGGGCGCGGCGACCCGGCTGAATCCCGACGGCGAGCCGGTGTTGCGCAGCGTCATGCGGGTCATCCGGCTCTCGTCGCCGGCGGCCTCCCAGGTGTAGGTGGTGCGCATGGGGAACGGCCCCTGGGCGGTCTCCATCGTGAGCCGCTCACCCGGCACCAGCTCGGTGACCCGGTAGGTGTAGGACAGCGTGCGCCCCAGGAACCGGGCGACGAAGTCCATCTCCGAGCCGATGGTGATCGGCGGCTCGGTCCGCCACTCGACCGAGGTGATGTTGGCGTACCACTCGGGAGCGTTGCTCGGGTCGCCGGCGTACGCCGCCACCGCGGCCAGCGGGCGGGCGATCGTGGTCTCCACCAGCACGTCGACGCTCACGATGGCGAACCTACTCCGACCCCGGGCCGCAGGTCCGCCTGCGCGGACGTCAGTCGATCTTCTCGCCGGCGAGCGCCTTGGCGGCCAGCCGCTCCTCCTCGCTGACCTCCCAGACCTCGGCCGCTGCGTGGAACGCGATCAGGATGATGAAGCAGCCGAGCACCAGGTCCGGCCAGCCGGACCGGGTCCACAGCGTCACGACACCCATCAGGATGATCGCGACGTTGACGAGCACGTCGTTGCGGGCGGACAGGAAGGCGGCCCGGCTGAGCGACCCGCCGTGGTGGTGCACCCGGGCGAGCAGCCAGGCGCTGGTGCCGTTGACCGCGATCGCGCCGACCGACACTGCCACCAGCGGCAGCACGTCGGGAGCGACGGGCTCGGCGAAGCGTCGTACCGCCTGCCAGCCCGCGACCGCCGCCGGGCCGAGGATCACCAGGGTCATCACCTTGCCGATGACCGCCCGCTTCGCGAGCGGCCAGCCGAGGGCGACGAAGATCAGCAGGTTGATCGCCGTGTCCTCGAGGAAGTCGACGCTGTCGGCGAGGAGCGAGACCGACCCGGCAACGAGGGCGACGGTGAACTCGACGAAGAAGTAGCCGAAGTTGAGGGCCGCGACGATCAGTACGACGCGCCGAAGCCGGTCGTGGGTCGTCATGGTCACCGCCAAGGATGGCACATCCCGACCCGGTCGCCGGTCACGCCCGCCTGGGGGATCAGGCGACCGAGGTGCGCGACTCCCGGAACCGGTCCCCGTGCTCGGCGACCCATGCGTCGAAGGTCAGCGCCGGACGTCCGAGGATCCGCGCCACGGTGTCGTCGACGGTCCTGGCCTCGACGGGCGGATCGGCGTACCACCCGATGACATAGTCGGCGTCCTCGCGCGCGACACCGGTCTCTGTCATCAGCCGCTCGACGGCCTGCTCGTGCGAGATCGGGACGAACGCGATCTCGCGGCCGAGGGCCTGCGACAGGATCCGGATCCGGTCGCGCGACGTGAGTGCCTCGGGCCCGGTCAGGTTGTAGGCCCGGCTGGTGTGGCCGTCGTCGAGCAGCGCTGCCGCAGCGACGGCTCCGATGTCGGCAGGGTGCACGAGCGCGGACGGGAAGTCGTAGGGCTCGCGCACCGCGCCCTCGGTCCTGATCGACTCGCTCCAGGTCAGCGTGTTCGACATGAACTCCTGCGGCTCCAGGCGGGTCCACTCGACGCCGGACTCGGCCACCGTCTGCTCGGTCGGGCCGACCCATCCGCCCCACAGCACGGTGATCCGCCGTACGCCGGCGTCGACCGCGCGTCGTACCAGCTCGGGGCCGACGTCCGCGACGCCCGCCGTCACGGTGATGTGCAGCCGGTCGATGCCGTCGAGTGCCGCACCCAGGGTCGCCGGCACGGTGTGGCTGCCGGCGACCAGCTCCACGGCGGACGGCAGCAGCTCGGCTGCACCAGCCGGGTTGCGGGTGAGCGCGCGCACCCGCTCGCCCCGCCGTACCAGCTCTGCCACCACGTGGCGGCCGGAGCTGCCGGTCGCGCCTGTCACCAAGGTCGTCACGGTTGATCTCCTCTCGTCGTTGGGACGACGCTAGAACTTCAACCGCACTTGAGATCAAGCAGGAGTCCGCCGATATCTAGGCGAGGTGGGCGCGCGCCACGTGCTCGACCCACCTGCGCTGGGCCCGGGTCTCGACCGCCTTGGGGTGGTAGTGGCCCCGGACCCATTCCACCGCCGCGTCGGGAGCCACCCCGCTCAGCACGGCGAGCACCGCGAGGGCCGTGCCGGTCCGCCCGCGCCCGCCGGCGCAGGCGATCTCGACCCGCTCGGTCGCCGCGCGATCATGGGCGCCGCGCAGCGCCGCCACGGCGTCCTCGGTCGAGCGGGGCAGCCCGAAGTCGCGCCAGCGGACCCATTGGTTCGGCCAGTCGGCGACGGCCGGGTCGCGGCCGAGAAGGTAGACGGCGAAATCGGGCGGCGGGGCGTCCCCGCGTGGGTGGCGGATGCCGGTGCCCCGCACCCGCCGGCCGTCCGGAAGCTCGACGACGCCGGCGGGGTCCTCCCACGTGCGGGGCGTCTCGACAGGCTCGGGCGTGCTCATCTCTCCAGCGTAGGGACGTGTCCGGACTCACTTCTCCCAGACGAAGCCGTCGGGGTCGGTGAACGATCCGGCCGCGCTGCCGATCACGACCCGGTGCGAGCCGGACCCCTCGGGCGGGACGCCGGCATCCTTCGCCGCGAACTTCCGCGGGTAGAGCGCCAGCTTGACCGACCCCTCCGGGCTGGCGAACTCGGCGTACTTGCCGCCGAAGCTCTTCGCCACCTCGAACCCACGGTCGACGTAGAACCGCTTGCTGGCCTTGACGTCGTCGACGCCGAGCAGCAGCACGACCTCGTCGATGTCGCGCGTGGCGGGGGCGGTGTCCTTCTTGGCCGAGGTGGCGATCTTCCAGATGGTGCCGTCGGGGGCCTGGACCACGCCGCCGACGCCCCAGAACGACTTGGCGGTCGGCTTGAGGACGGTGGCGCCGGCCTCGACCGCGGCGTCGACCAGGGTGCTGACGGTGCTGGGCTGGGCGACGACGAGCGAGACCGTGAAGCCGCGGAAGCCGCTCGTCGGCTCCTCGGACGCCCGGAACGCGAGCGGGAGGTCGTCGCCGAGGACGGTCTTGTAGAAGTTCTGGGCCGCCTGCGGGTCGGCCACCTCGAGGGTGATGGTGTCGATGGAGTTCATGGGTACGACGCTAGGCGCGGGCCACCCTCCCGCACTTCTCGATTCCTGCTCGATCCGTCGGTCCCCCTACCTTGTCCGCATGAGCACCGCGCGCCGCCGGACCGAGAGTGCGGTCGATCGCGCACTCGAGGTGATGGCCGACAAGATCGCCGAGGTCAAGCCCAAGCTGCGCGGCTGGCTGCACGCGGGGTCCGTCCCGTTCGTGACCGCCGCGTTCGCGGTCCTCATCGTCCTCTCGCCGACCACCATCACCCGGGTCGGCTCGTCGATCTTCGCGGCCAGCGCGGTGCTGCTCTTCACCGTCTCGGCGATCTACCACCGCGGCAGCTGGGAGCCGCGGGTGTGGGCGTTCTGGCGGCGGTTCGACCACGCCAACATCTACGCGCTCATCGCCGGCACCTACACGCCGTTCGCGTTCCTCTACCTCGACGGCGCGGCCCGGTGGTGGCTGTTCGGGATCGTCTGGGGGTGCGCGGCGGTCGGCATGGTCTTCCGGATCGCGTGGACCGACGCGCCGCGCTGGCTGCTGACGCCGCTCTACATCGCGCTCGGGTGGGTGATCGTGTTCTTCCTGCCGCAGTTCCACGCGGGCTCGGACAAGTTCCCGACCTGGGTGAACCTCACTGCGATCTCCCTCGTCGCGACCGGCGGGGTGCTCTACACGATCGGCGGTGTGGTCTACGCCGCCAAGAAGCCGAACCCGTCACCCGACTGGTTCGGCTTCCACGAGGTGTTCCACCTCTTCACGATCCTCGCGTTCGTCTCCCAGTACGTCGCGGTCTCGGTCGTGACCTACTCGCTGCGCTGACGCTCGGCGGCGATCGTGGTGTCCTCGCCGTGGCCCGTGTGCACGACGGTGTCGCCGGGCAGCGCGAACAGCCGGGACCGGATCGACGCCTCGAGGGTCGGGAGGTCGCTGAACGACCGCCCCGTCGCACCCGGCCCGCCGTGGAAGAGGGTGTCGCCGGTGAACACGCAGCCCAGGTCGGCGGCGTAGAAGCAGACGGCGCCCGGTGCGTGCCCCGGGGTGTGCAGGACGGTCAGGGTCGTGCCGGCGACCTCGATCTCCAGGCCGTCGACGAGGTCGAGGTCCCACAGGTAGCCGTCGACGGCGTCCGGTCCGCCGTGGGTCAGCTCCCACAGCGGGCGGTCGTCGGGGTGCAGGAGGATCGGCGCGCCCGACCCGTCGTTGACCCGCTCGCGCAGCGCAGGCGCGACCCGGACGTGGTCGTCGTGCGCGTGCGTGCAGGCGATCGCCCGCACTCGTCGATCGCCCACGACGGCGAGGATGTCGTCGACCGAGTGTGGTGCGTCGATGACGACGCACTCGTTGTCGTCGCCGACGACCCAGATGTTGTTGTCGACCTCGAACGTCTCGCCGTCGAGGCTGAAGGTCTCGCTGCTGACGGCGTGGTCGACGCGGAGGCCGGGCTGCTGGGTCATCAGAGCACGACCACCGAGCGCAGCACACTCTGTCCGTCGGGGGCGTGGTGCAGCTTCTCGAAGGCGGCCTCGACGTCGCCCAGCCCGATCTCCTCGGTCACGAACGCGTCCAGGTCTAGCCGGCCCTGCAGGTAGAGGTCGACCAGCATCGGGAAGTCGCGGCTGGGCAGGCAGTCGCCGTACCAGCTGGACTTCAGCGCCCCACCGCGGCCGAACACGTCGATGAGCGGGATGTCGGGGATCTTCATGTCCGGCGTCGGTACGCCGACCAGGACCAGCGTGCCGGCCAGGTCGCGGGCGTAGAACGCCTGCTTCCACGTCTCCGGCCGGCCGACCGCCTCGACGACGACGTCGGCGCCCTCGGCTCCGTCGTACGTCTCGGCGCAGATGCGCTTGATCTCCTCGACCGGGTCGACGGCCGTGGAGTCGACCGTGTGGGTGGCGCCCATCGCGCGCGCCTGCTCCAGCTTCCTGGCGTCGACGTCGACCGCGATGATCGGGCTCGCCCCCGCCAGCGCTGCTCCCGCGATCGCTGCCGTCCCGACGCCACCGCAGCCGATGACGGCGATGCTCCGGCCGCGACCCACCGCCCCGGTGTTGATGGCCGCGCCGATGCCGGCCATCACGCCGCAGCCCAGCAGGCCGACGGCCGCCGGGCGGGCGGCGGGGTCCACCTTCGTGCACTGCCCCGCGGCGACCAGGGTCTTCTCGGCGAACGCCCCGATGCCGAGCGCGGGCGACAGCTCCGTGCCCGCGTCCGGTCCGTCGGCCAGGGTCATCCGCTGCTTCGCGTTGTGGGTGGCGAAGCAGTAGTGCGGCTGGCCGCGCTTGCAGGCGCGGCACTCGCCGCACACCGCACGCCAGTTGAGGACGACGAAGTCGCCGGGCGCGACGCCGGTGACGTCCGGGCCGACGGACTCGACGATCCCCGAGGCCTCGTGGCCCAGCAGGAACGGGAACTCGTCGTTGATCCCGCCCTCGCGGTAGTGCAGGTCGGTGTGGCAGACCCCGCAGGTCAGCACCTTCACGACCGCCTCACCCGGGCCCGGGTCCGGGACGTTGATGGTCGCGATCTCGACGGGTGCGCCCTGGGCGCGGGCGATGACGGCCCTGACCTTCTGCATGGCGCCGATGCTACGGGCTGATTCTGCCGTGATATGCAACCAATGGTTGCGCGCCGCCCTGGAGATCGGCTAGCGTCATACGCAACCAAGGGTTGCGCATCAGAGGAGCGAGACATGGAGTACGGCACGGTCGAGCGGGAGATCCACATCGAAGCCACCCCCGAGGTGGTCTACGAGGTGGTCAGCAGGCCCGAGCACCTGCGGGAGTGGTGGCCCGACGAGGCCGAGCTCGACCCGGTGGTCGGCGGCACGGGGGTGATCTCGTTCGGCGAGCCTGGCGGCAGCCCGGCCCACGTCGAGCAGCTGACGGTGGTGGAGGCCGACCCGCCCCGACGGTTCGCCTTCCGTTGGGTGTACGACGAGGGCACGCCCCCCGCACCCGGCAACTCGCTCCTCGTCACCTTCGACCTGGTCCCCTCGGGCGAGGGGACGCTGCTCCGCTTCACCGAGGTCGGCTTCCGCGAGCGCGGCTGGGAGGCCGCGGTCCTCGAGGAGGCCTACCGCGAGCACGCCGCCGGCTGGGACCACTTCCTGCCCCGGCTCGTGACCTACGTCGACGGGCTGGCGCGCCAGCAGTCGGCAGAACCATCGGTCCAGCCGTGAGCACCGCGATCGACGACGACCTCTGGTCCGCGGTCGGCGACCCGACCCGACGGCGGATGCTCGACCTGCTGCTGGCGTCCGGCACCGGCACGGCGACGTCGCTCAGCGAACAGCTGCCGGTCTCCCGGCAGGCGGTGGCGAAGCACCTCGTCGTCCTCGAGCGCGTGGGCCTGACCCAGGTCACACCGTCCGGTCGGGAGCGGCTCTACCAGGTCGACGAGGCCCAGCTCGCCCGCGCCGTCGCCCAGCTCACCGCCGTCGGCGAGGCCTGGGACGCCCGCCTGGCCCGGATCAAGCGGATCGCCGAGACGATCCAGCGGAACAAGAAGAAGTGACCCAGGAGACCCAGGAAAGAGGTACCGCGATGTTCGACATCCTGCACCGGATCGGTGTCATGGCGTTCCCCGAGGACGTCTACGCAGCCCTGACCACGACCGACGGGCTGGCCCGCTGGTGGACCGAGGACACCCAGGGCGACGCCGACCCCGACGGCCCGGAGAGGGTCGTCGCCTTCCGGTTCGGCGAAGCCGGCGGCTTCGACATGAAGGTGCTGGAGGGCCGTCCGGGCGAGCTCGTCCGGTGGGAGGTCGTCGACGGCCCCGAGGAGTGGATCGGCACCCAGATCCGCTTCGACCTCAAGCGCGAGGACGAGTGGACGATCATCCTGTTCCGGCACGAGGGCTGGCGCGAGCCGGTCGAGTTCATGCACCACTGCAGCACCAAGTGGGCGACGTTCCTGATGAGCCTGAAGAGCCTCGTCGAGACCGGCAAGGGCCAGCCGGCGCCGTACGACGTCAAGGTCAGCAACTGGCACTAGGCGCTCGTGGCCCGTGCCGCCGCCGATCGGCCCCCACCCCTGCCGCTGCTCTGGTGCATGGGTCACCTGACCCATGCACCAGAGCACGGAGGCACCTGAGCACGCGGAGGGCAGCACGGGCGACCGGGGGATCAGCGGCGCACCTGATACCGCAGGTGGGTGACGTCTCGGCCCTCCAGCTGGCGGACGAGCTCGAGCTCGGTCCTGAGGCCGTCCAGGTTGTCGAAGAGACGGCGGCCGGCGCCGAGCAGGACCGGCACGACGTGCAGCTCCAGCTCGTCGAGCTCGCCGGCACGGAGGAGTGTCTGGGCGGCGCCGGCGCCGTGGACCATGACCGCCTGGTCACCCGCGGCCGCGCGCGCGTCCGCGGCGCATGCGGCGACGTCCGTGTAGAACCGAGCGCTGCCGGGTGGCTCGTCGCCGTCGTCGACGTGGTGGGTGAGCACGTTGATCGGCACACCGTCGTGGTGGTCGCCGCCCCACCGGCCGGCCAGCTCGAAGGTACGGCGGCCCGAGATCACAGCTCCGGTGGCCATGACCTCGGCATACACCTGGCCGTTGATCCCCGGCTCGTTGCGGTCGTCGAGCCAGTTGAACAACCGCCCCCCGCCTTGACCGAGCTCCTGCCCGGGGCGGTCGTCGGGGCCGGCGATGTAGCCGTCGAGGGACATGGACATGTACAGGCGGATCGTCATCGCTTGCTCCACTCAGTCAGGACGCGTCGTCAGGAAAGTCGGCACGGGTCATGCCGTCCGGGTGACCGGCTGGCCACTGCACGAGCTCGAGTCGTGTAGAACGTGACTGCCGCGTCGAGGTCAGTGACCCGGAGAGCCGGGAACAAGGTCTTCATGCCGGCTACGACCAGCAAGGCTCGCCGCAATCATCGCCAGGTCCGCGACACGACCTGCCGGGACCTGTCGCGACCCGCCTATCCTCCGGAGGGTGATGATCCGACCGGCTGAGCTCGACGCGATCAGGGACGGCGAGATCGATCTCGCCTTCCGGCGATGGGACCGGCCCCGGGTCAAGGTGGGCACCCGCCTCCGGACCGCGGTCGGCCTGCTCGAGGTGACGAGCGTGGACGCCGTCTCCCCGTCGGCGCTCCGCGCCGACGACGCCCGGCGGTGCGGCGCCACATCCCTGACCGCGCTCAAGGAGGCCCTGTCGGCACGACCGGACGGCCGGGTGTTCCGGGTGGGGCTGCGGTACGCCGGGCCCGACCCGCGCGACCAGTTGCGCGAGGCCGTCCCGACGCCTGAGGAGCTGACCGAGATCCGGGCCGGTCTCGACCGTCTCGACGCCGCCTCGCCGATCGGGCCGTGGACCCGCACGACACTGCGGATCATCGACACCAACCCGGAGGTGCGCGCGCCCGAGCTCGCGGCGCAGCTGGGCCGCCCGACGCCCGAGTTCAAGCGCGACGTCCGCAAGCTCAAGGAGCGCGGGCTCACCGAGTCGCTGGCGATCGGCTACCGCCTGTCGCCGCGGGGCGAGGCCGTCGTCGACCACGAGGACGGCCCTCGCGAACGGGCGCCGCGTCGTACGGGCACCCCCCTGCCGCGGTCCATCGGCGCCCCCGCCACCCGGGCCCTGCGAGCGGTCGACCTGCACACGCTCGAGGTCGTCAGCTCCTGGACCCGGCGCGACCTCGCCGCGCTGCACGGCGTCGGCCCCATCGCCCTCGACCGGCTGGCCGTCGCGATGGCCGCACTGGGGCTGGGATTCGCCGAGGAATAGCGCGGCGACTGTGGATCGTCGAGGCCCCCGATGGGACAGTCGGCGCATGGACGCAGCCGACGACCAGAAGCAGATCCTGCACCGCTACCTCCGCAAGGAACGCGACGGGCTGCTGAGCAAGCTCGACGGCCTCGAGGAGTACGACGTACGCCGGCCGCTCACGCCGTCCGGCACCAACCTGCTGGGGGTGGTCAAGCACGTGGCGAGCGTGGGACTCGACTACTTCACGGTGGTGTTCGGCCGGCCGCGTGGCCGCGAGCTGCCGTGGTTCGCGGAGGGCGCCGAGCCGGACGCGGACTTCTACGCGACCCCGGAGGAGACCCGGGAGGAGATCGTCGACCTCTACCGGTTCGCGGCCGACGCCGCCGATGCCACGATCACCGACCTGTCGCTCGACGCGCCCGGCGAGGTGCCGTGGTGGTCCGAGGGACGGCGCAGCGTGACGCTCCAGCGGATCCTGGTGCACATGACGGTCGAGACCGCCCGGCACGCCGGGCACGTCGACATCGTCCGTGAGCTCGTCGACGGCGCGATCGGCCAGGCGCCGGGCGACGCGATGGTGGCCCACCGAGACGACGCGGGGTGGACCGAGCACCGGGCGCGGGTCGAGGCGGCCGCGCGTGCCTTCCGCCGCTGACCCAGCTAGCGGCCAGCCGAGGCGGCACCTCGACTCAACAGGTCTGCGTCCGGCCGCGGTCCTCCACCCGCACGTCGCAGCACCCGTCACTGCACCCGCTCCCCGACTCCACGGATCCGACAGGGGTCGCACAACAGGCCTCGCCCCGCCAGGCTTCGCGGCCCTCCTTGATGGCGACCGCGGCGATCACCAGTCCGGCGATCGGGTCGGCCCATGACCAGCCGAGGGTGGCGTTGAGGACCAGGCCGACGAGGAGCACGGCAGAGAGGTAGGTGCACAGCAGGGTCTGCGTGGAATCGGCCACGACTGCCCGGGAGCCGAGGCTGGTGCCGGTCCTCCGCTGCGCCCAGGACAGGAACGGCATGACTGCCAGGGACGCCGAAGCCAGGCCGATGCCGACCGGCGAAGGGTCGGCCTCGTGACCGACGGCCAGGGCGCGCGCGGATTCGAAGGTGACGTAGGCCGCGAGGGCGAAGAACGACAGTGCCATCAGCCGGAGCGCGCGACGTTCGCGGGACTCGGGCAGCGCGTGACGGAACTGCCACAGGATGATCAGGCCGCTGCTGACCTCCACGATCGAGTCGAGACCGAACCCGACCAGCGCGATCGACCCGGCGACGAGTCCGGCGGTGATGGCGATGACGGCCTCGACCACGTTGTAGGAGACCGAGGCGGCGGCGAGCAGCTGTGCCCGTCGCCCGAGCTGCTGGCGCCGGGCGGGATCGTCGATGTACGACGGCGGGTGCGTGTGCGCGCTCACCTCACGGACCCGTCGCCGAACCGGGGGCAGAGGACCACGGCGTCGCCGGTGGCGGCCAGCAGCTCCTCGGCGGCGGCGAACACCTTCAGCACCGCGTGGGGGTAGGTCAGGGAGAACACCGATGCTCGGCCTTCCGGACGGGAGCCCACGAGGCCGCAGTCGCGCAGGCAGGCGAGGTGCTTGGAGACCGTGGACTGCGCCAGTCCGAGGTGAGCGGTCAGCTCGGAGACGTTGTGCTCACCGAGCAGCAGGTGCCGCAGGATCGCCACCCGCGAAGGGTCACCCATCCCCCGGAACAGACAGGCGGCTGCCCGCGCCGCCGCCTCCTCATCGAGACCGCCCGTCGTGACCCCGCTGTCTGTCATCGCCATCCGGCGATAATAGCGCCTTCTGTCAGTGCGCGGACGCCGGGGCTGTCTTCCTGGTGGTCTTGGCGAGACCGGCGAGCAACGCCACGACGGGGACGACCACACCCCACGCCAGCACGGTTGCGGCGCCGTGGACCGAGGTGACCCACGAGACGACGAGCGCAACCGGTGCGAGCGCGAGGAGCCAGACGGGCGCGGCCAGCGCGAACCCGAGCAGCTGCCACCCCCGGACCGTCCGGATCGGAGGCGCGACCACGGCGACCGCGGCAACGAGTGCCGCGCCACCGGCGGCCCAGAGCCACCAGGCCGCGCGCCACCGGGAGGGATCCTCCAGCGTTCCGCAGGGTGCCACCTGGCATGCGGCGCCGCCGTCGATCAGCTCGGGTTGCGCCGGCGCCCACCCGCTCGCCGCCGCCATCACGGCGAGTCCCACCACGAGCACGAACCAGGCGAGCACCCGAAGACCCATGAGCGGAGTCTGCCCGGTGAGGCCAAGGTCTCAGCCGTCGTAGCTGGTCCACACCGGGTTCGTCATGAGCTCGACGACCTCGTCCATGGTGAACGGCGGCCGGTCGGCCGGGTCGTGCACCGTGTCCGGCCGGTCGTCGCGGGTGCCCTCGCCGGCGTAGAACTCGAGGTGACCGCCGCCGGGGCCGACCAGCGTCGCCAAGAAGTACGACTTGTCCGTCGGCACGTCGGTGCCGTTCTCGACCGTCTGCTCGACCTTCTCCTTCACGACACCGACCAGGGCGCCAGCATCGTCGCGGATCTCCTCACAGGCTTCACCGGGAGCGCAGGGCTCGACCTTCTGCATGGGCTTCCAGGTGGCGCACAACACGATGGAGGCCCCGACCTCGCGGGGCTCGGGCACGTCGCCCTGGGCCGGAGGCGGCAGCAGCGACACCCCTACGAAGTCCCGGTCTCCCATCTCGACCAGGTTGCCGCTCCAGGCGCCGGCCGACGTGTCCTCGGACGTGCCGATGGTCACTCCGTCGGGCAGCAGCCCGGCCAGCGTCGCACGGACCTGGTCAGCGGGCATGTCCCACCACCCGTTCGGACGCACGGGGCAGCCGTTCGCGTCCGTCGCCGGAGCGGTGGGTGAGACCTGCGCCGAGGTGCTCGGATCGGTCGCGTAGCCGGGCGTCCGGTCGGGGTCGCCGGAATCCGGCGGGGTGCCCTGGGCCAGGGGGTAGCCGATGGCGCCCGCTGCCGCGACCGCGGCCACCCCGCCGGCGGCGTACTTGATCCGCCGCTGGCTGCGGTGGTGGCGCCCGTCGGCCATCACCTGGGTCATGACGTCCGGTGCGTGCAGTCCGCCCACCGCCCGCTGCATGCGGTCGCGCAGGCCCGTCGTGTCGTCAGCGTCGAGCATGGTCGTCTCCTTGAAGTGGTGCGTCGGTCCCGAGCAGGTCACGCAGCTGGCGCAGCCCGCGCAGGCAGCGGTTCTTGACGGCGGCCTCGGTGAGGCCCAGGTCGGCGGCGGTCGCGGCGACGCTCTGGTCGTTCCAGTAGCGGAGCACCACCACGGCCCGGTCGAGGGGCGCCAGCTCGGCCAGCGCGGCCATCAGGCTCAGCCGTTCGGCGAGGTCCGTCGACTCCCGCGGCGTCGGCTCCGGGGTGTCCGCCACCGGCAGCTCGCCACTGCGTCGCAGCCGGCGCTCGCTCAGGAACGACTTCACCAGGATGCCGTGGGTGTAGCCGACCGGGTCGTCGGCCGCGCGCACCCGCCGCCATCCGACGTACACCTTGGTGAGGGTGGTCTGCAGCAGGTCCTCGGCGGCGTGCGGTGCGGTGGTCAGCAGGTAGGCGCTGCGGTAGAGCTGGTCGGACCGGGCGGTCACGAACTCGGTGAACTCAGCGTCGTCACGGGCGCTGCGTCGCACGGGTCCTCCTGTCGTCGGTTCACCCTAAAGACGCGTGCTGGTCCGGTCAGGTCTCAACCGACCTCGACCTCTTCGGCGAGCCCTCGGCGGGCGAAGTCGACGGCCTCGGCGAGCAGGGTCTGCCACAGCCGGCGATCGGCCACCGGGATCGCCACCCACTCCCGGAAGACCTTGCCGGCCGGCGCGAACGCGAGACCGTCGCCGTCGTCGACGAGCCGGGCGACCCGTTCGCGGGGGAGCTTCACGACCAGGCACCCGGCCTTGTCGTCGTACGACGCCAGGAACCTCCCGGCCAGGCGTAGGCACGGATAGCCCATCATCGTGGCCCGGCCGATGGCCGGGTCGTAGAGAAGGTCGTCGGTGAGCTCCTCGTAGAGGGCACGCGCCCCGTCCCCGTCGGGCTGCTCCGACGGGGACGAGGCCCTGGAGTCAGGCGCCATCAGGCCGCCGGGGGGCTGAAGACCCCGAACTGGTTGCCGGCCGGGTCGCGGAGGTAGGCGAAGCTCGGTGCGCCGGGCCCGGGGTCGAGCTGCTTGCTGATCACGGACCCGCCGAGCTGCTCGGCGTCGGCGCAGGTGGCGTCAACGTCCGCGACGAGGATGTAGAACACGGCGTGCTCGGGCATCTGCCCGCCGGTGCCGAAGATGCCACCCATCGGGGCGTCCGCGCCGGACGCCTTGATGTTGCGATAGTCCATGCCCCCGGACGCCGCCGGTCCGTCAGCCTCGAACGACCAGTCGAAGAGGCTGCCGTAGAACTTCTCGGCATCGTCCGGATCGCCGGTGGCGACCTCGAACCAGGCGAGAGTGCCGGGAGTGGGGTTGGTCATGATCGTCTCCTTCTGCTGGGGATCACCCACCGAGGCGGCAGGTCGACCCCACCGTCTCGGGCGCTCGCGACAGCCCTATGTCGGAGTTCGACAGGAGATCTTCGGCGCCCAGAGCCGATGCCGGCAGCTTGGTCTCGTGACCGTCCACGACCGGCTCCGGAGCCACCCGCCGCGGCCGGGGCAGGGAGGGCATCGGGTCCGCGCGGGTGATGCGGTCCATCCGGAACACACGGTCGCCTCCCCTCAGGTGGCACCAGCCCGTGAGGTAGGAGCCGTTGGGCCCGACCACGACGTGCAGCGGCTCCACGTCGCGCTCGGTCTCGAGCCCACCGACGTCGATGTAGCGGATGTGCAGCAGCCCGTTGTCCTGCATCGCGCGCCAGATCGTCTCGGCGATCTCGGCGTCGGGGTCCGGGGCGGGCTGGACCAGGAGCCTGACCTTCTCCGCCGTCGCGCGCGCCTCCGCGAGCGCTCGCGCGGGCATCGCGGCGACGATCTTCTGCATCGCACTGCGCGCGTCCCCCGAGAAGAGGACGTGCTCGCTGCGACTGAGGGCGATGGCGACCGCGGCCGCCTCGCGGGGCGTGAAGTTGAGCGGCGGCAGGCTCATCGACCGGTCGAGGGTGTAGCCGCCGTGGCGTCCCTGCCGGGTCGCCAGCGGTACGCCGGCCTGCCCCAGCGCGCTCAGGTCACGTTCGACGGTCCTGACGCTGACCTCGAAGCGCGTGGCGAGCTGGCGCGCCGTACGGCCTCGGGAGCCGGCGGCGCGCAGCTCTTCGACCAGGGCGTACAGCCGGTCGATCCGGTTCATGCTCGGAGCGTAGACGCGGCCGGGGACAGCGGCCGGGCGGTCCGCGGGGCACGGGTCGGGGGTGCTGCCTAGGCTGGCCGCATGTATCTCGAGAACCTCGTCTTCGACGCGCTCGACCCGCACCGGCTCGGCCGGTTCTGGGAGGCGACGCTCGGCACCGAGACGCTGACCGACGAGCCCGCCGGCTACGAGACCCGGCTTCACCACCCGGGCGGGCCGGAGCTCGACCTGTGCTTCCAGCCGGTCCCCGACTCCCCGTCCGAACCGCTTCGTCTCCAGCTCGTGCTCGCGCCGTCCGTCGTCCCGGCGGGGTCGCTCGCCGACCCGGAGGGCACCCCGTTCGTGGTTGCGGACGAGGAGGAGTACGCCGACACCGGCCCGCTGGTCGCGCTGCGGCTCGCCTGCGCCGACCTCGATCGGGACGGCGACCTCTGGACGTGGCTCACCGGCTGGACCCCGGTGCCCGGCGCCGCTCCCGTCAGCCTGCGCCACCCCTCACTGCACGGACCCGTGCTCGAGCTCCGCCCCGAGACCGAGCCGAAGGGCGGCAAGAACCGGCGGCACCTCGACGTCCGGCTCGAGAGTGGCGACGACCCCGCGCAGGTCGCGCGGGGGATCGTCGAGCGCGGTGGTCGCGAGCTCGACCACGACTGGGGCGACCTGCCGTGGCGGTCGTACGTCGACGGCTCGGGCAACGAGCTCTGCGTCCTGCCGGCTCGGGGCTGATGCCCGGCCGCTGAGATCCGGCGACCCGCCAGCCTCCGGCCGGCGTGCCAGCGCTCAGGCGTCGGCCGTCCTGGCGGAGATCTCGACGAAGGGCAGCGGGCAGCAGTCGCTGCTCGCGCACTCGTGCAGGTCGTCGCAACCGGCGTCGATCGCCGCCCGCAGGTTGTCGCGGATCGCCTCGAGGTCCGCCATGCGCTGCTGGACCTCGACGAGCTTGGCCTGGGCGCGCGCCTGCAGTCCGGAGTCCCGGCCCCGGCGCCGTCCGACCTCGATCAGGTCGGCGACCTCCTCGAGGGTGAAGCCCAGCCGCTGTGCGGCCTTGATGATCCGCAGGGTCTGGACCGCCCGCTCGTCGTACAGCCGGTGGCCGCCGGGGCTGCGGTCGGGGGACGGGAGCAGCCCGCGCCGCTCGTAGTACCGCAGGGTCTCCCTGTTCACGCCGGCCGCCTGGGCGACCTCGTTGATGCGCAGGCTCATCCGGAGAGCTCCCGGGCCCGTCCGGCCAGCGCGTCCAGGATGTCCTGGCGGGCGGGCGGCACCGTGATGTCGAGGGTGAGGTCGCCATCGGTGCCGTCGACGACGAACGTGAAGAACGAGCAGCATGACGTCTCGCGCGCGGTCAGGTCGCGGACCTGCTCGGCGAGGCCGGGCTCGCCGGCGAGGTGGAGCCGTACGTCGTCGCCGCGACGTTCGACCCGGCGTACGGCCGTGGCGAACAGGTCGTCGAACTCGGCCTCGCGGAGTGGCCTCGCGGCCGTCGGCAGTGTGCACGCATCCGTGCTCGACCAGTTGTCCATGCCCCCACGGTAAACCCGGACCTAGGTACAGGTTGCAAGGGGCTTCGGGCTCAGGACCACGCCAAGCTGGCGCAGTACCGCGAGGCCGTGCCCACCCCGGCGCGCCGCCCTGCTCAGATCACGAGCTCAGGCCCCGCGGTGTCGGCGCGCAGTCGCTCGCCGAGCAGGGCAGCCGCCGCCACCAGGCGCTGGTAGCGCACCATCGGGGTCCACACGAGGTCGGCGGGGCCAGGGTGGCGCGGATCGGGTCCGGTGATGAACAACACGCCGCCCGCGACATCCTCGGTCGGAGCGTCCGCCAGGGCGTCGGCGATGGCCGGGAGCAGGTCGCCGGCCCAGTCGCGGCGCAGCCAGAGGTGGTCGATGACGCCCGACTCGGGGAGCTCCGGGGCGACCCCCGGCGGGAGGACGCCACCGCGCGGGAGCAGCCCCGCCCACCCGGGCGCACCGGCCGCGGCCATCGTCCGCAGGTCGTCCAGGAGGTCGGCCTGGTCGACCACCCCCTCTGGTGGTCGGACGACGACCGGCGACAGCGGGCCGTACTCCTGCTCGGCGTCGACCTCGTGGTCGGGCAGTACGGCGACGACCGCGGCGGCCAGATCTGCAGGGTCACCGTCGGTCCAGCACCAGAGCACCGGGGCGTTCACGTCGTCGACGTCGCCCGCGGGTGGGTCGAGGTCGGCGGCTTCGCCCGTCCAGGCCTCGTAGGTCGCTGCTGCGAGCCCGAGCGGTGCCACGTCCAGCAGGTCGACGCCCAGCGGCACCCCCGGCGGAGTTGCCCAGCGGACGGCCCCGTCGCGCACCTCCACGAGCTGCTCGCCGGCCAACGCGTTGAATCTCGCGATCTGGTCGGCATCGAGCCGGGCGATGGCGACGCGGCCACTGCACCACTGCAGCCGGTCGACCTGCCAGGCCGGTTCGTCGAGATCCAGCACGGGTCCGAACCCGCCGAGCGCGATCGTCGGCACGACCTCGTCGAGCACGCCCCCGAGCTGCCGCGACAGGGCCGTCCAGGCCTCGCCGCGATCGACGGGGCCGAGGCCGAGGTCCCCCACCGCGACCTCGAGGACGGTGACGGTGCCGTCGGTCCCGGCGGCGTCGGTCACCCAACCGGTGAGTCCCGCGTCCGATGCGGCGGTGCGCAGCCGTGCGGCCAGGTCGGCGCGATCGGCGTCGTGACAGGTCACCGAGACGACGGGTCCGCGCATGGTCAGGTCCTCCCCGGCAGTGGCACATCGAGCAGGCGCTCGAGTCGAGGGTAGGGGCCCTCGACGAGCACACCGAGCCCGGCCAGCGGGCTGATCTGCAGGCCGCCGGTCGCGTCGGGCGCGGCAGGGAGCCACAGGACGTCGGGATCGCGCAGGAGCGCCCACCGCGGCTCGACGAGGAGCGCGACCTCGACGAGGGCGGCACGCAGCGCCGCCTCGTCCGCCCACTCGGGCGGGATGGCGACGGCCGCGTCAGGGGCAGTGGGCTCGCTCGACCAGCCGGCCGGGAGCGCGGCCGCGAGCGCGGTCGCGAGGCGGGGGTCGGGCTCCCGTGAGGCGAGGCGGAGCCGCGGCCCCTCCGGCGCTGCCTGGTCGGGACGGCGGCCCCACCAGGCATGGAACACGGCCGGCACCAGCCGGTCCGCTCCCACCCGGGGCGCGGCCCACAGCGGAACGGCGCCGGTCGTCGCCCACACCCAGCCGTCGTCGTCCGCCCGCACGGCCTCTCGGTCGGCAAGGTGGGTGAACCGCTCGGCTCGGAGGGCGTCGACGTCGCGTCGTCGTACCCGTCCCGTGCGCAGCCCCGGCGCGAGCTCGTCGTAGTCGGGGGCCGCGAGAGAGCCCGCCCCCCACTCGGGGGCCGCGAGGGCGAGGGCCGGGTCGACGGTGACGACGACCGTCCCGAGCGCGAGACCGAGCTCGGCCCACGCCTCCGGTCGGTCGTCGGGCAGTCCGAGCCCGAGGCCGCCCGCCCACACGTGCAGCTGCACGAGTCCCTCCTCGGCTCCATCCTCGACGGACGTCGGCAACCCTGAGCGAGTCGCGGCCTCCTCCGTGGCGGCGCGCACTGCTGCGGTGCCCCGCGCCGGGTCGAACAGCACGCAGGTCAGGGTCGGTCCGCGCCTCACCGGATCGCCGCCTGCTGCAGCATCCGCGCGAGCTGTCGTGCGGTCGGCTCGAACGCCGTGGCGAACTCACCGGCACGGGCGCCGTTGGCGTAGTACTGCGAGACCAGCCACCGGCCATTGGTGTAGCGCAGCACCGAGTACGTCGACTGCGCCCCGGACTCGCCCCGCAGGCTCCACTGGAAGACCTTGCCCTGCTTGATGCCGGCCTGGACGACCAGGTCGAGATACTCGTCGCGCATCCACGGCTGCACCGGGGCGTCGTCCGCCAGCCGGTACCACTCACGGATGTGGCGGTCGATGTGGCTGGGCCGCCAGCCGTAGCTGCCGCGGACCAGCGCTGCGAGGTCGTCAGCGTTCTGCGCGATCGCACGAGCACCGCTCGAGGTGGCCCCGGCACCTTTGGCGGCCTTGCCGAGCAGCTTGAGCAGCCCGCTGCCGATGCTTGCTTCCTGGATGTGCAGGGGCACCGGCATCGCGGCCTGGTACGCCGGGACCAGGTTGCCCCACTCGTCGTAGCCGTAGAGCGGATGCTCGGGGTCGAACGCGCCGGGATCGAAGTCCTCGCCAAAGCCGTAGTCGTCGGGGTCGGGGTGCTCCCCGTCGGCGCCGAGCCAGTACCACCCGGCCGGGTAGCCGTCGCCGAAGAGGAAGGTCTTCCAGTCTCCCGGTGGCCGCGGCGGTGGCTCGGGCAGCGGGATGCCGCCCGGGGCGAGAGCGCCGTAGGCCCACAGGTCAGTGGTGAGGGCGCGCTCGGAGTCGAGGAAGCCCTGAAGCAGGACCTCGATGTCGGAGCCGCTGACGGAGAAGGGATCTTGGTAGCCCTGGACGAGGAGGTCGCGGAGAGAGGCGCGGGTGGTGTTGATGAGACGGCCGTGGGCGCGCAGCTTCTCGGAGATGAGCGAGAGCTGGCCGCCCACCTGCGCCAGTGCGTCGTCGACGGTCTCGAGGTAGTCGAGCATGGTGCGACCGCTGGCGCTGTCCCACTGGTCGACGAGGTCGACCCGGACGCCGGCCACCCGGCCACGCGCGTGCCAGAACCGGTCGTAGGCGGTGTCCATCCCGTCCGCGGCACGGATCAGGCCGTCTCCGTCCGCATGATTGATGCGGGCAAGGATGATCGCCTCGGTCTCGGAGTCCATCGAGCTCACCCGCTACCGGGGAGAGTGATGTCGATGTGCCCGCTGGCGTCGACCGTGGCGAAGCCGTCGGCGGCACGGGCGGTCGTGGTCGCGGCACCGCGGATCGCCGGCTCCGCCGTCTCGAGGAGCGCCGACCAGCGGCCCCACCAGAACGCGTACGCGCGGTAGACGTCAGCGTCGGGAGCGAACGTCCCCAGGGGCAGAGCCGCCTTGTCCATCAGCGCGTCAACATCGTCGACGAGCCGGTTCGCCGTACCCGCCAGCTCCTCGGCGGCGTCGCGCATCGACGTGACGTCGACATCGATGTACGGCGTGCTGTAGCCCCCGCCGTTGTCCAGACCCATGCTCGCGCTTCTCTCCCCCGTGCCAGAAGCCAAACGTCATCCGTTGCGGCGCCCACGTCGACCGAGGTTCGCCGAAGCGAACCTGCCAGTCAGTGGGCCATGTCGACGAAGCGCGAGTAGTGGCCCTGGAAGGCGACGACGATGTCGCGGGTCGCGCCGTTGCGGTGCTTGGCGACGATCAGGTCGGCCTCGCCGGGACGGGTGGATTCCTTCTCGAAGGCGTCGTCACGGTGGAGCAGGATCACCATGTCGGCGTCCTGTTCTATGCTGTTGTGGAGCGGGACGCCCTCCGCGACGAAGTTGTGGACGCCGAGGACAGTCGCGTCGTAGACCGGCTCCTCACCAAGCGGCTCGATGGATCTGACCGCGTCCCAGTACACGTCGTTCGTCGCCATCAGTGCTAGGTCGTTGTCTCCGAGGATCGAGGCAACCCTGAAGAGGCGCTCGCGGCTCGGCGGACTCTTGGTGATCGTCGCTGTCTTGCCGACGGCGACTGACAGTTCGGCCTCGGCTGTCGGCCTTTCATCAAGGAGCGCCCTCACATCGTTCCAGACCTCAACGGGCACCGTGTCAGCTCCGGCACGTGCTGTGACTCCACGGAGGAGCTCTGCCAACTCGAGGGCCTGGTCTTCGCGCCCACCAGAGACGCCGACCTCGTCCAGGAAACGCAACTGATTCTCCGCACCGCTGACGTTCACCTGATAGCCGGGACGATAGCCGTCCTTCGTGGTCGATGTGATCCGAGTGAAGACGTTGAAACGCAGAAGAAGGCGCGCGACGTCGTCCGCGAGACGGCGGCTGGTGGACGCGTAGAAAACCGAGCCGTGTCCCTGAGTCGCTCGGCGATGCACGCAGCCGTCGGTGGCCCAGAGGCTTCGAAGGAAGAGCGCGACCTGCTCCTTCGGCAGGGAGAAGACCCACTCCGGCACGAACTTCTCGTGAGACCTGAGTCCGAACAGGCCCATGTCGTCCAACCACTTCGCGATCGGGTTTCGCTTGCCGTGGGTCAGGTGATAAGGCGCCGGAAGGCGCAAGGAAGTCGCTCTGGCGGCGGGGTGGTCATCTCGGACGGCTTGAATCCCGAACAGTTGACGGGCAGCCCAAGCGACGGTCTGAAGGTTGTGCTCGTCGATCGACGCGTACCGGATGGGCTGGCGCTTCACGAACGAACCGTCGCCGATCATGTGACCAAGGAGGACGACTTCGTTCGGATCGCGCGGCGTGATCGCGATCGGCGGCGGCACGTGGCGGATGGCTCCGACCCGGCTTCCGACCGTCAGCTCGCCCAGAGGCATCCATCCGTCGTACGTCAGGAACGGGTGGTTGGCCGTTGCCTTCACCCGGCGTCCGGAGGCGAGGGTGACCTCGTAGACCGGCTTGGTCCCGCTCGGGAACGCGTGGGTCAGCGTGCGCGGCACCAGCTTGAGCCGGTCGTCCAGCGCCCACACCGGGATGTCCTTCGCTCCGGACTCGATCAGCTCGCCGAGCGTGATCTCGGCGTTCGTGTCGGCGCGCATCAACCGGGTGTCGGCGGTGAGGCAGCCGGACTCACGAAGGTCGCTCATCATCGGGCGCTTGTCGGCGCGCTGCTCGGGACCACGGTTGAGCTGCGACAGCGCAATGATCGGGACCTCCAGCTCTTTCGCCAGCAGCTTGATCTGACGCGAGAACTCGGAGACCTCGAGCTGGCGGGACTCGACCTTCTTGCCGGAGGTCATCAGCTGCAGGTAGTCGATGACGACAAGCTTGAGGTCGTGCTTCTGCTTCAGCCGGCGGGCCTTGGCCCGGATCTCCATCATCGTCATGTTGGGGCTGTCGTCGATGAACATCGGAGCCGACGACACCTTCGCGACGTGGCGTGCCAGGCGGTCCCACTCCTCCGTCGACATCTTGCCGTTGCGGATGTGGTTGAGCGGGATCCGGCCCTCCGCAGAGAGCAGCCGCATCGTGATCTCGGAGCGCGTCATCTCCAGGCTGAAGAACGCGCTGGTCAGGTTGTTGTGGACCGACGCGGCGCGGCACAGGTCGAGAGCCAGCGTTGATTTGCCCATGGCGGGCCGGGCCGCGACGACGATCATCTGGCCCTTGTGGAGGCCGTTGGTGAGGTCGTCGAGGTCGGCGAAGCCGGTGGGCACGCCGTAGATGCCGGCCTCACGGTTCTCGATCGCCTCGATCTCGTCGAGGACGCTGTCCATGATGTCGCTCAGCGGCGCGTAGTCCTCGGCCTTGCGCCGCTCGGTGACGCCGTAGACCTCGGCCTGGGCGGCGTCGACGATGTGGTCGACCTCGCCCTCGCCCGCGTAGCTGATCTGCACGATCTTGGTGCCGGCGTCGACGAGGCGGCGCAGGATCGCCTTCTCGCGGACGATCTCGGCGTAGTAGCCGGCGTTGGCGGCGATCGGCACGTTGGCGGCCAGCGTGTGGAGGTACGGCGCGCCGCCGATCTTCTGCAGCTCGCCCCGCCGCTGCAGCTCGCCCGCCACCGTGACCATGTCGGCCGGCTCGCCCCGGCCGTAGAGGTCGATGATCGCGTCGTGGATCGACTCGTGCGCGGGCCGGTAGTAGTCCTGACCGCGGACCTCCTCGAGCACGTCGGCGATCGCGTCCTTGGAGATGAGCATCGCGCCGAGGACCGACTGCTCGGCCGCCATGTCCTGCGGCGGCGTCCGGCCCCCCGGCCGTCCCGAGGGTGCGTCGCCCGGCGCGAACGCCGCGGGTCCGTCGCCCCACTCGTCGTCCGGCGGCGGCACCTCTGCGAGGCTCACCCGGCTCCTCCTTCGATGTCGAACTGAGCTTCGATTACTGTCCGTCGGCATGCTGGCGCCAGGGTCCGACTCAATACCGACTCAAGGTCCGACCCGAGAGACCGCCGGCACCCGATCGCCGCGCCGTGCGAGAGACTCGAGCCGCGAACCTACGGTCCCGGGAGCGGCAAAGCCAGTCCGTAGTGCACAGGCACCGGGTCAGCCTGGGGATAACTGGAGGCGGAGGGTGGACGACACGCAACGGGCGTGTGCACGGGTTGGGGAGGAGACTGTGGAACTGAGACCGGAAAAGGTATCGACCCCCCGTCTGACCTGCGCAAACCCAGATCCACAGCTGTGGAACCGAAAAAAGTTGGTGCCGATCTCGTTCACCGGGACGACATCTGGTGGTAGTCGGCCCGTCACCCCCGGATCCGGTATCACCGCGAGATATCCACAGTCAAGGGGCGGGTTGTGCGTCGGCCCCGTCTGACCCCCGACGACCGCCAGATCGGCCGGCTCGCCGTACCGGCGTTCCTGGCATTGGTCGCCGAGCCGCTCTTCCTCCTCGGCGACGCCGCGGTGGTCGGCCACCTCGGCACCCGGGAGCTCGCGGGCCTCGGCGTCGCCGGCACCGTGCTGCAGACCCTGGTCGGCATCTGCGTCTTCCTCGCCTACGGCACGACGGCGAGTGTGGCCCGACAGCTCGGGGCCGGTCGCCGGGGTGCGGCGCTGGCCCAGGGCGTCGACGGCCTGTGGCTCGCGGTCGCCATCGGGGTCCCGACGACGGCGGTCGGGATCTTGCTGACGGGCCCGATGGTCGCCGCGCTGGGACCCGGAGCGGCGATCGCCGAGCAGGCCGAGACCTACCTCCGGGTCGCCCTGCTCGGTGTGACGCCGCTGCTCCTGATGCTGGCCGCGACCGGCGTGCTGCGGGGCCTGCAGGACACGCGGACGCCGCTGGTCGTGGCGATCGCGGGCAACGTGGTCAACCTGGTCCTCAACGTGGTCCTCGTGTACGGCGTCGGCCCGTTGCCCCGCCTCGGCATCGCCGGCTCCGCGCTCGGGTCGGTGCTCGCCCAGGTCGCCAGCGCGGCCGCTCTGGTGTACGTCGTCGTCCGGGCCGCTCGCCGGGAAGGAGCCTCGCTCCGCCCCGACACGCCGGGCATCCGCACCGCGGCCCGCGCCGGCGTACCGCTGCTGGTGCGGACCCTGACGCTGCGCGCCTCGCTGCTGGTGACGACGTACGCCGTGGTCCTCTCGGCCCAGACCGCCACGGACGAGGCCGTGCCCATCGCGACCCACCTGCTGGCGATGACGCTCTGGGGGTTCCTCGCGTTCGTGCTCGACGCGATCGCGATCGCCGCCCAGGCGATCACCGGACGCCACCTCGGGGCCGGTGACGTCGAGGCGGCGCGCGCGGTGACCCGGCGGATGGTCGGGTGGGGGGTGGTCAGCGGGGTGGTCACCGGCGTCGGGCTGGCCGCGGCCAGCCCGGTGCTGGGCGTGCTGTTCACGACCGACGACGCCGTACGACGGGCTCTGGTGCCCGTGCTGCTCGTCGCGGCGCTCGCCCAGCCCGTGGCGGGTGTGGTCTTCGTGCTCGACGGCGTCCTCATCGGCGCCGGCGACGGGGCTTACCTGGCCTGGGCCGGCCTCGCCGTGCTCGGCGGCTACGCTCCCGTCGTGCTGGGTGCAGCGGTGGTGACCGACGACTGGGTGGGTGGCGGCCTGCCGTGGCTGTGGGCGGTCTTCGGCCTGGTGTTCATGGGCGGGCGGTTCCTGACCCTCACCCGACGGTCCGCCGGCGACCGGTGGCTGGTGACCGGAGCCAACCGATGAAGCCGCTGCACGCCGTCGCGCTGGGCCTGGTGGTGATCGCCGTCTACTCGAAGGCCGGCGAGTTCGACCTGCTGCCCGATCCGCTGGGCTGGCTCTTGGTGCTCCTCGGCCTCAAGGTCCTCGTGGGCCGGGTGGACCTGCCGTACCGCGGCGTGCTCTGGGCCTTGGGGCTGCTGGCGCTGGCAGCGTCCGCGGTCCTGACGGTGCCGTCGGTCCGCGACTGGTTCGAGGACGCCGAGCCCGCCCTCGGCTGGGCGGTCGACGTACCGGCCCTCGGCTTCTGTGCGCTCCTGTGCCACGCCCTCTTCGCCGGCGCCCGCGCCGCCAAGGAGGTCGGCGCATCCGCGTGGTTGCAGTGGACCGCGATCGGCTTCGTGCTCTCGATCGCGGCGCCCGTCGTCGTGATCGGCGGGGACGTCGACGGCCTCCGCGGCCCGGCCGAGCTCGTCACCGGGCTCTCGCAGATCTCGCTGTTCGTCCTCTGCCTGGTCTACGGCGGGCGGGCGTGGGCGGGTGCGCCGGAGGAGGCGCCGGCAGACCCGGCCACGGCGCCGCGGCCCGACGCCGACTGAGCCGCGTCGGGACCTGCCCGGCCCTATCCCAGCCTGTCCAGCACGACCTCGGCCAGCGCGATGCTCTGCTGCTGGGGGTCACCCTGGAAGTCGACGCCGTCCTCGTACTCAAGCTCGATGTCGAAGTTGTAGCTCTCGGTGCACACCCGCAACGTCGCCTCCAGCGGCGGGTTCTCGGCGCGCTTCCACCACGCCTCCTGCGCGTCCAGGCCCTCGACCGGGGTCACGGTCGCCAGGATCTCCGTCGGCTTCGGGCACTGGAAGTCGCCCGCCGCGAAGCCGTCGGGCCCGGTGAGCGCGAAGTCGATCTCCACCAGGTCCTCGGCCTCGAAGTTGCAGTCCTGGCTCTGCCACTCGATGTCCTGCTCGGTGTAGCCACCGCCACCTTGCGAGGGCTCACCGAACGGCACCCCGAACGCGGCCTGGACGTCCGCCGCGGTCAGCACGTCGCACGGGTTGGGCAGCTCGCCGCCGGCGTCGGTCGTGCCCGCATCGGTGGGAGACGTCTCGCCCGGGGTGTCACTGCTCGTCCCCTCGCTCGGCACCTCCGGTGAGTCGGGGGTGGTGGCACTGGGCGGGGTGTTCTCGGGTTCGTCGTCGTCGCCACAGGCCGCCAGGGCGGGCGCGAGGAGCAGGACGACGACCGGGACGAGCGGGCGTAGGGAGGTCATGCGCCTGATCCTTGCGCAAGTCGCCGTCAGGTTCACGCACTTCACTGCACCGCGAGCCCGGCGGGCCGAGGCGCGCAGCCCGGCCGACCCCGCATCACGCGGGGTACGACGAACGGCCGGCCCCCGCGGGGACCGGCCGTTCGATTGGTTCGTGCGACCTCGGTGGTCGAGGAGGTCGCTCTGCGACCGTCGCGAGACCGTCAGCCGGGGATCACGTTGAGCGCGACCGCCGCGGAGACGTCGTCGTGCAGCTTGATCGAGACCTGGTGCGAACCGAGGGTCTTGATCGGGTTGCCGAGGATGATCGTCCGCTTGTCGAGCGACTCGCCGGCGACCTCACCGAGCGCCTCGGCCACGTCACCAGCGGTGACGGCGCCGAAGAGGCGACCGCCCTGGCCCGCCTTGACCTTGACGTCGACCGGGCCCTTCTCGAGCTTGGTCTTGATCTCGGTGGCGTGTGCCTCGTCGCGGACGGCGCGCGCGGAGCGGGCCGTCTTGATGGCGTCGGCCTGGCTCTGCGCACCGCGGGTCCAGCGGATCGCGTGGCCCTGCGGCAGCAGGTAGTTGCGGCCGTAGCCGTCCTTGACCTCGATCACGTCACCGGCTGCGCCGAGACCCTCGACCTCCTGGGTCAGGATGATCTTCATGTCTGTTCTCTCCTTCTCAGCCTGCGGCGTCAGCGGCCAGCGGCCGTGTAGGGCAGCAGGGCGACCTCGCGGGCGTTCTTGACGGCGATGGCCACGTCGCGCTGGTGCTGGACGCAGTTGCCGGTCACACGACGCGCGCGGATCTTGCCGCGGTCGGAGATGAACTTGCGGAGCAGGGTGGTGTCCTTGTAGTCGACACCGGTCGCCTTCTCCTTGCAGAACTGGCAAACCTTCTTCTTCGGCTTGCGGATGACTGGCTTAGCCATTGTGGAGCTCCTCCTCAGAGCCCGCCCTCGTCAGTCGAACAGGGGCGGAATGGTTGATGGTTGATGGATCAGAAGGGCGGTTCGTCGTTGCCGCCGACGCCCGGGGCACCCCAGGGGTCTCCGGCCGGAGCGCCACCGCCCTGGCCGCCGCCCTGCGGGGCACCGGCCGGGCCGGACGAGGCCCACGGGTCGGCCGCGGGAGCGCCGCCGCCGTAGCCGCCGCCACCCCCGCCGCCCTGGTTGCTGTAACCGCCGCCGCCGCCGGAGCGGGCAGCACGGGTGACCTTCGCCGTCGCGTACTTGAGGGACGGGCCGACTTCCTCGACCTCGATCTCGAACACGGTGCGCTTCTCACCCTCGCGCGTCTCGTACTGCCGCGACTTCAGCCGGCCCTGGACAACGACGCGCATCCCCTTCTGGAGGGACTCCGCGACGTTCTCGGCGGCCTGCCGCCACACCGAGCAGGAGAGGAACAGCGCGTCGCCGTCCTTCCACTCGTTGGACTGCTTGTCGAAGGTGCGCGGCGTCGACGCGATCCGGAAGTTCGCCACGGCCGCACCCGACGGGGTGAAGCGCAGCTCCGGGTCGTCGACAAGGTTGCCGACGACGGTGATGACGGTCTCGCCTGCCATTTCAGGTCTCCCTAGCGTTCGTGATCAGTGAGTTAGACGTGCGTCGGCGCTCATCGTGTCCTGACCTTCCGACAATGGATAGGTCTCGTCCACAGGCGAGCGCCCTCGGCTCACTAAGCGGGACGCAGGACCTTCGTGCGCAGGATCGCCTCGTTGAGACCGAGCTGGCGGTCGAACTCGGCGACCGTCGCGGGCGTCGCGGTCAGGTTGATGACGGCGTAGATGCCTTCGGCGTTCTTGTTGATCTCGTACGCAAGGCGCCGGCGGCCCCAGATGTCGACCTTGTCGACGGTGCCTCCGTCCTTGCGGACGACGTTGAGGTACTTGTCGAGCGACGGCTCGACAGTGCGCTCGTCAAGGCTGGGGTCGAGGATGACCATGACTTCGTATGCACGCAAAGCGGTCTCCACCTCCTCTGGACTGGGCGGCCACGGACTCTCCGTGGCAGGAGGGCTCTGCAGTCGCGACCTGCTCCCCCTGATGGGAGCAGCGCGACGGGACAGGCTAACAACGAGGTACGACGCGCACCCAATCGCCGGGACGCCGGCGCACCTCGTCCGGGGCCGGCTGGAGGCGTACGGGGGCCGACTGGGGGCCTACTGGAACTGGACCGGGTTGGCCACCTCGATGTCCCCGATCGCGAGCACGGCGACCAGCCCGGGGATCGACTCGGGGACGTCGACGAAGAACGAGATGCAGACCTCTCCGGTCCCCTGGTCCCACTCGCTCGGGGTCGCACCGAGCTGGGTGCTGCCGTCGAGGGAGTAGAATTGCAGCTCGAAGGGCGTCCCGTCCGGGATCCCGACGGCCGAGAACTCGGTGTAGACGGTGCCGGGGAACACCGCACCGGCGAGGATCTGCGGCGCGTCGGGGGTGGACGCGTTGGCGCAGCCGCCGTTGCCGTCCAGCGACCAGCCTCCCGCCGTCACCACGGCCTCGGGCGCCATCTCGGGGTCGGGCACCTCGACGTCGTCGAGCCAGGGCGAGGTGTAGGGCTCGCCGCTCTCCGCCGCCGCGATCACGTCCACCGCCCACTTGGACGGGCGCATGAGCGCCGAGCCGCTCGTGAAGACGCCGCCCTGACCGTCGTCGCCCTGGGTCTCCCGGGTGCGTACCTCGGTGTTGATGCCGATCAGCTCGCCGTCGTCGTTGATGGTCGGTCCGCCGGAGTTGCCGGAGCCGAGCCGCAGGTCGCTCTCGATCCACGCGTCCTCGCCGAAGGGCGGCACCGCCTTGATCGTGGAGGCCACGCCCTCGGTGACCGTCACCGGACGTGCGTAGGGGTCCTCGAGGTCGACCGCCGCGATGCCGGGGAAACCGAGGGCGACCAGCTCGTCGCCGGTCCGGACCTCGTCGCTGTCGCCGATCGGCATCGGCTCGGGCAGGTCGAGGTCCTCGGGATCGACCGGGTTGCCCTCCGCGTCGGCGTTGATCTGGAGCACCGACAGGTCCAGCGGGCCGTCGGACGCGACCGGGTTGGCGCGGTAGAGCACCTCCACCGGGCCGTCCGGGTCGTCGGCCGGCGGGATCCCGATGGCCAGGAAGTCGTACGGCGGCTCGGGCAGGTCGTACCCGGGCGCGCTCTTGTCGGCCACGTGCACGTTGGTCAGGATCAGGCCGGTGTCGCTGACGATGGACCCGGTGCCGTTGCCCTGGATCTCGTCGTCGCGGACAGAGATCACCAGCACGGTGGCGGCCTTGGCCCGGTCGAGCTCGGACTCGGTGAGTCCCTCGGCGGCGGTCGGCGCGTCGCCGCCGTCCTCGTCGTCGTCGCCGGCGACCAGCGCGGCGGCAGTGATCCCGCCGCCGACCAGCACGAGCGCGCCGACGATGCCGCCGACCACGAGCGCCGTGCGCCTGCGCTTCTTCCCAGCGATCGCCTTCTGCGCCTGTCGCGCCTCGACGATCGGCACGAGCTCGACGCCGACGCCGGCCGTGGGGTGCCCGAGCATCAGCATCACGGGCCCGGTCAGCTTGCGGGTGCGGACCTGGTCGTCGCCGTCGAAGGTGCCCGCCGTCGACCGGTCGACGAACCACCACCCGTCCGGGCGCCCCTCGACCACCGCGTGCAGCCGGGAGACCGACGAGTCCTCGACGACGACCTCGTTGGCGGGGTCGCGGCCGATCCTGACGGTCGTGCCGGGGACGAACCGCAGGCTGTTGCCCCCGGTCCGCACCATGAGCCCCGGACCCGGTAGGTAGGAGCCGGGCGTCGAGCTCCCGGGGAGCACGGTCTGCGCCAGCCCCGGCGGCGGCAGGGCCACGTTCGCCGACGCCGCCGGCCGCGCGCCGGCCACGGAGTAGGTCAGCGGCTCGCCCTCGGTGCCGCCGATGAGGACGGTGCCCTGTCCGCTGAGGCGCAGCTCGGTGATGCGGGTCCCGTTGAAGAACGTCCCCGAGGCGCTGCCGATGTCGACCAGGGTCCAGCCATGGGCGTCGGGACGGATCTCGGCGTGACGCCTCGAGACGGTCCCGGCGGTGAGCGTGACGTCGCACTGGGCTTCCCGCCCGATCGTCACCGGAGCCGAGCCGTCGAACGTGAGGGAACGCCCGCCGACCTCGATCTGAAGGGGAGTCATGGACGGGACGGTAAAGCCGAACTCCGTGTCGCGGGCGTGAATCGCGAAGTCGAGGACCTAGGTCCTCGACATGGGGCGTCGGTGCCGGCTCCTACGCTGGGGCCATGAGCGAGACCACTGCCCTCCGCATCGGCGCCCACGTCGAGCAGACCGACCCCGTCGGGGAGGCGATCGCCCGCAACGCCCCGCTCGTGCAGTTCTTCCTCGGCAACCCGCAGTCCTACAAGGGTCCGGTGGTCGCCTACGAGGGCGGCCCGGAGCAGCTCCGCGCCGATGCCGAGGAGGCGGGCGTCGACCTCTACGTGCACGCGCCGTACCTCATCAACGTCGCGACCACGAACAACCGCCAGCGGATCCCGAGCCGCAAGCTGCTTCAACAGCACATGGACGCCGCAGCCGAGATCGGCGCCAAGGGGCTGATCGTCCACGGCGGGCACGTGCAGGACGCCGACGACCCCGCAAAGGGCTTCGACAACTGGCGCAAGGCGGTCGAGGCCACCGACCTCAAGATCCCGCTGCTCATCGAGAACACCGCCGGCGGCACCAACGCGATGACCCGCTACCTCGAGCGCATCGCGGGCGTCTGGGACGCGATCGCGGCCGCCGACGGCGCCGACATGGTGGGGTTCTGCCTCGACACCTGCCACGCCCACGCGGGGGGCAACCCGCTGGAGACCATCGTCGAGGACGTCCGCAAGATCACCGGCCGGATCGACCTGGTCCACTGCAACGACAGCCGCGACGACTTCGACTCCGGCGCCGACCGGCACACCAACTTCGGCGCCGGCCGGATCGACCCGGACCTGCTGGCCGCGGTCGTCCGCGACGCCGGCGCACCGGTCGTCTGCGAGACGCCCGGAGGGCCCGCCGAGCACCTCGCCGACTTCGCCTGGCTCCGCGAGCGCGTCTGAGTCTCGAGACGGTCGCAGAGCGACCTCCTCGACCACCGACGAGCTAGGCCGGCTGCCAGCCGAGGTTCGTCGCGACCCGCTCCAGCGTCGAGAGCAGGGCGTCGTACTCCTCCTCCGACAGCCCCTCGATCGCGCGCCCGCGGACTTCGTCCGCGGTCCGGTCCTGCACCTCCTCGATGCGCTGCGCGCCGCGCTGCGTCAGCCGATACTCGTGCGCCGAGTGCTCGACCAAGCGGTCCCCGACCAGCCGGTCGAGCACGGCATCGGCCGAGTCACCCTCGACGAGGAACGGCGCCAGGCCGTCCCGGAGCGCGTCGTCGGCGATCGCGCCGACCTCGAGCCGGGTCAGCGCCTGCCACTGGCCGCGGTCGAGGCCGACCTCCTCCGCGGTCTTCGCGAACTCGTCCTGGAACATCGTGTCCAGCGTTCTGGCCCAGTAGTTGAGCGGTCGTGGTGCGGTCATGATCGGTCAGTACCCAGACCGATACGCTCAAGGCATGCCGAGCATGCGGGTGATCTCAGCCGACGACCACCGCGACTACCTCGCCTCCCTCCCCACCGCCAGCTTCCTGCAGACGCCCGGCTGGGCGAAGGTGAAGGCGGAGTGGCGGGCCGAGCACCTCGCGTGGGTCGACGACAGCGGGCAGACCGTCGGCGCGGCGCTCGTGCTCTACCGCAAGCTGCCGCGGCTGAACCGCTTCCTGGCCTACCTGCCCGAGGGTCCGGTCATCGACTGGTCGACCGACCGGCTGGGCGACTGGCTCCGCCCGCTGGTGACCCACGTCAAGGGCCAGGGCGCGTTCGCCGTGCGGATCGGGCCTCCGGTCGTCACCCGTCGTTGGTCGGCGGCCCAGATCAAGGACGGCATCGCCGACCCCGACGTACGCCGCCTCGGCCAGGTGCCGCCGCTCGACCGATCGGCCGCGGGTGCGCGCGTCGTCGCCCAGCTGCACGAGCTCGGCTGGCGCCACCAGACCGCGGAGGGCGGCTTCGCGGCCGGACAGCCGCAGTTCGTCTACCAGATCCCGTTGACCTGGACCGACGGCGCTGGACCCCACAGCCACACCGAGGAGTCGCTCCTCAAGGGCATGAACCAGCTCTGGCGCCGCAACATCAAGAAGGCCGCCAAGGAGGGCGTCGAGGTCGCCACCGGCACGAAGGACGACCTCAAGGCGTTCCACGACCTGTATGTGCACACCGCCGAGCGGGACCACTTCACGCCGCGCCCGCTGCGCTACTTCGAGGTCATGTACGACGCCCTCAACGAGGATGCTCCGGACCGGCTCAAGCTGTGGCTGGCCCGCCACCAGGGCGACCTGGTCGCCGCGACGCTCGGCGTCCGCGTCGGCACGCACTGCTGGTACTCCTACGGCGCCTCGTCCACCGAGAAGCGCGAGGTGCGCGGCTCGAACGCCGTTCAGTGGGCGATGATCTGCGACGCGCTCGCCTCCGGCGCGGAGGTCTACGACCTGCGCGGCATCACCGACACCCTGGATGCCGACGACTCCCACGTCGGGCTCATCCAGTTCAAGGTCGGCACCGGCGGCGAGGCCGTCGAGTACGCCGGCGAGTGGGACCTGCCGATCAACCGGGTGCTCTACAAGGCGTTCCAGGTCTACCTGGCGCGGCGCTGAGGGAAGCGCGTCCGGATGAGCCTGACCCTGAGCGTCGACGGGCCGCGCTGGCGGTCCCACCTGGAGTCCGTCGCCGACGCCCACCCGGGGATCGTGCCGGTCGCGAAGGGCAACGGCTACGGCTTCACGCTCGGCCGCCTGGCCCGCAGGGCGCAGTGGCTGCGCGACCGCGGCCACGACGTGACCACCCTCGCCGTCGGCACGTACGACGAGATCCCCGAGGTTGCCACCCGCTGGGACGGCGACATCCTCGTGCTGACCCCGTGGCGGCCGTTCGTCGCGGCGTTCGAGCCGGCCCTGACCAACCGGGTGATCCACACGGTCAGCCGCCTCGTCGACCTCGAGCAGCTGCTCGCCCAGGCGCCGACCGCCCGGGTCGTCCTGGAGCGCATGACCAGCATGCAGCGCCACGGCATGTCGGGCCGCGAGCTGTGGGAGGCCGGCGAGGTCCTGCGCCGCCATCCCGAGGGCCGGCTCGAGGGCGTCGCCCTGCACCTCCCCCTCGCCCAGGGCAACCACCTCGGCGAGGTCGGCCGGCTGCTCAACGACTACGTCGCCGCCGCGGTGCCCAAGTCCGGGAGCGACACGGTCTGGGTCAGCCACCTCACCGACGGCGAGCTCACCAGCATGCGCGAGCAGTACGGCGACTTCACCGTCCGTCCGCGCATCGGCACCCAGCTCTGGCTCGGCGACCGCGGCGCGCTCCGCGTGACGGCGACCGTGCTCGACGTGCACCCCGTCGAGCGCGGCGACATCTTCGGCTACCGGGCCCGCACCGCGCCGAAGTCCGGCCACCTGCTGGTCGTCAGCGGCGGCACGTCGCACGGGATCGGGCTCGAGGCGCCGACCGGCGACCAGTCGATCAAGGCCCGGGCCGCCACGCTCGCGAGGGGCGGCCTGGACGCGGTCGGCTTCGTGCGGTCGCCGTACTCCATCGACGGCAAGCAGCGGCTCTTCGCCGAGCCGCCGCACATGCAGGCGTCGATGCTGTTCCTACCGAACGGCGCCCGCGTGCCGGCCGTGGGCGACCGGATCGACGTACGGGTGCGCTACACCGCCACCGCCTTCGACCGGATCGAGATCAGCTAGCTCGGGACGGTTCCCGGCCGGGTCGTGGTGCGGCAGGAACAGGTCGCGGACGACCATCACGACCAGGTAGAGCTCGCAGGCGATCCGCACCACGATGCCGACCCAGTAGAACCCGACGTCGCCGCCCCCGGCGGGCTGCAGGTAGCCGCCGAGGTACCACCACACCGTGCAGAAGTAGAAGACCTCGCCGGCCTGCCAGATGATCTGGTCGCGCCAGCGCGGCCGGGCGAGCACGGCGAGCGGCAGCAGCCACAGGACGTACTGCGGCGAGTAGACCTTGTTGATCAGCAGGAACCCGACCACGATCAGGAAGCCGAGCTGCGCCAGCCGAGGCACGTGCCCCGTACGTCGCCCGGCCAGCAGGCCGATCACCAGCACGGCCGTGCACCAGGCCCCGAAGAACAGCCACGACACGGCGTTGACGGTGTCCACCTCGACGCCCTTGTCGCGGAGCTGGTCGACGATCAGCCACACCGATCCCAGGTCGGCGCCGCGGTCGGCGTTGAACGACCAGAACACCTTCCACTCGTCGGGCCCGCTGAGGTAGGCGGGCAGGTTGACCACGACCCACACGACCGCCGACCAGACGGTGGCGAGCGCGAAGGCGGCGTACCGCCGTTGGCGGAGGCAGATGATCAGCAGGCCTCCGAGCAGGAACAGCGGGTAGAGCTTGGCCGCCGTGCCGAGACCGATCAGTACGCCGGTCAGGACCGGCTTGTCGCGGGACCACGCCCAGAGGGCGCCGGCGACGAGGGCGACCGCTATCAGGTCCCAGTTGATGAGCCCGGTCAGGAGCAGCGCCGGTGAGAGGGCGAACGCCGCCGCGTCCCACGGCCGCTGCCGATCGACCCTCGACAGCAGCCACACCGACAACAGGGCGAGGGCGGCGAACCCGACCGCGTTGACCAGCACGAAGATCGTGAGCTCGTCGTCGACCTCGTCGGACGCGTGCAGCTCACCGACCGGCTGGTCGGCGCGTTCGCCGCGGTCCGGGCTGCCGTTGAGCGTCTGCGTCAGCCACGCCGTGCCGTAGGCCCAGTACGAGATGCCGACCGGGTACTCCATCACCTCGTAGCGGTCCCGCGTCTCCTCGTCGTCGGAGTACGGCCAGGACAGCTCGGCCAGGCCCCGCGGCACGTAGAGCGGCCTGAGGTCGGTGTAGCACATGTGGGAGTAGACCCACTGCTGGTCCTTGCCATCGGCCAGCGAGCACGGCGCCTTCTGCACCATGCCGAGCACGAAGACGATCGCGGTCAGCAGCAGCAACACACGAGCCGGGGTCCACCACGGGTGCGGCCGGGCGTGCTCGCCCACCGGTCCGCCGACGGACTCGCTGACCGCGGCGACGACCCGGTCGTCCCGGGTCGGGTGGACGTGGGTCATCCGAGGGTCATCCGGAGGTCATCCGCGCGGCGCGCGCCGGCCTGCCGAGCGGGGGCGTCCGCCGCCGTTGCCCTGGCCGCCCTGCCCCGGCCCGGTGGTGTCGGTGTCGGTCGGCAGCGTCGGCTCGGTCGGCTCCGTCGGCTCGGTCGGCTCGGTCGGCTCGGTGGGCTCCGTCGGCTCCGTGGTCTCCGGCTCGGTCGGCTCCGTGGTCTCCGGCTCGGTCGGCTGGGTCGGCTCCGGCTTGTCGGTCTTCTTGGTCTTGGTCGGAGGAGGCGGCGGCGGGGTGTACGGCTCGTGGCCGGTCTCCGGCGCCTCGCCGTCGACGAACGCCGGCTCGGGGAACTCGATCGGGTCCTCGCCCTCCATCACCTGGTCCATGACCGCGCGCCAGGTGTCGGCCGGGTAGGAGCCCCCGTAGAACTCCGGCAGCCAGCCGTCGAGCTGGCCGGTGCCGTCGCCACGGAGGTAGACCACGGCGGTCGAGTACTGAGCCGTGAACCCGGCGTACCAGGCCGAGGACACGGCCCCGCCGGTCTTGGTCGCGGTGCCGGTCTTGCCGGCGGCGGGCCAGGCGAAGCCGCTCATCGCCGACGCCCCGGTGCCGGTCTCGACGACCTGCTGCATCGCGTACGACACGTCGGCCGCGATGTCCTCCGTGAGCGCCCGGTGGTCCTGCACCTTGTGGTCGTAGCGCTCGGTGCCGTTCTGGTCGACGACCTTCTCGATGATGAACGGCTCGGCCGCCACTCCACCGTTGGCGATCGTCGCGTAGCCGTTGGCCATGTTGATCGGGCTCACGGTCTGCGACCCGAGCGGAACCTGGACATTGGCCTCGAGCCCAGGGGAGGACGTCGGGAAGCCCGACGGGTCCTTGGTCGCCTCGGCGGGCGGGATCCCCATGTCGACCGCCGTGTCGACGATCTTCTGCGGACCGTTCTCCATCGAGACCGTGAGGTCGATGTAGGCCGTGTTGACGGACAGCTCGGTCGCGGTGATCAGGTTCACCCGGCCGTAGTCCTGGTCACCCTGGTTCTCCGGGGTGTAGCCGGTGCCCGTGTCGTAGGGGGAGTTCCCGTCGAAGGTGTCCTCGAGGGAGAAGCCGTCCTTGATGCCGGCGGCGAGGGCGAACGGCTTGAACGTCGACCCGGCCTGGCCACCTGCGACGGCCCAGTTCAGCTGCGAGTCGAGGTAGTCCTGGCCGCCGTAGATGCCGCGGACCGCACCCGTGCCGGGCTCGACGGTGGCGATGCCGACGTGGAGGTTCTTGTAGCCGAAGCCGTCGGGACGGACCGCCTTCATGCCCTCCTCGGCGGCGTTCATCGCCTTCTTCGTGAAGGTCGTGGTCACCTCGAGCCCGCCGCCGCTGATCTCCTGCTCGCTGAAGCCGAGGCGCAGCAGCTCCTTCTTGACCATCTGGAGCACATGGCCACGCTGCCCGCCGTACGTGCTCTCGGCCTCCACCTTGGGGAACTTCGGGAGCTTGCGGTAGGCGCGGTCGCCCTGGTCGCTCTCGACCTCACCCATGTCGACCATCTCGCCGACGACGTACTGGTAGCGGCCCTTGAGGTCGCGCTTGGCGGCCTTGCCGTTGGCGGGGTCGAGGTCGTTGGGGTCGTTGAGCAGCGCGGCGAGGACGGCGCTCTGCTTGAGGTTGAGGTCCTTGGCGTCGACCTCGAAGTAGGCCTGCGCGGCGGCCTGTACGCCGTACGCGCCGCGGCCGAAGTAGATGGTGTTGAGGTAGCCCTCGAGGACCTCGTCCTTGGAGAGCTGGTTCTCGACCTTGAGCGACAGGATCGCTTCCTTGGTCTTCCGCTTCCAGGACCGTTCCTGGGTCAGGTAGAGGACCTTGACGTACTGCTGGGTGATCGTGGACGCGCCCTGGGTGACGCCGCCGGAGGCGTTGCTGAAGGCCGCGCGCAGGATGCCCTTGGGGTCGATGCCCTCGTTGGTCCAGAACGTCTGGTCCTCGGCCGCGACGACCGCGTCCTTCAGCGTCTCGGGCATCTCCGCAAGGTCGATCGGCGTCCGGTCCTGGATCGCGAACTGGCCGAGATCGGTCTTGCCGTCGGAGTAGTAGACGTGCGTGGTCTGGGTGGTGAAGTCGGAGTTCGGGCTGGGGATGTCGATGGAGCGGTAGGCGACGAAGAACAGGCAGGCGCAGACCAACGCCAGCACCAGCCCACCGATGGAGCCCCACTTGCCCACCTTCAGCAGCCGCTGCTTCCAGGTGGTCGGTTCGGCCGAGGGGGTGGGTGCCTTGCGCTTGCCGTCCGCCAACGTCTTGCCTCACTCAATGCCACGGGAAGTGCGTCGGAGGTGCCCGACATGCCGCAGATCAGGGTACGCACCCGCCCCATGCCGCACCGATTCGACGCCGCCGATCCATCGGATGTTCAGATTCCACGGATATATCGCTACGATAGGTCGCATGGCACGCCGTGGGGACACCATCGAGCTCGCAGTCCTCGGACTGCTGCACGAGGGACCCATGCACGGCTACGAGCTGCGCAAGCGCCTCAACCTGATGCTCGGGTGGGGTCGCCTGCTGTCCTACGGCTCGCTCTACCCGGCGCTGAAGAAGATGCTCCGCGGCAACCTCATCGAAGAGGTCGCCGCAACTTCGGTGCCCGGGTCCACGGCCTCCCGCCGGCCGCGGATCACCTACCAGGTGACCGAGCGGGGCACCGCCGAGTTCCACCGGCTGATGTCGGAGGTCGGCCCCACCGCGTGGGAGGACGACAACTTCGACATCCGCTTCCGGTTCTTCTCGTCGACCGACATGGAGATCCGGCTGCGGGTGCTGGAGGGACGCCGCTCGCGGCTCCAGGAGCGGCTCGACCGCGTGCAGCGCGAGCTCGCGATGACCCAGAAGGAAGTCGACCGCTACGCCACCGAGCTGCAACGGCACGGCGTCGAGTCCGTCGAACGCGAGGTCCGGTGGCTCTCGGACCTCATCAATGCTGAGCGCGGCACCCACCTGCCGCCTGCAGCCGCAGCAACTGACAACGACTGAAGCAAGAAAGCCAAGGAGAGGGATCCCATGGGTTCGGTACGAGTAGCGATCGCCGGCGTCGGCAACTGCGCCACGTCGCTCATCCAGGGCGTGCACTACTACCGGGACGCCGACCCCAGCGGCACGGTCCCGGGCCTCATGCACGTCCAGTTCGGTGACTACCACGTCAGCGACGTGGAGTTCGTCGCGGCGTTCGACGTCGACGACAAGAAGGTCGGCAAGGACCTGTCCGAGGCGATCAACGCCTCGGAGAACAACACCATCAAGATCGCCGACGTCCCGACGCTCGGCGTCGAGGTGCAGCGCGGCCCGACGATGGACGGTCTCGGCAAGTACTACCGGATGACCATCGACGAGTCGACGGCCGACCCCGTCGACGTGGTGCAGGTCCTCAAGGACACCGGCGCCGACGTTCTCGTCTCCTACCTCCCGGTGGGCTCGGAGGAGGCCGACAAGTTCTACGCCCAGTGCGCGATCGACGCCGGCGTGGCCTTCGTCAACGCGCTGCCCGTCTTCATCGCGTCCGACCCGGTGTGGGCCAAGAAGTTCGAGGACGCGGGCGTCCCGATCGTCGGCGACGACATCAAGTCCCAGGTCGGCGCGACCATCACCCACCGGGTCATGGCGAAGCTGTTCGAGGACCGCGGTGTCGCTCTCGACCGCACCTACCAGCTCAACGTCGGCGGCAACATGGACTTCAAGAACATGCTCGAGCGCGAGCGCCTGGAGTCCAAGAAGGTCTCGAAGACCCAGGCCGTCACCTCGAACCTCACCGGCGAGCTGTCCGGCCTGACCGACTCGCGCAACGTCCACATCGGCCCGTCCGACTACGTCGCTTGGCTCGACGACCGCAAGTGGGCCTACGTCCGGCTCGAGGGTCGCGCGTTCGGTGACGTCCCGCTGAACCTGGAGTACAAGCTCGAGGTCTGGGACTCCCCCAACTCCGCCGGCATCATCATCGACGCCGTCCGCGCCGCGAAGATCGCGAAGGACCGGGGCGTCGGTGGCCCGATCATCCCCGCGTCGGCGTACCTCATGAAGTCGCCGCCGGTCCAGATCGAGGACACCGAGGGCCGCCTGCAGCTGGAGAAGTTCATCAAGGGCGAGTAGCGCTCAACGGTCCAGGCGTCGCGCAACGACCCTCGCGAGACCACGGAAGGGCCGGCCCGAGGGGCCGGCCCTTCCGCGTTGTCGGCCCAGTTGTCGGCCCAGCTGTCGGTCGGCCCAGTGTCGTCGGGCGGTCCGCACTCGACCTCGACCTCGGTCGCGGTCAGCGTCGATGTCGCCTTGCGGTGATCCGCAAGGGGGCGGAGGTGGCGACACCGTCGGTGTAGCCCTCCCTCGCGGCCGTGACCCGGACCGAGACCGACGTGCGGAGGTCGGCCGCGGTCGTTCGGTACGAGGACCCCGTCGCGCCGTCGATCGGCACGCCGTCGCGCAGCCACTGGAACGTCAGAGCTTCCGGCTCCGGGTGCCAGGTGCCGCCGGTGGCGGACAGCTCAGAGCCCACCACGGGCTCGCCGGAGACCTCGGGCGGCGCCTCCTGCATCAGTCGGCGTGCCTCCGGCCCCGCCCACATCGCCGGATCGAGCGGGGTGACCGTGAAGCTCTCGATCACGGCGCTCCCGCCCTCCGCCCACACGCCGATGTCGTCGGCGCCCTCCTCGGGGAAGACCTGGTCGGTGATGGTCGTCCGCCCGTCCGCGGTGAAGACCTCCACCGACGACCGGTCGACGTAGACCCGGATCCGGAGGACGCGGCCATCGAGGACAACCGGCGCTCGGTCGAACGAGGAGAACAGCGGATGGAAGGCGGTGTCACCTGACTCGGTTCGATCGACGAAGAGCTCACCTCTCCGGACGTCGTAGCCGATCCGGGTCTCGTGATCGGCTCCGCCGAGCACCGAGAGGCCGGCGCTCGTCGCGGAGCCCATCCGGATCTCAGCGTCGATCTGGACGACGTCTCCCGTCACGGGCAGGTCCGTGCTGCCGGAGATGGCGCCCCGCTCGGCGGTCCAGGCGTCCGCCTCGTCGCGGAGCGCGTCGATCTCCTCGACGACCTCCTGGGTCAGCCGGGGGCCGCGATCGGTCGAGACCAGCCGCACCTCGCGCGGGAGCGCCATCGCACTGCGCCAGCTGCCGGTCGGGATCTCGTTGGCGTAGTCCCAGTTGTTCATCCACGCGATCATCACCCGCCGTCCGTCCGGGACGCCCGAGAACGACACGCCCGCGTAGTAGTCGCGGCCCCAGTCCAGCCAGTCGTAGCGGGAGAGCCCGCGACGCATCGGGGTGTCCGAGGTCATGAGCTGATCGACGAGCACGTGGCCCCAGCCGAACCGGTTGTTGTCGACGACCTGGATGGTCGCGCGCCGGCCGACCAGGTCGCTGACGTCCCACGCCGTCCAGTCGAGGGTCTCGCTGTTGGTGCCCGTGGCCGACCGGACGACCTCGCCGTCGACGACCAGGTTGACGGCGGTCTCCTCGCTGCGCACGCGCGCCGGCTCGGGTCCGAGGACGACGTGGTCGAGGGTGAGGTGTCCCCACCCTCCGGTCGCCTGGTCCACCACCCGCAGTCGAGCGGTCTGCCCGACGTACGACGCGACGTCCCACGCCTTCCAGTTGAGCTGGCCGGACTCGGGGCCGGTGACGGTGCGCACCGGCTCGCCGCCGACCACCAGCTCGACCTGTAGCGAGCCGTCGGTCCGCCGGCCACCGCCGAGGAGAAAGCTCAGCCACTCGTCATCCACGGTGAACTCCGGCGAGGTCAGCGTCCCCACGTTGCCGTCGCCGTGCGGGCCACCCTCGAACGTGTTGAGCCGCTTCGCACCCAGGTAGTAGTCGCCGCCCGCCGTCGAGGGGTTCCTCGCCGGCTCGAAGTCGCCCTCCAGCGTCCAGCCGCGGTCGACGATCGAGCCGTCGTGCTCGAACCCGTCGAACAACAGCTGCCCCGGAGGCGGTTCGTTGCCGAGCTGCGATCCGTCGACGTGCGGGTGACGGCCTCCTCCCACGAGGAAGTTGACGAAGTCGTCCTCGATCGTGAACTCCGGCGACTCCATCGTTCCGACCGGCCAGTCGCCGCCGTGGAAGCCGTTGACGAGGCCGGCGCCGTGGTGCCCGGTGACCGGGTTCTGGCCGGGAAGGGTTCCGCTCACCGGTGCCGGACCCCAGGGGCCGCCCTGGTCGTTGCCGGGCTCGTTCGAGACCGCCCAGCCTTCGAACGTCCCGTCGTCGAATCCGGCGAGGGTCGTGCCTTCGAGGGTCACGGGCGTCGTCACCGTGGACTCGGAGTGGAAGGCGGTGCCGTCGAACTCACCGACGAAGTACTGGCCGCCGCTTCCCCCGGCCACCGCTCCGGGGTTGAGGTTGACCACCATCACCCACTTGGTGTTGCCGGGATCGCCGTCCACGGGAAGCGGGAAGAGGTCCGGGCACTCCCAGATGCCGCCGATCGCGTTGGCGTCGGCGAACTCGCTCAGGTAGGTCCAGTCGATCAGGTTGTCGCTCTTGTAGATCACGACCTTGTGGTCGACCGCCTCGACGGCCACCATCACCCAGTAGGAGCCGGCCGGGCCGTCGTACCGGAAGACCTGCGGGTCGCGGAAGTTGGCCGAACCCCGGTCCAGCACCGGGTTCCCCTCGTACTTCGTCCAGGTCTGGCCGTCGTCGAGGCTGTAGGCCACGGACTGCGCCTGGCGCCCCGCGTGGGTCGGGTGGTCCTGGGTGTAGGCGCTCGTGTAGAGCGCCACGAGCGGTGGGTTCTCCGCGGAGCCCAGGCCGGAGGTGTTGGCGGTGTCCGAAACCACGGACCCGGAGAAGATGTCCTCGATCGCCCGCCCCTGGTCGTCGAAGGTCTGCGGGATCGCCACCGGCTGCTCCTCCCAGTGCAGGAGGTCGGACGATGTGGCGTGGCCCCAGCTCATGTTGCCCCAGCGCGTGCCGTAGGGGTTGTGCTGGAAGAACAGGTGCCAGGTGCCCTCGTGGAAGACCATGCCGTTGGGGTCGTTCATCCAGTTGGCACGGGGCGTGAAGTGGAGATGGGGGCGGAACCGCTCGTCGGCGGGGTCGGCGATCTCCTCCGACCCGTCGTCCGCTCGAGCGCCCGACGGCGTGGCGGTGACGGCGCCCGCGGCGGGCACCAGGAGGACCAGGAGGGCGAGGAGGCGGATGAACAGTCGCATCATTGAGTCCTGTCGGCTGAGGTGGGGCGGGGACGTGCGGTTCCCGAGATGCGGCGGCGAGCGCCGAGGTCAGGCGGAGGCGAGGTGGCTCTCGTGCTGGTCGAGCTCGCTCCGGGTGGGCGGAGACGCACCGGCGCGGCTCACGCTGAGGGCAGCCGCCGCGTTGGCCCGGTCGAGGACATCGCCCCACACCGCCCCGCCGGCCGCACCCAGGTCGGCCCGGCGGGCCGCTCCCAGGCAGTCGGCGCGGCCGAGACCGGCGATCAGTGCCGCGGCGAACGCGTCGCCGGCACCGATGGTGTCGACCACCGCCACCGCTCGGCCCGGCGCTCGGAACACGTCGTCGCGCGTGTAGCAGCGCGAGCCGTCACGGCCCTCGGTGACGACGACGGCGACCGGTCCGAGGCCGAGCAGCCGCCGGGCGGCGTCGTCGAGCGAGGCGCCGGGGTAGAGGGCGGCGAGGTCCTCGTCGGACGCCTTCACCAGGTCGGACGTCCGGGCGAGCCGCTCCGCGCCCGCGCGCAGCGCCGGCCCGCCGCCGGTGACGGCCGGCCGGACGTTGACGTCGTAGCTCACGGTGGCGTGGCCGGCATGGGTCTCGATCGCCCGCGCGACGGCGGCACCCCCCGGGCCGAGCAGGGCGCCGAACGATCCGGTGTGGACGTGGATCCGCCGCCGGTCGGTAGCCACGAGCGGCAGCACAGCGCTGAGGTCGAAGTCGTACGACGCCGCGCCGCTCGGGTCGATCGTGGCGACGGCCGACGAGGTTCGGGGCAGGGTCAACGGCTCGCCGACGAGCCGCACCCCGGCAGCGGCGAAGTGGCGCCGCAGCAGCCCGCCGAAGTCGTCGGCCCCCAAGGCGGTGGCCAGCTCGACCGGGATGCCCAGCCGGGAGAGGGCGACGGCGACGTTGGCCGGGCTGCCGCCGGCGTGCGCGACCCGCGTGCCGTCGGCCGCGAGGACGACGTCGACGAGGGACTCGCCGACGACGAGGACCGACCCAGCGACCGGCTCAGGCATGCCGCCGACCCGCCAGCTCGGCGAGGGTCGTCGCACCGGTCATCACCGCGACGCCCTCCGCCATGGTGTGCACCGTCGGATCGAGCACCCCCGCCCCCCGCCCGAGACGCTGCACGTGGATGCGGTCCGCCACCTCCCACACGTGCGGCATGTTGTGGCTGATCAGGATCACTGCCAGTCCGCTCTCACGCAGCCGCTGGATGGTGCCGAGCACCTGGGCCGACTCCTTGACCCCGAGCGCCGCCGTCGGCTCGTCCAGCACGACGACCTTGCTGCCGAACGCCGCGGCCCGGGCGACCGCGACCGCCTGGCGCTGACCGCCCGACAGGGTCTCGACCGCCTGGCCCATGTTCTGGATCGTCTGGATGCCGAGGTTCTGGACCGCTTGCTCTGCCTGCAGGCGCATGGCCTTGCGGTCCAGCATGCGCAGCACGGATCCGAGCGGGCCGCGACGGCGTACCTCCCGCGCAAGGAAGAGGTTCGTCGCGATGTCGAGCGCTGGTACGACGGCCAGCGACTGGTAGACCGTCTCGATGCCGGCGTCACGCGCGTCTTGTGGACGCTTGAACGACACGCGCTGACCGTCGAGCCGCAGCTCACCCTCGTCCGGGACGAGCGCGCCGGTCAGGCACTGGATGAGGGTGGACTTGCCGGCGCCGTTGTCGCCGATCACGGCGAGCACCTCGCCGCGGTTCAGGGTCAGGTCGACGCCGGCGAGGCCCACGACGTTGCCGAAGGTCTTGACCAGGCCGGTGGCCTCGAGGATGGGGGTCGCGCCGGGTGCCGGCGCCGCCCGCCGGTGGATGTGGTCCACGGTCGTGGTCTCCGTTCGGTTCATGGTGGTCATGCCCTTGCCTTACGGATCCACTGGTCGGCCGACACCGCGAGGATGACCAGGGCCCCGACCGCGAGCAGTCGGTAGTGGTCGTCGACGCCCGCCAGTGCGAGACCGAGGGTGCACGACTGGACGATGAGGGCGCCCAGCAACGAGCCGATCAGGGCACCGCGCCCGCCGAACAGGCTGGTGCCGCCGATGACGACGGCGGTGATGCTGGCGAGGTTGGCCTCGGTGAGCCCGTTCGGACTCGCCGCGCCGGCCCGGCCGATGAGCACCCAGGCCGCCAGTGCGTAGACCACCCCCGCCACGAGGTAGACGCTGAGGAGCACGCGTCGCGAGCTGACGCCCGCGAGTCGGGCGGCCTCGGGGTCGTCGCCCACGGCGTAGACGTGCTTGCCCCATGCGGTCTGCGAGAGGGCGTAGCCGAGGATGCCGTAGAGCACGATGACGAGCACCACGCCGGTCGTGATGCGGAACTCACCGATCGCGAACGACTCGCCGGTCCAGCTCAGCAGGTCCGGGAGCACGTTCGCCTGGATGCTGGTCCCACCCGTGTAGATGAGAGTCAGCGCCGTGAAGATGCTGAGCGTGCCGAGGGTCACGATGAACGGAGGCAGGTTGATCCGCGTCACGAGCAGGCCGTTGACGAGGCCGGCGCCCAGCCCCACCGCGACCCCCAGCAGGAGCGCTGTCGGGCCGGACATCCCGTTCTCGGAAGCGGCCTTGGCCATCACCATCATGGACAGGATCGCGATGGCCCCGACCGAGAGGTCGATGCCGGCGGTCAGGATGATGAGGGTCTGCCCGACGGCGAGAGCCGCGACGACCGCCGTCTGCTGGATCAGGAGCGACTGCGCACCGGGCTCCGCGAACCTCGGGTTGGCCATCGAGAACGCGAGGTAGGCAACGACCAGCACGACGGCGGGGCTGATCCAGGGATACCGGTGGAGCAGCTTCTGCACCCGCTGTCCGGGCGTGGGGGGCCGATGCAGGACAGCATCGGCCGTGACGGTCTGCGTGGTCACGTGTGGTTTCCTTCCGGTCCGGGTCGCGGGGATCCGGTCAGCCCCAGCAGATGTCGGTCGCAGCCGCCGTGTCGATGCTCTCGACGCCGTCGACGGGCTGGTCGGTGACGAGGGCGACGCCGGTGTCGTGGAAGTCGAGCCCGTCGCTCACCTGCGGGCTGCTGCCTCCGCGCGCGAGCTCGGCGATCGCCGCGACTCCCTGCGAGGCCATCTCCAGCGGGTACTGCTGTGAGGTCGCGCCGATGACGCCGTCCGCGACGGACTGCACACCGGCGCATCCGCCGTCGACCGAGACGACCAGGACGTCGTCCGCGATGCCTGCCGCCTTGAGCGCCTCGTAGGCGCCGACGGCTGCGGGCTCGTTGATCGTGTAGACCACGTTGATGTCGTCGGACCGGCTCAGGCAGCTCTCCATCGCGGTGCGACCACCGTCGGCATTGCCGTTGGTCGGCTCGTTGCACACGATCTCGTAGTCGCCGCCGGAATAGCTGCCGGTCTCCGCCTCGTCACCGTTGACCGCCGGGTCGGCGGTGTCGATCCCCATGCCGGTGAGGAAGCCCTGGTCCCGGCTGTAGTCGACGCTGACAACCTTGTCATTGAAGAGGTCGAGCAAGGCGATGGTCGCGGGCTCTCCGTCGAGCTGCGCCGCAGCCCACTGGCCGATCAGCTCGCCTGCCTTGAAGTTGTCGGTCGCGAAGGTGATGTCGACGGTCTCGGCCGGGTCCGGCGGCGTGTCGAGGGCGATCACGAAGAGGCCGGCGTCGCGCGCCGACTCGATGGCGGGGTTGACGCCCGGGCCGTTGGGCGTGATCAGAATGCCCTCGTCGCCGCGCGCGATGGCCTCCTCGATCGCCTCGATCTGGCCGGCCTCGTCGCCGTCCTCGGCACCGGCGGCGATCGTGATGTCGACGTCCTCCTCCTCGGCCGCCGCCTTGGCCCCGTCCTGCATCGCGACGAAGAAGGGGTTGATGGAGTCCTTGGTGATGAGGGCGACTCCCACCGTCTCGCCGTCACCGCCGTCGTCGCCACCACAGGCCGCGAGGGCCGTCGAGAGCGCGAGGATCGCGGTCGCCGCAAGGGCTCGGGTGGCGCCGGAGCGCGTCGTCAGCTGCATGGGTTCTGCCTTTCACCGGGAAGTCGCCATCGACGATGACAACGATGTCAGTACTATTGAAGACATGTGAGCGGGGTCACGTCAAGGAACTGATAGGAATGTCCCCGTCCGTGAGACGACGAGAGAGGGAGGTGCCAGTGGCGGGCAAGCCGAGGGCGACGATGGCCGAGGTGGCCGCGCTCGCCGGCGTCAGCCTCAAGACGGTGTCACGGGTGGTGAACGACGAGACCCCGGTGTCGGCGGCGGTCCGCGCCCGCGTGGTGCGCGCGATCGAGCAGCTCGACTACCGGCCGAACCTCGCGGCGAGCAACCTGCGCCGCCACGTCGGGCGGGCGCGCGTGCTCGGGGTGCTGCTCCAAGACGTCGGCAACAGCTTCTCCGCAGGGCTGCTCCGGGCTCTCGAGGACGACTGCCGCAAACGCCAGATCGCCCTCCTGGTGGCCAGTCTCGACGAGGAGCCCGATCGCGAGCGGCTCCTCGTGGCTGACCTGGTCTCGCGTCGCGTCGACGGCCTGGTGATCATGCCGGCGACCGACCGCCAGGAGTACCTCGAGGCCGAGCTGCGGGCCGGGCTGCCCACGGTCTTCGTCGACCGCCTGCCCCGCGGCATCGACGTCGACTCGGTCACGGTCGACAACCGGCAGGGCGGCTACGACGCCGCGCAGCACCTCCTGGCCCAGGGTCACCGTCGGCTCGCCGTCCTCAGCGACCTGCACACCATCCAGACCGCTGCCGATCGGATCTACGGCGTGCACCGGGCCGTCAAGGACCACGGCGTGAGCCGCTTGGCGGTGGACCTGCGCGTCGACCTGCGCACGTCGGAGGCGGCCGAGGCCGCGGTGACCGAGCTGCTGGCTGCCGACGAGCCGCCGACCGCCGTCATCGCCCTGCGGAACATCCTCAGCATCGGCGCTCTCGGCGCCCTGCGCCGCACCCAGATGCGGGACCGCGTGGCACTCGTGGGCTTCGACGACTTCCCGACCGCCGAGATGCTCGACCTCACCGTGATCCGCCAGGACGTCAAGCGGATCGGTCAGGAGGCTGCACGGATGGTGCTCCAGCGTCTCGACGGAGTCGACAACCCGCCCGAGCACACGACGGTCCCCCACCTCCTGGTCACCCGGGGGTCGGGTGAGATCCCGCCCCTGTCTCCGTGACGCGGCTCAGGGTGCGGCGACTCGGCGCGGTTTCGGGGGTATTTTGCGCGGACCCGGTGACCTACTCGCCGAGCGCCGCGGCCGCCCGGGCCAGCTCGGTGATGCGGGCGTGGTCGCCGGCGGCGAGGGCGTCGGCGGGGGTGAGCCACGATCCGCCGACGCAGCCGACGTTGGGGAGCGCCAGGTAGTCCTTCGCCGTCGCCGGCGTGATGCCTCCGGTGGGGCAGAACCGCGCGTCGGGCACGGGCGAGGCGATCGAGCGGAGGTACGCCGCTCCGCCGGCCGCCTCCGCGGGGAAGAACTTCATCTCGGTGAACCCCGCCTCCAGGACGGCGAGCACGTCGGAGACGCTGGCCGTGCCCGGCAGGAACGGCAGTCCGGTGTCGGCCATCGCGCCGAGGAGCGCGACCGTCGTGCCGGGCGAGACGAGGAACTGCGCACCGGCAGCCGCGGCCTGCCCGGCCTGCTCCGGCCGGACGATCGTCCCGGCGCCGACAGCGATCTCGGGGACCTCGTCCGCGATGGCGCGGATCGCTTGCAGTGCGACGGCGGTGCGGAGGGTCACCTCGATCGCGGGGAGCCCGCCGGCGACGAGAGCGCGGGCGACGGGCACGGCGTCCTCGAGCCGCTCGAGCACGACCACCGGCAGCACGGGGACGAGGTCGAGCACCGACTCACCAGGCACGGCCGGCCTCCGCGGCGGACCCGGCGCGCGCGCCGTACGACGGGAAGACGCTGGCGCCCGCGTCGGCCGGGCCGACCGTTGCGCGGAACGCGGCGAACAGCTCGCGCCCGGTGCCGGCCTGGGGCAGCGTGGTGCCAGATCGATCGGCCGCCGGGCGGTCGTGGAGCGACGCGGCGACGGTGAGCACGCCGCGCTCGGCGTCGACGGTCACCACGTCCCCGTCCCGGACCCGCGCGAGCGGCCCTCCGAGCGCGGCCTCCGGCGTGACGTGGATGGCGGCCGGCACCTTGCCGGAGGCGCCGGACATCCGGCCGTCGGTCACCAGGGCGACCCGCTGGCCGCGGTCCTGGAGCACGCCGAGCGCCGGGGTCAGCTTGTGCAGCTCGGGCATGCCGTTGGCGGCAGGTCCCTGGAACCGCAGGACCGCCACCAGGTCGCGGCCGTCGAGACGGCCCTCCTGGAACGCGGTGAGGAAGTCGGCCTGGTCGTCGAACACCATCGCCGGTGCGGTCACCGAGCGGTGCTCGGGGTCGACGGCCGACACCTTCATCACCCCGGTGCCGAGCGGACCGTGCAGCACCTTGAGCCCTCCGTCCTCCGCGAACGGGTCGGTCGCCGGGCGGAGCACGGCCGGGTCGAGCGTCTCGGCCGGACCGTCCGCCCAGACGACCTCGCCGCCCCGCAGCCGCGGCTCGGCTGTCGCGCGCGACAGCCCCGCCCCGGTCACGGTCCGGACGTCCTCGTGCAGCAGGCCGGCAGCGAGCAGGGTCCGGACCAGGTAGCCGACCCCGCCCGCCGCGTGGAAGTGGTTCACGTCCGCCGAGCCGTTGGGATAGATGCGGGCCAGCAGCGGCACCACCGCGGAGAGGTCGGAGAGGTCGTCCCAGGTGAGCGTGATGCCCGCGGCGCGGGCGATCGCGACCAGGTGCAGGGTGTGGTTGGTCGAGCCGCCGCTGGCGAGCAGCGCGACGCAGGCGTTGACGATCGCCTTCTCGTCGACGACCTCCCCGATCGGCGTGGGTTCGCCGCCGTACTCGGTGATCGCGACCGCGCGCGCCGCCGCGGCGCGGGTGAGCGCCTCGCGCAGCGGCGTGCCGGGATTGACGAACGACGATCCCGGGAGGTGGAGGCCGAGGACCTCCATCAGCAGCTGGTTGGAGTTGGCGGTGCCGTAGAAGGTGCACGTCCCGCGCGAGTGGTACGACGCCGCCTCCGCCTCGAGCAGCTCCTCACGGCCGACCTTCCCCTCGGCGTGCAGCTGGCGGACCTTCGCCTTCTCGCCGTTCGGCAGACCGGACGCCATCGGCCCGGCCGGGACGAACACCGTCGGCAGGTGGCCGAAGGACAGGGCGCCGATCAGCAGACCGGGCACGATCTTGTCGCACACGCCGAGCAGGAGCGCACCGTCGAACATGTCGTGGCTGAGCGCGATCGCGGTCGACATCGCGATGACGTCGCGGCTGAACAGCGAGAGCTGCATCCCGTCGCGGCCCTGGGTGATCCCGTCGCACATGGCCGGGACGCCGCCGGCCACCTGCGCCACTCCTCCCGCCCGGATCACCGCGTCCTTGAGGATGCGCGGGTAGTCGCCGTACGGCTGGTGCGCGGAGAGCATGTCGTTGTAGCTGGTCACGATCGCGAGGTTGGGCTTGCCGCCGCGTCGCAGCGACTCCTTCTCCGCGCCCTCCGCGGCGGCGAACCCGTGAGCCAGGTTGGCGCAGCCGAGACGGCCACGCGCCGGTCCGCGTACGGCGGCCTCGCGGATCCGGGCCAGGTACGCCGCGCGCCCGGGTGCGCTCCGCTCGGTGATCCGCTCGGTGACCGCGGCGACCACGGGGTGCGTGCTCACGTTTTTGGGGTCCCCGCGGCGTTGTTCGGGGGAGCGAAGCGGAGGAGAAGAACGGCGTGGGGTACTCATTCGTCCTCCTCCTGCCAGGCGCGACCGTCCCGTTCGACCAGGGTGGTGGCGGCGGTCGGTCCGCTGGTGCCTGCGGGGTAGCGCTTGGGTCGGTGCGGAGACGCGGCCCAGTGCCGGAGGATCGGCTCGACCCACTCCCACGCAGCCTCGACCTCGTCGCGGCGCATGAACAGCGTCGGGTAGCCGCGCATCACGTCCATCAGCAGCCGCTCGTAGGCGTCGGGCGAGCGACTCCCGAAGGCGGCTGCATAGCTGAGGTCGAGCGACACCGGCCGCAGCCGGATCCCGCCGGGGCCGGGCTCCTTCGCCGTCAGGTGCAGGTGCATGCCCTCGTCCGGCTGCACGCGGATGTGCAGGCGGTTGGGCGTCGAGACTCCCTGGCTGTGGGGGAACATCGCGTGCGGGGGCTCCTTGAACACCACCACGATCTCGGAGATCTTGCGGTCCATCCGCTTGCCGGTGCGCAGGTAGAACGGCACGCCGGCCCAGCGCCAGTTCTGGACCTCCGCCTTGATCGCCACGAACGTCTCGGTCGCGCTCTGGGCCCGGCCGACGTCCTCGGCGTACGACGGCACGACCGCGCCGTCGACCACGCCCTCGCCGTACCGTCCGCGCACGGTGTCGCGATCGACGTCGTCCGGCGCCATCGGCTTGAGCGCTTGGAGGACCTTCAGCTTCTCGTCGCGGACCGTCTCCGGCCCGACGTACGTCGGCGGCTCCATGGCGACGAGGCACAGCAGCTGGAGGAGGTGGTTCTGGACCATGTCGCGCAGGGCACCGGACTGGTCGTAGTACTCGCCGCGGTCACCGACGCCGAGCGTCTCCGCCACGGTGATCTGCACGTGGTCGACCCAGCGGGAGTTCCAGAGCGGCTCGAGGAACGTGTTCGCGAACCGGGTCACCAACAGGTTCTGGACGCTCTCCTTGCCGAGGAAGTGGTCGATCCGGAAGATCTGGTTCTCGTCGAAGACGTCCCCGACGGCCGCGTTGATCGCGCGCGCCGAGGCGACGTCGTCTCCGATCGGCTTCTCCAGGACGACCCGCGAGGACTCCTGCACCGCACCCACGTCGGCGAGGTGTCGACAGATCGGCCCGAACAGCTTCGGCGCCACCGCGAGGTAGAAGACCCGTACGGCGTCCGCCGACCGCTGCTCCTTGAGCAGGGAGTGCAGCAGGTGCCAGTCGTCCCCGCGGGTCGCGTCGAGCGTCACGTGGTGCAGACGCCCGAGCAGCCGGGTGAGGGCCTCCTGGTCCAACGTGTCGGCGTGCTCGGCGACAGCCCGGTCGACAGCGTCGGCGACCAGGGCGCGATACGCCTCGTCGTCGATCTCCGACCGGGAGGCGCCGATGACCCGGGTGGCCGCGGGCAGCTGGCGCTCGACCTCGCGGTGGTAGAGGGCCGGCAGCAGCTTGCGGAGGGCGAGGTCCCCGGTGCCGCCGAAGACGACGACGTCGCACTCGGGCAGGTCGGCCAGTGGCTCGGTGGCGGTCGCGGTCACCCGTCCACCGTAGGACCGAAGTAGTGCCTGCGCAATACCTACTTCAGTCTGTGAAATACCGAAGTAGGCTTCGCGCATGTCCGACACCGCGGGAGACCTGCTGGAGCTGATCCGCTCCGGGCGTGCTCGCACCCGGTCGGACCTGCGCCGGCTGACCGGGCTGTCCCGGACCGCCGTGGTGAGCCGCGTCGACGCGCTGGCCGAGGCGGGCCTGCTCCTGATCGGGCACGACCTCGAGTCGACCGGCGGCCGCCGGCCCGGAAGCCTCGTCTTCAACCACGACGCCGGCGTCGTCCTCGCCGCCGCGATCGGCCGGTCCCGCTCCCAGCTCGCGGTCTTCGACCTGCTCGGCACCGAGCTCGACTCGACGTCGTTCGACCACGAGCTCGGCGCCGGACCCGACGCCGTCATGCCCGCGGTCGTCGGGCACCTCCGCAGCCTCCTCGACGCCGCCGGTCGGCCGTCGCTCGGTGTCGGCGTCAGCCTGCCGGGTGCGGTCGCCACCGACCGGGGGGTGAGCGTCGACTCCCCCGTCCTGCCCACGTGGGCGGGCGTCGACCTGGCGCCCTACCTCGCCGACCTGGGTGATCTGCCGGTCTACGTCGGCAACGACGCCGACGTGCTGGCCCGCTCGGAGCGGCTCGGCCACGCCGCGGAGTACGACGACCTCATCGTCGTCAAGGCGTCCACCGGGCTCGGCCTCGGCATCATCGCCGAGGGACGGGTGGTCTCGGGCCACCTCGGCGCGGCGGGCGAGATCGGGCACACGAAGATCGACCTCGCCGAGGGCCTGCCCTGCCGGTGCGGTGACCGCGGCTGCCTCGAGACCGTCGCCGGCGGCTGGTCCCTGGTCAAGCAGGTCGTCGAGGCCGGCCGTCCGATCCAGCACGTCCGGGAGCTGACGGCCATGGCGCTGGCGGGCGACCCCGAGGCCAAGCACCTGCTCCGCGAGAGCGGCCGCCGCCTCGGCGAGCCGCTCGCCGTCGCCATCAACCTGCTGAACCCGCAAGCGGTGGTGATCGGCGGCGACATGGCGGCCGCGTTCGACGTCTACGCGGCCGGCGTCCGCGAGAGCGTCTACGCGCGGGCGTCCGCCATCGCCACCCGTGAGCTGCGCATCCTGCCGTCGACGTACGGCGACCGGGCCGGCATCGTCGGGTGCGCCGCGATGGCGCTCGACCAGGTCCTCAGCCCGCCGGCCGTCCAGGCCCTCCTCGAGTCGCGGGCCCGGCGCGAGGTCAGCTCTCGACCTCGGTCTTGATCCGCGCGAGCGTCTCCTCCATGCCGGCGAGGATCTCCGCGTCGAACTTGTCGATGCCGCCGAGGACGGCGCCCTGCAGCTTGGCGGAGATCGGCGCGAGGCCGTCCGGGGCCTCCCGCCGTACGACGACCCGGGTGCCGCCGTCCGCGAGCGGCTCGAGCGTGTAGGACCAGATCGTGAAGTTGTCCTTGATCCGGAACGCGAGCTCGCGGGGCGGCTCGAACCGGACCACCTTCGACCGGGTCGGCCACACCTTCCAGCCGCTGCGGTTGATGTTGAGCGTCTTCGTGCCCAGTCCGCCCGGGCCGCGCTGGATGGTCCGGACCACCTGCGGGCTCCACGAGGCCATCCGCGGGAGGTCGGACACCAGCGGCCACACCTCGTCCGGCGCAGCGGCCACGTCGATCGTCGCTTCTAGGGTCTTCGCCTCGATCTTGGTCATGCCCGTGAGAGTAGGGGGCTGACCGACGTCGAGGCATCCGACTGTGGTCGGCATCGCACACCCCGCACGGTGAACCTCGGACGGCGAACCTCAGCGAGCGCGGGTGACGGTGATCGTGACGTTGCTGCAGCCGGCGGCGAGGTCCTGCATGGCCGTCTTCTCGCCCCTGTTGACGGTGAGCCGCCACCGGATCTTCACGGCGACGAACTCGCGCAGGTAGCGGCACTTGTCGTACCTCGGCAGCCACTGCGCGACGTCCTGGTCGCCCTTGGACTGGTTGACGCTGTCGGTGACGCCGACGAGCGTGCGGTAGTCGCCGAGGTCGTTGGCGTACGACTGCCGTTGGGCGCTGGTCCAGCTGCGCGCGCCGGAGTCCCACGCCTCGGCGAGCGGGACCATGTGGTCGATGTCGATCCGGCCGGGATCGGTCCAGGAGACCCGGTCGTAGTAGGAGAACCAACGGCCGCCGGTGACGTTGCTGCAGGTGATCGACGTCTCCGACTCGACGTCGAGCACCTCGAAGCGGGTGCTGCACCCGTCGCCGTCGGCGTCGACCCAGTGCTTGAACTTGCTGCGCTCGGAGCCGGTGCGCACCTCGACCGCCACCGGGAGGTTGTTGATCGCCGTCCTGAGCGGCGCGGAGTAGGACCCGCCTGCGGCGTGCGCGGCCGGCGGCGGGCCGCCCGCGACGAGGAGGGTCGTGAGCAGTGCCGCGCAGAGCGCGAGGACGGACCGTTTCATGACGACCTCCGGGACGACGGGTCTGATGTGATGCTGACACCGCCGGCCCCCGTTTGATACGGCACCCGGGAGATTTCTCGAGGAGCTACGACGCCGTGCCCCGGCTCGACCACCACGTCCGCAGGGCGGCAGCGGCGTCGTCCGCGCTCATCGGGCCGTTGTCGAGGCGCAGCTCGAGCAGGAACTTGTAGGCATCGCCGACCTCGCGGCCCGGCGGGATGCCGAGGATCTCCATGATCTGGTTGCCGTCGAGGTCGGGCCGGATCGAGGCCAGCTCCTCCTCCTCCGACAGCCGGGCGATCCGGGCCTCCAGGTCGTCATAGGTACGACGAAGCCGGTCGGCCTTGCGCGCGTTGCGGGTCGTGCAGTCGGCCCGGGTGAGCACGTGCAGCCGGGCCAGCTGGTCGCCGGCGTCGCGCACGTACCGTCGTACGGCCGAGTCGGTCCACTCCCCCGAGCCGTAGCCGTGGAACCGCAGGTGCAGTTCGACCAGGTGGCAGACCGCGTCGATCTCGTCGCCGGAGAAGCGCAGCGCCTGCATCCGCTTGCGGGTGATCTTGGCGCCGACGACGTCGTGGTGGTGGAAGGTCACGGTCCCGTCGTCGAGGAACCGCCGGGTCTTGGGCTTGCCGACGTCGTGCATCAGCGCCGCGAACCGGGAGATGAAGTCGGGCTTGCCACCCAGTCGGTCCTCGAGGTCGATGGCCTGCTCGAGCACCGTCAGCGAGTGCTCGTAGACGTCCTTGTGCCGGTGGTGCTCGTCGCGCTCGAGCTTGAGCCGCGGCAGCTCGGGCAGCACGTGGTCGGCCAGCCCGGTGTCGACGAGCAGGGTCAGGCCGAGCCGGGGATAGGGCGCGCAGACGAGCTTCACCAGCTCGTCGCGCACCCGCTCCGCGGACACGATCGTGATCCGGTCGGCCATGTCGCGCATCGCCGCGATCACGGCGTCGTCGACCGTGAACCCCAGCTGGGCGGCGAACCGGGCGGCCCGCATCATCCGGAGCGGGTCGTCGGAGAAGGAGTCCTCGGGCCGGCCGGGCGTCCGCAGCACCTGGCTGGCGAGGTCGACCACCCCGCCGTACGGGTCCTCGACCTGATGCCCCGGCACCCGCACCGCCATCGCGTTGACGGTGAAGTCGCGCCGGCCCAGGTCACCGGCCAGGGTGTCGCCGTACTGCACGTCGGGCTTCCGGGAGGTCGGGTCGTAGGCCTCCGAGCGGTACGTCGTCACCTCGACCACCCAGTCGCCCTTGCGGCAGCCGATCGTCCCGAAGTCGCGGCCCATGTCCCACCAGGCGTCGCCCCAGCCGCGCAGGATCTTGTCGGTCTGCTCCGGCCGCGCCGACGTCGTGAAGTCGAGGTCGTTCGAGTGCCGGCCCAGCATCGCGTCGCGCACCGGGCCATCGACCAGCGCCAGCTCGTGCCCCGCCGCCGCGAACCGCTCGCCCAGCTCGTCGATCACCGGACCGATCCGCGCCAGCTCCGCTGCCACCGACTGCTGGACGTCGACGAGCCGGATCGGCTGCGACATCGGGACGGGGGGCTCGGACACGGGCGGGAGTCTACGGAGGCCGGCTGCGCGGCGGCGCGCAGCGCCCCTCCCCGTGGCGCACAGCGCGCCGCACTACCCTCGGGGCGTGGTCCTCCGCCCTCTCCTGCTGCGTGCTGCCCTCGGCGCGGCGACGGCGCTGGCGACCGGACTGGGGATCGCCCCGGCGGCGGCGGGCGCGCTGCCCGGCCAGGCGGAGGACGACCACCTCTACAACGTGCCCGAGTCGTACGACGCCCCGCTGCTCGTCACCATCGACGAGCTGACCCCGGGCGAGGTGCCGCGCCGCGGCCCCATCGTCGTCTCGGGCACCGTCATCAACCGCGACGTGGAGTCGTGGATCGGGATCAGCCTCTACCCGATCATCAACGCCGGCTCGAGCTGTGAGGGCTGCCCGCTGCCGATCACCACGACGGCGGACCTCGCCGAGGCCGGGGACATCGACCCGGAGACGGTGGTCGGCAACCGGATCACCCAGGTGAGCGCCACCATCGACGAGCTGGAGCCGGGTGAGGTCCAGCCGTACTCCATCCGGGTCCCGCGCAACCTGCTCGAGGTGACGACGGCCGGGGTCTACTGGTTCGGCGTTCACGCCCTCGGGGCGAGCGCGGAGAACCCGGACGACTCCGTCGCCGACGGCCGGGCACGCACCTTCCTCCCTTACGTCCCGCGCGGGACGGACGGGGTCCGCGGCCAGCTGGACACCGCGATCGTGGTGCCGCTGCGCTACCGGATCCGCTACCTCGCCAACGGCAGTCTCGCCGGGGAGCAGGACTGGCTGGAGGCGTTCGAGGCCGACGGCGACCTGGGCGCACCACTCGAGTTCGGCGCCGCCGCTGCCGGGCGCCCGGTGACCTGGCTCATCGATCCGGCGGTCCCCGACGCCGTCCGCCGGCTGCGCCGGGGCAACCCCCCGCGCGACCTCGGCCCGGAGGAGTCCGACGCCGAGGTCCCGGAGGACGAGGAGGACGACACCGACGGAGACGGAGGCGACGGGACCGACGGGACCGACGGGACCGGGACGGCCGAGGACGGCCCGGTCGCGACGGCAGCCGGTGACTGGCTGGACCTGCTGGAGGTCGAGCTGCGCGGCGAGGAGGTGCTCGCGCTGCCGTACGGCGACCTCGACATGTCCGCCACTCCCGAGCGGCTGCCCGACCTCTACCCGCTGGCCCGGGAGCGGCCGGGAGACGTGCTCTCCACGTGGGAGACGCCGACCACGCCGGTGGTCGCCTCACCGGGCGGCTACCTCGACCCGTCGGCGATGCCCGCCATCGATGACGACAGCACCCTGCTGGTCACCGACCGCATGTTCGACCCGACCGACTTCCGCCGCGGCCCGCCCGTCGTCGGCGAGTACGACGACCACGTGATCGCCGTGACGTCGTACGGCGCCGCGACCGGGGGGCCGGGCCCGGAGCCCCGTCACGGCGCCGTGTCCTTCCGTCAGCGGGTGCTCGCGGAGGCGGCGCTGCGGTTGATCGCACCCGGCCGCCGGCACCCGCTGATCGTCGTGGTGCCGCGGACCGTCGACGGCGAGTCCGGATCGACCTTCTGGGGCGGCATGGATCCCGCCTGGCTGAACCTCACCACGGTCGCCGACGCGACCGCCAAGACGCCGACCCCCGTCGATCCGTTCGACCTGACCTACCCGTCCGAGCAGGAGATCGAGGAGCTCACCTCGTCGGTGTTCACCGAGTCGGAGCAGCTGCTCGAGGCCGGCAGCACGCTGCAGAACCTGCTCCCGGGGACCGAATCGGTGGCGGCCGACGTGCGCGCCGAGGTGTTCGCCGGCGCGTCGTACCACTTCCGCAAGAACCCCGACCGCGCCGCCTCACGACTGGCGAGGTCCCGGCGCTGGATCGAGCGCCGGTTCCGCGGGGTGGGGATCGACGGTCCCCCGGCCGTGACGCTGTCCAGTGCCGACGGGACCTTCGCGGTCACCGTCACGAACACGCTCGACCGCACCGTCACGGTCCGGCTGGCGGCCGACAGCATCGACGACGACGTCGTCGTCGAGGTCAACGAGCCGATCGTGCTGGCCGCCGGCAGCCGGACCACCGTCCAGCTCGACGCGCACACGCGGGGCACAGGGGTGCACAACGTGATCCTGTCCGTCACCGACGTCGACGGCACGCCACTCGGGTCCACGGTCGAGGTCCCGATCCGTTCCGGGCAGGTCAGCGAGGTGATCTGGGTGATCCTCGGCTCCGGCGGGGCGATCCTCTTCGTGGCGATCGTGCTGCGGCTCTACCGGCGGATCCGCAAGCACCGCGCCGAGGGTGCGGTCTCGACCGGCCCGGCCGGCGAGGTGGTCCCGACGAGCCCGACCGGCAAGACCGCAGGAGAGGCATGACCGCCGAGGTCGACCAGGGCGACGGCGAACAGCGCGGCATCCTGGCCAACAGTGCGGTGATGGCCGCCGGCACCGTCGTCTCGCGGTTCAGCGGGTTCATCCGCTCCGCGCTGCTGCTGGCCGCCCTCGGCGGCGGCCTGCACGCGGACCTGTTCACGATCGCGAACACGGTCCCCAACATGCTCTACATCCTGTTGGCGGGGGGCGTCTTCAACGCCGTGCTCGTGCCGCAGCTGGTGCGGTCGATGAAGAACGACGCCGACGGCGGCACGGCGTACGTCGACCGCATCGTCACCCTCGCCGTCCTCTTCCTCGGCGCGGTCACGATCCTGCTGGTGGCGGCGGCACCCTGGGTGATGGAGCTGCTCCTCAGCGAGGAGTTCGACGAGCCCGCGCTGGCCGACCAGCGGCAGTCGGCCGTCGACTTCGCCCGCTACTGCCTGCCGCAGGTCTTCTTCTACGGCGTGTTCGTGCTGGTCGGGCAGATCCTCAACGCTCGCGGCCGGTTCGGCCCGATGATGTGGGCGCCCATCGCCAACAACGTCATCGCGGTCGGTGTGCTCGTCGTCTACCTGTTCGCGTTCGGCCATGCCACGACCGACGAGCAGTACGGCGCCTTCACGTCGTCGCAGGAGCTGCTGCTCGGCATCGGCTCGACGCTGGGCATCGTCGCCCAGTTCGTGATCCTGCTCCCCTACCTGCGGTCCGCCGGCGTGCGGCTCCGGCCGCGCTTCGACTTCCGTGGCACGGGGCTCGGGCACACCCTCCGCCTCGCGGTGTGGACGGTGCTCTTCGTCGTCGTCAACCAGGCCGCGTACGTCGTCGTCGTCAAGCTCGCCTCGGGCGGCACGGCGTCCGACCCGGACGGCACCGGCATCACGATCTACTCCTCGGCGATGCTGGCGGTGATGGTGCCGCACTCGATCATCACCGTCTCGCTGGCGACGGCGATCCTGCCGCGCCTCTCCGCGTCCGCTGCGGCGCACGACGCCACCGCCCTCGGCCGGACCCTGGTCAGCACGATCCGCACCGCACTCGTGGTCGTCGTACCCTTCGCGCTGCTGCTGCCGTTCATCGCGCTGTCCGTGGCGCAGGTGCTGTGGGGTCACGGCGCCGGAGCCGCGATCTATCCTCGCTTCGAGACGACGATCGAGCTCTTCGGTCTCGGCCTGGTCTTCTTCACCCTGCACTACCTGACGCTGCGCGGGTTCTACGCCCTCGAGCTCAACCGCACCGTCTTCCTGATCCAGTGCGTCATCTCGGCGGTCAACATCACGGTCGCGATCGTCCTGGTCGGCCAGACCGACCCCGAGCTCACCGCACCGATGCTGGTGCTCGCCTACACCGCGGCGTACGCCGTCGGGTCCCTCCTCTCCTTCACCGTGCTCTCCCGGCGCCTCGGTGGGCTGCCGATCGGGTCGCTGCTCGGGTTCGCCGCGCGGCTGGTCGTCGCGGGCGGCCTCGGCGCTGCCGTCGCGTGGCTGGTCGGGCTGGGTCTCGACGAGGTCCTCGACCAGGCCCCGTCCCCGGACGCCTGGTGGTGGGCCGCGGTGCATGCGGGCGTGCTCGGCCTGGTCGCGCTCGGCGTCCTTGTCGCGGTCTCCCGGCCGCTCCGGCTGCGCGAGGTGACCTCGGTCGTCGACATCGTGACCGCCCGGTTGCGCCGCGGCTGACGAGCGCGGCGTCCGGCCCCCTGCGTCTGTCGTAGTTCCCTCGGGGCTCGACCGAGCGCCCTACGATGGATGAGCAGGCGTGCTCTACGCGCACAAGGACTGTCCCGAGCGAGAAGGACTGGGGTTGACGACGTCGACGCGGCCAGGCGAGGTTCTGGCCGGCCGCTACCGGTTGATCGATCTGTTGACCGAGAGCGGCGGCGGACGGTTCTGGCGTGCTCATGACCACGTGCTGGAGCGGTTCGTCGCGCTGCACGTGATTCCCGAGGAGGACCCCCGAGCCCCGCTGCTGCTGGCGGCCGCCCGCGAGTCGGCCACCGTGCTCGACGCGCGGATCCTGCGGGTGCTCGACGCGGAGATGCGCGACGGCCGGTGCTTCGTCGTCAACGAGTGGGGCACGGGCACCTCGCTCGACATCCTGGTGACCCACGGAGGTCCGCTCGGCCCGCGCCGCTCGGCCTGGCTGGCGGCGGAGGTGGCCGGTGCGATCGCGACCGCGCACGCGCGCGGCGTCGCCCACGGCCGGCTCAACCCGGAGAACGTGCTCATCGACCGGCTCGGCGCCGTCCGGCTGATCGGCCTCTGCGTCGACGCCGCCCTGCACGGACTGCCCGCCGGGCGGCTCGACCACGACCGCCAGGACCTGGGAGGACTGCTCTACTGCGCCCTCACCGCGACCTGGCCCGGCCCGTCGGACTCGATCGTCCCGGCCGCTCCGCATCACCACGCGTCGGTGCTCTCGCCCCGTCGGGTCCGGGCCGGGGTGCCGCGACCCCTCGATGCCCTGTGGAGCGACATCACCGAGACGGCGCACCACAAGCGGCGCTGGGCGGCCCACCACGAGCACGACGTGTCGACCGCGAGCGCGGTGCGCGACCGGCTGCTGGAGTTCGTCGGCGACCCGACCGGTCTGACCGAGGCGCTGGCCGGGTCGATCCCCCCGATCAACGAGATCCGGCCCGTGGTGCTCCCTCAGGTGCCGGAGATGACCCCCCACGACTTCCAGCGGACCCAGCCGCGGGCGGAGCCGGCCGAGGTCCCCGTCGACGGACCCGGCGAGGCTCCGGCCGACGCACCCGCCGAGACACCCGTCGATGTCGTGGTGGACGTCGTGGACGACGACTGGGGCGACCGGGGAGACCAGGACGACCAGGACGAGGACGGCGGGCCGCCGACGGCCGCCGTACCGGAGGAGCGGCCGATCCCCTCCGTCTCCGACATCGTCGACCTCCCGACCGAAGCAGGCATGCCGGTCTTCGGCGACCCCGACGATGGCGACGACGAGGTCGCGTGGCTCCGCGCCCGCAGTACGCCGCCCCCGCCGCCGCCCCCCTTCGACGAGCCTCCCGAGCGCCCGCTGTTCGCGCCCGAGCCGCCCGAGGGCGCTCCGGCCCGCCGACCGCGCCACGACGTACCGAAGCCGCCGCAGGCCGGCGAGACCTCGCTCGCGGCCGCCGGCTTCTGGCCGTGGGACGCCAACGCCGGGGGTTCGGATGACGCCGAGCGGACGGCCGAGAGCGAAGCGGTCCCGGGCCGGAACTGGCTGCGGCTCGCGATGGCCGTCGCGGCGGCACTCGCCCTGGTGCTGGCCGTGGCCGTCGCCTTCAACCTGGGCCGTGGCCGCACCCCCCTGGGTGCGGAGCGCGACGAGCCGACGCCCGCACCGTCCCGCTCGACGCCGGCCGCACCGACCCCCAGTCCGCTGACCGACGTGGTCGCCTCCGCCTTCGACCCGCTCGGCGCCGGTGACGAGAACGACGCCGACGTCCCGCTCGCGGTCGACGGGGACCCCGCGACGACCTGGTCCACGTCGACGTACGCCGACCAGCTCGGCCCGGTCGCACCAGCGCTCAAGTCGGGGGTCGGCCTCTACGTCGACCTGGGCCTCGTGCGCGAGGTGGCCGCGGTGGAGCTCGACCTGGTCGGGGCGCCGACCGAGGTCGAGATCTACGTCACCGACGAGCCGCCGAGCGACGCCCCGACGGGCCGGCCGCTCGCCTCCGGCACCGTCTCTGACACGATCGACCTCGAGCCGTCGTCGCCCGACGGCGCCGGGGCGGCCGTCACGGGGCGCTACGTCATCGTGTGGTTCACTTCGCTGCCGGTGGTGTCGGACGGCTTCCGAGCCGAGGTCGCGGAGGTGGTCGTGCGTGGACTCTGACGCCGCGCGCCCCACCCTTCCGGCCGACGCCGCGCCCACGGACGCCGACCTGCTCGCCGCACACGTCGCCGGCGACGCCGAGGCCTTCGGGGTGCTCTTCGCGCGGCACCGAGACCGGCTCTGGGCCGTGGCGCTCCGCACGACGGGCGACCCGGAGACCGCTGCCGACGGCCTGCAGGACGGCTTGATCGCCGCGTTCCGCCGGGCCGGAGGCTTCCGCGGCGACGCGGCCGTGACCACCTGGCTGCACCGGGTGATCGTCAATGCCTGCCTCGACCGGCTCCGCGCGGCGAAGGTACGACGCGCCGAGCCCCTCCCCGACGACCTCGACGAGGCAGGGCGCGGGTCGGTGGTGACCGCGACCGACGGCTCCGACGAGCTGCTCGACCCCGCCGAGCACGGCCTGCGCAGCGAGCGGCGCGCCCACGTGGTCGCCGCACTCCGCCAGCTCCCTGCCGAGCAGCGGGCGGCCCTGGTGCTGGTCGACATGGAGGGCTACCCGGTCGCCGAGGTGGCCCAGATCCTCGACTGCGCCGAGGGCACGGTGAAGAGTCGCTGTGCGCGCGGGCGGGCCAGGCTCGCCGTACTCCTGCGGCCGCTGCTCGACGACGACGACACGGACGGGGCCGGTACCACCGCGGCCACCGGGAACCCCGACCTGACCCCGGACGTCGGATCGATGTCGCGGCGGGGACCACCCGGCAACCCAGCCGCCGACACCGCCTGACACCCGCGACCGACGCAAGGATCCCGATGACCACCGACGAGCCCGACGAGCAGCTCGTGCCCGCCTCTCCCGAGGACGAGGCACGGATCCGCGCGCTGCTCTCCGACGCGCGCGAGACCGGCCCGATGCCGGCCGCGGTCGTCGCGCGGCTGGACGACGCCCTGGCCGGGCTCGCTGCCGATCGCGCGGTCGACGAGGCCCTGCTGACCGAGGCCACCGGCTACGGAGCGACGGTGCACCCCATTGCCCGCTCCCGCCGGCACCGGGTCGTGGCGCTGCTCGGCGCGGCAGCGGCGGTCGCGGTGCTCGGGCTCGGTGTCGGTGCCGTGGTCGACCGGGGGCCGGAGGGTGCCGACGACGCCAGCACGGCGGACTCCGGGGTCGACCGCGGCGACAACGAGGCCGCCGCCGAGGCCCCCGCCGCAACGGCGAGCGCAGACGACGGTCGCGCCCAGGACAACCTGGACGCCGCGCCCGAGACCAGCCGGGTGATCACCAGCGACCGGGCCTACGTCGTGCGCTCGCGCCAGCTGACCCGTGACCTGGCGCTGATCCAGGGCCGGGTGCTGGCCGACACGGCGGTCGCCGACTACCAGCAGGGGCTGGTGCACGCCCCCGAGAGCTTCCCGTGCCGCAGTGCGTGGTGGGGTCTCGGAGTGCTCGTCGCGGTCCGGTACGACGGTGCTCCTGCCTATGTGGCGTTCCGCGAGCCGATGGGCGAGTCGCAGGTCGTCGAGGTGCTGCAGTGCGGCACCGGCGACCTGCTGCGCTCCACCACGCTGCCCGTCCAGGGCTGACCCGGCTGGTCGCGGCGGTCGGACTGCGCCCGTCCACGAGACCCCGGGGAATGCCGCCCCTTACGATCGGGTTTGCACCCCCGTCAGGCGATCTTCGAGCATTGAGGCCCCCTATGTCCGACACCCAGTCGATCGAGCAGCCCCCGCAGCAGCCGCAAGGGCCGCGCAACGTCATCGTGATCGGTTCCGGACCGGCCGGCTACACCGCCGCCGTCTACGCGGCCCGCGCCCAGCTGGCTCCCCTGGTCTTCGAGGGCTCGGTCACCGCCGGCGGCGCCCTCATGAACACCACCGAGGTCGAGAACTTCCCCGGCTTCCGCGACGGCATCCAGGGCCCCGCCCTGATGGACGAGATGAAGGCGCAGGCCGAGCGGTTCGGCGCCGAGCTCATCGCCGACGACGTCGTGGAGGTCGACCTCACCGGCGACGTCAAGGTCGTCAAGACCGCGACGGACACCTACACGGCGCGGTCGGTGATCCTCGCGACCGGCTCCGGCTACCGCAAGCTCGGTCTTCCCCAGGAGGAGACCCTCGCCGGACGTGGTGTGTCGTACTGCGCCACCTGCGACGGCTTCTTCTTCCGCGAGCAGCACATCGCGGTCATCGGCGGCGGTGACTCCGCGGTCGAGGAGGCCACGTTCCTGACCAGGTTCGGCTCGAAGGTCTCGCTGATCCACCGTCGCGACACCCTCCGCGCCTCGAAGATCATGCAGGAGCGCGCCTTCGCGGACCCCAAGCTCGAGATCATCTGGAACGCCGACGTCGCCTCGATCAACGGCTCGGAGTCGCTGGAGTCGATCACCCTGCGCGACACCGTCACCGGCGAGACCCGCGACCTGGCCGCGACCGGGCTCTTCATCGCGATCGGCCACGAGCCGCGCTCGGAGCTGCTCACGGGCCAGGTCGACCTGGACGACAACGGCTACGTCCTCGTCAAGCACCCGAGCACGGCGACCAACCTTCCCGGCGTCTTCGCGTCCGGCGACCTGGTCGACCACCACTACCGGCAGGCGATCACCGCCGCGGGCACCGGCTGCGCCGCGGCGCTCGACGCCGAGCGCTACCTCGCGATGCTCGACCACGCCGCGTCGTCGGCCGGATCCGCCGAGGAGACCGAGGCCGAGGTGTCGTCCACCGTCGGTCAGCCCGTCTGACCTGACCGGCACCGGGAACAAACCCGTTGCCGACCCGTGTTCACCTAACACTCCAAGAACCCCCCGCAGATCCACCGAAGGGAAGAACCGTGGGCAACATCCCCGCCGTGACCGACGCCGAGTTCGACACGCAGGTCCTCAAGTCCGACAAGCCCGTGCTCGTGGACTTCTGGGCCGAGTGGTGCGGCCCGTGCCGCCAGGTCGCCCCGATCCTCGACGAGATCAACGCCGCTCACGGCGACAAGATCACCTTCCTGAAGATGAACGTCGACGAGAACCCGGTCACCCCCGCGTCGTACCGGGTCACCGGCATCCCGACGATCAACGTCTACCAGAACGGCGAGGTCGTGAAGACCATCGTCGGCGCCCGTCCCAAGGCCGCGATCCTCAACGAGCTCGCCGACTACATCGCCTGAGGTCTCGTGACGGTCGCTGCGCGACCGCCTCGACCAACGAGTGTCGACGCCCGTTCCCCTCGGGGGGCGGGCGTCGTCGCGTTCTCGACCAGGCTGCTCGTCAGTTGAGGTCGCGGTGGGCGGGCGTGGGGCGCTTGCGGGGGTGGACGGCGCCGACGAGGCGCTCGAACGCCGCCTCCACCTCGTCGCGCCAGGTCACGAGCGAGCGCACCTCCATCCGCATCCGGGGGGTGAACGGGTGCTGGCGGTGGGTCTTGAACCCCACCCGCGCGAGGAACTCCGCCGGGAGCAGGCACCCGGCCCCGGCGGCCGGCCGGCGTCCCCGGTGCGCGAACGCCTCCACGGCCCTGATCCCCCCGCGACCGACGAGGTCGCGCGCCATGCCCTGCACCAGCAGCCGGCCGATGCCTCCGTCGTCGTACCCCTGGGCCACGTGGGCCGTGATGAGCAGCACCGAGTCCGGCGAGGCGGGCGCGGTCGGGAACTGCGCAGCACCCGGCACGTACGACGGCGGCGCGTAGGTCAGGTAGCCGACGGCCTGTCCGTCGACGATCGCCACCCGGCCGCAGGACCCCCAGTCACGCAGCACCTCCGACATCCACGACTCCTTGACCTCGGCCCGGGTCTCGGGGTCGGTCAGACGGCCGCGACGGACGGGGTCGAGCTCCCAGAACAGGCAGCTGCGGCACGGCACCCCGAGCTCGTCGAGAGCCTCGAGGTGGTCGAGCGTGAACGGGACCGTGGTGCGAGCCACCTCTCGAGCGTAGTCGCCAGCGGGCGATATCGACCTGCGGCTGCGGAACCCGGCCTGCGAGGATGGGCCGGTGCGCAAGATCCGCCAGAGCCAGAAGCTCCGCAACGTCCGGTACGACGTCCGAGGTCCCATCCTCGTCGAGGCGCAGCGTCTCGAGGCCGAGGGCCACCGCATCCTGAAGCTGAACATCGGCAACCCCGCGCCGTTCGGCTTCGAGGCACCCGAGGCGATCCTGGCCGACGTCATGCACCACCTGCCGGAGTCGCAGGGCTACAGCGACTCGCAGGGCATCTACTCGGCGCGGACCGCCGTCGCGCAGTACTACCAGGCGCGCGGGCTTCGCGAGACCGACGTCGAGGACGTCTTCATCGGCAACGGCGTCTCCGAGCTGATCTCGATGGTGCTCCAGGCGTTCGTCGACGACGGCAACGAGATCCTGATCCCCGCACCGGACTACCCGCTGTGGACCGGTGCGGTGACGCTCTCGGGCGGCACTCCGGTGCACTACCGGTGCGACGAGGACAACGACTGGATGCCGGACCTCGACGACATCGAGTCCAAGATCACCAGCAACACCCACGCCATCGTCATCATCAACCCCAACAACCCCACGGGCGCCGTCTACAGCAAGGAGATGGTGGAGGCCCTGGTCGACATCGCGCGTCGCCACCAGCTCGTCGTCTTCGCCGACGAGATCTACGAGAAGATCCTCTTCGACGATGCGGTCCACCACCATGCGGCCGCCGCCGGTGGCCACGACGTTCTCTGCCTGACGTTCAGCGGGCTCTCGAAGGCCTACCGGGTCTGCGGCTACCGCGCGGGCTGGGTCATGATCTCCGGTCCCAAGGAGATTGCCGAGGAGTTCCTCGAGGGCCTCACCCTGATCGCCAACATGCGGATGTGCGCCAACGTGCCCGCGCAGCACGCGATCCAGACGGCCCTGGGCGGCTATCAGTCGATCAACGAGCTGATCGTGCCCGGCGGCCGGTTCTACGAGCAGAGCATGCTCGCCCACCGCCTGCTCAACGAGATCCCGGGCGTCTCCTCGGTGCGACCGCGAGGCGCGCTGTACTGCTTTCCCCGCCTCGACCCCGAGGTCTACGCGATCGACGACGACGAGCAGTTCGTGATCGACCTGCTCCGGGCCAAGAAGATCCTGGTCACCCACGGCTCCGGCTTCAACTGGCCCGCGCCCGACCACTTCCGGCTGGTGACGCTCCCCGACGTCGACGTCCTCGAAGAGGCCATCGGACGGATCGCCGAGTTCCTCGCCACCCGTCGCTAAGGCGACGTGTCGACAGGTCTACTTCTCGACATGTCGCTCTGTCGCTTTGTCGACATATCCGTCTTCGTGCAGGTCAGAGGCTGGTTGAGGTGCGAGGTGCGGCAGCGCCTCGCCTCGCAACCATCCGCCCGGTGTCTCAGATGGGCCGGTCGTCGCGGTTGCGCGGGTCCATGATGTCCACGATCCGGCGCAGGTCCTCGAGGGTCGCGAACTCCACGGTGATCTTGCCCTTGGCCTTGCCCAGGTCGATCTTGACCCGGGTCTCGAGTCGGTCGGCCAGCCGGTCCGACAGGTCGACCAGGCCGGGCGCGAACGGCCGCGCGTGCACGGATCGGGGCTTCGTCGTACCGGTGTCTCCGACGGCGACGATCTCCTCGAGGCCGCGCACGCTGATGCCCTCGGCGATGACTCGCTGGGCCAGCCGGTCCTGGATCTCGCCGTCGGCGACCGCGAGCAGGGCGCGCGCATGGCCCGCGGACAGTACGCCGGCGGCGACCCGCCGCTGCACCGCGGGACTGAGCTTGAGGAGCCGGAGCGTGTTGCTGATCTGCGGGCGCGACCGGCCGATCCGCTGGGCGAGCTCGTCGTGGGTGCAGCCGAAGTCCTCGAGGAGCTGGGCGTACGCCGATGCCTCCTCGAGCGGGTTCAGGTTGGCGCGGTGCAGGTTCTCCAGCAGCGCGTCGCGGAGCATGTCCGAGTCATCGGTCTGGCGGACGATCGCGGGGATCTTGTCGAGGCCCGCCTGCTGCGCGGCACGCCAGCGGCGCTCGCCCATGATCAGCTCGTAGGACCCCGGTTCCAGCTCGCGGACGACGATCGGCTGCAGGAGGCCGATCTCCCGCACGCTGTGGACCAGCTCGGCCATCGCCTCCTCTTCGAAGACCTGGCGCGGCTGGACGTGGTTGGGCTGGATCGAGGCGGGTTCGAGCTCGGCGAAGTAGGCGCCTTCGACGGTGACGAGCGGTCGCCCGCCCGTCTCGGAGTCCGTGGACCCTGCCGCGGACCCTGCCGTGGACGCTGACGTGGACGATCCGGCGGCGGCGCCGGGGGTCCCGTCCGAGGGCGGCTCCCCCGGCGGCGCGGTGAGCGTCGTCGTGGAGGCTGGTTCCGGGGGAGCGGTGGGGATCAGCGAGCCGAGGCCCCTGCCGAGGCCGCGGCGCGGCGTGTTGCTGCTCAACTCAGACTTCCCTTGGTCGCGATCTCCCGAGCGGCCTCCAGGTAGCTCAGCGCACCTGGGGAACCCGGATCGTAGGTCAACACGGTCTGGCCGTACGACGGGGCCTCCGACACCCGGACCGAGCGCGGGATCGCGGTCTTCAGCACCTGGTCGCCGAAGTGCTCACGGACCTCCTGCGCGACGCCGGCGGCGAGGCGGGTGCGGGCGTCGTACATGGTCAGGACGATGGTCGAGACCGCCAGCTCCGGGTTGAGGTGCGCGCGGACCATGTCGACGGTCGAGAGCAGCTGACCGAGACCCTCCAGGGCGTAGTACTCCGCCTGGATCGGGATCATCATCTCCGCACCGGCTACCAGCGCGTTGAGCGTCAGCAGCCCGAGGGATGGCGGGCAGTCGATCAGGACGTAGTCGTAGCGGTTCTCGCCGGCCTCCTCGGCCGTGCCGACGCGCGGATGGCCGAGGATGGCCTTCTTGAGCCGGCCCTCGCGCGCCACCACGCTGACGAGCTCGATCTCGGCACCCGCGAGGTCGATCGTGGCGGGCACCACGTCAAGGGACTCGCAGTCGGGGCACGCCTGGATCACCTCCTCCATCGCCAGACCGTCGACCAGGACCTCGTAGGTCCCGGGCGTGCCTTGGCGGTGCTCGATGTTGAGTGCGGTCGACGCGTTGCCCTGGGGATCGAGGTCGACGACGAGCACCCGCTGCCCGAGCTGGGAGAGCCCCGCCGCGATGTTGACGGTCGACGTGGTCTTCCCGACCCCGCCCTTCTGGTTCGCGACGACGAACACCCGCGTGGCGCTCGGCCGGGGGGCCGGCTCGCGCTGGATGCTCTGGCGGACCAGGACGGAGTGTTGGACCTCGGCAGCGAGCGGCGTCTGGCTGTTGTCGAAGTCGGTGTCGTACGCCGCCAGGTCCCCTGCCGTCTTCACCGCGAATCCCGTTTCACGTGAAACGTCAGGCGTGTGTGTTTCACGTGAAACATCCTCCGAAGGGGGGTCATAAGGCGAGTCGGTCGGGTGACCCGACACGGGGGCCTCCTGTGGATAACTAGGGGCAGCCTGTGGAAGTTCAGGCTCAGGGACCGGCGGATAGCCGGTGGAAAACTCTGAAGGCGAACCCTGGTCGGCGGACCTTGGTCCCTGCCATGGATCCGTCACGAAGGTCTCCTCTTCCGATGCGGTGGCCGGTCTCGGCTGGGCCGACTTCTGCTGCGAACCGCGGAAGTCGGCAACGATACTCGCGCTGGATCCGCCCACGTAACCCGTACCGCCCGGGTCTGTGGAGATCGCGGTTCATCGTCGCCCGTCACAGATCCCGGCGGCTCCAGCACCTCGATCGTGGGAGGCGCGCAGCCCAGCTTCTTCAGCACCGGACCCGCCTCGGCCACCTCCTCCTCGGCGGAGTCGCCCTTCATCGCGAGCAGGGAACCCGCGGGTGCGACCAAGGGCATGCACCAACCCAGCAAGCGCTCCAGCGGAGCGACCGCCCGAGCCGTCACCACGTCGAACCGATCCTTGCCGTGGAGAGCGTCCGCCCGATCGCGGCGGACAACGACATTGCCGAGGCCGAGCTCCGCGACGACCTCGTCGAGGAACGTCGTACGCCGCAGCAGCGGCTCGACCAGGGTGACCTGCAGGTCCGGGCGGGCAAGGGCGACGACCAGGCCGGGGAGGCCGGCGCCGGACCCGATGTCGGCGACAGCGGCGTCCCGGGGGAGGGCGGTGGCCAGCAGCGCGCAGTTGACGACGTGCCGGTCCCACAAGCGCGGGACCTCGCGGGGACCGATCAGCCCACGGACAACGCCGTCGGTCGACAACAGCTCGCCGTAGCGCTCGACGAGGGCAAGGCGATCGGAAGGGAAGAGGGCCCGCACCAGTTCAGGTGCGGGCCCTGCTCCGCCGGACTCGCCGGCGGGATGTTTCACGTGAAACGTCCGGGATCAGTCAGCCGGAAGCACGACGACGTACCGCCGCGGCTCCACGCCCTCGGACTCCGAGCGCAGGCCGGCCGCCGCGACCGCGTCGTGCACGATCTTGCGCTCGAAGGGCGACATGGGGTCCAGCGATACCGGCTCTCCCGACGCCTTGACCTCCGCAGCAGTGTCCTCGCCGAGCTTCGTCAGGCGGGACCGCTTGTCGGCCCGGAAGCCGGAGATGTCCAGCATCAGCCGCGAGCGCTCGCCGGTCTCCCGGTAGACGGCCAGCCGGGTGAGCTCCTGGAGTGCCTCCAAGACCGCACCGTCCGGACCGACCAGCTGCGAGAGGTCGGCACCCACGATCGAGACCGCGGCGCGATCCACCTCGACGTCCATGTCCAGGTCGCCGTCGAGATCGGCGATATCCAGCAGCTCCTCGAGGTAGTCGGCGGCGATGTCGCCCTCACGCTCGAGCCGCGCCACCAGGTCCTCACCCACCGGAACGCCGGCCTCGTCGCTGTCGCTAGCGCTGCTGTCGTCGGCGTCGGCCTCCTCGGCGTCGGCCTCTTCGACGTCAGCCTCTTCGACGTCGGTCGCCTCGTCGGTCGCCTCGTCGGTCGCCTCGTCGGTCGCCTCGTCCACGTCGGTCTCGGTGCTCACTTGCTGCCTCCCTTGGTCGGGTTGGATCCAGTGCCCGGTTTTCCGGACTTGCGCTGCGCGCGGGTCTGCCGCTTGGGCTGCTGCCGCTGCGCAGGACGATTCGTCGGCTCGATGACCTCGTCACCCTCGAGCGCCGGCTCGTAGGCGGCGTACTTCTCGGGGTGCTTGGCGGCCTTCGCCTTGTCGCGATCTTCCTTCGCCTTGGCCGCCGGGGTGCCCGGGGCCGGGTTGTTCCGGATGACGTAGAACTGCTGGCCCATGGTCCACAGGTTCGAGGTGGTCCAGTAGAGGAGCACGCCGATCGGGAACGCCACGCCGCCGAGCCCGAAGGCCACCGGCAGGATGTAGAGCAGCATCTTCTGCTGCTGGGCGTAGGGACCGGTGAGGGCGTCGGCCGGCATGTTCTTGGCCATCAGCTGCCGCTGGGTGAAGAAGGTCGTGGCGGTCATCGCCAGCACCAGCACGAGGGACACGGCCATGACCAGTCCGTTGGGCTCCGAACCCCAGGTGCGCGCACCCCAGAAGGAGTCGGCCAACGGGATCTCGCCGAAGACCCTCGACTTGCCGAACTGCTGGGCGAGCTCCTCGTTGAGGAAGCCGTGCGCGGTGCCCTTCTTGGCGGCCTGGTCGAGCAGCCGGAACAACGCGAAGAAGATCGGCATCTGCAACAGGATCGGCAGGCAGGACGCGAACGGGTTGGTCCCGGCGTCCTTGTAGAGCTTCATGGTCTCTTCGGCGAGCCGCTGCCGGTCGTGGCCATACTTCTTCTGCAGCTCCCGGACCCTCGGCTGGATCAGCTGCATGTTCCGGCTGGACTTGATCTGCTTCACGAACAGCGGGATCAGCGCGGCGCGGATCACGAGCGTCAACCCGATGATCGCGAGCGTCCACGACAGGCCGCCCTCGGGATCGAGCCCGCACAGCTCGAACAGCTTGTGCCAGCCGATCAGCACCGCCGAGATGATGTAGTACAGCGGCACCATGATGAAGTGGCCGATGTCGCCGATGATGCCCACTCAGGCTCCTTGTCGGGTCGTCACGTCCGCGGCGTCGGGGCCTCGGAGTGGGGTACGGGATGAGCTTCGGGGTGGTACGTGATCGACGCCGCCGGCCGCCCAGGGGTGGCAGCGAGCCAGACGTCGGGCGGTGAGCCAGCTGCCCTTGATGCTGCCGTGGGTCTGCACGGCCTCGAGCGCATAGGCCGAGCAGGAGGGGTAGTAGCGGCAGACCTCGCCGTACAGCGGGCTGATCACCGCTCGGTAGCCGCGCAGCAGCGCGACCAGCAGCCACTTCACTGCGCCACCTGACCGGACCCGGCTGCGTCCCGACGTCGGGGCGCGGCGCCCAGGCTCCTGTCCAGGCAACGGTCCAGGTCAGTGACGAGTTCCTCGTACGATGCCTCGGCCGCCGCCGGGTGCGCCCGTACGACGAGCAGCGCCGCATCAGGCAGCAGAGCGGTCCGCTCCCGGGCGGCGTGCCGCAGCCGGCGCTTCACCTTGTTGCGGACGACGGCCGTGCCGACCGCCTTGCTGACGACGAAGCCGACGCGCGGCTCCGTCGAGCCGGCCGCGGCGGCCGCGTCGTCGAGCGCGAGGTGCGTCACCAGGGTGCGCGCCCCCGACCGACGGCCCGCCTTGATGGCGTGTCGGAACTGTTCGGGGCGCGTCAGCCGGTGGTCGGCAGGAAGCACTGAGCCCTCCAGGGGGCTCGGTCGGAGAGCTGGGGCATGGCCCTCAGCCTCAGACGGCCAGGCTCTTGCGACCCTTCCGGCGACGGTTCGCCAGGATGGCGCGACCGGCGCGGGTGCGCATCCGCAGTCGGAACCCGTGCGTCTTGTGACGACGACGGTTGTTCGGCTGGTACGTCCGCTTGCTCACGATCGACCTCTCGGCTGGCTATGAAGTACGTCTGGGCTGCATACATCTGTGGGCGTTGCCATCCGACGCGGTCCGGCAGCAGAGTGCAGGCTTGCGCACTCGGCCCGATGCGGTGGTGGCAGCTTCGGCTGGCACCGCGCGTCCGTGGATCTCGGGCCCGGGGGCGAAACCCCGATCAAGCTGGCCACGAACATGCGGCACCGGTCGACACCGGATGACCGCACAACGGTACGTGGCGGGCGACAGGCGGGTCAAACCGGCGAAAAGGACGACCCTACGCCGATCACCGGCCGGATCGCGCGCACCCCGCCGCACGGCTGTGGAATCCGCCCTGAGATCCTGTGGAGAACGGGTTGATCCACAGGCCCGCCCGGGCTAGGTTCGGTGCTTCCGGGATTCCCCGCCGGTTCGGGCAGCAAATGACCCACGCGTCGCCGCGATTGTCGGCCGCCGATTCAAGAACTGGCGGCTGACCTGCGCAAACGCAAAGTCAGCAGCGACCGGGACGGCCTCGGCAAGGCGTCGGGAGCGACGCCGACCACGAGTTCACAGCCTGTGGACAAAGCTGTGGAGCAGGCTCCACGACAGATCTGGGAGAGGAAGCCGTGACCGGGAACGACGAGCACGTGGAGATGCGGTCCGAGAGCCCGGAGGCGGATCCCGCACTGGCCCGGCTCGAGGAGGCGTGGCGCTCGGTTCTGGATGACCTCCAGGCACCGCAGCGGGCCTGGCTGCAGGCCAGCCGCCCCGTGACCCTCCACGGCACGACGGCGATCGTCGCCGTCCCCGACGACTTCACCCGCAAGCGGCTCGAGGGTCGGGTTCGGGGCCACCTGGAGGATGCGCTCACCGACCGGTTCGGCCACGACGTCCAGCTGGCCGTCACGGTCGACCCCGCCCTGCGGCCCGAGGGCGTCGACGTCGGCCACGTCGAGCCGGCCGCCCCGGCAGCTCCGGCGATGCTGCCGGCCGAGCCCGTGGAGCCGAACGGATTCGGCGACTTGTCGACAAATCGACTTGTCGATCAGTCGACGTACGACGACGACTCCACCCCCACGTTCGACGCGATCCGGAACAAGTTCCCCTCCCCGCCGCCCAGCATCTCCGGCCAGGTGCCGCACACCGCCGAGTCCCGCCTCAACCCCAAGTACACCTTCGAGACCTTCGTCATCGGCTCGTCCAACCGCTTCCCGCACGCGGCGGCCGTCGCGGTGTCGGAGGCGCCGGGCAAGTCCTACAACCCGCTGCTGGTCTACGGCGACTCCGGTCTCGGCAAGACGCACCTGCTCCACGCGATCGGTCACTACGTCCGCAGCCTGTACGCCGGGGCCAAGGTGCGCTACGTCAGCTCCGAGGAGTTCACCAACGAGTTCATCAACTCGATCCGCGACGACCGGCAGGACCGGTTCAAGAAGCGCTACCGCGAGGTCGACGTACTCCTCATCGACGACATCCAGTTCCTCCAGGGCAAGACCCAGACCCAGGAGGAGTTCTTCCACACCTTCAACTACCTGCACAACGCCCAGAAGCAGATCGTGCTGACCTCCGACCAGGCGCCGAAGCGGCTCGAGGCGCTGGAGGACCGGCTGCGCAACCGGTTCGAGTGGGGCCTCATCACCGACGTCCAGCCACCGGACCTCGAGACCCGGATCGCGATCCTCCGCAAGAAGGCGGCCATGGACCGCCTCACGGCGCCGCCCGACGTCCTCGAGTTCATCGCCAGCAAGATCCAGACCAACATCCGCGAGCTCGAGGGTGCGCTGATCCGGGTCACGGCGTTCGCCAACCTCAACCGTCAGGACGTCGACCTCACCCTCGCCGAGATCGTCCTCAAGGACCTGATCCCGGAGGGCGGCGAGCCCGAGATCACGGCGCCGCTGATCATCGCCCAGACCGCGGCGTACTTCGGCCTGTCCATCGAGGAGCTCACCGGGCCCAGCCGCGGTCGGCACCTGGTGATGGCGCGCCAGATCGCGATGTACCTCTGTCGCGAGCTCACCGGACTCTCGCTGCCCAAGATCGGCGCCCAGTTCGGCAACCGCGACCACACGACCGTGATGTACGCCGAGCGCAAGATCAACCAGCTGCTCGGCGAGCGCCGTGCTGTCTTCAACCAGGTCAGCGAGCTCACCAACCGGGTCAAGATGCAGGCGCGCCAGGCCTGACGCCGGCGCCGTTCTTGTCTCTCGAGCCTGTGGACGACACGCACCGAAGGGTACGAACTACACGGGGAGGATTCTGTGGTCCAACGGGGAGCCCGGTTTCCACAGGTCGCCGTCCTCCACACCCTCGCTTGCGTACGTCGGCCGAACTCCACACCCTCGTGCACACCCCGAATTGCCGCCCCACCTGCACCGACACGACTTCTCCACAGATTCCACCGACGCTATGACTACTCCCGAATTCCAACTGGTTCGATTCGACGCCAACGAACTCCCGGCCGCTCATCTGTGGACAACCCGTCGTCATGACAGGATGAACCACGATGACTTCGGGGCACACAGGTGTAATTCCCCACGCGACGTCTCGTAACCTGCACCCATCCCGCACCTCTGCAACGCGTTAGGACGCCACCGTGAAGTTCCGTGTCGACCGCGATGTCTTCGCCGACGCCGTCGCCTGGGCAGCTCGCAGCCTGCCCGTCCGCCCCAGCGCACCAGTCCTGGCCGGGCTCCTGATCGAGGCGGGCGACGGGGCGGACGGCGGCCTCGTCCTCTCGACCTTCGACTACGAGACCTCGTGCCGGGCGACGCTCACCGCCGAGATCAGCGACGAGGGCTCCGCGCTCGTCAGCGGACGACTGCTGGCCGACATCTGCCGCAGCCTGCCGGCGAAGCCGATCGACGTCATGATCGACGGGTCCCGCGTCTCGCTCACCTGCGGCTCGGCCCGGTTCTCCCTGCAGACGATGCCGGTCGCCGACTACCCGTCGATCCCCTCCATGCCGGCCGCGACCGGCACCGTGTCGAGCGACGCCTTCGCGCACGCGGTCGCCCAGGCCGTCACCGCTGCGGGCCGCGACGACATGCTCCCGGTGCTCACGGGCGTGCGGGTCGAGATCGAGGGCGACACGATCGCCCTGCTCGCGACCGACCGGTTCCGCCTCGCGCAGCGTGAGCTCGCGTGGACGCCGGGACAGCCGGACGCGAGCCTCGCCGCCCTGGTGCCGGCCAAGGTGCTGGGGGACACCGCGAAGTCCCTCACCGCCGGCCCCGAGGTCACCATCGCGCTCTCGGCCAGCGGCAGCGGCGACGGCCTGATCGGCTTCGAGGGCAGCGGACCCGGCGGCGTCCGTCGTACGACGACGCGACTGCTGGACGGCGAGTTCCCCAAGGTCCGCAGCCTCTTCCCGAGCGAGCGGCTCACCGTCGCCAGGCTCGACAAGGCCACCCTCATCGAGTCCCTCAAGCGGGTCTCCCTCGTCGCCGAGCGCAACACCGCCGTGCAGCTGGCGTTCAAGGACGGCGTGCTCACCCTCGACGCCGGCTCGGGCGACGAGGCGCAGGCGTCGGAGTCGGTCGAGGCCCAGATCGAGGGTGACGACCTGGTGACCGGGTTCAACCCGCAGTTCCTGCTCGACGGTCTCGGCGCCATCGACGAGCCGGTGGTCGAGCTCGCGTTCACCCAGGCGTCGAAGCCGGTCGTGATCACCGGCACCGCCGACGAGTCCGCGGGCGACAACGCCGGCGCCTTCCGCTACCTCTTGATGCCCCGCCGCCTCCTGGGATAGGACCCTTCCTCATGTCATCTGGGCACATCGGACTCATCGGTCTCGGCAAGATGGGTGGCAACATGCGCACCCGCATGCGCAACGCCGGCCTCACGGTCGTGGGCTACGCCCGCGACCCGAAGGTCCGCGACGTCGACAGCCTCGAGGCTCTGGTCGACGCGCTGCCCAGTCCGAAGGTCGTCTGGGTGATGATCCCTGCCGGCGAGCCGACCCGCTCCACGATCGCCACCCTCAAGGACCTGCTCGGCGAGGGCGACCTGGTCGTCGACGGCGGCAACTCGAAGTACACCGACGACGCCGTCAACGCCGCGTTGCTGGCCGAGAAGGGCATCGGCTTCATCGACTGCGGCGTCTCCGGCGGCGTGTGGGGACTCGAGAACGGCTACGCCCTGATGTACGGCGGCTCCGCCGAGGACGCCGCGAAGGTGATGCCGGCGTTCGAGGCGCTGAAGCCCTCCGACACCCCTGACGGCCTGGTCCACTGTGGTCCCACGCCCGGCGCCGGCCACTTCGCCAAGATGGTTCACAACGGCATCGAGTACGCCATGATGCAGGCCTACGCCGAGGGTTGGGAGCTGCTCGACAAGGTCGACATCGTCGAGAACGTGCCCGAGATCTTCGCCTCCTGGCGCACCGGGACCGTCGTCCGGTCCTGGCTCCTGGACCTGCTGGTCGACCAGCTGCGCGCCGACGAGCACCTCGACGCGCTCAAGGGCTACGCCGAGGACTCCGGCGAGGGCCGGTGGACCGTCGAGGCCGCGATCGAGAACGCCGTGCCGATGCCGGCGATCGCCGCCGCCCTGTTCGCCCGGTTCGTGTCCCGTCAGGAGGACGACGTGGCGATGAAGGCGATCGCCGCGATGCGCAACGGTTTCGGCGGACACGCGGTCACGAAGAAGTCCTGATCCAGCGGCGATTGGTCACGAACGACACGTGGTCGGCCGGAATCCATGCGGTTTGGTCCCAAACCGCAACCCCGCCGACGAACCGCGCGTCAGATCGCGTAGGCCAGCCGCACGATCGCGTAGACCAGCCAGACCGCGCCGATGCCGATGGCGAGCGGGTGGCGCAGGAGCTTGTCGAGCTGGGGGGGCGGCGTGCGTCGTACTCGCTTGACGACCACGGTGACGGCCAGCGCGAGGATCGCCGCGACGACGACCAGGCCGAAGGGGTTGGCCGCGAAGGACTCTCGCCACCAGCCGTGCGCGGCGTAGACCCAGGAACGGGTGAGGCCGCAACCGGGGCACGGCAGCCCGGTCAGCGCGCGGAACGGGCAGAGGACGGGTCCGTCCTCGATGCCATGGGGGGACAGCAGGAACGATGCCCCGATGGCGACGACCCCGCCCGCCGCGACGACCTCTGCACCAGTGATGCGGAGGTCGTGCAACACACCGAGGCGGCTCGATGTGCGCGGGGACGGGGTCGTCGTGGTCATGCGGAGATGCGGGTGGCGATCAGCGGAACGGACGGCCGTCGACGTCGTGCTGCTTGCGCAGCGCGAACATGATGAGGTCGTAGATCGCCCAGATGCCACAGCCACCACAGGTGAAGAGCTTGCCGAGGCCCAGACCGGTCTGGCCGAGGTAGAAGCGGTCGATGCCGAGCGAGCCGCCGAACCAGGAGATCAGGACGACGGTCAGCCACTCCTTGTCGGAGTACAGGCCGGGGACGTCCTTGGCCGAGACGTACTGCTGGCTGTCGGAGCTGCGGACCGGGGTGTCGGACTTGATCTGGTTCGACACCGCCATCTGCGCGAGCGAGTTGAAGTCGAGCGGGCCCTGCTCCTGGCCGAGCACCGAGACGTAGAAGGGGCCGCCGGGGTTCATGGCGGGGGGCTGGGCGCCGTAGCCGCCGGGGGGCGGGGGAACTGGAGGTTGAGTCATGGGGAGCAGCCTAGGTCCCCGAGGCACCCTTCAAACATCATTCCCCAGGACGCATTCCTTTTGGGGGTGCCTCCGCCCGCGCAATGGTCGGTGCCGCAAGGGATGATGGGACGGTGCATGTCTCGCACCTCACCCTCCACGACTTCAGGTCGTACGGCGATGTGGACGTGCCGCTCGACCCCGGGGTCACGGCGTTCGTGGGACGCAACGGGCAGGGCAAGACCAACCTCGTCGAGGCGATCGACTACCTCTCCCGCCTCGCCTCCCACCGGGTCGCGACCGACGCGCCGCTGATCCGGGCCGGCGCAGAGCAGGCGCTGGTGCGCGCTGCGGTGGTGCGGGACGGCCGCACGGCCGTGCTCGAGGTGGAGCTCAACGCAGGCCGCGCCAATCGCGCCCGGATCAACAAGTCGCCGCTGCCCCGGACCCGGGAGCTGGTCGGCGTCCTCCGCACGGTCGTCTTCAGCCCGGAGGACCTGGCGCTGGTCAAGGGCGACCCCTCGGAGCGCCGCCGGTTCCTCGACGACCTGCTGGTGCTGCGTACGCCGCGGCTCGCGGGCGTGCGCGCCGACTACGACCGGGTGCTCAAGCAACGCAACAGCCTGCTCAAGACCATCTACGCCGCCCGCGGCGCCAGTCGCGACGCCGCACTCGCCACCCTGGCGGTCTGGGACGACCACCTGGTCGCGACCGGGACCGAGCTGCTCGAGGCGAGGACGGCGCTGGTGGCCGACCTGGCGCCGTACGTCGGGAAGGCCTACGAGGCCGTCGCCCGCGGCGCGACCCGCGACGACGCGCGGATCGCCTACAGCACGCGGATGTCGTTGATGGAGACCCCGTCGGTCGAGGACGCTCCCGTTGGTCGAGGAGGTGGTCACGAGACCCCGTCACGAGACCTGCTCGGGGTGGCGTTCCGCGCGGAGCTCGCGCGGCGGCAGGACGAGGAGATCGGTCGTGGGCTCACCCTGGTCGGACCGCACCGCGACGACCTGCTGCTGACCCTCGGACCCGGAGAGGACAGCCGGCTGCCGGTGAAGGGCTACGCGTCCCACGGCGAGTCGTGGTCCTTCGCGCTCGCGCTGCGGCTGGCGTCGTACGACCTGTTGCGCTCCGACGGTGACGACCCGATCCTGATCCTCGACGACGTGTTCGCCGAGCTCGACTCCGAACGGCGCAGCCAGCTCGCCGGGCTCGTCGCCGGTGCCGAGCAGGTGCTCGTCACCGCGGCGGTCCAGGCCGACGTACCGGAGCTCCTGGCCGGAGCGACCTTCCTGGTCGCGGGAGGGGAGGTGACCCGTGTCGACCGAGGACCCGACCCCGCCTGAGGAGGGCGAGGAAGGTGAGGAGGCCGAGGCGGCCGGGGGTGCCCACCGCACCGACGGCCTCGACCTCGCCCGCGCGATGATGCGGGGCGCCGTGGCGCCCGGGTCGCCGGCGGGGCGGAAGCCGCTCCGCCGCCCGGGCGCGAAGACCCGGCGGGCGCGCCGGGGCAACGAGGGCAGCTTCAGCGGCGCCTACCCCGACGAGCGCGACCCGCAGCTGCTGGGGGGCGAGGTCGGCCGGCTGGTCAACCAGCGCGGCTGGGGCCTCGACCTCCAGGTGCGGGGCGTCTTCGCGCGCTGGACCGAGGTCGTCGGCGAGGAGATCGGCGCCCACTCCACCCCGGAGACGCTGACGGACGGCACCCTCGTGGTCCGCACCGACTCCAGTGCCTGGGCGACCCAGCTCAAGCTGCTCGCGCCGACCCTCGTCAAGCGGCTCAACACCGAGCTCGGCTCCGGCACCGTGACGGTGGTCGAGGTGCTCGGTCCGCACGCGCCGAGCTGGAAGCACGGCAAACGCGGCCTGCGCGACGGTCGGGGGCCGCGCGACACCTACGGCTGAGGTCCTCGGTCGTATGCCGCCTCGACGGCTCGTCGGGTTCGGGGCCGGGCGGGCGTGGAGACGGTCGGAACGACCCGGCCGTCGTACCGGGGCCTGACGGCACCCCTGTTCGGCGCTGCAAATGGCCTTTCCGGGCCGCTCAGGCCCACATTTCGTCCACAGACCCCCCATCCGCGAGGGGTGGAACGTGTTCAGAGCCACTCCGGACGGTATTATGGAGCCAAGGCCGGGCGCACGCCCCACAAGCGTGAGCATCGGCCTTCTGCTTGCCCGCTCCCTGACCCGAAGAGGTGCCGTGACCGTCGAAGAGCCGACCACGAACTCGACCAACGCGACACCATCATCAACCCCGACCGGTGAGTACGACGCCTCCGCCATCCAGGTCCTCGAGGGCCTCGAGGCGGTGCGCAAGCGGCCCGGCATGTACATCGGGTCGACGGGTGAGCGCGGCCTGCACCACCTGATCTGGGAGATCGTGGACAACGCGGTCGACGAGGCACTTGCCGGCTTCTGCGACCAGATCGTGGTGACCCTGCAGGCCGACGGCGGCATCCGGGTCGAGGACAACGGGCGCGGCATCCCGACCGACACCGCGCCGGGCCAGGAGATGCCGGCGGTCACGATGGCGCTGACGCTGCTGCACGCCGGCGGCAAGTTCGGCGGTGGCGGCTACAAGGTCTCCGGTGGTCTGCACGGCGTGGGCGTCTCGGTCGTCAACGCGCTGTCGTCCCACCTGGTCGTCGAGGTCAAGAACCGCGGTCACCTGTGGCGCCAGTCGTTCACGATCGGCGTGCCCGACGGCGAACTGGAGCAGGTCCGGGCGATGGAGCCGGGCGAGCGCACGGGCACCACGGTCACCTACTGGGCCTCGGAGGACATCTTCGAGACCACGACGTACTCCTTCGAGACGATCACCAACCGGTTCCGCGAGATGGCCTTCCTCAACAAGGGCCTCGAGATCATCGTCCGCGACGAGCGGCCTTCCGCCGAGGTGGTCGCCGACGCCGTCGAGGACGACACGGTCAGCCACGACATCGACCAGACCGGTGTGGACGCGATCCACCGCGGCGAGGGCGGCGGCATCGAGCGGCGGTTCAAGTACGACCGCGGCCTGATCGACTACGTCGAGCACCTCAACCGCCGCAAGGACAAGGCGAACCCGACGGTGATCGCGTTCGAGGCCGACTCCGACGCGTTCGGGTCCAAGTTCAGCGGCGACGGCGGCAACCACATGAGCCTCGAGCTCGCCATGCAGTGGAACACCTCCTACACCGAGTCGGTCCACACTTTCGCCAATACGATCAACACCCACGAGGGCGGCACCCACGAGGAGGGCTTCCGGTCCGCGCTGACCTCGCTGATCAACCACTGGGGCGAGGAGTGGGGCCTGATCAAGAAGCGCGAGGACCGGGTCTCGGGCGACGACATCCGCGAGGGCCTGACCGCGATCATCTCGATCAAGCTGGGCGAGCCCCAGTTCGAGGGCCAGACCAAGACCAAGCTCGGCAACACCGAGGCCAAGGGCTTCGTCCAGCGCCTGGTCAACGACCAGCTCGGCGCCTGGCTGGAGCAGAACCCGGCCGAGGGCCGCGACATCGTGCGCAAGGCCCAGGCCGCGGCGTCGGCCCGGATCGCCGCCCGCAAGGCGCGCGACCTGGCCCGCAACCGCAAGGGCCTGCTCGGCGGAGGCGGCCTGCCCGGCAAGCTCTCGGACTGCCAGTCCACCAACCCGGCCGAGTGCGAGGTCTTCATCGTCGAGGGTGACTCCGCCGGCGGCTCCGCCCGGCAGGGCCGCGACCCACGGGTGCAGGCGATCCTCCCGATCCGCGGCAAGATCCTCAACGTCGAGAAGGCCCGCATCGACAAGGTGCTCGCCAACACCGAGGTCCAGGCGATCATCTCCGCGCTGGGCACCGGCATCCACGAGGAGTTCAGCCTCGAGAAGCTGCGCTACCACAAGGTCGTGCTGATGGCCGACGCCGACGTCGACGGCCACCACATCAACACCCTGCTGCTGACGCTGCTGTTCCGGTTCATGAAGCCGCTCATCGAGCACGGCTACGTCTACATGGCCCAGCCGCCGCTCTACCGGCTCCGGTGGAACAAGCCGCACGAGCACGAGTTCGTCTACTCCGACGCCGAGCGGGACGCGCTGATGCGCGACGGCCTCGAGTCCGGCAAGAAGCTCCCCAAGGAGAACCCGGTCCAGCGCTACAAGGGGCTCGGCGAGATGAACGCCGAGGAGCTGTGGGAGACGACGATGAACCCGGAGCAGCGACTCATGCTCCAGGTGACCCTCGACGACGCCGCGCAGGCCGACGAGATCTTCTCGATCCTGATGGGGGAGGACGTCGAGCAGCGGCGCTCCTTCATCCAGCGCAACGCCAAGGACGTCCGATTCCTCGATATCTAGGGATCTAACGCATTTCCTAGATTGTCGTAGAACCGACCAGAAAGACGCATCGTGACTGAGACTCCCACCAACGTCGGCGGCGAGGGGCCCGGCCCCGGCGGACGGATCGAGCCGATCGAGCTGCAGACCTCCATGCAGCGCGCCTACATCGACTACGCGATGGCGGTCATCGTCGGCCGCGCGCTGCCCGACGTCCGCGACGGGCTCAAGCCGGTGCACCGCCGGGTGCTCTACGCGATGTACGACGGGGGCTACCGCCCCGACCGCGGCTTCTCGAAGTGCTCGCGCGTCGTCGGTGACGTGATGGGTCAGTACCACCCGCACGGCGACAGCGCGATCTACGACACCTTGGTCCGCCTGGCGCAGCCGTGGGTCATGCGGGCGCCGCTGGTGCAGGGTCAGGGCAACTTCGGCTCGCCGGGTAACGACTCGGCTGCCGCGATGCGGTACACCGAGTGCCGGATGGCGCCGCTCGCGCTCGAGATGGTCCGCGACATCGAGCAGGAGACCGTCGACTTCCAGCCCAACTACGACGGTCGCTCCGAGGAGCCGACCGTCCTGCCGGCGCGCTACCCCAACCTGCTGGTCAACGGCTCGGCCGGGATCGCGGTCGGCATGGCCACCAACATCCCGCCGCACAACCTGCGCGAGGTGGCCGACGGTGCCCAGTGGGCGCTCGAGCACCCGGACGCCACCCGCGAGGAGCTGCAGGACGCGCTCATCGAGCGGATCAAGGGCCCCGACTTCCCCAACGGCGCACTCATCGTCGGCCGCGAGGGCATCGAGCAGGCCTACCGCACCGGACGCGGCTCGGTCACCCAGCGCGCCGTGATCGAGATCGACGAGGACGCCAAGGGACGCACCTGTCTGTCGATCACCGAGCTGCCCTACATGGTCAACCCGGACAACCTGGCGCTGAAGATCGCCGAGCTCGCCGACTCCGGCAAGGTCCAGGGCATCGCCGACGTGCGCGACGACTCCTCCGGCCGCACCGGCCAGCGCCTGGTGGTCGTGCTGAAGCGCGATGCGGTCGCGCGCGTCGTACTCAACAACCTGCTGAAGCACACCGAGCTGCAGACCAACTTCTCCGCCAACATGCTGGCGCTGGTCGACGGCGTGCCGCGCACCCTGAGCATCGACCAGTTCATCAGCAACTGGATCGCCCACCAGGTCGACGTCATCCAGCGGCGGACCCGCTACCGCCTCGCCGAGGCCGAGAAGCGCGCCCACATCCTGCGCGGCCTGGTCAAGGCGCTCGACATGCTCGACGAGGTCATCGCGCTGATCCGGCGCTCGCCCGAGGTCGACGACGCGCGCCAGGGCCTGATCGAGCTGCTCGACATCGACGAGATCCAGGCCAACGCGATCCTCGACATGCAGCTGCGTCGGCTCGCTGCCCTCGAGCGCCAGAAGATCATCGACGACCTCGCCAAGATCGAGCTCGAGATCGCCGACCTCAAGGACATCCTCGCCAACGAGGCGCGGCAGCGGTCCATCGTGTCGGAGGAGCTCGCCGCGATCGTCGAGAAGTACGGCGACGACCGGCGCACCCAGATCATCGCGGCCGACGGCGACCTCTCGATGGAGGACCTGATCCCCGACGAGGAGCTGGTCGTCTCGATCACGCGCGGCGGCTACGCCAAGCGGACGCTCGCGACCCAGTACCGCACCCAGAAGCGCGGCGGGAAGGGCGTGCGCGGCGCGGCCCTGCGCGGCGACGACGTGGTCGAGCACTTCATCGCGACCACCAACCACCACTGGCTGCTGTTCTTCACGACGGCGGGCCGGGTCTACCGCACCAAGGCCTACAACCTGCCCGAGGCGCAGCGCGACGCCAAGGGCGGCCACGTCGCCGGGCTGCTCAGCTTCCAGCCCGACGAGTCGATCGCCCAGGTCCTGGCGATCCGCGACTACGACCAGGCGCCGTACCTCGTGCTCGCGACGCGCAACGGGCTGGTCAAGAAGACCCGGCTCGTCGACTACAACAGCCCCCGCCAGGCCGGCGTCATCGCGATCAACTTCCGCGAGGACGACGACGAGCTGATCGGCGCCGAGCTGGTCAACGCCGAGGACGACATCCTGCTGGCGTCCCGGAAGGGCCAGGCCATCCGGTTCCGGGCCAGCGACGACCAGCTCCGACCGATGGGGCGCGCGACGTCCGGTGTCACGGGCATGCGGTTCAAGTACGACGACGACTCCGTCCTGTCGATGTCGGTCATCCGCGCCGCCCAGGTGGCGGCGGAGGAGGCGGCCGGGCTCGCTGCCCACGACGAGGAGGCCGCCGAGGTGGAGGCCACCGCCGAGCAGGTCAGCGAGGTGAAGGCGCAGTACGTCTTCACGATGACCGACGCCGGCTATGCCAAGCGCACCCGGATCAACGAGTACCGCCTCACCGGCCGAGGTGGGCTCGGCATCACCACGATGAGGCTCACCAACGAGGAGCGCGGCGGCCTGGTCGGCGCCTTCATCGTCGAGGACGGCGACGAGATCCTGTCGATCACGCAGGGTGGCCAGGTGGTCCGCAGCCCCATCGACGACAACTTCAAGCCGTCGGTCGGCAGGTCCACCCAGGGCGTGAAGTTCGTGTCGCCGAAGTCCGGCGACGCGGTCGCGGTCGTGGCCCGCTCGGTCGAGGCCAAGGTCGACGAGGAGGGGTCTCCCGGCGCGACCTCGGCTGACGGGGACGAGGCGGACGAATCGTCCGTTTCAGGCCCGGGTGCAACAATCGAGGTGGAAGAGCCCGTCGAGACGGGCGACAGCGGGGACGCCGAGAGCCCCGGGGGAGAGTGAGGGTAGATGTCGGACCGCACCAAGGAGCCGACCACCGTGCCGACCCCCTCGAGCGGCCCCGTGAGCACCGACGCCGGGGCTCGTCCGACGGACGCCAACGCACCGGCCCAGCCCCTGCCTGACCTCCCGCCGCGACCCGGCACCGCACCGACGCCGTCGGCGCCGGGTGGCTCGACCGTGGTCACCCCGAGCGCTGAGACGGCGACCGCTGAGACGGCGATCGCGCGGTCCCGCGGTCCGCGCCGGGCCCGTCTCCGGCTCACCCGGATCGACCCCTGGTCGGTCATGAAGACCGCGTTCCTGCTCTCGATCGCCTTCGCCGTGGTCACCGTCGTGTCGGTCGCCATGGTCTGGCAGGTGCTCGGCGCCGCCGGCGTGTGGGAGTCGATCAACAGCACGATCCAGGAAGGCATCGGCGGCGAGGACGTCTCCAGCTTCCAGGTGCAGGACTACGTCGGCACCAGCCGGGTCCTCGGGTTCACGATGCTGGTCGCCGCGATCGACGTCATCTTGATCACCGCGAGCGCGACGCTCACGGCGTTCCTCTACAACATGGCCGCAGCCCTCCTGGGCGGCATCGAAGTCACCCTCGCCGAGGACGCCTGAGCCGACCGGCCCCGTTTTGTTCGCCCCGGCTCCGGTCGGGTACCGTTCCCTCCGGTCTGCGGTCGGGGCTTCCACCTTGCCGCAGGCCACTCGGGCCTATAGCTCAGACGGTTAGAGCGCTTCCCTGATAAGGAAGAGGTCACAGGTTCAAGTCCTGTTAGGCCCACTCACGGGGTATCGGTCAACCGGCCGACCTTCCACAGCCACTTCGGGCCCCGTGGACCCCCGCTGGGGCTCCGCCCCAGACCCCGCGGGTCGACCATGAGGAGCGGAACGTGATCAAGAAGCTCGTGCTCTCAGCACTCGCCGCGGCTGGTGTCGCATTCGCAATGAAGAAGCTGCAGGAAAGCAAGGCGGAGCAGGCCCTCTGGGCCGAGGCCACCGACCAGCTGCCGGAGGCGTAGAGCCGGTTGTCGAGGCGGCCTTCGGCGCGCGGTCAGCAATGACCTCGCGGTGGTGGCGTCTTGAGATACGGGGCCTTGGCGCAATTGGTAGCGCACCTGCTTTGCAAGCAGGGGGTTAGGGGTTCGAGTCCCCTAGGCTCCACCACGAGAAACCGCAGGTCATCCTGCGGTTTCTTCTCATTCTCGGCCTTCTCGCGTCATTGAGGTCGACCCGCACACGGAAGATCGCCGGCTCGTCGCGCTTGGGGTGGCGCAGGTGCGGGTTGCTCGTCCGCTTCGCGAAGACATTGCCCGAGACCACCGACATCTGGTCAGCGAGCGTGCGCAGGTCGCCCAACTCGGCGCCCGAGATCAGAGCGTCGAACTGACGGCGGAGGTCCTCGGCGTCACCTGCGGGCACGGGATGATCCTAGGTGGGCACCTGCTCGTTGCTGGCGCGCGACGTCAGTGGACGTCACTGAAGCCTCACTGAACGACAGTGACGCGCCTCGGAAGTACAGTGACGCGGCCCAGGACGTGCAATGAGACGGCCCTGCCGGCGTCGCGGCCACGGGACGCGCCTGCCGGTGGCGGGCATTAGATGAGTCCCATGTCCTGATCGAGCTGAGTCAGTTCGTCGGCTGCCGCCCTGCGGTCGTTGTCGTCCTCGCTCTCAGGACCGGCGGCGAGACCGCGGCGCGCGAGGCGCTCCTGGGCGTCGCGCACGATCTCGGCGAGCTTGGCCTCGAGCTCGGCCTTGGGAGGAAGGGCGGTCCAGTACTCCGCGACCACGATGCCGTCCTTGTGCATCTCGAGTAGCTCGACCTGCTCGCGGCTGACCTCGGTGCAGAGGATGAGGCCGACGGGGGCTTCCTCACCCTCCTGGCGCTCGTAGCGGTCGAGCCACCTCAGGTACAGCTTCATCTGGCCCTCGAACCGAGCGTCGAACTTCCCGATCTTGAGCTCGACAGCGACCAGGCGTCGCAGCGGCCGGCTGAAGAAGAGGAGATCGAGGTAGAAGTCGTCGCCGTCGATCGTCATCCGCTTCTGGCTGGCGACGAAGGCGAAGCCGTGGCCGACCTCGAGCAGGAAGGCCTGGACGTCACGGAGGATCGCTGCCTCCAGATCCTTCTCGAGATAGCTGTCGTGGAGCCCGAGGGTGTCGAGGATCAGCGGGTCTCGGAAGGTGTCGCGTGGGACCGCCGAGCCCTCTGGGATCTGTGAGTTCGCGATCTCTCGACGCTCGTAGGCCTTGCGGCTGATCGCGGCGCGTAGTTCGCGGACGCTCAGGCGCTTGGACGCTGCCTCCTCGGTGTAGAACGAACGGGCTGCGTCCGACTTGAGTGCCAGGAGGTAGCGGATGTGGGTCCAGGTCACCTGCCGCGCCAGATCCGCCATCTCGTCGTAGTCGGGGAAGAGGCGAGCGAAGGTCATCATCCGACTCAGGTTGGAGCGGTCGAAACCCGCGCCGAAGCGTGTCGTCAATTGTTGGCTCAGTGAGCCAACAATTCGCTGTCCGTAGTCAGCACGACTGTTCCGCAGCGTGTTGACCGAGATCGCACGACCCACGAGCCAGTACGTCATCGTCAACGTCGTGTTGACCTGGACTGCTGCGACGTGCCGACCCCGTTCGACGATGTCGATCAGGTAGTCGAGCAGGGCGGCCTCGTCTTCGGGGACGTCATCTCGTGGAACGAGCTCGCTCATGATCCACCTCCGGGATTGTTGGCTCGCTGAGCCACAAATCTGCCTGCTCGCCCCGACGCAACGCTCACTCCAACCTCCGCGAGTCGCGCCAGGCGTCGTACGTCTCGCCGATCCGCTCGGCCAGCGCCTTGTCGCGGTCGAGTGTGGCGTGTTGGTAGATCGCCATCGCGGCCTGGGAGGCATGGCCGGCGCGGGCCTGAAGCTCGGCACCGGTGGCGCCGTGCTGGCGGGCCATGGTGAGTGCCGTGTGGCGCAGGTGGTGCATGGTCAGGTCCGTGCGGCCCGCTGACATCCGTGCGAGGCGGTAGCGGGCCGTCAGGTAGCGCACGCTCATGTGGTCGGTGCGGTCGCCGGGGAAGAGGAGGCCGGTCGGCCCCTCCGCCGCGTGCTCGAGCAGATGCCTCTGCAGCATCGACAGGAACGGAGGCGGGACGTGCACAATACGCGTCCCGCTTGCAGTCTTCGGTGAGCTGATCGCGCGGCCACAGTTGAGACAGGCATCGGCGGCGCCCGCGATGACCTCCTTGTCGACCTTCCGCGTCACGCTGATCGTGCCCGCGACACCGTCGATATCGGAGTGGCGCAGCTCGAGGAGCTCGCCCTGACGCAGGCCGACGTACGACGCCAGCACAATCAGCAGCTTCAGCCGATCGGGCATCGCGTTGATGATCGCGGCCAGCTCGTCGAAGGTGGCAGGCACGGCGACTCGCTTCACTCGCGCGGTCGAGGCACCACGGATCTTCGGCGGCGCGCGGTCGATCAACTCCTCTTCCTCGGCCGCCTGCAGCAGCGAACGCAGCAGCCGGTACGCGGCAGCGTTCGTCGACTCGGTCTTCTCGTCCAGCGATGCCCGCCACGCCCTGATCTCCGACAGCGTTACCTCGCGCAGCGGCATCTCGGCGAAGTAGGGGAGGATCCGCGACTTCAGCAGCGCCCGATAGCCCCACACCGTGTTCGGGCGGAGAACTCTTTCGCGCAGATAGCGCTCGGCGTACCTGCCGACGGTGTTGCTCGCGGCCTCCCGCTTCCTACGCTCGTCGGCGAGCTCCGGTGCCGGTGGCGCAGGGTTGGCGATCACGGCGTCTTCAAGGTCCCGTGACCCCGGCGTCGCCGGGACCCTTGTCAGACCGGTCGCATCAAGTTGCCGAGGTCCTCACGAAGGACGCGGAGGCCGCGTTTGCCGCAGACGTAGGCGGGCAGCTCGCCGCTGGCGACGCGGCGACGCACGGTCTTGACTGATGCGGCGGTGTAGACCGCGGCCTCCTGGAGCGTCATCCAGTGCTTGGCGCCAGCTTGGTGCTGGTCGTGTCGGACGGTGGCCATCTCATTGGCCTCCCCTGAGGAAGCGGCGGAGTTCTGCGAGGTGATGTAGAGGCGCCCGTTCCCGTTGAACCGATGCCAGATCGGCCCTCTGTTGAGGCGGCGCCATTCACGAGCTGTGCGTTGAGGCGTGCGGATGAACGCACAGAACTCCTCTAAAGGTCGACCCGCGTCGGGTCGTGGATGCTCTCGATCACCTATGTGCGGTCGAGTCCGCCGAACTTCCGGGTGACGTCGATCCGGCCAGTGACGCCGCCGACATCGGATCGGCACGATGACGGCGGTCGTCCAGGTCGCGACCATCTCCCGATAGCTGCTGGCACGATGATGTGGTGACTGCCATCGAGCTCCACGACGTCGTGAAGACCTTCGGGTCGGTCAAGGCCCTCGACGGACTCCGGCTGATCGTCGAACCCGGGGAGGTGCACGGATTCCTCGGACCCAACGGGGCCGGCAAGTCGACCACGATCCGGGTGCTGCTCGGCCTGCTCAAGGCCGAGGCGGGTAGCGCCACCCTGCTCGGTGGCGATCCGTGGCGGCAGGCAGCCGAGCTGCACCGCCGGATCGCCTACGTTCCGGGCGACGTCAACTTGTGGCCGAACCTGACCGGGGGTGAGGTGATCGACCTGCTGGGGCGGATGCGGGGCGGTCTCGACGACAAGCGCCGGGCCGAGATGCTCGAGCGCTTCGAGCTCGACCCGCGCAAGAAGGCGCGCACCTATTCCAAGGGAAACCGCCAGAAGGTCGCACTGGTGGCTGCCCTCGCTACCCGGGCTGAGCTCTACCTGCTCGACGAGCCGACCTCGGGCCTCGACCCGTTGATGGAGGCGGAGTTCCAGAGGGCCGTCGTGGAGCTGAAGAACGAGGGCGCGACGGTGCTGCTGAGCTCGCACATCCTGGCGGAGGCCGAAGCGTTGTCCGACCGGATCAGCATCATTCGCGCTGGTCGGGTGGTCCTGAGCGGCACGCTCGCCGAGCTGCGGCACCTGACCCGCACGACGGTCACCGCCGAGACAGCGACGCCGGCCACCGGCATCGCTGCGGTGGAGGGTGTGCACAACCCGCAGTTCCTCGACGGGCGGGTGACCTTCGATGTCGACTCCGACCACCTCGACGCGGCCGTTCGGGCGCTCGCTGAGCTCGGCGTACGATCGCTGGCTGCTCACCCTCCCACTCTGGAGGAGCTCTTCCTCCGTCAGTACGGCGAAGAGGTGACGGCGTGAGCTCGCCGTTCACGGGCAGCATCCACCTGGCGCGCCTGATCCTTCGCAGGGACCGGATCCGGTTGCCCGTCTGGCTGGTCGGCCTCGGCGGGGTGATCGCGCTCAGCGCGCTGGCCGTGCCGCCCATCTACGACACGCCCGAGAAGGTCGCCGGCTACGCCGACGCGGTCGGCAGCAGCCCGGTCAGCTACCTGATGTCCGGCCGGCAAGCCGGCATCGACACGATCGGCGGGATCGTGGCCAACGAGATCTCGCAGGTCGCCCAGCTCGGCATCTGTCTCCTGGTGATGTTCCTCGTCGTCCGGCACACCAGGGCCGAGGAGGAGTCCGGCCGTGCCGAGCTGCTCCGCTCGACCGTGCTGGGCCGGCACGCGGCTACGCTCGCGGGCCTTCTCTACGGCGTGTCCGCCGCGCTGCTGATCGGGCTGGTCACCACAGCCTCGATGCTTGCTGCCGGCCTCGATGGCATCGGCAGCGTGACGTACGGATGGGGGCTGGCCCTGCTGGGCCTCTGCTATGCCGCCATCACCCTGGTCGCAGCGCAGGTCTCCACGTCCGCCCGGGGTGCGCTGGGGCTGGCCGGCGTGGCGGTCGCGGCCGGCTACCTCGTTCGGGGCATCGGTGCGATGGAGGACAACGCGCTCGTCTGGGCCTCACCCTTCGGATGGGCGCAGGGGATGGACGCGTTCGGCGACGAGCGGTGGTGGCCCGTCCTGCCCCTGGCGGCGCTGACCGCCACGTTCCTCGGACTCGCGGCCTGGCTCACCGCGCACCGCGACTTCGCGGGTGGCCTGCTGCAGTCCCGTCCTGGCCGGGCCCGCGCGTCCCGCTTCCTCGGTACGCCGGTCGGCGCGGCCCTTCGCCTCCAACGCGGACTGCTGAGCGGGTGGGGCGTGGGGCTGCTGCTGCTGGGCCTGCTCTATGGCGCGGTCATCCCGACCATCCCCGACCTGGTGGCATCCAACCCGGACATCGCCGTCGCGTTCGGCGCCTCCGCGTCCGCCGAGCAGGCGCTGATCGACGCGTTCCTGCGATACGTCTTCCTGTTCCTGGCCGTGCTCTCCACGGGCTTCGCCGTCGCGTCCGTCCTCCGGCTGCGCTCGGAGGAGGAGGCGGGCCGAGCCGAGCTCGTGTTGGCGACCCGGGTCCGCAGGACCTCGTGGGTGGCCGCGACCGTCGTCGTCGCTGGCGTGGGTGCGCTGCTCCTGACGCTGCTGATGGGCCTCGGGCTGGCCGTGGGCTACGGGCTGGGCGTCGGCGAGTGGGATCGTCTGGCGGGCCAGCTCTCGGGCCAGTTGAGCTACCTGCCCGGCGTACTCCTCGTCGCCGCTGCCGCCGTCGCGATCGTCGGCGTGATGCCGCGCTGGTCGTTGCTGGCCTGGGCGGTCGTCGCGTTCGCAGCCTTCCAGGTCCTGCTCGGCGAAACGCTGCGGCTGCCGGACTGGGTCGCCGGGATCTCGCCCTTCTGGCACCTGGCGGGGGTACCGGTCGAACGCTTCGACCCCCTGCCCGCGATCTCGGAGCTGCTCCTGGCCGTGGGCCTGGTCCTGGCCGGCCTGTGGGGCTACCGCCGCCGCGACCTTGCCGCGGGCTGAGCCTCTCGCCTGCTCGACCCGGTTGCTGAACCCGCTTCGCCGGGACAGCGGCATCGCGGTGGTTGACTGTCCGCGTGGCCGAGCCGACCGACGTACAGCACCTGGTGAAGCAGTTGATGGCCGCTGCGAGTCCCCAGGAGAGCAAGGCGCTCCTCGACGCGCTGATGAGCGGCCACGTGTCCAGCATCTTCGAGAAGCTCGAGCGCGACGAGGCGCCGACGCTGCGCCCCATCCCCGACGAGGTCCGCGGCTACCGGGTCCGCTTGGACCTCCACGGCGCCAAGCCGCCGGTCTGGCGTCGGCTCGAGCTGCGCGGCGACCTTGCCCTGCCGCGTGTCCACGACGTGATCCAGGCGGCGATGGGCTGGACCAACAGCCACCTGCACCGGTTCCGTACCGGCAGCGACCACCGGTCGCCGCACTTCGTGACGCCCTTCGACGTCGACGAGGGCGATCACGGCGTGCTCGAGGACGAGGTGCGGCTGGACCAGCTCATCGCGGTCGAGGGCGACGAGCTCTGGTACGAGTACGACTTCGGTGACGGCTGGGACCACAAGCTGGTAGTCGAGGAGGTCCTCGACCGGCCGCCGGCCGGTGCTCGATGCACGGGGGGTCGGATGGCCTGTCCGCCCGAGGACTGTGGCGGGCTCGGCGGCTACGGGGACCTCGCCGCCTGGGTGCGCAGCGGGTACGACGACGCACTCCTCCCCGACATCTTCAGCAACGCCGCGCATGCTCATGACTGGCTGCCGATCGACTGGCACCCCGACCACTTCGACCTCGAGCAGACGAACGGCTCCGTGGCCGTTGCGGTCGCCGAGCCGGTCGCGGTCACCGGAGAGCTGGCGGAGCTCTGCGAGCGACTGGATCGTCGCGGCATCCGCCTCCTGCGGCAGGTGCTGGGCCGCCCGTTGGCCCATGGACCGACCGATGTGAGCGACGACGAGGCCGCCCGCCTGACCGAGACCTACCGGATTCTCCTCGACGTGATCGGCGAGGGCGTCGCGCTGACCGCGGCGGGATACCTACCGCCTGCGGTCGTCGAGCACGTCGCCGCGCGGACGGGGATCAGCGACTGGTGGATCGGCAAGGCGAACCGCGAGGACCTCACCTTTCCCGTCGCCGACATCCGCAGGACGGCACGTGCTCTCGGACTGGTCAGCGTCCGCAAGGGCCGACTCGCCCCCACCGCAGCTGCCCAGCGGTGCGGACAGGATCCGCAGGCGCTCTGGCGCCATGTCGTCGGGCGCCTCCCACTCGGTACCAAGGATGCCGAACGTCAGGCCGGGTGGATGGCGCTGGCCGTGGCAGGCAGCGGCGTACCGGCTCAGGAGTGGCGCAGCGAGGTCAGTGATCTGCTGTTCGCGCTGGGGTGGCGCAGCGGCCACGACCGTCTCTCGTCGCCACCCGCCAACAGCGACACCCTCACCGTCCTCAGGATCCTCGCGGGAGCAGACCGGGCCCGGTGGCGTGAGATCCAGGGCGTCGACCTCGCGGTCTCGACCACCGCCCGTGCGGTCATCCGAGCCGAACGAGACCGAGTCGTCGTGTAGCGACGAGGGGTACGAAGCCCACCCGGGATCGACCGTCAGTCCACGAGCATCAGGACGATCGCGACGATGACGGTGATGCTCACGCCGGCTGCAATGATGGCGGGCTGCCAGGGGCGGGCGAGGGTGCCGCCACTGCGGATGACGTCGTCGACCTGGCGCCAGCGCCGATGGCTGGTCGCTGCGACGAGGAGCGAGAGTCCCGCAAGGAGCAGGCCGGCAGCAAGACGGACGGGTCTCGGGCCGAGGTCGGGGAGGAGCTGGACGACGGCGACTGCGCCCGCGAGCAGGGCCAGGGCGGTGCGGATCCAGGCGAGGAAGGTCCGTTCGTTGGCGAGGGTGAATCGGTAGTCCGGTCCGTCGTCCGCCATGGCCGTAGGCTACGCCGCCAGCGCGATCGAGCTCGTTTCGTTCGTGCCGCTGCGAACCTTGACCTACGTTGGTGGACAGGTCGGCCCCAGCCATGTCGATTCGTCGCCGCGGCGTTCGGTAAAGAAGTTGCTGGACATCGGTGGTTCGTCCAGGTTCGGACGTGAGTCCGCTGCCGACCGCCTCACCCTCGTTCAGCAGCTGCGGGTGGGGCGGTTCTCCGTGCAGCCGCTTCTGCGGATTCGCAGCAGGGTCGATCACCGCGACAGGTGTACCGTCGTGCCTAGAGGTCTTGTTCCGATCCGGCGTTCCGCTGCTCAGACACGGCGAACCGGCGCACCACCGTCATCCCCCTCGGAGAACCCTGATGCCCGGTCCCACTGAAGTTGCCACCGTCTTGACGGAGGCCGCCAAGACCATCGATCACCCCGCCTCGCTGGACGAGACCCTCGACGCGGTCGTCCACGCCGCGCGCGACACCATCCCGGGGTTCGAGCACGTGGGGATCTCGATCATCCACCGCAACGGGCGGATCGAGACCAAGGCCGGCACCGACCAGCTGGTCTGGGAGCTGGACGAGCTGCAGTACAGCATCAACCAGGGTCCTTGTGTGGACGCGATGATGAGCGAGCCGATCATGTACCTCGAGGATGCCCGTCACGACCACCGGTGGCCGGACTACCTGCCCAAGGCTGTGAAGAAGGGCCTCCGGGCGCAGCTGGCGCTGCGGCTCTACAACGACGAAGAGACCCTCGGCGGGCTCAACATGTACCGCACCGCCAGCGCCGGCATCTCGCCCGAGGCGATCCAGTTCGCCGAGCTCTTCGCCACGCACGCCTCGATCGCGCTCGGCAGGAAGCGCTTCGAGCACCAGCTCGCTGAGGCGGTCGCCTCGCGACAGGTCATCGGTACGGCGATCGGCATCCTCATGCAGCGCTACCAGATCACCGAGGACCGGGCGTTCCAGTTCCTCGTGCGAACCTCGAAGACCAGCAACCAGAAGGTCCGAGTGATCGCCCAAGAGCTGATCGACTCCAGCAACGACCGCTTCACCCGCCACCAGTCCTGACCAGCGCCCCGACGGCGGCCTGAGAGCGTCCCGACGCGAACGAAGCCCCGGACCTCGCGGTCCGGGGCTTCGTCGTAGAGCGAGGTGTCAGTGGTGGCTGATGCGGTCGCTGCCGCTGCCGCCGTTGATGCGGTCGGCACCGGGGCCGCCGCGGAGCCAGTCACGGCCGGGGCCGCCGTAGATGCGGTCGTTGCCCATCGCGCCGTTGACGAAGTCGCGGCCGGCGCCGCCGTAGACGACGTCGTTGCCGTCGTCGGTGAGCACCCAGAGCCGGAACCGGGCCGGCAGGGTGCGGCCGTCGGTGTAGTCGTGGCCGAGGCGGGGCCAGACCTGGATGAACATCTGCTTCTTGTTGAAGCGCGGCGGGACCTTGCAGACGGCCGAGACGCCGACCTTCACCCGCTCCTTCTCACAGCGGTCGGGCAGGCGCTTCCAGCGGTCGGTGCGGGTGTCGCGGAACCGGATGCTGTGGCGCTCCTGGACCCAGGTGATCCGCAGGTGCTGGTTGTGCTTGCCGGAGATGTAGACCGGCCCGTACTTCGAGTAGCGGACGATCGCGCTGCCACCCATGTCGCTGACGCCGGCGTCGCCGGGACCCAGCATCAGGGGCGGAAGGCCGTCTGCGGCGGCGGGGCTGATGCCCACGGACAGACCGGCGACGGTGGCTACGAAGAATGTGACGATTGTGCGAAGCAAAGGAGACTCCTCCTGTTTTGGGCTCCCAGGACCATAAGCGGAATTCCTGCGAGCGCGAATTCGCGGGATGAGACCTGCAGCACGTCCGGGCCCCGAACCGCCGACCGCGCCGCCGCCCGAGACGGAGAATCTGCTAGGTCGTGGCAGACTCAGCGCCGTGAGTCCTGGGGTCCGCTGGCTGGTGCCGGTCGTGGTGCTGCTGGTCGCCGGTTGCAGCGACCCCGCCGACCCCGTCTATCCCGAGGAGCCCGACACCGCGGCGATCTCGACGGAGTTCGACCCGTCGTTGGAGCCGTCGGCCGCTGCCCTCGCCCTGGTGCCGACCGACGCGAGCATCCTCGCGGTCACCGACTTCGACCAGCTCCGACTGACCCTGGGCTTCGGCGCGCTCAACCGCGAGTCGACGCCCGCGGAGCGCAACCGGTTCTGGCGGGCGATGACCGAGGCCGCGACGCTCTCGACGGGCCTGCTGCGGCCGGTGGCCGACGAGCTGGAGACCTACGGCTTCGGGCCGGACGACGTCGCGTGGGAGGCGACGTACTCCGACGGTGCCGACGGCTGGGCGATGGCCTTCCACGACGACGTCCCGATGGCCAGGGTCGAGCGGGCGATCGCCGACGAGGTGGGCCCGCTCGCCGGGGCCGTGCTCGACGCCGAGCGGCTGGTCGTCACCTCGGCGGCGCCACCCGAGGGCGGCGACAGCTGGGCGGCGCTGGAGGAGGTCGTCGGCCTGGTGGGCCAGGAGGCGAACGCGACGTACGTCGAGCGCGACTGCCTGCCGTTCGACACGGTGTTCGGTGAGGGCATGGAGGAGCAGCTCGCCGAGGCGCCGCGCGCCGCGCTCGCGGGGCTCGACCCGCTCGAGGGGTTCTCGGTCGCGCTCGGCGGCAGCCTGGCCACGGTGCGGCTGGGCGAGAACCGTCCGGACGCCTTCGACCGGCTGCGGCTGGACGAGGTGATGCCGGCGATCCGGCCGGAGTTCGGGGCCGCCTTCTCCCGGGGGGTGGCGGACCCGTCGACCGGTCGTCTCGGCTACGACCTGCAGCGGCCGTCCGCGGCGGTCGCTCTGATCACCGACCGGCACCTGCCGTTCGCGGTCTGCGGCGACTGACGCGGCTCACCCCACGGGGCGGGCGAGGGCGTCGTACTGCAACTTGTCGTGCGCGCAGAAGACGGTGACCTCCGAGGAGTGCGTCGCCACCAGCTCACGGAGCCGTTCGGTGTTGTCACGACGCGGCTTGTTGGAGGCCGCCATCAGCGTCTGCAGCACCGCCAGTGAGCGGGGGCAGGACGGCGGCGTCGCCAGCTGGTCGCCGTCGAACACCGCATCGCCCGCGTGCAGCAGCCAGTGGTCGGTGGCGTCGCGGACGGCGATGCCGACATGGCCGCGCGTGTGGCCCAGCAACGGGATCATGACGACGTCGTCGCCGATCGCCGTCACCGAGGGGAAGCCGAACCAGTCGTCCCCGGCCTCGGAGTGCTGGGCCCAGTGCGGGCCGTGCGCCCACTGAGCGGGAAGGTAGCGCTGCTTCTCCATGAACGTCGGGTGCTTGGCGGCGTCGAGCTCGGGCTGGTGGATGTGGACCCGCGCGTGCGGGAAGTCGACCAGCCCGCCGGCGTGATCGGAGTCGAGGTGGGTCACCGCGATGTCGGTCACGTCGTCGGGCGCGAAGCCGAGCGCCTTCAGCTGGGCCAGCGCGGTCTCGCCGGGGTCGAGCGCGGGCCGGACCGCGAGCAGGTAGGGCTTGCCCAGCCGACCGGGGTCGGCCAGCTCGCCGGAGCCGTAGCCCGTGTCCACCAGGAGCAGGCCCTCGTCGCGCTCGACGAGGAGGACGTGGGCGACCATCGGGGGAGCGATGGCAGGCCGGAAGCTGGCGCAGTTGAGGTGGTGGACCTTCACGGCGCCATCGTGGCAGGTCAGCCGTCCAAACCGTGGAGGTTGCGCGCGGTGGGGGAGGTCGGGACGGTGGCCGGGTCGGGGTAGGTGCCGAAGAGCCGGTCGGCGGTTGCGGCAGAGGTGACCGTGAACCAGTAGTGCTCGCTCTTGTAGTGATGCAGCCGGTGGTTGCGCCAGACCGAGCGGAACCACGCCGACTTCGGCCGGTAGTCGCTGTGCAGGACGTAGTGGGTCCACTCGTACGCCGACAGCAGGACGACCACCGCGACGATGACGGTGAACATCGACGACCAGGTCGGCGTGGCCGCCCAGGCGACCAGCACGAGGAACGGCGCCGTCGTCAGCTCGACCTGCCAGGGCACGAACACCAGCGGGATCGACCGGGGGTCGGCGTGGTGGGCGCGGTGCTTGCGGGACAGCAGCGGGTCGATCCTGATGCCGGCGAGGCGACGCGGCCGCCAGTGCAGGATGCAGACGTGGATCACCCACTCCACGACCGGCATGATCGCGACCAGCCCGACCGGGATGAGCAGCTCCCACCAGGCCCCCGGACCGGCGAGGACCCGGCCGGTGATCGCGGCGGCCAACGTCGTGGCGAGGATGGAGGGCGACGGGTGGCGCCAGAACTCCACGAAGACCTGGCCGAGCGTCTGGCTGGTACGACGCCCGCCGGTGATCCGCGCCTCGTCGCGCTGGACCTGACGCTGGGCCTGTGCCTCGACGTCGTTGCTCGTCATGACTCGTCTCCCTCGGTGGTCGTGGAGGTGGCGGTGAGCGCCGCGAAGGCCTCCATCAGCGCGGCATTGGCGGGGGCCAGCACCCGCTCGGCGGCCGCGCGGGCGGTGGCCGGGTCGCCGGCGGCGATCGCCGTCGCCAGCAGGCGGTAGGGGTCGACCTGGCCGACCTCGGCGGCGAGGGCGGGGGCGAGCGCCGGGAGGGCCGGCTCGTACGCCGCCCGGAGCCCGTTGAACATCAGCCGGAACACGATCGAGTCGGCGCCGTCGACGACGACGTCCCAGAACTCGAGCGCGAGCTCTTGCCACGTCACCGGGTCGGTCGTGGAGGCGAGCCGGTCGACCACTGCCCCGAGCGCGGTCATCAGGGCGGGCCCCCCGCGCCCGGCCGCGAGCGCCGCGATGCCGGGTCCGACCGAGGTCCGCGCCTCGACCACGCTGCGCGCGACCGACGGATCGACCCCGCCGCCCCTGACCAGGAGGTGCGGCAGCAGGTCGAGCCCGCCGTACCTCCGGAAGTCGCGGACGGTCGCGCCGCCGCCGTGCCGGACCTCGACCAGGCGGGTCTGCGTCATCCGCTGGAGCGCCTCCCGGACCGCCGGGCGGGACACGCCCAGCACCTCGGCCAGCCGCCGCTCGCTGGGGAGCTGCTCGCCGACCTCGAGCCCGCCGTCCATCACCTCGCCCAGGACCTGGTCGAACACCTGGTCGGAGACGGACCTGCGAGTCACGGGTTTCAGCGCCATGCGGACCACCGTAGATGCGTGCTGGCGTATTGGTCAAGTGGTAAGACCAGTAGGGCGGACGATGAGAGGTGCTGCCTCCTCTCTACGCTGGCCGGGTGAACGCGTGGTGGAGCCCCCGACTGTGGGCGGCGCACGTGATCGCGCTCGCATGCGTGGCGGCCGCGGGGTGGCTGGGGCTCTGGCAGTACGACGCCTGGCAGGCCCATCGCGAGGCCGAGCGGGTCGACCTCACGAACACCGAGCCGCAGCCGCTGACCGACGTGCTCGGACCCGACGAGCCGTTCCCGACCAAGCACGTCGGACGGCCGGTCACCCTCGAGGGCCGGTGGCTGCCGGAGGGCACGGTGCTGGTGTCCGGTCGCGAGGAGGGCGGCGAGCAGGGCAGCTGGGTGGTGACACCGCTCTCCGTCGACGGCGCCGATGGTGCCGATGGTGCCGGCGGTCCGGACCGGGCGGCCATCCCGATCGTGCGCGGCTGGCTCTCCGGCTCCGACCCGGAGTCCGCGCCACCGCCTCCGACCGGCACGGCGTCCCTGGTCGGTCGGTTGCAGCCCGGCGAGGGCACCGGCGCACCCGACGACGACCCGACCGACGACGTCTTCCCGCAGCTGCGGATTGCCGACCTGGTCCAGCGCGTCGACGTCGACCTCTACGGCGGCTACGTGGTCGTCGACCCGGAGGCGACCGAGGACGCCGGCGGCAGCAACGCGGGTACGACGGACCTCGGGCGAGCCACTCTCGACCAGCTCCCGCCGGCCGGAACCTTCACGGGCTGGCGCAACATCGCCTACGCGATCGAGTGGTGGCTCTTCGCGGCCTTCGCCCTGTTCCTCTGGTGGCGGTTCGTGCGCGACGCGACCGCTCCGCGGCGCGAGCCCTCCGCTCCGGACGACGCCGACCGCCCGGTAGGTTCGGCGCCGTGAGCGGCCTCTTCAAGACCTACCGTGTGCTGGCCCTGGTGGTCGGCGTCCTCCTCGTCGTGGGCACGATCGGGTCGGCGCTGAAGTACGGGCTCTCCGACGGCGGCGCGCTCGACAGGCTCGGCGAGGACCTCACCCCGGTCTGGCTGGTCCACGGCTGGATCTACATGGTCTACGTCGTGGTCGCGTTCGTGCTCACCCAGCGCGCGGGCTGGCCGCTGCAGCGGTTCCTGCTGATGATGGTGGCGGGGCTGGTGCCGGTGCTGATCTTCTGGGTGGAGCGCCGCGTCGCCGACCAGCTCAGGGCCGAGCACCCGGAGCTGGCCGGCGGCTAACGGGTCAGGCCTTGGAGTCCGGGTCAGCGTCGGTCGGGTCCGACAGCGGATCCGGTGACGGCGCGTCGGCTGTGTCGAGGGGCTCCTCGACCGCGGTGGCGGGGTCGTCGGCGGGGGTCGGCACGGCTGCGGCCGGGCTCGGCGGGGGCGCCGGGTCGTACGACGTCTGCCACCCACCACCGTCGTTGCTGCCGCCCTGGAGCTTCTTGGCGACCACCGCCACAGCACCACCGACGGCACCGAGCATCAGGAGCGTCTTCACCTTGGAGCGCTTCTTGGGGGCCGTGCCGTTGACCTCCGCGGCCTTGGTCTCCGCGTAGGTCTTGGCCTCGGAGGCCTTCTCGGCGAGGGTGGCGGCGCCCGCCGCGATCACGGGGGCAGCCTTCTGCCGGGCCTCACCAGCCTTCTGGGCTGCGGTGGCGGCGCCGGCGGCGACCACCGGAGCAGCCTTCTCCTTGGCGTCGACGATCGCGGGCCGGGCCGTGTCGTTCACGAAGTCCCTTGCCTGGTCGATCGCTGCCTCGACGTACCCCTCCGCCTGCTCGAGAAGTGTCTTCTTCCTGCGAAGTCCCATGGCTGAACCTTTCCGAATCCGAGATCTGTGCGCCGGACCTGTCGTCCTAGTCACTACCCCATCCCATCACGCCCATCCCGCACGGCGCAGCCCGTAGGGACGAGCAATCTCGCCGCCCCCGTAGGATCGGCGCGAGGGTGTGGGCACCGACGTCCGCACCGACGTTGCAGCGCGAAAGGCAGCTCATGGCGGACCTCCAGGCCATCCTGAAGACGAACAAGGGCGACATCACCGTCAACCTGTTCCCCAACCACGCACCGCGGACGGTGACGAGCTTCGTCGGCCTGGCGACCGGCAACCCGGTCGAGGTGTCCGCGGACGGTCCCTACCGGCCGTCCCCGCGTGAGGGCTCGGCAGGATCGACGCCGTTCTACGACGGGCTGGCCTTCCACCGGATCATCCCCGGCTTCATGATCCAGGGCGGCTGCCCGCAGGGCACCGGCACCGGCGGCCCCGGCTACAACTTCGACGACGAGCCGCACCCCGAGCTGACCTTCGACAAGCCCTACCTGCTGGCGATGGCCAACGCCGGCGTCCAGGGCGGCAAGGGCACCAACGGCTCGCAGTTCTTCATCACCGTCGGCGCGACCGCGTGGCTGAACTTCAAGCACACCATCTTCGGCGAGGTCGCCGACCAGGCCGGACGCGACGTCGTCGACGCGATCGCCGCGGTCCCGACCGGCCAGGGCGACCGCCCCAAGGAGCCCGTGGTCATCGAGTCGGTCGAGATCACCGGGGCCTGAGGTTCCCGACCAGCTCGACCACCAAGAGAGGCTCGACAACCCATGAACGCTCCGGTCGGGGTGCCGACCTGCTACCGGCACCCCGACCGCGAGACCTACGTCCGGTGCCAGCGCTGCGAGAAGCCGGTCTGCCCGGACTGCATGCGGGACGCGGCCGTCGGCTTCCAGTGCCCCGACTGTGTCAAGGAGGGTGCGAAGAGCACCCGGCAGGCGCAGGCGGCGTACGGCGGGCGCCGGGTCGCCGATCCACGGGTGACCACGTTCGTCCTGATGGGGCTCAACGTCCTGGTGTGGGTGGCGGTCCTCGCGACCGGCTGGACCAAGAGCCTGCTCGTCGACCGGATCGCCCTGCTCCCGACGGGCCGCTGCTACGACGGCAGCAACGCGGACGTCTACTACCCCGGCCTCGACTCCGAGCGCCTCTGCCAGGGCGTGCCCGACGGCGCCTGGTTCCCCGGGGTCGCTGACGGTGCCTACTGGCAGCTCGTGACCAGCATGTTCGCCCACGTGCAGCCGTGGCACATCGGCTTCAACATGCTGGTGCTCTACCTGCTCGGCCCCCAGCTCGAGGCGGTGCTGGGACGAGCCCGCTACCTCGCGCTCTACCTCGTGTCCGGGCTCGCGGGCTCCGTGTGCGTCTACTGGTTCTCCGGCGAGGCGTCGGCGACGCTCGGCGCGTCCGGCGCGATCTTCGGGCTGATGGGCGCGCTGCTGATCGTGGTGCACAAGGTCGGCGGCAACGTGCAGACCATCCTGATGTGGCTCGGCATCAACGCGGTGCTGACGTTCACGTTCCCCAACGTCTCCTGGCAGGGCCACCTCGGCGGCTTCCTCGGCGGCGCGATCGTCACCGCGATCATCGTCTACGCGCCCAAGGGCCGGCGCCAGCAGGTGCAGGCGGCGGGCATCACGCTGGTGGTGGTCGCGCTGGTCGCAGCCACGGTGGCCCGCAGCGTCGTACTGGCCTGATCGCGTCCTGCCCCGGGGGCTGTACCACCCAGTTCCACAGGGTTTCCCACAGATGTGGAGAACTACACGCTTGTAGTTATCCCCCGGGTGTGGAGAAACCTGTGGATGACGGGCGCTACTCCCACTTGGTGGCGAAGGTGAACCCCACGGCCATGAAGGCGATGCCGACGAAGAGGTTCTTCTGCTCGAGGTCGTTGAAGATGGCGAGCTTGTCGGCGTTGTCGCTGGTGCCGACGACGTAGTAGGTGCAGATCCAGAGGAGGCCGATGACGAAGCAGCCGAGCATGCCGACCACGACACCGCGGCCACGGCCGAGCGGGGTCGAGGGGTGGGCGGCGATCATCAGGCCGAGCATGATCGCGCCGAAGCCGATCAGGTAGTTCCACTCCTGCAGGTCGCCCATGACCTGCCATCCGGTGACGACGCCCTCCTTGCCGGCGTCGATGTCGAACAGCGGCTTGTCGTCGTCGCCGAAGCCGGCGACCGGGCGCACGCCGATGTAGTAGTAGGCCATCCAGGCGATGCCGCCGAGCATGAGCACCAGCGAGACCAGGAAGCGGATGCTGAACATCGGACCGCTCGACGGGTCCTTGAACGCCGCGTTGTCCGAGCGCTTCAGGCTCGGCCGGGAGAACTTCACTTCGCTGGCTCCTCAACTCTGCACCGGCGGCATCAGGGCGCGACACCTCGGTACGACGTACGTGGTCGCGGCCTACCCTAGACACCATGACGGGTGCACACACGGCTGGGCCGACCGCGGACGCGGCCGGCCCCTTGCGCGAGCCTCCGTCCGAGCACCCGTCCGGGCCTCCGTCCGCGCCTCTGCCGGAGGCTCCGGCCGTGGCCGCGCCAGGTCTCCCGACGGACCCCGCGGGCGGCCCCCCGCCACCCCGCCGCCGGCGGTCCCTCGCGTGGCGGGTCGGGACGCCAGTGGTGGCCATCCTCAGCGGCGCCCTGTTCGTGGTCTCGGCGGCGGACAGCGGCGGCACGGACCTGCGGCCCGGCCGCTACACCGACCTCGCCGGGCTGGTCGAGGCGGAGGCGGCCGAGTACGAGGAGGTCCGGCAGGAGCTCGAGGACCTCGAGGACGAGGTCGACGACCTGACCGAGGACGTCCAGACCCTGCGGGTCACCCGGACCCGCGGCCGGATCGCCGAGCTGCGCGACCCTGCCGGCCTCGAGCCGCGCGCCGGCGCGGGCGTGTCGGTCACGCTCAGCGACGCTCCCGCCGACAACCTCGACGAGGCCGTCGCCCACGACTACAAGGCCGACCGGCTCGTCGTGCACCAGCAGGACATCCAGGCCGTGGTCAACGCGCTGTGGGCGGGCGGCGCGCGCGCGGTCACCATCGCCGGGCAGCGGGTCATCACCACCACCGGCATCAAGTGCGAGGGCAACGCGGTCCAGCTGCAGGGCGTCCCCTACCCGCAGCCCTACGTGATCGAGGCGGTGGGCGACCCCGACGACCTGATGTCGGCCCTCGAGGAGGATCCGCTCGTCGCGGGCTACCGCTCGGACTCGGAGAACCCGTACCTCGAGATCGGCTGGGAAGCCGAGACGGAGGAGGCTGTCGTCGCGCCGGCGTACGACGGGCTCCTCGACCTGCGCTACGCCCGGCCGGTCGCGGCCAACCCGTAGCGGCCAACCCGGAGCGGCCAACCCGGAGCGGTCAGTCGTCGCCGTTGCCGTTGCCGTTGCCCTCACCGGGCGGCGGGATGCTCAGCACGTTGAGCGGGTCGCTGCCCGCGGCGACCTCCTCGCCGTCGGTGAACGTGTCGCCATCGGAGTCGGGGTTGTTGGGGTCGGTGCCGAGCGCCGCCTCGTCCTCGTCGGTCAGGCCGTCGCCGTCGGTGTCGGTGTCGGCCGGGGTCGACGGCGGCGCCGAGGTGGTGGGCTCCTCGAAGACCGAGACGAAGATGGTGACCGTCTCGCCCTGGTCGACCTCCTCGCCCTCGCCGGGGATGACGTCGGTGACCTCGCCCTTCGGGGCCTCCGACGACGTGTCCTCGCGGACGTCGACCTCGAACCCGGCCTCGAGGATCAGCCGCTCGGCCTCACCCTGCCGCTTCCCGATCACGTCGGGCACCACCTCGGGGCCGTCGGAGAGGCAGAGCGTCACCGTGTCGTCGCGCGCGACCGAGGCGTCGGGCAGGGGCGTCTGCTCGACCACGGTCCCGGCGTCGTCGTCGGTGTCGCAGCGCTCGGGGGCGATCGTGATGTTCTTGCGCCGGATCCCGGCCGCGACGAGCTCGTCCTCGGCCACCCGCCGCAGCTTGCCCGTGACGTCGGGCATCGCGAAGTCGCAGGGTCCGCTGCTGAGCACCAGCGACACGGGGGTGCCGGGGGCGACGTAGTCGTCGGCCCGCGGTTCCTGCTCGATCACCCGGCGCGCGTCGTACTGGTCGCTGCACTGCTGCTGCTTGTCGTCGATCTCGGTGAGCCCCTCGTCGGAGAGCAGCCCGCGGGCCTCGTCGACCTCGTAGCCGACCACCGACGGCACCCGGACGTCGGTCGGCTCGTCGGGGAAGAGCGTCGGCCAGACGAAGAAGGCCGCCGCCAGCACGGCCAGGGTGAGCAGCCCCAGCACCAGCCACAGCCAGACCTTGCGCCTCCCGTCGCGGTCGTCGGGGGGCGGCACAGGACGCTGCCGGACCAGGGTCTCCGCGGTGCCGTTGCCCCCGTTGCCGGCCGGCACGACCGCGGTCGCCGTGGTCGACGGCTCGTCCGGCAAGGGCGGGGGTGCGACGGCCGAGACGGGCCGCCCGGCGAGGTAGCGCTCGATGTCGGCGCGCATCTGGGCCGCGGACTGGTAGCGGTCCTCGACCCGCTTCGCGAGCGCCTTCATCACGATGGCGTCGATGTCGGGCGTCAGGTCGGCGTCGTGGTGAGAAGGCGGTACGGCGGGCTCGCGCACGTGTTGGTAGGCGACGGCCACCGGGCTGTCGCCCACGAACGGCGGCCGGCCGGTGAGGAGCTCGTAGAGGAGGCAGCCCGCGGAGTAGACGTCGGAGCGGGAGTCGACCGACTCGCCGCGCGCCTGCTCGGGCGAGAGGTACTGGGCGGTGCCGACGACCGCCGCGGTCTGGGTCATCGAGGAGGCGGCGTCGCTGATCGCGCGTGCGATGCCGAAGTCCATCACCTTCACGTCGCCGGTCGGCGTGAGCATCACGTTGCCGGGCTTGATGTCGCGGTGGATGATCCCCGCGCGGTGGCTGTAGTCGAGGGCGGACAGCACGCCGCTGGTGATCTCGAGCGCCCGCTCGGGCAGGATCTTGCGGCCCTCGCGGAGGATGTCGCGCAGCGTGCGGCCGGCCACGAACTCCATGACGATGTAGGGCTGCTGGACGATGTCGCCGCCGTCGTCCTTGGCCTCCTCGCCGGTGTCGTAGACCGCCACGATCGCTGGGTGGTTGAGCGAGGCCGAGGACTGCGCCTCGCGCCGGAACCGCGCCTGGAACGTCGCGTCGCTGGCCAGGTCGGTGCGCAGCCGCTTGACCGCGACCACGCGGCCGAGGCGGGCGTCGATGCCCTTGCGCACCTCGGCCATGCCGCCGCGCCCGAGCAGCTCGCCGAGCTGGTAGCGGCCGCCGACCGTCGTGCCCGACCCGGTCGGCCCTGACCCGGTCGATCCCGACCCGGCGGATCCGGGCGGGTCCGTGGGCCCGGCGTTGCTCATCCGTTGTCACCTTCCGTCGCAGCGGTGCTGCCAGTCTCGGTCGTCTCGGTCGTGGGCGGCGTCGTCGCCGCGGTCGTGGGCGGGGTCGTCGTCTCGGGAGGCGGAGGCGGCGGCCCCCAGTAGTGCACGTCGATCGAGTCGCCCACCTCGTACTCGCCGCCCTGGAGCGAGCTCACCGTGTCCTGCTCCTGGTCACCCGGGTTGGGGTCCTCGATCAGCACCGGATCCAGCCCCAGCCGCTGGAGCGCTGCCTCGACCTCGAAGCGGTCCTCGCCGATGTAGTCGGCCGCATCGACGACCACTGTCTCAACCGCCGTGGTGGTGGGCGTCGTCGGATCGCTCGAGGTGGCCTCGCTCGTGGCGGAGGTCACCTCGGAGGTCTGGCGGGTCGGCGCGTCGTCGCTGGCGGGCTCCTCGTCGTCCTGCCCGAGCAGGAAGAAGGCGAGGGCGACGGCCGCGGCGACGAGGAGCAGGACGATCAGGACGACGGGGAGCACGGACTTCTTCCGCTGCTCCGACGGAGCGTTGCCCTCGTACGCCGCCGGCCGGTCCAGGCGCGGCGTGGGCCCCACGGGGACGGGCGCGGGAGGAGGGGCCTGCTCGGAGGTGAGCGGGAGCACCGCGGTCGCGGCGGGTCCGGCCGCCGGCGGCACGACCGGGGGCGGCGGTGCCACGTCGGCGCCGCGGAGGGCCGCGGCGAGCTCGGCGCCGTCGGCGTACCGCTGGGTCGGGTCCTTGGCCAGCGACCGCCGGACGATGGACCGCAGGTCCTCGGGCAGCTCCGCCGGCAGCTCGGGCACGGGCTGCTGCAGGTGGGCGAGCGCCGTCGCGACCGCGCTCTCGGCCTCGAACGGCCGCCGGCCGGCGAGGCACTCGAACGCGACGACGCCGAGCGAGTAGACGTCGGACGCCGGCACCGAGGGGTTGCCGCGGGCCTGCTCGGGCGAGAGGTACTGCGGCGTGCCCATCACCGCGCCGGTGCGGGTGATCTGGGCGTCGTCGGCCGCGCGGGCGATGCCGAAGTCGGTGACCTTCACCCGGCGGTCCGGGGTGACGATCAGGTTGGCGGGCTTCACGTCGCGGTGGACGATGCCGGCGGCGTGGGCGACCGCGAGCGCGTCCGCGGTCTGCAGGACCAGGTCGCGCACGACCGCCGGGTCGAGCGCACGGCCGGCGCCCTTCGCCTGCGCCAGCAGGGTCGAGAGCGGTTGGCCGTCGACCAGCTCCATCACGAGGTACGGCGACCCGGAGTGGTCCGGGCCCGGGTCTGAGCTGTAGTCGAAGACCCCTGCGATGCCGGCGTGCTGGAGCGCGGCGGCGTTGCGTGCCTCGGTCTCGAACCGGGTGCGGAACTGCGGGTCGTCGGCGTACTCGTGCTTGAGCACCTTCACGGCGACCGGGCGGTTGAGGCGGGTGTCGGTGGCGCGCCAGACGACGCCCATCCCGCCCGTGGCGATCCGCTCGTCGAGCCGGTAGCGGTGGGCCCCGTCGGCGTACTGCGCAACTGGATCAGTCATTCAGGACCGCCTCCATCACTGCCTTCGCTATCGGTCCGCCGAGGGCGCCGCCCGCGATCTCCCTGCCGGGCGCCTCCTGGATCATGACCGCCACGGCGACCTCCGCGTCCTCGGCGGGCGCGAACGCGACGAACCAGCCGTACGGCGGCAGGCCCTCGACGCCTCGCTGCGCGGTGCCGGTCTTGCCGGCGACGCTCACGCCCGGGATCGCGGCGGGAGAGGCGGTGCCGTTGTCGACGGTCTCGACCATCAGGTCGGTGACCTGGTCGGCCGTGGTCGGGGAGACCGCGTCGCGGAGCTCCTCGGGCTCGGTGGTCTCGAGCGTCTCGTACTCCGCGGACTGCACCTCCTCGACCAGGTAGGGACGCATCAGGGTGCCGCGGTTGGCCAGCGCCGAGACGACCATCGCCATCTGGAGCGGCGTCGACTGCACCTCGAACTGTCCGAAGCCGGTCTGCGCGGTCTGGGCGTCGTTGAGCTCGACCTCCGAGCCGTCCGCCCCCTCGACGCCTTCCGGGTAGACCGACTGCGCCTGCGCCGAGAGGTCGTCGAGGTAGTCGCTGTTGAAACCGAACGCCTCGGCCTGCTCGCGCATCTTCTCCGGCCCCAGCTCGACCGCCATCTTGGCGAACGCGGTGTTGCACGACTGCGCCATCGCGGTCCGGAACGAGACCTCCTCGGGGCTGCACAGGAAGCGGCCCTCGTTGTCGATGACGTTGCTCTCGCCGGTGGTGCCGGGTGTCTGCCAGGTGGCGCCGGAGGGGACGTTGGCGTCCGCGGTGTAGAGGCCGTCCTCGATCGCCGCGGCGGCCGTGACCACCTTGAAGGTCGAGCCGGGGAACAGCCGGGTCTGGATCGCCCGGTTGACCAGCGGCTCGCTGTCGTCCTGGTCGAGCCGGTCGTAGGCCTGCTCGGACGCCTCGAAGTCGTGGGTCGCGAGGTCGTTGGGGTCGTACGTCGGGAGCGACACCATCGCCAGGATCCGCCCCGTCTTCGGCTCGATCGCCACGACCGATCCCTCGCCCTCGGGGCCGATGGTCGACAGGAGCGCGTCGTACGCCGCCTGCTGGGCCGCCGGATCGAGGGTGGTCAGCACGTTGCCGCCCTTGTTGCTCTGGTTCTGGGCGAGGTCGATGAGCCGGTTGACGAAGAGCCGCGGGTCCTCGCCGGAGAGCACGGTGTTCTGGGAGCGCTCGAGGCCGGTCTGCGTGCCGAGCGTGAGATAGCCGGTGATGTGCGCGTAGAGCCGTGGCTTGGGGTAGACGCGCAGGTACTTGTACCGGTCGTCCTCCTCGCGGCTGCGCGCGAGCGTGACCTGGTCGCGGCCCTCGCCGGCGAGGATCTCGCCCCGCTCGCGGCTGAACGCCGCCTCGGCGACCCGGGCGTTGAGCGGGTCGGTGTTGAGCTCGTCGGCGTGCCAGAACTGCAGGTAGCTCACGTTCACCATCAGCGCCACGAAGAGGAACATGCAGAAGATGGAGACGGTGCGGATGGGCCGGTTCACTTCGGCACCGCCTTCACGATCTGGGTCTGCAGCTGGTCAGGGTCCTCGGACTCCTCGGTGATCTGGGGCACGGGGCGCCGGGCCTGGTCGGAGATGCGCAGCAGCAGCGCGATGATCGCCCAGTTCGCGACGAGCGACGAGCCGCCGTACGACAGGAACGGGGTGGTGAGGCCGGTCAGCGGGATCAGCCGGGTGACGCCGCCGATCACGACGAACACCTGGAGCGCGAAGACGCCGGCCAGGCCGGTCGCGACCAGCTTGCCGAAGCCGTCGCGGGAGATGAGCGCGGCGCGGAGGGCGCGCTCGACGATCAGGCCGTAGAGCAGCAGGACGGCGATCACCGCGGTCAGCCCGAGCTCCTCGCCGATCGCGGCCATGATGAAGTCCGACTCGGCCTCGGGGACGCGCGAGGGCATGCCCTGGCCCAGGCCGCGACCGGTCAGGCTGCCCCAGGCGAGGCCGTAGAGGCCCTGCACCAGCTGGTAGCCGTCGCCGTCGCGGTCGGCGAACGGGTCGAGCCAGATCTCGACGCGCTGCTGGACGTGGCCGAAGATCCGGAACGCCACCGCGGCGCCGCCGAAGAACAGCAGCCCGCCGACGACCAGCCAGCCGGGTCGCTCGGTCGCGACGTACAGCATGATCAGGAACAGGCCGAAGAACAGCAGGCTGGAGCCGAGGTCCTTCTGCAGGATGAGGATGCTGAGGCTGACGACCCACATCACGAGGATCGGGCCGAGGTCGCGGCCCCGCGGGAAGTCGATGAAGAGCACCCGGCGGCCGGCGAGCGCGAGCGCGTCGCGGTGGACCACCAGGTAGCCGGCGAAGGTGATGACGAGGAGCACCTTGGCGACCTCGCCGGGCTGGAAGTTGAACGGGCCGAGGGCGATCCAGATCCGGGCGCCGTTCACCTCGTTGCCGATCACCGGCAGCATCGGGAGGATCAGCAGCACGATCGCCGCCAGGCCCGAGGTGTAGGTGAACCGCGCGAGCAGCCGGTGGTCGGGCAGCAGGACCAGGGTCGCGACGAAGAGCGCCACCCCCACCGTCATCCAGATCAGCTGCTGGTCGGCGCGGCCGGTGTCCTCGGCGAGGTCGAGCCGGTGGATCACCGCGAGGCCGAGCCCGTTGAGGGCCGCCACGATCGGCAGCAGCACCGGGTCGGCGTACGGCGCCACCAGGCGCACCACGACATGGGCACCGATGACGAGCGCGGCCAGCCAGCCGCCGTACCCGACGATGTTGGTCGGGACCCTGCCGTCGACGCCGAGGCCGACGGAGGCGTAGGCGCCGATCCCCACCACCAGGGCGAGGATGAGCAGGAACAGCTCGGCACCGCGGCGGCGGCGGTGCACGAACTGCAGGAGGCTGGCGTTGGCGGCCACTGGCTGCTACTGCTCCTCGTCGTCCGCGGGCATCATTTTCTCGGCCAGGTTGCGCACGATGGACGTGGCGTCCTCGTAGTCGTCGGCGGCGATGCCTTCCTCGACGTCCGACTGCGCGGCCTCCGGCAGCTCGTCGACGGCGAGGTCGCTGGTGCGGTAGACGCTCGACAGTCCGGGGATGCCGCCGATGCCGCGGTAGACGGCGACCTGGCCCTCGTGCTCCGCGACGTAGTACTGCTGCTGGGTCCACCAGTACGCCGACGCCGCCGCCACCCAGACCAGGCCGAGCAGCAGCGTGAGCGCCAGGATCCGCCGCAGCCAGGTGAACCGGCGCGGCGGGAGCGGCGCGTAGCGGTAGACCTCCTGGTCGACCGGCGGATCAGCCTGGATCGCGTAGCCGACGCCCTCGGGGATCTCGGCGTCGACCGGCTCGAGCTCGCCGGTGTCTCCGGAGCGGTGGCCACGGAACAGGCCGCGGGGCGTACGCCGCTTCAGGTCCGCGGCGGCGCCGACGATCATCGGCTCGGGCTCCTCAGGCAGCGCGCTCGCCTCGAACTGCTCCTCGGTGAGGACGTCCGCGACGACGCAGGTGACGTTGTCGGAGCTGCCGGCGTCGAGGCTGGCCCGGACCAGCTCGATCGCGGAGAACTCGGGTGAGCCGCTGGACAGGATGTCGGCCATCCGCGAGTCCTCGAGCACACCGCAGGCACCGTCGCTGCAGAGGAAGACCCGGTCGCCGGGCGCCAGCGTGATCGTGAAGAGGTCGGGCTCGACCTCGTGCAACCCGTCGAGCGCCTTGAGGATCAGGTTGCGGTGCGGGTGGACCCGCGCCTCCTCGGGGGTGATCCGGCCCTCGTCGATGAGGCTCTGCACGAACGTGTGGTCGCTCGTGATCTGGGAGAGCTCGCCGTCGCGGAGGAGGTAGCCGCGCGAGTCGCCGATGTGGCCGATGGCGATCCGGTGGCCGTCGAAGAGGGCGACCGTTGCCGTCGTGCTCGTGCCGCTGAGGGCGGGGTCGTTGTCGACCTGGCCCGCGATCGACTCGTGCGCCTCGTGCAGCCCGTCGGTCACCCGGGTCAGGAGGTCGACGGACCCGGGGGCCTCGTCGAGCTGGCGCAGCTCGTTGACCGTGACGCCGGAGGCGATGTCACCGCGGGCCGCGCCGCCGACGCCGTCGCAGACGGCGAGCAGCCACGGGCCGGCGTAACCGGAGTCCTGGTTGTCCTTGCGGACCCGCCCGACGTCGGAGATCGCGTAGTAGCCGAGGCGGAGCGGCTCGGTCGTGGCCTCGACGGGGTCGGGGACGGGAGCCGTCGCCTCCTCCGGGGCGTCGACGGTCGGGCCGTCGGGGGGCAGCGGCGGCTGCTGCGACGGCACCGGGCGCATCATCGTCAGGTCGGCGGGCGCGCCGGGAGGCGGCACCGGCAGATCGCGCGGCGGCGGTGGCTCTCGTGGCTCGGGCGGCGCGGCGGGATCGCCCGGGAGCGGGTGATCGTCAGGCGTCAAAGGACTACTTCCTCAGCTCCAGGATGGTCTTGCCGATGCGGACCTGTGCTCCGAGCCCGATGGTCGTGGGCTGCGTGATGCGCTGGGTCCCGAGATAGGTGCCGTTCGTGGAGCCGAGGTCCTCGACGTACCACTGGTCGCCGGAGGCGGCGATCCGGGCATGGCGGGTGGAGACGTAGTCGTCGTCGAGCCGGATCGCGGCGTCGTTGCCGCGTCCGATGAGGATCGGTGCGTCCGCGAGGCTCGCCGTGACACCGGAGTTCTGGCCCTGGATCACCGCGACGTGGGTCGGCGAGCCGCGACGCTTCGGCGGCGCCTTCTGCTTCGCAGGCTTGGGATCGGGGGGACCCGTCGTTCCTCCGGGCGACGGCAGCCGGGCGCCGAACATGTCGGACCGGATCACCGAGATCGCCGAGAGCACGAAGATCCACAGGATCGCCAGGTAGGCGACCCGGACCAGGAACAACGTGAGCTCAGACATCGGCGATCTCTTCCTCCAGGAGGCGGACGACGAGGGACGTGTGGCCGACCTGCACGCGCGAACCGTCGCGCAGGGCTGCCCGCCTCACCTTGCGCCCATCCACGAGGATGCCGTTGGTGGAGCCCATGTCGTGGACCTCGATCTGCAGGGGACCCTCGCCCGGTGCGGACGCCGCCGCCGACTGTGCCGTGACCAGGAACTCCGCGTGCCGCCGGCTCACCCCGGGGTCGTTGATCTGGAGGTCTGCCTCGCTGCCGCGCCCCACGACGAGGCCCGGCGGCTGCAGCGGATGCTTGGTGTCGTTGACCTCGAGCACGGCCCGGGTCCGCTGGCGAGCGGTGTAGCGGGCGTGCCCGCTCACCGTCGCCTCCGCCTTGCTCAGCACCCGGAACCGGCCGGTGCCAAGGTCCTCCGCCGCTTCGAACTTGATCCGGATCGGCCCCGGGAAGACGTACGACTGGAGGTCCGCGTGCTCCTGCAGCTGCTCGACCAGCTCCGCCGCCAGGGCAGAGTCGTACGGCGCCAGCCGGTCCAGGTCGGTCTGGGAGAGCTCGACCGAGAACGCGTTCGGCACCAGCCGACGCTCGCGCGACAGGATCTGGGCCTGGTTGTCGAGCTCGCGCTGGAGCGCAGCCGCGATCTCCACAGGCTGGACCGCACTGCGGAAGGTGCGAGCGAAAACCCCCGAGATGGCCTGCTCCAGCTTGTGCTCGAAGCGTTGCAGTCCGCCCACTGCGGGAGCCTCCTTCCCGTCCGATCGCATGCCTGTACGCACGTCCGTGCCCGATTCGCTCGATCGTATCGGTGCGGGTGTCGTTGCCGGTTGAGGTGCGAGCGCTAGCGAGCCTCGAAACCACGACCCCCTCACCGGTTTGGGGCCCGTGGCGGGCCTGGGATAGCCTTGCCCGGCTGATCATTCAGCAGCGCGCGAGTGGCGGAATAGGCAGACGCGCACGGTTCAGGTCCGTGTGTCCGAAAGGACGTGGGGGTTCAACTCCCCCCTCGCGCACGTTGTGACTGGCCCCGGGTCCTCGGATCCGGGGCTTCGTCCATTTCCCGGCCAACGTCGTGCGCCGGCGGGCTGGAGTGCCTCGCATTGTTCGGTTGTCGCCGCCGCCGCGGCGCGGTCTCCTCGGGTGGGTGCGGGTGCTCGTGCTTGTGGCGGGTCACTCGCGGCGACCTGACCGTGGTGGCCGGCTCGGTGGGGGAGCTCTCCCGAAGCCGATCATTGCTTCTTGCCCTGGGCGCCTCGCGGCGTCCGGGGCTCGTCCACGGCTGCTTGCCGTGACTGGCCGCGGCGACGGGATTCAGTAGACCGGCATGTTGTCGAGGACTCGTTCGGCGATGTCGACGATGGCGCGGATCTTGGGGAGGTCGTCGCGGATGTCGTCGGGGTGGAGTTCGGGGGTGTCGATCTGCGGGTCCTCGGCGTCGTGTCGCTGGCGGCGCATCCGGTCGAAGGACCGTAGTTGCTGTCCCATCGGTGGGTCCAACTGGGCCTTGACAGCGTGGTAGACGGCGAGGTGGCCGCCCTTGGTCGTGGGTCGCAGCCCCTGGTTGGCCAGGATCGCCCACAGGGCCTTGCGGCCGGCGTCGTACAAGGTGCCGTAGGCGCCTTCGGGGTCCGATGTGCAGGTGGCTTCGGCTGAGCCGAGGTGGCGCCGTGCTTGGTTGAGCAGCCGGTCGGCGTGCGCGCGGCTGGCTTGGACGCGTTCGAGCTCGCCCTCGGCGAGCATCTTGTCGATGTCGGCCCGACCTTGCTGCCACCTCATGCGCTGCCGCCCCCGGTTTCGGTTGTGGAGTCGAGACGGAGCTCGACAAGGGGTCGCGCCCTGACCGTCGTCACGAACGGGTCTTGCCGGTTCTGCCAGGTGGCCGGGCGGATTCTGCGGATGCTGACCTCGCGCCGTAGGACTGCTTCCGCTTTGCGGGCGCGTTCGTCGAGGTCGTCGGGGTCGACGTCGCCGATGACGAGTACGTCGACGTCGGCCGGCACAGGCCCCGGGTCGCCGTTGTAGCGAGCCGCCCAGGAGCCGTAGATGAACGCCTGGTCGACGCCGTCTAGTCCGGCGAGGGACCGGGTCAGCACAGGCAGCGGTCCGTAGGTGACCGCCAGCAGGTCGGTCAGGGGGCGGGTGAGGATCGAGTCCTGCACGGAGCGAACCAGGCGTGAGGTGCCGAGCTTCCGGTCGGCAAGGAGCCCGGTCTCCACCAATCGTGTGACCTCCTGGTGGACGGCCTTCACCGAGGCCCCGATCCGGTGCGCCGCCTCGGTGATGCTGTACTCCTCGTCGGGGTTGAGGTAGACGAGTGCCAAGAGGTCGCCCTGGATCCGCGATCTCAGGAGCGGCAGCAACGGGGACGACGAGGTTCGCATAACAGGTTCAGTATCATTACCTCTTAGGTGAACTGCAGATCCCGTGGCGTTCATCTTCCAGCGGTTAGTGCTGGACAACTGGATGCCGGCTGGTGCACCCCCGGGGTGCGCGGACCCGAGGAAACGGGAGTCAACCGGAGGCAACGGGTGAGCAGTCCTGGAAGCTGCCCGGCATCTTGTCGACGTACTGTTGGCCGCGCCGGTGACCCCGTTCTCGTTGTTGCCACCAACGCTTTCGCGTTGCTTGGGCTGCGGGCGCTCTAATTCGTCCTGCAGGGGGCACTGAGCAAATTGGTGCACCTGGGCCACGGGTTGGCGGCGACGGCCGGCGCACGTGGCCGCGGGAGAGCGTCCGGGGCGTCCTCTCGAGAACGCTGGATCGCTAGACGCCGCCGCCTACCTAGACTGAAGGGAGCGATCGATGTCAGGTCCACGAACGCCGAAGCGCGCGCCCGGCGCCCTGCAGGACTTCCTGCACGACGAGGCTGCTGGCGGCATCGTCCTGGTGGCCGGCGCGGTGCTTGCCGTGGTGTGGGCCAACAGTCCCGTCGCGGACTTCTATTTCAACTTCTGGGGCCGCTACCTCACGATCGGTTGGGGCCCCGCCGCTCTCACCGAGGACTTGCAGCACTGGGTGAACGACGGCTTGATGGTCCTCTTCTTCTTCGTGGTCGGGCTGGAGATCAAGCGGGAGCTGGCCATCGGGGAGCTCCGTGACGCCCGTGCCGCAGCGCTGCCAGCAGCCGCCGCTGTGGGAGGCGTCGTCGTGCCGGCCCTGATCTTCGTGTCGCTCACCAGCGGGGAGGCGCGGGAGGGCTGGGGGATCCCGATGGCGACGGACATCGCATTCGCTGTCGGAGTGTTGGCGCTCCTCGGCGACCGGGTGCCCCCCGGCGCGAAGCTGCTGCTGCTCTCCGTCGCGATCGTCGACGACATCATCGCGATCACGGTGATCGCACTCTTCTACTCCGAGGCGATCTCGTTGGGCTGGCTGGCCGGCGCGGTGGCGGGACTCGGCGTCGTCGTCGCGCTGCGCAGACTGGGCGTCAACGCGATATGGCCCTACGTGCTGGTCGGCACATCAGTGTGGGTCGCGACGCTCGAGTCCGGGGTGCACGCCACCATCGCCGGCGTGGCGCTAGGCCTCCTGACCCCCGCGGGCGAGGTCGGAGGGCGCGACGTGCTGGCGACGCTCGAGCACCGGTTGCATCCCTGGTCGGCATTCGCCGTGGTGCCGCTCTTCGCACTTGCGAACGCCGGTGTCAGCTTCGGCGGCGGACTGCTGAGCGAGGCCGCCAGCACAGCGCTGCCGTGGGCTATCGCCCTCGGTCTGGTGCTCGGCAAGATTCTCGGTATCAGCGCCGCGGTGTGGCTCGCGGTTCGGTTCGGTCTCGGCCGATTGCCCCAAGGGGTCGGGGCATGGCACGTGCCCGCGGTCGGCGCAGTGGCGGGCATAGGTTTCACCGTCTCGCTGTTCATCGCGGACCTCGCCTATGACGACCCCACGTTGACCGAGTCCGCCAAGGTCGGCATCTTCGCCGGATCGCTGGTCGCCGGTGTCATCGGAGCCGCCCTGATGGTCGCCGCTGGACGTCGGCCGTCGGGCAGTGGCGCCGTGGCCACCGACGCGTCCACACCGGACCGGTGACCGATCTCGCGCAGTTTCACCGGCCTGGTGGCGAGGACGCCGACACGATCCCCCCGATGGCCGGGCGCGGCTCCACCAGGCTTGAACGGACCGACTAAACTCTTACGTGACGGAAGAGTTGCCGCGCTCAGGTTTCGGTAGGTGATCGCGCACCGGATGACGCGAACGGTCCAGAGCCTCGCCTCAGTCGACTTGTCTGCTGCTCGCGGACGGATCGTCGATGCTGTCGTCACCGCGCCGGTCGTTGCTGCCGCCTCGCTGCGCGAGCACGAGCACCGCGAGGAGAGGAGCTGAGGATGCAGTTGGGATTTGTGGGTGTCGGGCGGATGGGCGCCGGCATGATCGATCGGTTGCGTCGAGCCGGCCACGAGGTGATCGGCTACGACGTCAACCCGGACGTCTCCGACGTGGCCTCCCTCAAGGAGCTGGTCGACCGGCTGGAGACGCCGCGGCACCTATGGGTCATGGTTCCGTACGGGGCGCCGATCGACGACACGATCGAAGAGCTCGCAGGGTTGCTGGAGCCGGGCGACCTGGTGGTGGAGGGCGGAAACTCCCGGTGGACGGATGACCAGCCTCGGGCCGACCGGCTTGCCGAGAACGAGATCGGCTTCGTCGACTGCGGGGTGTCGGGCGGGATCTGGGGGCCGCAGCAGGGCTATGCGCTGATGGCGGGTGGCAGCGAGGAGCATGTGCGAAGGCTGATGCCGGTGTTCGAAGCGCTGAAACCGCCGGGCGATGCCGGCTTCGTGCACGCCGGCCCGACCGGCGCCGGGCACTACGCGAAGATGGTGCACAACGGCATCGAGTACGGCCTCATGGAGTCCTATGCCGAAGGCTTCGAGCTGCTGCAGACCACCGACGTCGTCCGTGACGTGCCGGGCGTCATGGCGTCGTGGACGGAAGGCACCGTCATCAGGTCCTGGCTGTTGGATCTCGCCGTTCGCGCGCTCACCGACGATCCTGAGCTGAGCGAGCTCCGTGGCTACGCCGACGACTCGGGTGCCGGCCGGTGGACCGTCGAGGCGGGCATCGACGCCGCGGTCCCGACGCCCGCCATCACTGCAGCGTTGTATGCGCGCTTCGCCAGCCGGCAGGAAGACTCGCCCGCGATGCGACTGGTAGCCGCTCTGCGACGCGAGTTCGGGGGGCACTCCGTCACCGGTGCCGACCCCGGACCCGGCGGCGGGGCCGACGAGCCCGCGCCCGGCGTCACGCCGGTGCCCTCGGACACCGCTCCGGTGCAATGAGCCCGGACGGACAGGCCGCCGATCACCGGCCCGTCCTCGTGTCGCCCGCCTCGTGGCTCGTCCTGAGGTCGTTGTGGTGGGGATGGCGACAGAACTGGTCGATCGGGAAGCCGGAGCGCCCTGGCGGGCTGCACTACTGGCTGGGCGCCGGGGATCCGTTCGACCTCGAGCGCGCGACGATGCGGGCGTCGTTCGCCGAGCAACGGCTACCGCCGTACAGCCGGCTTCTCGCGGAGATCCTCCACGGAGACCCCGTGCTCTCGATCCGTGGCGACGAGGCGGAGGAGAGCTGGCGCATCGTGGAGCCGATCCTCGCTGCTTGGGAGGACGACCGGGTCCCGATCGAGGAGTACCCGGCCGGGTCCGGAGGGCCGTAGGACCCAGAGCTGCTGTCGGGCCTTCGGGCTGCTGCGCCGCTTCTTGGTGGCCGTCGGCGCACCCCTCGCGGAGGGACTACGCAGGCGGGTAGCCGCGGCTTGTCAGGAGCCGGGCGAGGTGGGCCGTGTTGGTGGCCGCTGTCCTGGTCGTCGACCTCGTCTTCTCCGGTTTCGGGTCGAGCTCCTGGTAGTCGGTGGTGTGCATCGCCTCGCCGACCCAGTACGTCGACCCGCTGGCCGCGATGGTGAAGCCGGTCTCGTTGAGGGCCTGCATCAGCTCGGCCGTGACATGGTGGGCGCCGTCCTCGTTGCCGACGACGGCGACGGCGGCGACCTTGTTGTACGTCAACAAGCGGCCCTCGTCGTCGGTCTCGGCGAGCTCGGCGTCGAGGCGCTCGAGGACCATCTTGGCGACCGACGACGGCTGGCCGAGCCAGATGGGCGTGGCGAGGACGAGGATGTCGGAGTCGAGCATCTGCTGCCGGATCTGTGGCCAGGCATCGCCGTCGCCCTCGTCGGTGGTGACGCCGAACCTGACGTCGTGGTCAACCACGCGGACGAGCTCGCCGGTCACGTCGTGGTCACGCAGAGCGTCGAGGAACTCCCCTCCGATCAACGTGGTGCTGGACTCGGCCGGTGACTTCTTCAGGGTGCAGGACAGGACCAGCGCCGTAAGCGACATCGATACGTCAGCTCCTCTTCCTCACGTTGGCGGACTTGCTCGGCATGACTCCTCCTTCGTCCAGCCGGCGACACCTCGGCGGTACCCCCGGGGCCCGAACGTCATGCCGGTACGGCCTCCCGTGGGGGTGTCGGGCGCGGTATCCGAGAGAGCGCCTCGGGTACCGAGAACCCATGCGCGAGGAACCCCGAGCACCCGAGGAGCACCAGCCCTTCGATCCTGACGTGGAGGCCGCGGCGGGGATCGACGATGTCGACCCCGAGGCAGAGGTCGACGAACCCAGAGCCACGGACGAGGTCATCGAGGAAGAGCGCCCTCACAGTGACGACGAAGCGGACCTGCCGTGACCCAGCCGACCTGACGATCCCCCGGCGTTCGTCTCCGCATTGCTCGAGTCGCTCCACCACGGTGCGGGCATAGAGGCCTGTTCCTGTTCCGGGCGGTGTCGACATCCGTGTTGTTGCCGCCCTCTGACCCGTCCGTTGGACGGCGCGTTCCCGCCGAGAGAGGAGAAACCACCATGGCAACCGGTGAGTCGAGGGAAGAGCATCAGGGACGGGCCGACGAGTCACGTCCGAGCGGCAAGGCCCACGAGCATCGGATGTACGTCAGGTTCGGTCTCATGATCGCCACCTCGACGGTGGTCATGTTCGCCCTCACCTACACCAACGCCTTTTCCGTCGATCACGTGCGGTGGAGCGAGGAGCGCTTGTACATGGCGCTGCTGATGGGCGCGGCGATGGCGCTGGTCATGCTCGCGTTCATGCGCAGCATGATGTACAAGAACCGGACGATCAACCTGGCCATCGTGGGCCTGGCGCTCGCTCTCGGCGGCGCCTCGTTGTATCTGTCCCGATCCCAGGCGCTGGTGGACGACCAGGCGTACATGCGGGGGATGATCCCGCACCACTCGATCGCCATCTTGACGAGCGAACGGTCCGACATCGACGATCTCCGCGTCCGCGAGCTCGCCGACGGCATCGCCCGCGCCCAGCGCAAGGAGATCAAGGAGATGGACTGGCTGATCGAGGACATCGAACGCAACGGCCCCGCCACGACCGAGGAGGAGGCCCGGCAGCGGCCCGTGCCCGACTTCGAGGGCCGGGCGGCGGGCCTCGAGGGTGCGGATGGGCGTCAGGCTCGTTCGGATGCAGCGGCTTCACGCGAGAACAACGCCCGACCCGGCGCGCTGCTGAGGCCGTGGATGATGGTGCTGGCTACCACGATGAGCGAGCCGGCGACGAGGACGACCGGCGGCACGTCCAGTCGCTTCGACTCGAGGGTCAGGTAGAACAGCGCCGAGATGCCGATGGGTCCGAACCAACCGAGATAGACGGCCTCGCGCAGGCGCAGGCCCAGCGGCCTGGAGAGGGCCAGGAGGACCGGCAACCGGCGAAGCACCAGGACCGCCACGACGAGCGCGAATCCTCGCCAGCCGAGGTCCTGCCACGCTTCCCAGGGCAGCGCGGCGCCGAGGAGCACGAAGAGCGGTAGGACGGCGAACCGGTTCACGGCCTCATCGATCGACAGCTCGGCGACACGGTCGCTTCCGGTGCTGATGAGGTTGAAGACGAGGCCGCCGAGGAACACGGCAAGTACGCCGTCCACGTGAGCAATGCCCGAGAGACCGAGGATCGTCAGCGCCAACACCGCGGTGAAGAGCAGAGCTGGTCCATGTTCGGTGGCGCCGTGGTCCTCGCCCAGTCGTAGCGCCCGACCGCCGATCCAGCCCAGCGCTGCACCGACCACACACGCACCGAGCACCTGCCAGAGCGCCTCGAGAGCGGCTTCCCCGACGGTGATCGGCCCCGCGATGGCGATGGCGATCAGCACCAGGGGCAGAGCAAGTCCGTCGTTCGCACCGGACTCGATGGACAGGAGCTCCCGGTCGCTCGCGGGCAGGTCACGTTCCGCACGGTCGCCGGTCACCCCGCTCGACGCGAGGACGGGGTCAGTCGGAGCAACCGCCGCGCCTATCAATACCGCGCTGCCCAGCGGCAAGCCCAGGATCCACCACCCCAGACCACCGGAGACGATCGCCATGACCGGCATCGCTACCAGGATCAGGACAGCCACGGCTCCTAGGCGGCGCCGGACCTGGCTGAACGGATACCGCAGGGCCACCCCCATGACCGAGATCGCCAGGAGGACTCGGGCGCCGTCGTGAAACCCATGATGCATCTGGGTCAGCGGCGGCAGGTCCACGAAGCCCGTCACCTGCGGTCCGAGGGCAACGCCGAGGGCGAGAGCCAGAACCGGCTCCGAGACGGGATATCCGCGCAACCTGGAGGAGAGCGCAGCGATCGCAATCCCCAACACGCCAACGGCGAGAAGCATCACGTCGAGGACCATGACCCGGCAGTGCCCAGACGCAAGGGCGTTCAACCCCGGCGTCCGGCTGCAGGAGACCACCCTCCGGGCCGTGGTCCATCACATGCTGCAGGCGTGTTCCCGGCAAGGCCGGCGACCCGGCAAGGTCGCCGACCTGGTCACGCCATCTCGGCCGCGCCGATGAGATGTGGATCGAAAGGAAGTCGGCTCACGACCGGGGCATGACTCGGTAGGGGTACGCCGGGTAGGCATACCCAGGCGCCCAGAACGGCGGGTAGTCGTAGTAGTCGTAGTAGGGCTCGAACGTGGGCTTCTCCACCACGTCGGGGTCGTAGTCGGGGCTGCCCGCGATGTGCTCCCGTGTGGTGTCGACGTGCACGGTGTCCTCGATGTCGGTGATCGCGTCGACGGGGATCAGGCGCTTCTTCTTGCCGATCCCGAGGAAGCCGCCGGAGCCCACCATCAGAAACCGGACACGCCTCTCGCCTTCGTCGATCAGGAGCCCGTCGACGTCTCCGACGTCCTCGCCGTGGCGGTCCACCACGCTCATGCCGCGGATGTCGTCGGCAGGGCTCGCCACCGTGAGATCGGTGTCGTCGAGGTCGACCAGAGTCCTCGGTCCTGCGTCGGTCATCGGTTTTGCCTCCTCATCCGTTGGGGTGTTGATACTGGTCGAGTACCCGCGGAAGGTCTCGCGATCCGGTCTCACCGAGATCGTTCACGAGCCTTCGCCGGGCGCCGAGCAACAGGCCGACCACCAGGATCCACAACCACGCCGCGGTGGTGTTGGCGAACAGCCCGAGCAGCAGCCCGATGGTTCTCGGGAAGTCGCGTTGGCAGCGTTGGGATGGGGTACCGCACTTAGATCCAACCGCGGTGGAATGGGTGGGGGCGATGCTCGGTCCGAACGAACGTGAGCGCCTGCTCAAGATCGAGCTCGAGCTGCAGGACAGTGACCCGCACCTGGCCAGGGCGCTCGAGAACCTCACCCCGGTACGTCGTCGGCTCCCCCGCGGATGGGTGCCCGGTGCCGTCGCGATCGTGGCGATGATGCTCGCCATCGTCGCGGCAACGCGGGGCCACCTCCTCCTCGGCCTCGCCGCAACATGCGTCTGCGCGGCGGCGTCCTGCGCATGTCTGGTCGTCGCCGTGCAGAACCGTCGCCCTACCCCGGGCTCCCGTCCGTAGTGATGGACTGACGGCGGGCCCCCTCGACCTGCCCGTCGGAGGGGCCTCGGGAGCCGCCGGACGGCGAGGCCTCTTCCGTTTCGTCGGGGTCCTGACCTTTTGCGCGGCCGACCTCCAGCAAGGCGTTGAGCTCCGCGCCGAGCAGCAGGGCCAGGCTCAGCAGGTAGGCCCAGGTCATCACGACGACGCCTCCGCCGAATGCGCCGAGGAGCGGGTTGCGGTCGCCGACGAGCACCAGGTACAGGCGAAATCCCGCCGTCGTGAGCAGCCACAGGACGGCGGTGAGAACCGCGCCCGGGAGGGCGGCTGGCCAGGTGGTGTGCCGGTTCGGCGCGACCCGGAAGACGACCAGCAGCCAGGTCGTCAGGATCACGAAGAGGAGGGGAAGGCGACCGAAGCTCCAGACCTGTCCGAAGACCTCGCGGAGTCCGACCGACGCCGCCAGCTCCGGGCCGTGACCGAGCAGAGGACCGACCACGACGACCGTCAGGGTGAGCGCGACCACGACCAGCGTCGCGATCCCCAGCCCGAGGCCCAGCAGCCGCCGCCGCACCCATGACCGCTGCTCCGGGACGTCGTACGCCAGGTTGAGGGCCGATATCAGCACCGCCCAGGCACCCGACAGCGTGACGAGGGCACCGACCGCGGACAAGGTGAGGACCTCTCCGTAGCGGCCCGCGAACACGCCCTCGACCGACTCGACCACAGGTTCCGCCTGATCGGTGAGCAGGGAGTCCGCCGCCTCCACCGTCTGCTGCTGCACCCGGGTCGCGAGGTCGTTGCCGACCAGCAGGTCGAGAAAGCCCAGCATGCCGACCGCGATCAACATCCCGGGGAACAGGCTGAGGACGGCGAAGAACGCCACCTCCGCCGACAGCCCCGGGACGCGGTCGCGGAGGGCCGCGCCGACGAGGTCCCGAGCGCTCCCCAGGAGCCGCGCGGGCCAGGCGTGCGGGCTCATCGGCCTGCGTCGTCGACCGCGACGATCGGCTCGTTCGCAGAGCGTGGGGTCACACCAGGCGCTCCAGCAGACGGGCAGCTGCGCTCGCGACGGGGCGACCGACCAACCGGCGAAGCCGGCTGAGCGCCGGTGACAGGGTGATGTCGACCTGCCGGCCGGCGGCACGCGCACGATCGCCGAAGCTGCCGTGCACGCCCAGGTCGTGGTCCAGTGGTTCGAAGAGGGCGTCGGGGGCGTCGGGGTCGACCGGTTCAGGTCGTTGCTGGCCCTCCACGCCGGTCCGCGCGAGCACCAGGTCGAGAACTCCCGGCAGCAGTCGGTTGCCGACGATCGCCCGGGTCGTCGGCCAGCCCACCCAGACCTCGCGCCGGCGCTGCTCCGCGGCGGCGAGGATAGCCCGCGCCGCTACTTCGGGATGAAGGATCGGCGGCACTGGTTGGGCCTTGCGCGGCATCCGGGTGCGCTGGATATCGAACTGCGGCGTGTTCAGCGCGGGGAGCTGCACCATGCCGAGATGGATCGCGCTTCCCTCGTGCATCAGCTCGGTCCGCAACGAGTCCACGAAACCCTGCACCGCGTGCTTGCTCGCGCAGTAGGCGGACTGCAGGGGGATCCCGCGGTAGGCGAGGGCGGAGCCGACCTCGATGATCGTGCCGCGGTTGCGGGGCCGCATCCGGTCGAGCGCCGCTCGGGTGCCGTTGACCTGCCCGAGGAAGGTGACGTCGACGACGCGGACGAACTCCTCCGGCGTGAGGTCCCAGAAGAACCCGAAGACCGTCGCCATGGCGTTGTTGACCCAGACGTCGATGGGCCCGAGCTCCTCCTCGACACGTCCCGCGGCCGCACTCACCGCCTCGTGGTCCGCAACATCGACGGGGTAGGCCCGGGCCCTGACTCCCTGTGCCTCTGCATCGGCCACGGCACCGGCAAGACCCGCGCGACCGCGCGCCAGCACCCCGACGTCGTACCCGTTCGCGGCGAAGTGCCGCACGCACGCTCGGCCGACCCCTGCGGACCCTCCGGTGATCACCACTACTGCCATGACTCACCTCCGTGGATCGGCGAAGCGAGCTCGTAACCGTGCCCCGGCCGGTCCCTGTGCACGCGGATCACCCCGCCGGACGGATCGAGTCCGCCCTGCAGCAGCCGGGCCTCGATGCGCTGGTGATCGTGGAACCACTCCACGTGTCGCAGGTTCGGCGTCGCCGCGGCCGCCGGGGCGTGAAGGTGCGGCGCGCAGTGGGCGGAGACCTCGATGTTGTACGCCGCCGCGACGGCTGCGGCCCGGAACCACCCGGTGTAGCCGCCGGCCCGGGTGGCGTCGACCTGGAGGCAGTCCACCGCACCAGCGGCGCACATCCGCCGGAAGTAGGTCACGTCCGGCCCGTACTCGCCGGCGGCGACATCGGCGGCGCTCCGACTCCGCACCAGCGCCAGTCCCGCGAGGTCCTCGGAGCTGACGGGCTCCTCCAACCAGCGGATGTCCAGGTCAGCGAGGTCGGTCATGACGCGCAGGGCCTGCTTGGCGGTGTATCCGCCGTTGGCGTCGACGTACAGCTCGGCGTCGGGGCCGATGGTCTCGCGAACGAGCCGTGCGCGGTGCTGGTCCCGCCCCTCCTCGGTGCCGTCGCTCTCACCGATCTTGATCTTCACCCGGGGGATGCCCAGTTCGCGCACCCAGTCCGCCACCTGCTCACGGGTGCGCTCGTCGTCGTAGGTCGTGAACCCGCCGCTGCCGTAGATCGGTACCTCGTCGCGCAGAGCACCGAACAGGCCCGCGAGCGAGGTGCCCAGCACCCGGGCCTTGAGGTCCCACAGGGCGGTGTCGACTGCGCTGATCGCGTAGCCCGCGATCCCGGTGACGGTGGCGTTGCGTGCCGCGCGGTTCATCGCCGTCCAGGCAGCGGGCACCGCGGCGACATCGGTCCCGACCACCTCGGGCGCGAGCAGGTCGTCGACGACCGGCACGCAGCCGCGCGGGCCGTAGGTCCAGCCCAGACCGGTCTCGTCTCCCGATGAGGCCCGCGCCAGCACGACCGTCGTCTGCGCCCAGGTGGCGGTCCCGTCCGCCTCGGGCGCGTCGGTCGGCACGACGAAGGCCCGGGCGTCCAGCTGCTCCACCCGGCGGCCGGCCAGCGGGTCGGTCATCGTCCCCGGTCCGGCAGGAACTCGCGCGCCTTCACCTTGAGGCCGGTCCGGAGCACCGACCACCGGTCCGGGTCACCTTTGGCGAGGGCGAGGGCGGCGTCCTTGACCTGCTCGAATGTCGCGTGCGGTGGGATCGGCGGCACGTCGGCGCTGGTGTGCACGTCGAGCACCGTCGGGCGGTCGGCGCTGAGCGCATCGGACCAAGCGCCTGTCAGCTCCTCGGGATCGGTCACCGTCCGAGCCGCGAGCCCGAAGGAGGCCGCGATGCCCGCGTAGTCGACGTCCGGGATGACCTGGGAAGGCTCGAACTTCGGTGTCCCGCCCATCGCGCGCAGCTCCCACGTCACCTGGTTCAGGTCGTTGTTGTGGATCACGGCGACGACGAGCCGGGGGTCACTCCACTCCTGCCAGTACCGCTGGATGGTGATCAGCTCGGCGAGCCCGTTCATCTGCATCGCGCCGTCGCCGACGAACGCGACCACGGGGCGGTCGGGGTGGGCGAACTTCGCGCCGATCGCGTACGGCACGCCACAGCCCATCGTCGCCAGGGTGCCGGACAGCGTGCCCCGCATCCCGGCGCGCATCCGGATGTTGCGGGCGTACCAGTTGGCCGCGGACCCGGAGTCCGCGGTGAGGATCACATCGTCCGGCAGCAGGGGCGAGAGGTCTGCGAACATGCGCATCGGGTTGATCGGGTCGGCAGCGACCCCCGCCTCTGCGTCCATCAGCTCCCACCAGTCCTCGACGTTGCTCTCGACCTCGCGGCGCCACTCGTGGTTCTCCTTGCGCTCGAGCAGCGGGATCAGCGCCTGCAGCGTCGCCTTGGCGTCAGCGACGATGTTGACCTCGGTCGGGTAGCGCATCCCGATGAACTTGCCGTCGATGTCGATCTGCACGGCGCGGGCCTGTTCGAACTCGGGCAGGAACTGGGTGTAGGGGAAGTTCGACCCCACGATCAGCAACGTGTCGCACCCCTGCATGAGCTCGTAGCTCGGCCGGGTGCCGAGAAGCCCGATGGAGCCGGTGACGAACGCGAGGTCGTCGGGGAGCACGTCCTTGCCGAGGAGCGCCTTCGCCACCCCGGCACCGAGCAGGTCGGCGACCTGGGTGACCTCGTCGGCTGCCGCCCGCGCCCCCTGGCCGATCAGGACCGCGACGCGCGTCCCTTCATTCAGAACCTCGGCCGCGCGGCGTACGGCGTCGGAGTCGGGTGCCAACTGAGGCCAGTCGATGCCCAGCGACGACGGCACCTGTTTGAACTCGTGAGCAGGCGGTTCGTAGTCCAGCTCCTGTACGTCGGCGGGAATGATCACCGCCGTCGGCGTCCGTGTCGCCAGGGCGACCCGGATGGCCCGGTCCAACACGTTCGGCAGCTGCTCGGGGACGTTCACCTCGTGGACGTACTCGCCGGCGACGTCCTTGAACAGGCTCTGCAGGTCCACCTCCTGCTGGTAGGAGCCGCCCATCGCGGACCGGGCGGTCTGGCCGACGATCGCGACCACCGGCACGTGATCGAGCTTGGCGTCGTACAAGCCGTTCAGCAGGTGGATCGCCCCGGGACCCGACGTGGCCACGCACACCCCGACCCGGCCGGTGAGCTTTGCGTAGCCGACGGCCTGGAACGCGGCGGTCTCCTCGTGTCGAGCCTGAACCAGCTTCGGGTCGTTGTCGGCGCGGCCCCAGGCGGCGAGCAGCCCGTTGATGCCATCGCCGGGGTAGCCGAAGACGGTGTCCACCTCCCACTCGCGCAGTCGGTGGAGCACGTGGTCAGCAACGGTCGTCGTCATGCTTCCTCCTCGGGGTCGGTGCCTGCGGGAAAGGAGGGTGTTCGCACGGTGACCTCCTCGCCTCGTCAGGGGCGCTCGGCGTAGACGCGCTCGGGAAATGGGCGGTGGGCGTGCAGTCCGGGATCGCGGAGCCCCGCGTGCAGGAGTTCGGCCAGGTGTACGGCGGTCCGCCCGCCGCTGTCGCCCGGGTCGGCCTGCCGGACCTGGGGCAGGAGGACGCGCTCCCCGAGCGCGGTGGACACCTCGTGGTGCCCGGGCTCGAACGCGAAATTGCCGGCCACGCCACAGCATCCGGAGCCATCGGCTGCAGCCGGGCGCCCATGGCGTCGAGCAGCCGGTCATCGGCGGCAGTGCCGAGGACCGCGTGCTGGTGGCAGTGGGTCTGGCTTAGGACATCGACGGCCGTCGCGGGCGGCTGCCAGCCGTCCTCGACGGCATCGAGGAGCTCGGGGGCGTCGGCGCGGAAGACCGCGGTGCAGCTCGGCTCCAGCCCGTCCAAGACGGCCCCTGCCCCCAGTCGGGGAGCGACCAGGTGGTCGTCTCGTAGCCGGCCCAGCCGCCGGAGGAGCCGGGCCTCGCTGCCGTCTCCGGCGGCCGCGTCGGCGTGCTCCTCCGATGGTGTGGCGCCGACCCACATCCGGGTGCCGTCGTAGAGCTGGATCTCGAGCCGCACCACGTTGTCGGAGGTCGTGCCGGTCCGTTGGGCGGTGGCGCCGCAGGCGTTGTTGCCGATCATCCCGCCGATCGTGCAGTGGCTGTGGGTCGAGGGCCGGGGACCGAGCTCGAGGCCGTGGGGAGCGAGCTGCCGGTTGAGGTCGTCGAGAACGATGCCGGGCTCGACCACGCACGTCCGCCGGTCAGCATCCACGGACACCAGGCGGGTGCAGTACTTCGACCAGTCGACGATGACCCCGGTGTTGGTCGCCTGGCCCGCGAGACTCGTACCCCCGCCGCGCGAGGTGATGGTTGCGCCGTGGTCCCGAAGAATGCGCAGTGCAGCAGCGCCCTCCTCGACGGTGCGCGGGGCGACGACCCCAAGGGGCACGTCGCGGTAGTTCGAAGCGTCCGTGGAGTACGCCGCACGGGTGCCGGCGTCGAACCGGACGTCGCCCTCGATGCGGGTACTCAGTGCGCGCTCGAGTTCGTTCACCATCGATTTGCGCGGTACCCGGGTCGTTGTGCCGCATGCGGTCCGCCCCCGGAATGACCGGATGCAGAACCGGGTACGGCACCGACTGGGCCGCGGACGGTGAGAGGAGGAGCGGCGATGTTCGGTGGCTGGCCGTTGTGGCTCAGCCTCCTCGTCTTCACCGGCGGTGCGGCGCTGATCTGGGTCGCCGGCACCCGACTGGAGCGTGTGACCGACCAGATCTCCGCACGGACCGGGATCGGGACCGGGGGAGCTGGCCTGATCCTGCTGGCCGGCGCGACGTCGCTTCCGGAGATCGCAACCACCAGCACGGCGGTCGCCGTGGGCAACATCGACCTTGCCGTGCACAACCTGCTCGGAGGGGTAGCCCTCCAGGTGCTCGTGCTGGTGGTCGCCGACGCAGGGTCGCGCCGCCCGCTCACCCGCGGCGCGAGCGGATCGGCGCCCTTGGTGCAGGCCGCCGGACTCATCTTCATCCTCGGCCTGGCGACGGCAGCCCTGCTGCTCGGCGGAACCACCCAGTTCGCCGTGCCCGGCTCTCCCCTCATGGCGAACCCGGTGACGTTGCTGATTCCGGTCGCCTACGTGGTCCTGGTCCGGATGACGCGGTCCTTCGAGCGGGACCCGCGCTGGGTGGAGGCGTCGGCCGAGGGACGGCGGGACGACGAGGACCAACCGCCCTCCGAGCGCCCGGTCGGCAGCCTCTGGGTCCGGTTCGGGGTGCTGGCGGCGCTGGTCGTGGGTGGCGGGTGGTTGTCCGCTGCCCTGGCGGACCATATGGCCGAGCAGACCGGGCTGGGATCGGCAGTTGTCGGCGCGACGCTCCTCGCAGCGGCGACCAGCCTGCCCGAGGTGAGCACGACAGTGGCCGCCGCCCGCAGCGATCGGCAAGAGCTGGCGATCTCCAACGTCATGGGGTCGAACGGCGTCGACGTGTCCCTCCTCGCGGTGGCGAGCGTGTTCGGCGGTGGCGCCTTCCCGGGTCCGCTCGCCGATGCCGCCGCCTACCTGGGGGTGATCGCCATGCTGCTGACGGCCGTCTTCCTGCTGGGTCTGCTGCTCCGTCAGCCCCGGACGGCAGGCCGGATCGGCATCGACTCGTTGGCGGCAGCGGCGATCTACGGGGTCGGCATCGCCGGCCTCTTGGTGCTGGTCTGAGGCGCCGCCGGCCGCCGGGGTTCGTCGCTCCCGGCGATCCAGCGCACCCAGAGCGTCAACGCCGCGGGCAGGTGCACCACGCCGCCTACGATCCAGAGCAGCGCTCCAGCCAGCCGCTGGTCGTCGATCGGCGTGAGACCCCAGGCGGCGGTGCTGTCGAGGTAGCCCGGGTAGAACGGCGTGTCGGCGAAGGTGAGCAGCGCCGAGAGGAACACGCCCTGCATGGCGGCCCCGAACAGGAGCAGGACGCCTTGCGCGGGGGCCGCGTCCGCACCCCGTGCCGCGTCCACCACCACCGCCCAGAACAAGATGCCGGCTGCGAGGAACATCGCATGCTCGAGCCAGTGCCAGGCGGCGTGCTGCAGGCTCGCCTGGTAGGCGACCGAGCCGTGCCAGGTCCACAGCGTCGCGGTGAGGAAGACGAGTGCGGGCACGGGGCGACGCACCAGGTCGGTACGCTGGCGGGTCAGGCCCAGCCGGACCCGTGCGCGCCCGACTCCGCGACGCAACGGGCGCGGCAGCCCCTGCATCAGGGTCGCGCCCGGACGGGCGAGTGTCAGCAGCGGGGCGGCGACCAGGGTCAACAATAGGTGCTGGGTCATGTGCGCGGAGGCCAGCGCGGCGCTTGCCGTGTCGAGGGGTGAGAGCAGGGCGAGTCCGACGGCGAGCAGGCCGGCGCCGAACAGGACATCCCGCCGCGCAGGGAGCCGCACGCGACGCCGGCCGACGCCCGCGGCGTACACCAGCGTCATCGTCGCGAGCGCCATGGCTGCGAGCGGATCGGGCGCCCACGCGGACCACAGGTCGTGGGGGGCCGGCGGAAGACCGGCGTGGATCGGGATCATGGGCCACAGTCCGAGAGGAACCACGCGGGCATCCCCACCATGACCACGGTCACGGCCCCCAGCAGGGAGAGGATCGCGCCGGTGATCAGGAGCATCCGCTGGTGCCCCGCACCTCGGGCGGCCCGCCAGGCCGCTCCGGCGGTGATCAGGCACGCGATCGCCGCGACCACGGTGGTGACGTACGTGGTCAGCGTGGGCACCGGTGGGTCGAACACGCGGAGACCGGGTCCCTCTCCGGTGCATCCCGCCTCGGCGACCAGGTAGACCAACACGAAGTGACCGGTCCAGATCAGGGGTCCAGCGAGGAACAGTCCGAAGGTCCGGAGCGACCCTGGCGTCAGCCGGACCGGCGCGGGCGTGCCCCGGGTCCCGGTGGTCCGGCCGGCGTCGCCAGGAGTCGGGAGGTTGCGGTCGTCGGCGCTCATGTGAGGTAGGGCCCCGCGTAGATCGTCGCGAACCCGGCAACCCAGAACGCGGCGGCCGCGGCCCACAGCAGCGAGACGTTCGCGAGCGGGGCGTGCCGGCGTACCGTGAACTTGCCCTGCCAGGTCCACAGTGCGGTCATCGCCAGCGCGAGCAGACCGGCCACCGCCAGGAGCAGCAGGAACCCCGCGATCGTGTACAGGATCGAGCCGTAGGCGTGCTCGGTCCAGCCGACCTCGAGTGCGGCGAGGTCGCGGACCTGCAAGACCACGGCGCCCACCCCGAGCAGCAGGGCAGCTGCCAGCCCGAGGAGGAGCCCCGCGGTGCTTCCTGACGCGATCCGGTGCTGCCCGACGCGCACGGCGATCACGCTTCCCACCATGAGAGCGGCCGCGACGGCGGTCGGCACCAGTGGCGGGTCCGGGATGCCGGGCGGCGGCCACACGTCGTTCTCCAAGCGTAGGTAGAAGTAGCTGAGCAGCAGGGCCGCCAGCGCGATGGCGAAGAAGAGGGCGAACATTCCGGAGCCCCAGCGGGCGATCGACACGCTGCCGTGCGCATTGACGGGTACGCCGTGCTCCTGCTCGAACTGCTCTTCTTCGTCTTCGCTCATCGGCGCGCTCCGGGGCCAGTTCCAGCCGATCACCGAGACGGCGACGATCGCGGCGCCGACGCCGGCTCCCCAGCGCAGCTTCGCGAGCTCGGCGAGGAAGATCAGCACCATCCCGATGCCGGCGGCCAACGGCCACAGCGAGGGATTGGCGACGCGGAAGACTTCCTGCGGCCGGGCATCGTTGGTCGTGACGACGACTGCGGCGCGCCATCGCAGCGGCCACTCGGCCATGCCGTGCACGAACCGCTCGGTCCGCTCATCGCCCTGGTAGAGGTCGTCCTGGTCCCACAGCGGGTGTCGACTGCGGATGATCGGCAACACCGACCAGCCGTGCTGGGGTGGCGGGGAGGGCACCGCCCACTCGAGGCTGTCGGCGCCCCAAGGGTTGTGCCCGGCCGGCTCTCCTCGGCGGTAGCTCCGGATGACGTTGAGCACGAAGATCGCGATCCCGGGGAAGATGATGAGGACCCCGATCGTGGAGATCAGGTTGTAGATGCCCCAGCCCAGCCCTGCCTCGTAGGTGTGCACGCGTCTCGGCATGCCGAGCAGCCCGACGTGGTGCATGGGCCAGAAGGCGAGGTTGACTCCGACGAAGAGCAGCCAGAAGTTCCAGCGCCCGAGCCGCTCGCTCATCATCCGGCCGGTGAACTTGGGGAACCAGTAGTAGATGCCGGCGAAGATCGGGAACACCACCCCTCCGATCAACACGTAGTGCAGGTGACCCACGACGAAGTAGGTGTCGTGCACCTGCTGGTCGAACGGCACGGCAGCGACCATCACCCCGGTGATCCCGCCGACGACGAAGATGACCAGGAAGCCGACGAAGAACAGGAACGGTGTCCGCCACACGGGGCGGCCGGACCAGACCGTCGCGAGCCAGGAGAACACCTGGACGCCGGCGGGGATCGACACGGCCATGCTGGCACCGGCGAAGAACGAGAGGACCAGGGGCGAGAGGCCGACGGTGAACATGTGGTGCGCCCACAGCGCGAAGGACAGGAAGGCGATCGCCACGAACGACGCCACGAGCCACAGGTAGCCGACCGGCCGGTGCCGGACGAGCACCGGGACGATCATCGAGATGATCCCGACCGCGGGCAGGAACTGGATGTAGACCTCCGGGTGGCCGAAGATCCAGAACAGGTGCTGCCACAGCAGCGAGCTTCCGCCGTTCTCGACGTCGAAGAACCTGGTCCCGAAGCCGCGGTCGAGCTCGAGGAGGAGGCTGGCGATGATCAGGGTCGTGAACGCGAACAGGATCATGAACGAGGTCACCAGCATCGCCCAGGCGAAGAGCGGCAGCCGGTTGAGCGTCATGCCGGGCGCCCGCATCTTCATGATCCCGATGATGATCTCGATCGCCGCGGCGATGGCTCCCACCTCGGCGACGCCGAGCCCGAGCACCCAGAAGTCGATGGGGAGGCCGGGTGAGTACTCCGGCCCCGAGAGCGGCGTGTAAGCGAACCATCCTGCGTTCGGGACGAGCTGGAACAACGTGCTGCTGTAGTAGAGCAGCCCGCCCAGCAGGAAGGTCCAGTAGGCGAAGGCCCCCAGGCGGGGGAAGGGCATCTCCCGGGTGCCCAACAAGAGAGGGAGCAACAGGATCGCGAAGCCCTCGAAGATGGGCAGGATGACCAGGAACATGGTCACCGAGCCGTGGTTGGTGAAGAGCTGGTTGTAGAGATGTGGCTCGATCAGCTCGTTCTCCGGGACCGCGAGCTGTAGCCGCATCACCAGGGAGTCGAAGGACCCTCCGAGGATCGCGAAGAAGAACCCGGTGGCGAGCAGGCGGATGCCGATCGTGTCGTTCTGGACCGCGGCGAGCCGTCCCCGGAGTCCTGGCGGGTCGTCCCACAGTCTGTCGAGCTCGCCGCCTGTCTCGACCCGCTTCGCGCGGGGAGTCGTCGCGGGGCGGTCCTCGCTCGGCGTCACTGCTGTGCCTCCAACCACGCGCGGTAGTCCTCTTCGGGCTCGACGATCACCCGCAGGTGCATGCGGGTGTGGTTCAAGCCGCAGAACTCCGAGCAGCGTGCGGTGAACTCTCCGCTGCGCTCGGCCTCGATGACCATCGTGTTGGTCGTCTCCGGGAGCATGTCGATCTTGGGTCCGAACTCCGGCACCCAGAAGCTGTGGATGACGTCGGCGGACGTGACCCGGAGCAGCACCGGTCGCCCGAGGGGCAGGTGCATCTCGTCGCGCACCTGGACGCCCGCCCCCGGATACCGGATCTCGAACCACCACTGGTGGCCCGTCAGCTCGACCACCTCCATGCCGTCTGCGGCCGCTCCGGCGGTATCAGGTGAATCTCTCATCACGTCGAGCGTGTACGTGAGGACGGCGAAGAGCAGGACGACGGGCAGGACGACGCCGCCGCCGACGAGCCACAGCCGCGCACGCGGCTCAGCCATCCGCCCGTCTCCGGTGCGGGCGCTGACGACCTGGTCCGACAGGTCGTGGGGGTTGCCTGGTTGATCCGCCGGGCCCCGACGCCGGAAGCCCGCGAGCAGCAGGGCGAGGAACAGCAGGAAGACCAAGGTGCCGGCGACGAGCATGAAGATCCACAGGTCGTCGATGCGTTCCGCGTACGGCGTTGCGGGTTCCGGCGCGGCTGTGGGGTGCGGCAGGCTCGGCACGACCGTGCGGTACCCGGTGGCCCTGCCGCTACACGCGGCCCTCCAGCGCCCTGGCTGTGTTGACCAGACCGACCATGCTGTAGGCCTGAGGAGTGTTGCCGAGATGGTGGCCGCTGGCGACGTCGTACTCCTCGCTCAAGAGGCCCACGTCGTTGCGCAGGTCCAGGAGGCGGGCGAACAGCTTCTCGGCCTCCGGCGCGCGCCCGGTGGCGGCCAGGGCGTCGGCGAGCCAGAAGCTGCAGGCCACGAACACGCCCTCACCCCCCGGCAGTCCGTCCGTCCCGGCATCGGCGTCGGGGTTGTAGCGACGCGTCAGGCCATCGACGCTCAGCTCACGTTCGATGGCGGCGACCGTTCCCCGGACGCGCGGGTCCGACCACGGCAGGAAGCCGGCCTGCGGCAGCAGGAGCAGCGCGGCATCGACGCCGGTCGAGCCGTAGAACTGGGTGAACGTCCCGCGCTCGGCGTCGTAGCCACGCTCACACACCTCTCGATGGATCCGTTCGCGCAGCTCTCGCCACCGGTCGACCGGGCCGTCGAGCGGATATGCCTCGACCGCACGGACCGCGCGGTCGACGCCGGCCCAGGCCATGGCCTTGGAGTGCACGAAGTCACGTCGGCCGCCGCGCATCTCCCACAACCCGTGGTCCGGCTGCTGCCAGTTGCCCTCGAGCCAGTCCAGCAGGGCGCGTTGGATGTCCCAGGCGGGACCGCTGACCTCGATCCCGGACTGCCGCGCGAGGTGGAGCCCGTCGAGGACCTCTCCCCACACGTCCAGCTGGAGCTGCTCGGCTGCGGCGTTGCCGATCCGCACGGGTTGCGAACCGGCGAACCCGTCGAGCCACGGCAGAGTCATCTCGGGCAGCCGGCGCCGCCCGTCGACGCCGTACATCAGCTGCAGCTCCGCGGGATCGCCTGCGACCGCCCGGACCAGCCACTCCCGCCACGCCGTGGCCTCCTCGACGTAGCCGGTGCCGAGCAGGGCCTGGAGCGTGTGGGTCGCGTCGCGGAGCCAGCAGAAGCGGTAGTCCCAGTTCCGCACGCCGCCGATCTCCTCCGGCAGGGACGTGGTCGCCGCCGCGAGGACGCCGCCTGTCGGCGCGAACGTCAGCGCCTTGAGCGTCACGAGCGCTCGACGTACGGCGGGTGCCCACCGGCCGTCGTACTGACACCGGTCGATCCACTCGCGCCAGAACTCCTTGGTCCGTGCGAGCGCTCGGTCCGGATCGACCGGGTCCGGGCGGCCCAGGTGGGAGGCCTGATGAGTGAGGACGAAGCCGACCCGGTCTCCGGCACCCAGGGCGAAACGGGCCAAGAGCCGGTCCTCGTCGGCCTCGACGTCCACGTCGGCGTGGAACCAGGCGGAGTCCGGGCCGGCCACCGCAAGGGCGTCATGGCCGTCTGCACGGACCCACGGCCGGAAGCTGCCGTAGTCGAAGCGCAGCCTCATTGCCGACTCCATCGTCACCCGCCCCTCGATCCCCTCCGCGATGCGCACGATGTCGGCGGCCTGTCCCCGGGGCGGCATCAGGTCGACGACGCGCACGGTGCCCTGCTCGGTGCGCCACGTGGTCTCCAGGACCAGGGAGTCCTCGAGATAGCGGCGCGACGGCCGCTCGGGCTCCGTGCGATCGCCACCACCGGCCGGCGCCAGCCGCCAGGAGCCCGCGGACTCGTCGTGCAGGAGCGCGGCGAAACAGGCGCCCGAGTCGAAGTGCGGCAGGCACAGCCAATCGATCGAGCCGTCGCGCCCGACCAGGGCTGCGGTCTGGAGGTCGCCGATCATCGCGTAGTCCTCGATGTGTTGACGTGCGTTCGACACGGAACTCCGATCCTGTGCGTGCGGATGGGCTACGAGCTCGGTACCCACGCGGGCAGGTCCTCTTCCGTCAGGACCAACGCTTCCCTGGGAACGCGCCGGCGTGCGGGCGGCCCGGTTGCGTGAGCTCATCCCGGTGCGACGCGACGTGATCCCCTCTAGTAGGCGTGCGGGGTCTGTTCGAGGAGCTCCTTCGTGCACAGGTACGTGTCGCCGGAGAGATCCTCGTCCGTCGGGTCGTCGCTCGGCAGCGGGACCTCGGTGTAGTACTTGCAGTACTTCACCACGGGGACGTTGAGGGTGACCGACTCACCGGTGTCGAACGCATAGACGAGCTCGACGAGGTCCCCGGCGCTGAAGTCGCCCGTCACCCGGATCGGCGGGCCCTCGGCGAGGTTGACGTGCCCGTCGCCCGGGATGCTGACGGCATCGAGGCGGACCTCGGTGGGCTCACTGCGGCCGCGCACGTCCACCAACCGCGCCGGCTGTTCGTCGTTGTTCACGAGTGCGCCGATCAGCCGACCCTCGCGGTGAGAGTCAGAGACGCTCCGCGCACCGAGAACGTCCACCGATGCGCTGCGGTCGAAGTCCCCCGGACCGATGTGATTGATCCGGTCCGTCCGGTAGCCGTCGTCGGCGCAGCCGGCCAATGCCCCGATCAGCATGGCGCCGCTCACCGCAACCAGGATGCCTTGTCCCATCGATGACCTCCTCTGCGCTTGCTGTGTGCCGTGCGTCGAGCCGGCCGCTGCGCAAGCGCGTCCATGCCGGCGCGGTGCCGCGGCAGCGCTCGGTCTCGCCTGGCGGCCGCGAGGCCGACAACCACGGCGATCGCCAGGTTGAGCCCGATCAGGACCAGAAGGCCCACTCAGGCGCCTGAGGCGAAGTGGTTCGGCCCGAGTCTCGACGCCATGGCGAGGTCGGTACCCGGACGAGCCATGGTCAGACGGCGGGCGTCACAAGTGGAGTCCCGGAGTCACCTGTGATCTGTCGCGGAGTGGGTACCGTCGCAGCATGCATCCCGACGAGGAGCGGCGTGAGCCGGACCCGGTCGACAGCGAGGCGTATGTGGACCCCGACGAGAGCAACACGGCCTCGGCCTACGCGCCGCCGCAGCGTGGCCCCGTGTGGCGCAGCCCCTTCTTCATCGGCGTGGTCCTCATCGTGGTGCTCGCCGTCACCCTGGTTGTGGTGGCGGTCTTGCTGGCCTCGTGAGGCCGTTGCGGCGACCCCGTTGTTGGCGAGAAGCCAGTGGGTGAGGAGGACGTCGTCGGGTACAGGACCGGAATGGCGGGACACATCACCCGGTCCTGGACCCCGACGCGGCACGTCCACGCCGCCGCGGCTGCCAGGTGACGGGGGCGCGCTCGAGCAGCGGTAGGACATCGATCCTGCCGCGCGGTCTGTTGCGAGCGGCTGGGTTCGCAGGCTGCTTCCTGCTGGTGGCCGCAGCGGTGTGGCTCGGCGCCCGCATCCTCTTCGCCGTTCCGGTCGTGCTGTACGCCGCGACCGCGGCGCTGCTGTTGACCGGCCTGTTGGAGCCGCTCAACGAGCGGTTGGTCCGCTGGCACGTACCCCGAGCACTCGCGGCGTTGCTGTGCGTGCTAGCCGTGGTGGTGGCCGTCGCCGGGGCGTTCACGTTCGTCGTGCGACGCGCGCTCAGCCAGATGTCGGACGTCGCGGACGCCGCCGGGCAGGCGTTCGCCGACCTGGAGCGGCTGCTGACCAGGCCCCCGCTCTCCGTCCCGGAGGCGACCATCGACTCGATGCCCGACCAGCTGGCGGACCGGCTACGGGCCTGGGGCGAGGCTGTGGCGGTGCCCGCGACCAACGTCGCGACGGAGATCGCGACCGGGATCGCCCTGGCCCTGGTCCTCGTCTTCTTCTTCCTCAAGGACGGCGAGGCCATGTGGCGCTGGGCCCGGACCTGGGCCCCGCAGCGCAGTCGTGGTACGGCGGACCGCGTGGCGGCTGCGGTGTGGCAGACCACGACGGGCTATGCCCGCGGCATGGTGGCCGTCGCCGCCGCTGACGCGATCGGCGTCGGGATCGGCCTCTTCGCACTGGGTGTCCCGCTCGCGGCTTCGCTGACCCTGATCGTGTTCCTCGGCGCCTTCGTGCCGATCGCGGGCACGTTCGTCGCCGGCGTGCTCGCCGTGGCCGTCACCGCCGTGACGACCGGGCTGTGGCAGGGCGTCGTCGTGCTGGTCGTCGTCGTGGTGGTCCAGCAGCTGGAGGGGAACGTCCTCCAGCCGCTGATCATGAGCCGCGCCGTCGACCTCCACGCCGTCGTCATCATCCTCGCCGTGACCACCGGAGCCCTCCTCGGCGGCGTGGGCGGGGCTGTGATCGCGGTCCCGCTGGTGGCCGTCGTCTACCGAGTGGTCACCGTGCTGCGCGCGGAGGGGTCGGACCCGGGGGCGTCCGGGGAGCCTCCGGACGGGGAGGGCGCATCCGGTCCGTCAGGGTCCTGATCGCTCTCCCGCCGAAAGCCGGGGTTCATTCACGGTTCTTGGGCGTCGGAAACGGCCCGGGATGAGGTCCTCCGGCCGGTCCGCCGAGTCGGCCTCGCGGGCGAAACAGTCGCTTGAGCCAATCGATGATCCTCATGGTCGACCTCCAGGTGGCACAGGGTTCGTGTGAGACGGGTTGTCGATCCGGTCCTGCACACTGCCATCGCCTGAGGGGTACCCGTTAGGTGCGATCCGACCCTAGGCGATCTGGACTGCCACGATGGCGGCGTACGCGATGATCAGGGCGACGCCCTCGAACCCGATCCGCCCGAGTCCGCGCTTCTGGCGCACCAGAAGTCCCGCGACGAGCACGATGGTCATCAGGAGTGCGGCGGCTGTAGCGAAGAGCTGGTCCGGTCCGACGGCGTGATAGATCGAGCCGCTCCGGTAGGCGAGGTCGCCGGCCACGAGGTTCAGTGCGTCCAGGCAGTTTCCGCCGAGCACGGCAGCGACCGCCAATGTCATGGCCCCCCGGCGGACGGCAGCCACGGCCGTGACTGCCTCGGGCAGGGCGTTGACCAGGCCCATCATCACCGTCCCGACGAAGCCGGCAGCGAGACCGGTTGCATCGACCAGGTAGCCGGCCGCCTCCGCGATCAGCCAGCCCCCGGCCGCAACCAGGCCGCCGACGAGCACGAACTGGGTCCACAGGGATCGGCCGCTGGTGGCGGGGATGTCCGCCGCTGGGTCGATCTCGTCCACGACGGTCTCGGCCGTCTCAACGGCCTCCCACATGGGCGCCGCGTTCTGTCCGCGGATCAGGTGGAGGCCGCCGAGGTAGGCCGACACCATCACGATGGAGGCCGGATGGACGGACCAGACGTCCAGGTCCGGCATGAAGCTGGCCATCAGCGCCAGCGCGAGGAGGAAGACGAGCAGGCACCCGAAGAGCACATTGGGCAAGGAGGCCGCCGCATGCTCGAGGTTGCCACGCCGGTAGAAGGCGTCGGCGACCGCGACTGCCAGGGTCTGGGCCACGATCCCGCCCACGGCGTTGCTGTAGGCGAGCTCGGGGCGGTCGGCCCCTGCGCTCGCCACTGTCATCACGATGCCGCTCAGCGACGTCACGAAGCCGAAGAACACCGCCCCGAAGAGTGCCTCACCCCACCCCGTCTGGTCGGCGAGGTCGTCACCGAGTGCGGCCAACCGGATGCTTCCCGCGACCGTGACGGCACCTGCCAGGAGGAAAACCCCCAGCGACAGCGGGATGCTCCACGAGATCAGGTCCACGGTGCCCCTTCGAGGACGATGACGGTCCCGGCGTCACGGTACCGCCACGAACGATGGGTGCGTCGTGGACATAGCCACCCGCGCATGGGGTATCAAGGGCGCATGATCGGATTTCTCGTCGCGGGACTGATCATCGGCGCGCTCGCGCGTCTGATCAAGCCTGGAAAGCAGCACCTCGGTGTGCTGGCCACCCTCGTCCTGGGACTGGTGGGTTCGCTCATCGGCGGGCTGATCGCTCAGCTCTTCGGCACCGGCGATATCTGGGAGCTCAACATCCTTGGCTTCGTCCTGGCCGTGGTGGCTGCGGTGCTGCTCATCGGGGTCGCTGAAGGTATTGCTGCTGGTAGGAGCAAGAGCCGCACCTGACCCGAGGTCATGGTCTGGAGGCCAGGGTCTGGAGGCCAGTTCTCAACCGTCGTCGGCAGACGCGGCTCAACGGGCGATGCTGTCGAAATGGCGGGCGAGCCGACGATGGCGATGTCCGAAGAAGGCGCGGACCACCCGCGCCAGGACGGGGCCCATCAGGAGCATGGGGAGCCGCGGCCCGAGAATCACACGATCGATGACCGTTGCGCCGGTGTCGGTGGACACGATGGTGCGATCGTGGACCCACCGACGCATGGTCAGCATCGTCGACTCCTCACGAAAGCGGTGTCCGGGGTCCAGCTCGGTGATCGTGAGGTGGTCGTAGTCGAAGGGCAGCACCCCGAACAGCCGCAGCCACGCACGCCCGATGGGTGTGCCCACGGCGAGGTTGTCGATCGTGATGCCCTCAGCACGCCGCGGAACAGACATCGTCATCCACGGACGCATCTCGTCGTTGATGCCGTCGGCCGAGACCACGCGTGCCCACACGTCGCCGGCAGGGGCGGCGAGCTCGGTGCGGTGCTCGAACTGCCATTCCTTCTTCACGATCCACGACCTTGATCTTGCGGCCCGCTCCCCGGGGGCTCCGTGCTGTGCCGATAGGCGTCGAGGAAGATGTGCGCCACGTGGTCGTCGGTGATCCGGTAGACGACCTGACGTCCATGGCGCTCGCCTTCGACGAGGCGCGCGTGCTTCAGCCGACTCAGATGCTGGGAGATCAGCGGCTGCGACGCCCCGAGTGAGTTGACCAGCTCGATGACGGTGTGTTCACCCTGGGTGAGCCGGTGGATGATGGCCGCGCGGAGCGGTGAGCCGAGCGCGGTGAAGATCTCGCTCACCGGCCCGTACTGCGAGCCGTAGTCGCCCGACGGGGACGACGGCTGCTCCGCAGATCCGCCGCCCTTCGAAGGGTCGGCCTTCGAGGGCGTGTTCAGTGTTCGTCGTAGTGGTCGCCGTGGGCCGCGTGCCGGTGGTCCCCGTGGACGTAGTCGACGTGGTCACCGTGCTGCACGGCTTCGTGCCCGCAGTCGTCTCCGTGGTTGTGGTCGTGGTCGTGGTCCGCCGCAGTCACGTGGACCTCGACGTCGTGCTCGTCGTAGTGGTCGTCGTGGGCGTGGTGGACGTGCCCGTCGTGGAGGTAGTCGACATGGCCCTCGTGCTCGACGGCGACGTGGCCGCAGTCAGGGGCGTGCGTGTGCGTGTGCTCCGCGTGGACGTCGTGCGTAGTGCTCATAGGGTCTCCTCAAGCCTGGATTCATCAAGACATTAGCATCTATTGATGAATCGCGGCTCACCGGACGGCAGCTCAGCGACCGGTGTAGGGGAGGAGGGCGACCTCGCGGGCGTTCTTGACCGCCCTCGAGACCATGCGCTGCTGCTGGGGGGTGATGCCGGTGATCCGGCGGGAGCGGATCTTGCCGCGGTCGGAGAGGAACGTGCGCAGCAGCGTGACGTCCTTGTAGTCGACCTGCGTGACGTTGGGGGCCAGCTGCGGCTTCTTGCGACCCTTGGCGGTGTGGGGGTTGGGCTTCCGCGCGGTCATCGGGCACCCCCTGCGGTGGGGTCGACGTAGCCGCGCTCGATGGCGCGGAGCAGGTTGCGGGGAACGCGGTAGGTCTCGCCGTCGACGGTGAGCGGGACGAGGTCGGGCGGGGTCGCCTTCCACTGGGCGCGACGGTGCCGGGTGTTGCTGCGCGAGGTACGGCGCTTGGGTACAGCCATGGTTGCTCCTGATCGGGTTGTCCGCCGCGGGGCGGGCTATCGGTGTGGTGGGGGGTTCAGACGACGTCGCGGATGTCGCCGAGCCAGGGCTCGAGACCGTCCTCGAGGACGTCCCAGCTGCGCGCGTCGAGCAGTGCTTCGGTGGGCGTGAGGAGCACGTCCTCGAACGCCGCGGCCAGGTCGGTCGGCGCCGATCCGACTCCGGTGAAGATCAGCCGGGTCATCGGCGTACGACGGCCCCACGGGCTGTAGCTGCCGATGCTGAGCTGCCCGCCGGCGCCGGACCACTCCAGGAGGTCGCCCGGTCGGGTAGGTAGCCAGAAGGACCCGCGAGAGCGGTGCGGGCCGGTGCCGAGCCGCTCGATCTGGTCGAGCAGCCGATCGGGGTGGAACGGTCGCGGGGAGGAGAGGTCCAGGCGCCAGGCGTGGCTGCTGCCCAGTGCCGGCAGATCTACGTCGAACTCCGGGGAGCACCAGGCGTTCGCGAGGCTGGTCTGGTGTCGCCGACCAGCGAGGGCAGCGCCGTCGAGCTGGTCCGCGCCGATGGCGAGAGAGATCTCTGGGCGGGCCAGGGCACGCACCAGGTCCGTGGCCTCGGCTCCGGGGTCCGTGTCCAGTACGACGACGTCGGCGTACTCGATCTGGGCGCAGGCGACCTCGCCGACGCCGCGGTCGTCGTCGGGGTTGGTGTGTGCGTCCCGCTCGTGCAGCAGGTCGTCACTGAGCAGGGCCCGGACGACGTCGTCGGTGCCGACCGCGGCGATGACCGCGCTGAGCTGCATCCGCCGTGCCAGCCGGCTGTCGGTGGCGAGGATGTGGGCGAGCTGACCGGCCTCGGTGGCGGTCGGCAGTCCCGAGACGATGGCGCTCCACCGGTCGTCGCGGGCCAGCCGCTCGAGCGTCGGCATGATGTCCTCGCGCAGCGCGCAGGTGACGCAGGCGTGCTCGAGCTGGATCTGCTCCTGCTCGACGATGCCGGTGGCGTCGCTCACGGTGCGGGCGAGGACCTGGGAGTGCGGGTCGATCCGGTGGCGGACCGATACCGCCCGCGGCAGGTCCCAGCCCAAGGTCATCAGGGTGCTGTCCATCGCCGTCGGGTCGACGCCGGTGACGACGAACAGCGGCGTCCTCATGCCCCGCCGCCGTAGCGCCGCCGGAACTTGTCGACGCGCCCCTCGCTGTCGAGGGTGCGAGCGGTGCCCGTCCAGAACGGATGGCTGTCGCTGGTGATGTCGACGTCGACGACGGGGTAGGTGTCGCCGTCGATCTCGATGGTCTTGTCGTGGTCCCGACCGACCAGCGTGGAACGGGTCAGCATCACCCGGCCGGTGGATCGGTCCCTGAACGCCACCGGTCCGTACGGCGGGTGGATCTCTGCCTTCACTGTCGGCCTCCTGCTGACGTAATGAGAATCATTCTCATTATGCCAGCAGTCGCCGCCCCCGCCACCCCGGGGTGTGACGACGACGTCGATCGACCGAGGGGCGCCGGTGGTTCGGCCAGTCACTCGGCCAGTGGCTGGGCTAGTGGCTCGGCAGCTGCCCGGTCAGTCGCTCGTGGATGTGACCGCTGGCCTCGTTGAGCCCGACGATCTCGACCACCTTGTGCTTGCGGGAGTACTTCGTCTCGATCCCGTCGAGAGCGGCAACCGTCGACGCGTCCCAGACGTGTGCCTGGCTGAGGTCGACGACCACTCGATCGGGATCCTCGGCGTAGTGGAACATGTAGACCAGGTCGTTGCTCGAGGCGAAGAAGAGCTCGCCGGTCACGGTGTAGCGGGCGTAGACGGTGCCGTCGGCGTTCTCGATCAGCTCCCGGTCGACGCCCACCAGGTGGTAGACGCGACGTGCGAAGAGCATGAAGGCGAGGATCACGCCGGCGGAGACACCGATGGCCAGGTTGTGGGTGGCGACGACGAAGACGACGGTGGTGAGCATGACCAGGGTCTCGGCGCGCGGCATCCGCTTCAAGGTGGACGGTGCGACGCTGTGCCAGTCGAAGGTGCCGACGGCCACGAGAATCATCACCGCGACGAGGGCCGCCATCGGGATCTGGCCCACGAGGTCTCCGAGCCCGACGATCAGGACGAGGAGGAAGAGACCGGCGCAGAAGGTGGAGATCCGGCTGCGGGCCCCGGAGGCCTTGACGTTGATCATCGTCTGGCCGATCATCGCGCAGCCGCCCATGCCGCCGAAGAACCCGGTGATCACGTTGGCGACGCCCTGTCCCCAGGACTCGCGGGTCTTGTTCGAGTGGGTGTCGGTGATGTCGTCGACCAGCTTGGCGGTCATGAGGGACTCGAGGAGGCCGACCATGGCCATCGCGAAGGCGTACGGCGCGATGATCCTCAGGGTCTCGAAGGTCAGCGGGACGTCGGGAATGAGCAGCGAGGGAAGGCTGCGCGGGAGCTCGCCCTCGCCGCGGACCTCCGGCACGCTGATGCCGCCGACCATCACCAGCCCGGTGAGGACCACGATGACCACGAGCGGGGCAGGCACCGCCGTGGTCAGCTTGGGCACCACCACGAGCAGCGCGATCCCCAGGGCGACGAGGGGGAAGACCTGCCAGGGGATCCCGACGAGATGCCAACCACCGTGGGTCTCGATGCCGAGCTGCGGGAGCTGGGCGAGAAAGATCAGGATCGCGAGCGCGTTGACGAAGCCGACCATGACCGAGCGGGGGAGCAAGCGCATCAGCTGAGCGGTGCCCGCGAGGCCGAAGAGCACCTGGAGGATCCCGCCCAGGATGACCGTCGCGAGCAGGTAGTCGAGGCCGTAGTCCCGCGCGACAGGTGCGATGACGAGAGCGATCGCGCCCGTGGCCGCGGTGATCATCGCCGGCCGGCCGCCGAGGAAGGCCATGGAGACCGCCATCGTGCAGCTCGCGAAGAGGCCCACCTTCGGGTCGACGCCCGCCAGGATGGAGAACGAGATCGCCTCGGGAATCAGGGCCAACGCGACGACGAGGCCGGCGAGGACCTCGCGGCGCAGGAGGCGGGACGAGCGGAGAACGGTGGCCACGCTGTCCTCGTTGAGGGCGGGCGGGGGCGGGGCAGCGTGACGCAAGGGGATCTCCGTCCGGGGATCTGAGGAGGACAATCGCTCAGCGCCCGCGGCGGTGCGGTCGAGCGGAAGTTCGATGGCAGGTGTACGCCCGGCGCGTGCGTGACGCGGCCGGGCCGTTCCGAACTCTACCCTCACGTGAGGTTAGGGAGCCAATCCGGCGGGCGGAGACCGGTGCGTGCTGGGGCACACGGTCAGGGCTGGTTCACACCTGTTCGGCTCCGGAGCGCAGGACCCTCATCGCTCAGAGGACCACCTCTCCCAGGCCACGCGGGGACGGTGCTCGAAGACGACCCTGTCTCCCGCATAGGTCAGGCGTCGATGACGATCGGGATGATGAGCGGTTGGCGCCCGAACGCACGGCGTGCCCATCGGCCGACGTCGCGGCTGATGAGCTCCTCGAGCTGCCAGGGGTCGCCGATGCTCTCGGCGGCGGCTTGGAGCAACGTCGCCTCGACCACCGGGGTGGCGGCGTCGAAGTCGCCGGGTTGGTGGACGAAGCCACGCACCACGAAGTCGGGTGGCTCGGCGAGCTTCCCGGTGTCGGCGTCCACGATGGCGAGCACCGTCACGACACCCTCGGCCGCCAGGGTGCGGCGGTCCCGCAGCGCCGCTTCCGTGACGCCGCCGATGGCGCGGGCATCGAGGTAGACGTTGCCGGCGGGCACCTTGCCGACGATCCGGGCCTCGCCCCGCGCGAGGTCGACGACGACCCCGTTCTCTGCGATGACGACGCGCTTCGGGGGCACGCCGGTGCGGATCGCGATGCGCGCGTTGGCGTCGAGGTGGCGCCACTCGCCGTGGACGGGCACGACGTTGGCTGGCCGGATGAGGTTGTAGCAGTAGGCGAGCTCGCCGGCGCTGGCGTGGCCGGAGGTGTGGACCTGGGCGTTGCCCTTGTGGACGACGTGCGCGCCCCAACGGGTCAGCCCGTTGATGACGCTGGAGATCGCGTTCTCGTTGCCGGGGATGACGGAGCTGGCCATGAGGATGGTGTCGCCCGGCTTGATCCGGATGGAGTGGCTGCGGTTCGCCATCCGGGCGAGGGCGGCCATGGGCTCTCCTTGGGAGCCGGTGCAGATCAGCGCCGTCCGCGCGGGCGGCAGCGACTCCAGCACTGCCGGCTCGACGAGCACCCCTGGCGGGACCCGGAGGTAGCCGAGGTCGCCGGCCAGCTTCATGTTGCGCACCATCGATCGGCCCACGAAGGCGACCTTGCGGTCGTGGGCCTTGGCGGCGTCCATGACCTGCTGGATGCGATGAACATGACTGGCGAAGCTCGAGACGATGATCCGTTGGGGTGCGTCGCGGAACACCGCGTCGATGGCGGGAGCGAGGTCGCGCTCGGAGATCGTGAATCCCGGCACTTCCGCGTTGGTCGAGTCCACCATGAACAGGTCGACGCCCTCGTCGGCGAGCCGGGCGAATGCGCGCAGGTCGGTGATCCGGCCGTCGAGCGGGAACTGGTCCATCTTGAAGTCGCCCGTGTGCAGCACCAGGCCCGCGGCGGTCCTGATCGCCACTGCCAGGCCGTCGGGGATCGAGTGGTTGACGGCGATGAACTCGCAGTCGAACGAGCCCAACGTGCTCCGCGTCCCCTCGGCCACCTCGACGAGCGTCGGACGGATCCGGTGCTCCTTGAGCTTCGCGGCCACGAGGGCCAGCGTGAGGCGGGAGCCGACGACGGGCACGTCCGGCCGCTCACGCAGCAGGTAGGGGAGACCGCCGATGTGGTCCTCGTGACCGTGCGTCAGCACGATGGCGGCCACGTCGTCGAGACGACTCCGGATCGCGGTGAAGTCGGGGAGGATCAGATCGACACCGGGATGGTGCGGTTCGGGGAACAAGACGCCGCAGTCGAGGACCAGGAGCTGCCCGGCGTGCTCGAAGACGGTCATGTTGCGGCCGACCTCGCCCAGTCCGCCGAGGCCGAAGATCCGTAGTGCGTCTTCGTCCAGCGGCGGTGGGGAGCTCAGCTCGGGGTGGGGATGGCTCACGGTGATCCTTCGGTGGGGTGAGGGGGTCAGGTGCCGCTGGCAGGGAGTGGCTCCAGGAAGAGGTGGGGGTGCTGGCGGCGTACGGACTCCAGGCGCCACTTGTCCGGAAAGAGTGCGAGACGCTCCCCGTCGGAGCGGCGCAGGACCTCGATCCCGGGCGTGCCGGCGAGGTGCGGAGCGTGCTCCTCGCTGGTGCGTTGGGCGAGGGTGTAGCCGAGCCTCTCCAGGTGGATCGGCGCGTTGAACTCGGCCGCCATCCGCGCGGAGGCGACCTCGAACTGCATGGGTCCCACGGCAGCCAGGACCGGCGCGTGATCGCCCCTCAGGTCGGAGCGGAGGACCTGGACGACGCCTTCCTGGTCCAGCTGCTCGATGCCCCGACGGAACTGCTTGTAGCGACCGGCGTCGAGCGCGCGGGCGGTGGCGAAGTGCTCGGGAGCGAAGCTCGGCACCCGGGGGTAGGTCACCGGCGGTCCGTCGTAGATGGTGTCGCCGACGCGGAGCGCGGTGGCGTTGATCAACCCGATGATGTCGCCGGGCGCGGCCGTGTCGATCGCGGCCCGGTCACGGCCGAACACCGCCTTGGCGTACTTGGTCGCGAACGGGCGGCCGGTCTGGGCGTGGACGACGACCATGCCGCGTTCGAAGATCCCTGAGCACACCCGGGCGAACGCGACCCGGTCGCGATGCGCGGCGTCCATGCCCGCCTGGACCTTGAACACGAACGCGCTGAAGTCGTCCTCCGGTCGGCGCGCCTCGCCGCTCTCGCTCAGGTTCGTGCCGGGCGCCGGTGCCAGGTCGAGCAGGACGTCGAGCAGCTGAGCGACTCCGAAGTTCAGCAAGGCCGAGGCGAACAGCACGGGCGTCGTCTGGCCCGCGAGGAACAGCTCCTGGTCGTGGTCCGCGCCGTCGGCCGACAGCAGGTCGTCGGCCTCGACCGCGTCCAGCCACTCCGCACCGACCTCGCGGGCTGCCTGCGCGGCCGGTAGGTGCTCCTCGGGTGCGCGGGTCGCGCCGCCGGCGGTCCGGGTGTAGCGGATGAAGTCGCCGCTGCGCCGGTCGAGCACTCCGTGGAAGTCTCCGGCGAAGCCGACCGGCCACGTCAACGGGGTCGGCTTGAGCCCGATCCTCGTCTCGATCTCGTCCATCAGCGCCAACGCGTCGAGCCCGGGCCGGTCCCACTTGTTGATCACGGTGATCACGGGAAGGCCGCGGTGCGCGCAGACCTGGAAGAGCTTCAGGGTCTGGGGCTCGAGTCCCTTGGCGGCATCGACCAGCATGACGGCGGAGTCGACAGCGGCAAGGACGCGGTAGGTGTCCTCGGAGAAGTCCGCGTGGCCCGGCGTGTCGACGAGGTTGACCACGTGGTCGCGATAGCCGAACTGCAGTGCGGCGGAGCTGATCGAGATCCCGCGGGCACGCTCGATCTCCATCCAGTCCGAGACGGTGGCGCGGCGCCCCGCCTTCCCGTGCACCGCCCCAGCCTCGGCGATCACCCGCGCATGCAGCGCCAGCGCCTCGGTCAGGGTGGACTTGCCGGCGTCGGGGTGGCTGATCACTGCGAAGGTGCGGCGCGGGCGGGCATCAGGATGCATCGCTCCCAACACTACCGTCACGTGAGAGTAGGCTGGAGGGCGCGGGTGACACGGCGGCAGAACGGGGGCATGCGCAGATGCACGACACGGCCTGTCCGGCCTGCGGGGAGACCTACGCCCTGCGCGGCCGCCCGCACGACGGCGACATCGCCGTCACCTGCGAGCGCTGCGGCGCGGAGTGGATGCGCGGCTCGCCGCGCTGCCGCAAGTGCGGACGTCCCGACGGCGTCGAGCTGCCCCAGCGGATGACGAGGCACCCCCGCGGGACGCTGCTGGCCGTGGTCGGCGTCCGCCATGTTCCGTTGTGCGTCGAGTGTGACGACCAGGTCGTCGCGCCGGCACTGCAACACCGCCGCCCCATCCCCGAGGGCTACGTCTCACGATTCCTGTACGGCGAACCCGCACGCCCCTCCGGTCCGGCCGCGAAGCCGCGCTCCAGTCCCACGCCGACCGGCTCGCCGAGCCGTCAGGTCCAGCGGATCGTCCCGACGTCAGCGCCGGTGGAGACCCGGTCGGAGCCCCAGGTCACGGACCCGACCCTGAGGCAGGCGACCGAGGAGTTCCTGGCAGCCGCCGGTGCGAGCGCCGACTCCCTCACCATGGTCCTGCTCGGCAGCCAGCTGGGTCCCAGCACCCGGTTGAGGGTCCTCGACAGCGAGAAGACGGCGCTCTTCCTGGGGACGTGGGTCGAGGAGACCTTCGGGGGTCGCCCCGACCGGAGGAGCCAGGCGGTCGCCACACTTCGCCAGGCCGCGGCGTACTGGCACGAGCGGGGCTGGATCGCCGAGGGACTCGCCGACCAGATCGACTGAGCACCCGCCCGGGGTCCGCCCCCGATCCGTCCACTCAGGGTCGTGACTTGATGCTGCGCCGATGGCGACCGAGCTCGGACTTCAGGTCCGTCGCGAACCCCTCGGCGATCGCGAGCTGGGACCGGACGGCCTCGACGCGCGCCTTCGCTGCGCCGTGGAACATCTCCAACCGCCCCACGAGCTCCGCCCGATCCTCATCGGTCAGGTCGTCGGCATCCAGCGCGTCCATCACCTCGAGGAGGTCGCGCGTCTCCTCCAGGCTGAACTCCAGCGGCTTCATCCGCTTGATCAGCTGAAGCCGTGCGACGTCGGAGTCGGTGTAGAGCCGGAAGCCGCCCGCACTGCGCGCCGACGGCACGACGAGGTCCATCTCCTCGTAGTACCGGATGGTGCGCAGGCTCAGCCCCGTCTGGCTGGCGACTTCTCCGATCTGCATGTGCTGCAGTCCCATACTTCCCAACTCCGCTGGTGGCAATGGTCGGCTGAGTCTAGTGGCCGTGCGAGTCCGGGCGAGGACTCCTGGCCGATGCCTACTCTACCCTTACGTTACGGTAGAGTAGGCATCGGCGCTCGACGATCGATGGTCGCTTCCCCCACCTCCCGCACGCGGAGCGCGTCGTCGCGGAATACGAGCACGGCGCCGAGAAGGCAGCCGTCTGCGTCCTGCGCGGCTTCGACGGCGAGAGTCGGCGACGGGGGCTTCGAGGTGGATCGGGTCACCGCGAGCTCCGGCATGCCCCTGGTCAGGCTCGCGGGACCCGGCGAGGCTCCCGGTGGCTCCCGTGAGGTCGCCGCGATGCGTGCCACGTGGATGCAGCACGTCGCCGACGGCCACACCTTCCCCTCCGCGGTCGGCCACGTGCCCGGCCTGGCCTTCGAGACCTTGTTGATCAGCCCGAACCAGCCCGAGACAGGCGAGCTCACTGTTCGGCTGGGCGAGCCATGGGGTCGCGGGCTGCCGTCGGGCACCTCGGTCAGGATCCGGTGCCTTCCGGAGGTCCTGCTCATCGAGGCGATCGGCATCCACAGCGACGCCACCACCTGGCTGGCCGGCTCGCTGGAGATCACCCAGCGCGCTGGACTGCACCGGGTGTTCCGTGACGGACTCTCCGTCGCGGACCTCGACGACGGGCTCCGGATCGAGCACCTGCCTGGTGCCCTGGCGCTGCACGCGGTGTAGCGCGACGAAGGCGAGGTCGACGCTGCCGGGCTCCGCGAAGCAGGCGTCCCGGTCCCGGCTGGCCGCAACGGGACGGGGTACCTGGCCGCCATGTCGACCACGCGCCTTCCCGAATCCGCAGAGTTCGGCCGGTTGCGCATCGCGTTCGACGATCGCGTGCTGCGGCCCCGACCGTGGACCACGGCCCAGTCGAAGTGGGCTGAGGAGCTCCTGGAGCAGGCGCCGCCGGGTGCGGTGCTCGAGCTGTGCTCGGGAGCCGGCCAGATCGGGCTGCTGGCCGTGGTCGACGGCGATCGGCCGCTCGTCTGTGTCGACGTCGATCCGGTCGCCTGCGGCTACATCCGGCGCAACGCCGAGGCGGCGGGGATGGCGGACCGCGTGCAGGTCCGGGAGGGCAGCATGGTGGACGTCCTGGGCGCGGACGAGCGGTTCGCGGCGGTGATCGCCGACCCGCCGTGGGTACGACGCGCCGAGACCGACCGCTTTCCCGAGGACCCGTTGCTCGCGATCGACGGCGGCGAGGACGGCCTCGACGTCGCCTGGGCCTGCGTCGACGCAGCCCGACGTCACCTGCTGCCGGGCGGGTCGCTCGTGCTCCAGCTCGGGACCGCCCCGCAGGTCGAGGCAGTGCGCGAGCGGCTGCGCGGGGACGTCCTCCGCGTCACCGACGTGCGGTCGTTCGAGCGCGGCGTACTGGTGCGGATCGACCGCGCCGCCTGACCCTTCCGGTCACGAACGCTGCGCGGCGCGGGCGACGGTCGGCCGGGCAGCCACGGGCGCCAGCGCGAACCGCTGACGGTAGGACGTCGGCGTCGTCGAGTACGCAGCCACGAAGTTCTGGCGGAAGGTCACGACACTGCTGAACCCGCACGCGTCGGCGATGCGGGCCACGGGCCAGCTCGTCGTCTCGAGGAGGCGTCGGGCCTCGTCGAGGCGCCGGACGAGGACCCAGCGGGCGGGCGTCGACCCCGTGGCTTCGGCGAACCTGCGGGTGAAGTTGCGACGGCTCATCCGGGCGTGAGCCGCGAGGTCGTCGACGGACAGCCGCTCCTCCAGGTGACCCAGGGCCCAGTCGATGGTCGGGCCGAGGTGGCCGACACCTCCGGGCTCGGGCATCGGGCGGTCGACGTACTGGGCCTGGTCTCCCTCGCGATGCGGCGCCACGACCAGGTTGCGGGCGACCGTTGCTGCGGCAGCCGAGCCGAGGTGCGCGCGGACGATGGACAGGCAGGCGTCGATGGCCGACGCGGTCCCGGCCGAGGTGAGGACGTCGCCGTGGTCGACGTACAGCGCACCGGGATCGACCCGTACGCCGGGGCGCCGGCGCGTGAGCTCGTCGACGGCGCCCCAGTGGGTGACGGCGTCACGGCCGTCGAGCACGCCGCTGTCGACGACCGGGAACGCGCCCAGGCACAACCCGGCGATCCGGCTCCCTCGGGCCTGCGCAGCGCGGATCCCGCGGGACAGGGGCTCCGGGAGAGGAGGCAGGTCGCTCGGCCACGAGGGGAGGACCACGAGGTCGGCGTCCTCGATCGCCTCGGGCCCCGCGACGTCGTCGATCCGAAGACCTTCGGCGGTCCGGATCCCTCGTCCGTCCTCGGTCCACACCGTGGGGTCCCATCCCGTGGCCAGGCCCTGCCGGCCGACCTCGCCGAAGACGAGCAGGGGCGCGGCGAGGTGGAACATGGTGATGCCGTCGAAGGCATGAACGGCGATCCGCATGGTGGCCCGATCTCATCGAAGAACGTCATCCGTGCCACTCACGGTAGCGCGCTCCACCGAGCGAGGGTGGGGACCACCACCCGTCATCGAAGGAGAAGCAATGACCGCGCCACGGCGAGCACTGATCGTCATCGACGTCCAGCAGGAGTACTTCGAAGGAATCCTGCAGGTCCAGGCACCGGCGCGGGAGCGGACGCTCGCCAACGTCGTGACCGCCCTCGACGTCGCCGAGCAGCACGACCTGCCCGTCGTCGTGGTGCAGCACGAGCTGCCGGAGGGCGCGCCGGTCTTCGCCGTCGGGAGCGACAGCTGGTCGCTCCACCCCGAGATCGAGCGGCGGCTGGATCCGGCCTGGAAGCGCGTCACCAAGGACAAGGGCAGTGTCTTCGCCGGCACCGACGTTGCCGACTGGTTGGCCGAGCAGGGCGTCGACACCATCACCATCGTGGGCTACATGACCAACAACTGCGACCTCGCGACTGCCGCGGGTGCCGAGGAGCGCGGCCTGGCTGCTGAGATCCTGTCCGACGCCAGTGGCGCGATCCACCTGGCCAACGAGGTCGGCAAGGTGTCCGCCGATCAGCTGCACGAGACCCTTCTCGTCCTCCTCCACTCCAACTTCGCCGCCGTCGCTCCGACCGAGACCTGGGCCGACGCCGTCGCCGAGGGCGAGGCCCTCCCCAAGAGCGACCTCGGCACCTCCGCGATGCAGGGCCGCGCCGCGTTCGCAGGCTGATCTCCTCGATCCCTGGCCGGCGGCGCGGATCGCCAGCCTCAGGCGTCGTAGTCGACCGCGACCGACGGCGTGGTCGGGTGCGACTGGCAGGTGAGCACGTAGCCGGCATCGACGTCGGTCGGTGAGAGGGCGAAGTTCTGCTCCATCCTGACCGACCCGAGCAGCACCTTCGCCTTGCAGGTGCCGCAGGCGCCACCGAGGCAGGCGTACGGCGCCTCCAGCCCGGCCTTCAGCGCGGACTCGAGCACGGTGTCACCGGCCGCCAGCGGGACCGACTGCTGACGTCCGCGCAGGTTGACCTCGACCGTCGCGGCGCAGAAGTCGTCGGCGACCCTGGGCTTCTGGTAGCCGTGGAAGAGCTCGACGTGGACGCGGTCCGAGGCCGTGCCGCGCTCGAGGAGCAGGTCGCGGAGGTCGGTCACCATCTCGACCGGTCCGCACAGGAACCAGTCGTCGACCGTCGCCGACGGCAGGTCGGAGCCGAGCAGCTGCTCGAGCCTCGACCGGTCGACGCGACCGGACAGGTGCGCCGGGTGCCGCGGGTCGCGGGAGCGCACGTGGATGACCCGGAGGCGGTCGGCGTACCGCGCCTCCAGGTCGTCCAGCTCCTCGCGGAACATGGTGCTGCCCGCGTCCCGGTTGCCGTAGACCAGCGTGAAGCGGCTCTCGGTCTCGACGGCGAGGGTCGTCTGCAGGATCGAGAGCACGGGCGTGATCCCGCTGCCGGCGACGATCGCGACGTAGCTCTTCG